>PVMS01082252.1_pt1 | contig 11338 bp, 8 predicted proteins | sample 1853461 | NCBI WGS metagenome assembly PVMS01 (sample SAMN08582032, study PRJNA380276) | Marine sediment metagenome, whole genome shotgun sequencing project. | isolation source: ocean sediment barecode stripped | collected 2017
CATCGGATACGGTCTAACGTATGGCCTGCAACAGGGTTATGCAATGATGAAGTTCATTTTTTCGAGCGCAACGGATAGTTGATCGGGGGTCTGGAAATTCGTGTATTCCTGGCACGTTGGTGGTAGCTGCCGGTGATAAGAGCAGAGGAAGAAACGCGGGACGTGGTCATCGTCGGCTGTGGCTCGGCAACGTGTCCTGAGTCCATATGTTGAACCTGTGGTTGGGCTATATGCGGCCGGAGAGCTGGGCAGCGCCTTCGGATATTTGTATATTTCCGGTGGCAACATCGCCGAGTGCTTTATCGGTGGGCGCATCGCCGGAAAAGAAGCTGCAGCGCTTGTAACAGGACGGTAGTCGAGATGACTAACAAAATAGAAAACAACATTGGTTACTGGTGTATTCAGGCAGTTACAGATCGACCGGATTCCATCGCAATTATCGATCTCTGCCAGTATGCGGCCCGCGAAGTGAGTTACGGTGAACTGGATCAACGCATGAGTCGTTTCGCCGCGATGCTGTGGCAGGAGGGCCTGCGGCCCGGCGATCGTCTTGCAATGGTGATCGGCAACCGCTTTGAGTTTGTTGAAGTGATGTTCGGTGCGATGCGTGCCGGCATAGTGCCGGTACCGCTGAATACCAAACTGGGTGCAGAGGCCCTTGATTATATTATTAGCGATGCCGATTGTGTCGCTGCAGTAGTCGAGCCCGATTGCAATTTGTTCATAGAAGACGTCGTTGAACGCTCATCCATAAAACTTCGGTATAGCTTCGCTCCGTTGACTTCAGACTGGCAGCATTACGAAGATGCATTGATGTCGGCACCGCGAGAATTCGAGCCTCCCGAGCTCGCAGATGATCACCCGTCTTTTCAACCCTATACATCCGGATCAACCGGTCGGCCAAAGGGTGTCATTTTGACCCACGCAGGCCAGTTATGGTGGATTCGTGCCTGTCAGGAGTATTGGCCGGAAGGGAACGACGAGCGCACGCTTGCGGCGGTGCCGCTTTATCACAAGAACGCGATGGCTGGCGCGATCAAGCCCATGCTGCTGTGCGGCGGGCTGGTCGTGCTGCTGCCAAATTTCGAGCCGCGACGATTCCTTAACGTATTGTCGGAATACAAGTGTACGCAGGCCGGTGCAGTACCCGCTGTTTTTACACTCCTTCTGCAGCAGAAAGACCTGATTGATTCACTCGATTTCTCGGCACTAAAGAGCTTTAGTATCGGATCTGCACCGGTGCCCGGAGAATTGATGAGGGCCGTAAAGGAATCGTTCGGCGTCTCAGTCAGTGAAAGTTACGGGTTGACGGAAGGTGGTCCGGTCATGATCGGTTCACCGATCGACGGTCGGCTGGTTCCTGTTGGCAGCTGCGGCGTGGCCTGGCCGGAGGGCGAAATAAAACTGGTTGATAGTGACGGTAACGAGGCCGGCGACCAGGGTGAGTTGTGGGTCCGCAATCCTGGCGTTACACCGGGTTATCACAACTTGCCGGGGTAAACGCAAAGCGACTGCGCGATGGCTGGCTTGCAACCGGTGACCTTTTTCGTGTGGATGAAGATGGATTCTATTTTTTCCTTGGCCGCACCGATGACATGTTCAACAGTGGTGGCGAGAATATCTATCCGAAGGAAGTTGAAAACCTGCTGATAGCACACCCGGCGGTTCAGGATGTTTGCGTGGTGCCGATTGAGCATTCGATTAAGGGTCACGTACCGGTCGCAATGGTCACCGCAGCGCAAGGGCAAACAACGGACGAAGAAGAACTGAAGCAATACTGCCTGACCAACGGACCTGCATACGCGCACCCGCGGCGTGTCCTTATCGCAGATGAACTGCCACTAAATGGAGCGGGTAAGATCGACCGGCAACAGGTTTCAACGCTATTGGAAAGCGAATTTGCTGTTGAGAGTCCGGCGCACACTAAGGAAGCAATCGATGACGTCCAGACAGACTGATCTTACGCTCGACCATGTCGCATTGGTTGTATCCGATCTTGACCGCGCCAGCGAAATCTATACGCGAATGGGATTCAATTTGTCACCGCGAAGTTCGCACAAGGGCAAGTTGGAGGAGGATGGTCCGGTCGAGCCCTGGGGGACGGGCAATCATTGCGCAATGTTTGCCACCGGATACCTGGAAATCCTGGGAATTACCGATAAAAGCCGCCACAGTGAACATGTGCAGGTTTTGCTGGATGAGTATGAGGGTTTGCATCTGATTGCACTCGGCAGTGCGGACGCAGCTGCAGAAGCGCAAAGCATTCGTCAGCGACTGGGCAAGGGAGAGGATCCCTATGCAGTGAGCCGGGATGTACCAATGACCGACGGTAGTAGCCAGCAGGCGACCTTTAATATTCTGCAACTGCCGGGCGAAACTTTTCCGGAAGCAGATCTGTTCGTGATCGAGCACAAGAATAAAGATGTTATATGGCAGTCCGATATGCTGGCGCAGTCGAATGGCGTGGTTGGTTTAACTGAAGTCACTGTCTGCAGCGATCGTTTGCAGGATACAGCCGGGCGCTTGTCTGCGGCTCTAGGGTTAGTACCTGAAGGTGAAAACGACACGTTGGTCTTCAAGCTCGCTCATGGCACGATCAAAATTCTGGGGCCAGGTGCGCTTGACAATCTTTTCGCAGATTTAGTGCCGCCAAAGTTACCGTGGGTGGCTGCGGTAGAGTTCCAGGTTGACGACACAGAAGCAACCCGCCAATATTTGCAGCGAAACGACTTTAACGTTCGCGAAATTGGCAATGGTTCTTTGTGGATAGACCCTGTGGAAGCAGGCGGAGCGATCGTTATTTTCAGTAGTACTGCATGATGCTACGTGCCATTGACGGCATCGAAAAATATACCAGCGAGCGTCTGCGGATCTGATCGAAGCCACGATTCATTCGTTTTTAATGCAAAATGTAGCCGCTTGCTGTCAGGTTGCGGTAAATCGATGCCTAGTTGTTCTAGTTTTTCCTGCAAGGCGCTTAGAAAAGCAAGATCTCTGCCCGGGCAGGACAGGTAGCGCACGCTGCTGCCGTTTGGCACCTCCTGGACACTAAATTTATCATCGTTCGTCAGGCGATTGTAAAACACTTCTGCGTTATCGGCGGCAGACTTGAGCCGCTCAGCCAATCCGTCATGGTAATGCAGAGCGACCGCAGCAACCGGCCACCACTGTGCGAGGCCACCTCCATTTCGCCGCCGCCAATGTCGCAACTGGTCAATGATTTCGACGGGCCCGGCGAGTATCGCTCCACTGAGCGTGTTGAAGTTTTTATAGAGTGAGACATAGACAGTATCGAACATCGAAGCAAAATCGGTTAGGTTGCGGCAGGAATAGACAGAGCCTGCGTATAACCGCGCACCGTCGAGATGCAATCGAATATTCCGCTCCCGGGCGAACTGGCATACGGCCTGCATGACATCGAATTCGAACATTTCGCCATCGAGCCTGCGTACGGGCGATTCAATACTGATCACACCGATTGGTGCCGCAACTTTGCCATCATCAATGCGCTCAATTACACGGGATATCGCGTCAACGTCGAATGTCGCGTCCTTCCCCAACGGAACCAGGTTTATACCGGCAAGGGACTGTGCGCAGTCACCGCAATCGTTATACAAGTGACTTTCAGTCTGCACGATTGCCTTGCGAGCTTTACCGGCGAGGAACTGGACGGCAAGGAGATTGGACATGGTGCCGGTCGGCATGATGACCGCGGCTGGTTTGCCCAGCGTTTCGGCCATACGGGCTTCCAGCGCATCAACTATGCCGCCGCAACCATAGGAATCAGTGCCGAATGGGTCGTCTTTGGCGATTTTCGTCAAAAGGCTCGCGTATTCGGCGGGAGATGAATCGAGTCCATCGCTCGACATACTTACTCTGAGTTTGCTGGAAGACTCGTTTGGCTTCTGCATCAGTTTTATCTCCCGTAGGAGCGGCATCTTGCCGCGATTGGTCTATGCAAATCGCGGCGAGGTCGCTCACGCGCATCCCTGCGCTCCGCGACATAAGTACATCCTGTACAAAATGCCGCTCCTACGATATTACAAAGAAAATCATAATTCATGAATCACATTTACGTACGATATATGATTGCAACAACGAGCGAAACTTGCAGCCCGTAGCGGAGGCGTAGATGAAAGCAATCCTGTTTCGACAACACGGTACGCTGGACGGCATCGAATACACTGATATCGAAGATCCGGTGCCAGAAGATAATCAGTGCCTGATCAAAGTACATGCAGTCGGCCTCAACGGTTTCGACCCTATGGTCCTGCGTGGAATCCCGGGACTTAGGACACCGCTACCGATGATTCCGGGCGCAGATTTCGCCGGAGAAATAGTTGCCGTTGGTGATGCGGTAAACAACAAACTCTGGAAAATCGGTGACCGGGTCAGTGCGTTGCCGGATCATGACGACGGCATGATGGGAGAAACCAAGCGTGGTGCATGTTGTGAACTGGTTGCAATAGATCAGAAGTACCTGCTCGCGATGCCGGAAAACGTCAGTTTTGAACAGGCAGCGTGTTTGCCGACCGCCTATGGCGCCGCGATACGCATGATGCAAACGCGTGGCAATGTCACCTCAGGCGAAAAGGTACTTATCCTGGGCGCGAGCGGCGGAGTAGGGACGTGTTGTGTGCAACTGGCAAAAGCAGTGGGCGCAGAAGTCATCGCATGCACCAGTTCCGCTGACAAAGCCGAAAAATTGTCCGAACTTGGTGCCGACATGGTCATCAATACGACGACACATGACTATGTAAAAGAGGTTATCGGAAAATACGGTAAGCCGAGCACTCGTGGTCCGGGCGGCGGTGTCGACGTGATAATTAATTACACCGGTGGTGAAACCTGGGCCCAGTGTTTTAGAGTTTTAACGCTGCAGGGTCGATTGCTGACCTGTGGCGCAACTGCAGGTTACGATCCGAAAACAGATATCCGTTATATCTGGTCGTTCGAAATGAACATCATAGGATCGAACGGCTGGACCAAAGAAAACATTTACGACCTGCTGACTATGGTGGATACAGGCCGCCTGCTGCCAAGTATTCATGTAGTCAAACCATTATCCGAATATCGGAGTTGTTTGAAAAGCCTGATGGACCGAGAGGTCTTCGGTAAAATTATCCTGCAACCTGTAGTTACTGATTAGCATCCAAACGGCCTTCGGGGCGTCGCCCACTCCGTGTATTTTGATTGTCTCTTGATTGTGCGGATCAGGAATAAAAACTACTGCCGATTCATGCGCGTCAATGTTTTCTCCGCAGCCGATAAAAACGATTCGCTGGGAGGCTTGTAGAGTAATCGGTAACGTGACCATCAGGCCAGGTTACGGATAACCGGTCGATAGAGTTATAAGGGCCAATTCCGAAATGAACTGCCGTGTTGTCAAATGACATGAAGCCGCCACTTAGTTTTATCTCTTTACGTTGCTGCAGTTTATTCTCGCCACCGTAGCGAATCGTTATTTTTGCTCCGATGGCGAACGAATTTGCCTCGGGCTGCTCCAGCAAGAACGTAATTGAATTGTTCTGCGATTGCTGATTTACATAGATACGAGGCGGCGAGAGCACGCCAGTGGCAACTATATCCAGATCACCATCAAGGTCGAAGTCCAGATACGTGTAACTGGGCGTGTTAATTCTGTCATCAATACCCCATGCTGGCGCAACATCTTCAAAGCCATATCCGCCAGTGTTGCGAAACAGAATGTTCGGCTGCACCTCATAAAAACTGTCTCCAAAGTGAAAGCCGTTGCCGATATATATATCCTGCCAGCCGTCGTTGTCCAGATCGGCGGCCCGGGCATTCCAGCTCCAGAAGCTGGAATCTACGCCGACACGCACGCTCTCATCGCTAAAACCACCATCGTTGCTCAATAAGAGAACATTGCGCTGTGCCTGTGGCAAAAAGTCGTCCTGGTTAATGCGTTCTTCCTGCGGAATCGGTGATGAAATATACTTGCATAATGAATGCAGGGGACCGGCTTTGTCCTGCAGGTTTTCGCAGTACTGGTCATTCTTGAGCGTCTTTGCTGCTTTCACAGAAAGCGCCAGGCAACATTCGTGAACGTCTTCTTGCGTCGCCAATTCACTGCATTTAGCTGCATTACCTGCCGAAAATACGTCGAAAGCGTCGAGAATCTCCAAGCAGCGAGATTTTGCGTCATCCTCCAAAATTGCCTGGCAGTAGTCATCTTCTGAGCTGCGTGCAAAAGTCATATCGGTGCTGAAAATATCGGTTTTCAGATCGTTATTGAAATCCGCACTATCCAGGCTCATGGTGAACATTGAGGTCACCGGCACAATGCCATGATCCCGGCCTAATGGTGCCAATTGATAATCGGCTGTGCCCAGGTAATAGATGTCGGGGACCAGTCGATCGTTGCCAAATAGCAAATCAGGTATGTTGTCGTCATTGATGTCGGTGATTAAAACAGAATTCGTTTCACCCTTAACTTCGTCCATCGACTGCGCTCTGTACGAGCCGCCTTCCCGGAACAAGATCGCGTTGCCCGAGTTATCGGCTGCAAATAGTTTTTCTACGCCACTACTCCAATTCCCCAGAACAATATCGATATCTCCGTCCTGGTCGATATCCGCAAATCCGGCAGATATCGTCAGTCGGTGACTGCCGCTGAGGTGGACCAGTTCGGTTACGGAGAAGTCGCCACTCTTATTCATTAGCAGAAAATTTTCGCCACCGTATGCAGAGGCGAACAAGTCCTGCGTGCCATCGTCATCAACGTCAACCAGCGCGACAAGGAATAGATTCTTTGTTCCCAACGTGCCTTGATCAATTTCAAGCAACTGGAACCGGCCACCGATGTTCTTGTAAACTAACGCACCGCGTTCAGATGCCAGTACGAGGTCCGGCCACAAATCGTTGTTAAAATCACCGGATGCAACTCCCTTGCCTATTATGAACGGCTCAAAGAAATCGCTTATTCGAAAATTCCATGCCTGCGAGATACCGAACCTGCTCGCAGGGAGTTTGGAGAACTTCATGGTCGAATCTTCGGAAATTCCATTTGGACGATATTCGACATATGAAATATTTAACTGCGCGTTGTCAGGTATTGTTTCCCAGTGGAGTTCTGGTGCAGTGGTTGCGACCACAGGGCCGACGTTTGGTGCACCATCATTTCGTAGAAGGGCGGGCGATGACCCTGGTCGCAGATTGAGGGAATAGTTTGTAAGGATGGTTTCTATCTTTTGATCTGCCACTCTTAGCAGGCAGGTTGATTTCAGTCCAGTTGTCTGGATTTGGGCGCAAATCTCGAATGAAGCGGTTCTGCTCGCTTGCCATGCCGTCGCGTGTTCTTCGCAACGAGACCGAAGCTCAGGTGAGCCGAGTTCAGCGCAGCCACTGGTATCGTTGCTCCGGCCGACCAGCGCAGTAGCAGTGACCCAGCGGCAATGCTCCTGTGCAGCTGTCGGTAAGCTGTCGCAGGCTTGCATTTCCAAGGTGTCGGCGATCCGATAAATGCGGGCATTCATTCGGCAGTCCGACAATTCCGCACCAATCAGGTTTTTGCAAACGGACTCGTCAGGGTTAAAGAGCAAACTGGAATTGATAAATTGAATCCGGCAATTCTGTATCGCTCGCTGACTGTTCAAATTGGCATTGGCATCAACGATTGAAACATTGCCCAGGCGGTCGCAGTAGCTTATATCGTGATTTTTCACAGCAGACTGCAGGATGAAACTTTGATTGCATCGCGAAATTGCTGCTGGCGTACCCAGGCCCATGCAGGGGCCACTTGAGGATGTTTCCAGCGCCAATTCCTGCGCAACAAACAGGTCGACCAGCTGCTGACAAGCGCGCGAATCTACTGCGGCAGGCGTTGCGCGGCACATATTAGAGTAGGGGACAATGCTGCTGAATCGTCGGACTTGATTCGAAAAACAGCGTAATTGCAATTCATCCGGAAGGCGACTGCATATGTCCAGCGCGTCCTGATAAGTTCGCTGATTGCTCGCGGACAGACCTGTCGCGATCGCCTGTTGGTTCGCGCCTAACTTGTAATCAAAGATCTTGTTGGTAACCAGGCCAAGTGTGGTCGCGAGGAGCACAACGACAGTTGTCATTGCTAAACTCAACCTGGGAGAAATGTACTTTGCGATGACAGTCGCCGGGTAAATACTATAGGCGCTGAGGGAAAAAAGCAGGACTGCGCCGATCCCCGGATCCATGCCTTTCGATAGCAACGCCATGACCACGATGACGTTGAAAGCCATTGGCACTGGCAAGAAAGTTGCGACCAGTGCAGTAGCGAAAAGCACCGCTGGCGTCGGTTGAATGGCGGAAAACTGGTCGAACGGCGCCAATTCAATGACAACAGCGCCCAGTAATCCAGCCAATAGCATCAGCGGCACTGCCAGCCAGAGTATATACAGCAGGTTTTTGCTGAAACTCGATAGTGATGACCGCAGGGCTGCACCGTAACTCTCGGACTCATCAAAAGGAGGCGCCGGTGGTGGCGTCTTAATATTATCGAACCGGGTCAATTCACCGGAAGAAGTTGGTCTGTCCGTGGCAGTGACCGAGTATCGACGAACCAAAAATGGCATTGCGCTCAACAACGCTAAAACTGCGATAACGCTCCCTAAAGCGATCTCCCACGGCAACAATGAAAAGGACATGCTCAGTACGATGACATTGAGCGTCGGCGAGCTTACCAGCGTCGCGAGCGCTGTCTCGAGGCGGGCACCGGCAGCGTACATTCCTTGTGCAATAGGGGTAGCACAGTTGACGCAGACGCCGAGCGGCGCACCAACAAACATTCCGGTTAAAGTATTGAGCCATGGGGATTTGAAGCTGCGATGTTTTACGGAGCCAAGAACGGTCAACGCAGCGGCTGCGAAAAGGAGGCCGAACGCCATGCCTTTCCAGTTCGTGTATAACCAGTTTACTGTGGTTTTGGCAATTCGTTCGACGACCGGCTGATGATCGGCCACCGGCAACAGTATATCGAATGCTATCGAACTGAAATTGGTGCGCAGGCCCATTTGGGCCTTTTCGTTGAGCGCCGGTACCCGTGATTGTGTCCAGAATACCGCGGCAATGACGACCGCAAAAAGTAGAGCGACAATAAGTCGCTTATTGCGAAGCAAATTGGGTTGCACTGTAGTTTTCGCTTTGACTATCAACCAATATCCAGAGGCGTGATCGACCTGCGCGAATAGATTATCCCTGTATCCGGGTTGGGAGTCGAATTTTGCGTGTATTCAGGTTCAGTGGCAAAAGCAAAGCAAAAACCTGTTCGACGACGTCATTATTAGGACTGTCCAAGTAACCGTTTTCAGGAGACAATCAGCAATTCCCGATTTACCCGGTGCGTTATGAACTTTCAAGGCAACTTCACAAAAATAGGTGACGCTGACATTTCGATGCTGAAGGATCTCGTTTCTCAGCTAACGCCGCAGCACTGAAGTGGTGGGACTACGAGGCAAGACCAGTATGAAGCGCACCGGGACACACAGGCGATTGGCCTGGGTTACGATTTTGATTTTCGACACAGGGACCCGACCAGGCTGCCGCCACTGGAATTATTTGGACCGGCGCTGCAGCAGCTGCCGGCAACCATTGCACATCACTATGAGACGTCAACTCTGATGGGGCGCATGGGTAATGGATATTTCATTCGTGTCAATCTTGTACTGTTGCGCCCGGGGGGCGAGACCACGCCGCACCAGGACAAGAATTTTTCGCTGGCTCATTCGCATCGTGTGCATATTCCGGTTGTGACCAATGACGAGGTCTTTTTTACAGTAGGCAGCGAAACCATCAATATGCGCGAAGGCGAGATTATTGAGATCAACAATCGCCGTATGCACTCCGTTCGCAATGATGGCGAGCACGCCCGGGTTCATTTGATCCTCGATTGGGTGACTCCTGACGAACCCTGTTGTTGTAGTGTAAAAATTCATCCGGGCGAGCCTTGCAGCCCGGAGGCGTGCCTCGAAACAGATCGCATGAAATTTTCATGTGAATGTTTTCCAGAGGAGTATTCGTCCGGCAACGTTGATTTGGGCTGACGACAGAAAACTGCTAGTACGGGACGGTATGTAATGCAAGCAAAGATGGACCCAAGGGAGGTGGCGCGACAGATCAGTACCGCTTTCCCAGGTCTGGAGCCTGGCAAAGTCCTGCAAGCACCGATCATTATAGTTTCTGCACCGCGCTCAGGAAGCAATCTGCTGTTTGAGCAATTGGCGGCGGTTCCAGGGTTCTGGATCATCGGCGGAGAGAGCCATGCGATATTCCGGGTTTTTCCACACTTGCGCGCAGAGAATCCGCAATTTGACTCCGGTGGACTTGGCGAGACTCACGCGGATGCGGAGACCGCGCATCTCATGCGAAGTTGTTTCCTCTATTTGCTCCGCGATGCTCGCGGTCGGCCTTATCTCAACTTGCCGGCTGGGCAGATACCGCCATTGATTTGCTTGCTGGAAAAAACACCGCGCAATGCGTTGAATATTCCGTTCCTGCTTAAAGTTTTTCCTGATGCACGGTTCGTCTATTTGCACAGAGAACCAGGGCCGGCCGTTGCAAGCCTGATTGAGGCATGGACACTTGGGCTGCAAAGCGGTCGATTGAAGACGTTTCAGCAATTGCCAGACTGGGACAGGCCAGGGTGGTGTTATCTGTTGCCACCAGGCTGGCGTGAGATGCGTGGCAAATCGCTGGCAGAAATCGCAGCATTCCAATGGTCAGCCAGTAATCGAATTATCATTGAGGAGCTGGCAAGGTTGCCAGTGGAGCGCTGGACCTCTGTTACTTACGAAGCACTGGTGGCAGATCCGCAGAACGTACTGACAGATATTTGCCGGTTTGCAAAACTGGATCCGGGACAACTGCACGTGCGCAGCGGAGAATTGCCGCTATCACGTACGACAATTACACCGCCCAGCGCTGACAAATGGAAAAAATACGAAACGGAGATCGAGGCTCTTGGTCCTTCGCTTGCTGATTCGGCCCGGCAAATTGACCAATTTTTCGACACAAACGAAGAAGGGCGCCAGCCGGGTTGACTGCGGTCGCGGTACTGAAGACTTTGTTGATCATGTTGATTTATCTGAGAATTCAAGTAATCGGGACTGATAGCTGTTGAATGTCACAGCGAGATGGAAGACTTCGTTGGAACGCACCGTCTATCGGCATTTACGAATATTTCCGCTGCCTGAGTTTATTTAATATGGTGTGAATCTGCGCCGCAACGACGGACGAGATTGGCGGTCATTTAGCGCAGTGGCCCTCGTGGCCGATGTTCGCCAGTTGGTTGGCAAACACAGTGAGACGGAGAATTGGAAAGAATGTCCAGTATTTTGTTCATAGC
>PVMS01151032.1_pt1 | contig 11338 bp, 8 predicted proteins | sample 1853461 | NCBI WGS metagenome assembly PVMS01 (sample SAMN08582032, study PRJNA380276) | Marine sediment metagenome, whole genome shotgun sequencing project. | isolation source: ocean sediment barecode stripped | collected 2017
TGTTGTGGCAAAGTCCTTGCTGAATTGCACAAAGATTTCGCGGGGTTCTTAAGAACGGCTCTCTACCAAACAGTGCTTTTGGGGGAAGGCCCGGGGTGGTTAACTCCTTCGGAGACCTTACAAATAAGGGGAGAAGGTGAGACCGGGAACCGGTCGAGAGGCCAGCCTGGGCTGTGTTTTGGAAGAATCTACATGGATGTATTCACGATGTGTCTCCGAAGGAGTTAACCACCCCGGGCCTTCCCCCAAAAGCACTGTTTGGTAGAGAGCCGTTCTTAAGAACCCCGCGAAATCTTTGTGCAATTCAGCAAGGACTTTGCCACAACATTCAGCATGGTTCAGTCACCAGATCCAGCCGATGATGCTTCCCTGATCGCACGAAACTCATTACCTTCAAACCAATGCGGCCATTCACCACTGTTGGCTACGCGGTTACCGATATTGTAAAACAAACCCAGATCTTCAACGGCAGCATCGAGGTCCCAGTTATCCTGGATTTCATCTGCGGGTAAGTGGTAGCGGTTTTTGACATAGTCGGCATTACTTGCCGTGACGTAGTCTGCCCCACGCGTGCGGTCTACCGTACCGCCCCTGGCGTAAAGAATCGGTACACCTTTCTTGGCAAAATTGAAATGGTCTGAGCGGTAGTAAAAGCCTTTTTCAGGGGTGGCCTCGGGGGTAACGGTTCGGCCATATTTCAAGGCTTCCTCGGCCAGTATTGTCTCCATTTCAGAGCCGCCATGACCTATCACCACTACGTCGCTCATCTTGCCGGCAAAATTTAATCGATCCATGTTGATTCCACCAACGGTCTTGTTCAACGGATAGGCCGGCTTGGCCGCATAGGCTTGTGAACCCAGTAAGCCGGATTCTTCAGCGGTTACAGCGAGGAAACCTACGCTGCGTTTTGGTGCGCTTGATTTGGAAGAGAATGCCTCGGCAATTTCAAGCAGGCCACTGGTGCCACTGGCATTGTCCTCGGCGCCGTTGTAAATGAAGTCGCCTTCCTCGCCGTCTTCATGGGGTGTGGTGCCGAGGTGGTCCCAATGCGCCATGTAGATAAACAATTCATCGGCGTTTTCACTTCCGGGCAATATTGCGCCGACGTTGAACGATTCAGCATGCTCAATGGTGTTTTTGATGCTCACGCTGGCGGATACACCCATTGAGTAGGGTTTGACCGATGCCTTTGCTGCCTCTGCCATGTATTCATCGAGGTCCATCGCTGCAGTGTTAAAAATATCTTTTGCGGTCTCGTACTGCATCCAACCCTCGACCTTTAATCGGTCCATGTTGTTGTTTTCCGCCGCCAGGTGAAATTGAGGGCCGCTGAAACCGCCTTCTACCACATGCCAGCCATAAGCGGCAGGCGCGGTCTGATGAATGATCAAAGCCCCGGCAGCACCTTGTCGGGCGGCTTCTTCGTACTTGTAGGTCCAGCGGCCGTAATAGGTCATGGAGTTGCCGTTGAACAATTCGGGGTTTTGAGTGGCGTAACCGGGGTCATTAACCAGGATTACCACCGTCTTGCCCTCGACACTGATGCCCTCGTAGTCATTCCAGTCATATTCAGGTGCAACGATGCCAAAACCTACCCATACCAGTTCACTCCGGTTGAGACTGTTTTCTTCAGTCACCTGCGGGCTGCCGAGAACGAATTCGTTGCCATATGCGTAGGATTTCACATTGCCCTCAATGTCACTGATACTCAATGCCATGTCAGCAGACGCTTCGATGGAAACCAGCGGCACAGGCTGCCGGTAGCTATCGCCGAACATGGGTTTCAGCCCCATGTCCCGGAATTCTTTTTCCAGGTAATTCAGCGTCAGGCGTTCACCTTCCGACATCGGCGCCCGCCCGCCAAATTCATCCGAAGACAGGGTGGCAATACGCTCCAGTAGGCCCTTGGTATCTATTTTCTCAATTGCGGCCTGCTCGCCTGCGTCCGTAGTCACCGGTGTCATGGCAAGCAATGTGGACAGTGTTAAGCCGGCCAGAATCAGTGAACGGTTTGTAGGTGTAGTCATTACAGTCTCCAAATATGTCTTTTTATCTGTCAATAGAAATCCTGTGCTTCAGTCGCTGCCCGGCACCCCGCGTCCGGGTGTCCATAGTACACCGGCGTCATCCATGGCCTGGCGTAGAGCCGGCATATCGGTATCAAAAATCCGATCCAGTGCGGTCTTGATGGTGGCAAAGCCTTGCTCGCCGATTTCAAGACTGCGTTGATGGGTAGCTGTGGGGCCATAGGTTGAAAATGCTGTACCGAGAGCCGCTACACCAGCACGTTGCTTCACGGATAACGGTCCTGGATCTCCAGCCAGGGCGCGTCTTTCATCACCACCTAATTGCAATTGTAATTGATGCACTTCCAGCTCGATTGCCCTTGTCGTTTCTCTCAACTCTGCAGCAGCACTGGAACGCAGCAGGGTTTCCTTAATGGCCCCGAGTTCGACCAGTAATGCCTTCATTGCAGATTTAGCACCATCACCCTGGCGTGTGAGACTGTCAAGTCGCTTGCTGAATGCCATGACGTCTTCAGGGCTGGCGTTCGCCAGCGCGTTTTGACGCATCAGCTTGACGTGAATACCGGTTTGCTGGCCGCTGTCTTCAAGCACACCATTGGCGCGTATGGCAAGACTGACCGTGTAGTCACCGGGTGCCGCCAACGGGCCGGGGAATACGATGTAGTCGTCAGACTTAGCTGGGGTCCAGGGATTGGATTCCGGGTAGCGAAGATTCCAGGCAACCCGATGGAATCCTGCCTTGGCGGGACCCTCGATTTTCCGAACCAGGTCGCCATTGCTATCGCGGATGGTCAGCACCACTGCCGGATCTTCTTCGAGTTCCTCAGACCGCAACGCATCCCAGCCGGGGTAAGGGGTGTCACCTGCCTGTTTTTCGATCTCTTTCTCATCTTCCCGCCGTTGTTCCTTGCTGGTCAGGATTGATTCGGGCAGGTAATAGGTAATGACTGCGCCAAATGGAGGGTTATCGGCCACAAAATAACCATCGCCCTGTGATGACTTGCCACCGACTTCAAATTCACCCAAGGGCATCCGTGGCAGATACCAGAGTGCGTCGCGAACCGGGAACAACATGGTGTCCGATGCAAGGTTTTCGGCATTGAGGCTACGCAATGGCGTGTAATCGTCAAAGACATAAAAGCTTCGTCCAAAGGTCGCACCGACCAGGTCGTTTTCACGTTTTTGGATGGCCAGGTCACGGAACGACATATTGGGTGTGCCACCGGACAGCTTGACCCAGGTGTTTCCGCCTACGGTGAAAAAGACTCCAAATTCCGTGGCCGCGAACAACAATTTGGGGTTGACGTGATCCTGCACCAGGCGCCAGACCACGTGGCGTTCAGGCAGTCCGCCGCTGATGCTGCGCCACAGACGACCACGGTTGGTACTCTTCAGAATATAAGGTGAGAAGTCACCGGATTTATGGTCGTCAACCACCACGTAAACCGTGTCCGCGTCGTGCAGATCAGCCTTGATGTCGTTGACAAAAAAGCCATCCGGAACATCGGGCAAATTGTTAATCAGACGCCAGTTTTCTCCGTCGTCCTCGCTGACCTGGATCTGGCCGTCATCCGTACCGGCATACAACAGGCCTTCCACCACCGGTGATTCTGACAGGGAGGTTATGGTGCCGAATTTCGACATGGCCATCAGGTCCCAGGCGGAGTCATAGCTCCAGACACGGCCCATCATCGGCAGTGTCATACGGTCCTGTGCGCGTGTCAGGTCGTCAGAGATTGCCCGCCAACTGTCACCGCGGTTGTCGCTACGCCACACCCTTTGGCTGGCGTAATACAGACGGGCGGGGTCATGCGGACTGATCAGGATGGGTGAATCCCAGTTAAAGCGGTCGTTTTCCTCATCCGCTTCGGGTTGAGGCTGGATATAAATGATCTCGCCGGTCTTGCGGTCAAACCGGATCAGGTTGCCTTCCTGCCATTCGGAATAAATGATATCCGGGTTGGTGGGGTCGACCGCCGGCTGGTGGCCATCGGCAAATACTGTTACAAACCAGTCGCTATTGCGGATGCCGTGAACATTATCAGTTCGTGAAGGCCCGCCCTGGGTGTTGTTGTCCTGCGTTCCACCATAAATGTTGTAAAACGGTTCGTCATAGTCGACCGCTAATTTGTAGAACTGTGTGATTGGCATATTGGCAAAAAATGTCCAGTGCTCGGTCGCATCATATGACTCGTAAACACCGCCATCACTGCCGATCATCAGGTATTCCGGATCGGCGGGATCAAATACGACCGCGTGATAATCACCATGCACGGTCTTGTTTTTCACCGGTTTCATGGTCTTGCCCCCATCGACCGTACGGTGCAGGGTAGGTGCTACCTGGTAGACGGTATCGACATCGTGTGGGCTGGCAAAAATTTCCTGGTAGTAGTGCGGTCCGGTTCCGCTGTAGATTTCATCGCTGCGTTTTTCCCAACTTTCGCCATTATTGGTGGAGCGCCAAAAACCACCCGTACGTTGAGAGAGTTCTATGGTCGCGTAAATAACATCCGGATTTGCGGGCGAGATGGCCAATCCGATTTTGCCCTTGTCCTCTTTGGGGATACCATTGGTGAGTTCACGCCAGGTTTCGCCACCATCGGTGGATTTATGGATACCCGATTCCGGACCGCCGTTCATCAAGGCAGCAACATTTCTGTAGTGCTGGTGCAAGGACGCATAAATGGTATCGGGATCGCGTGGGTCGAGATGTACTTCGTTGGCACCGGTGTATTCCCCCGCCGAGAGTATCAGATCCCAGCTTTGGCCACCGTTGTTGGTCTTGAACAGGCCTCTGTCACCGCCAGCCGACCACAATGGCCCCTGTGCCGCCACATACACGACATTTGAATCACGTGGGTCAACCGCAATCATGCCAATGTGCTGCGAGTCCTTCAGACCCATATTGGTCTAGGTATTCCCCCCATCCAGGCTCCTGTAAATGCCATCGCCGTAACCGGCATGGCGTCCGCTGACGTTCTCACCCGTGCCAACCCAGATCGTGTTGGAGTTATTCGGATCAATGGTGATGGAGCCGATGGAATAGGAACCCTCTGAATCAAAGACCGGCGTCCAGCTGGCACCACGGTTTTCCGTTTTCCATACTCCGCCACTGCCTACGCCAACATACCAGTTGCTGCGATCCCTGGAGTCGACGGCAATATCGGCGACCCTTCCTGCTGTCATGGCTGGACCGATGCTTCGCCATTGGAGACCCTTGAGTGTCGCCTCGTTCAGGCCGGGTGTGGGTTTTTCATCTTCCTCGGCAGAAAACACAGAATAACTAATCAGTAAAGATATAAATAACAATGAAATACGTAATATACTTAACATGATTTCTCCATAAAGGCCAAGGATAAAAAAGCGAGGATCAGACACGTAGGAATCGGGCAGCTCACGATTTTTCGATCATCCTACAGGAAGTGAGCCGCTGTACTCAAATTTGCTACTCCAATCAGGTGCCACAAAATGTCTGTTTTACCACTTGCTCAGGTATGGGTGGCATGGCGAGCCGGGCATCGGCCTGTCTGTATTCAAAGGGGTTTGATAGTCGGTCAACCAGTTCGTGGAAGGGGGCAAAATCCTGCTCCTTCTCAGCCGCAGCTATTGCTTCTTCAACGAGGTGATTACGCGCGATAAAAGCCGGGTTAGCCCTGTACATGGCAGCCTGTCGTTCACCGGCTTTGCGTTTCTCATCGGCCAGTCGTTCCTGCCAGCTATCCAGCCAGGGCCCAAAGGCCTCTGGGAAATTGAATAATTCGCTCACTGCCCGGGTTTTTGCATGGTCCGGATCAGCGAGGTCCGACAATCGACGGAAGGTCAATGTGAAATCTGTCTTTTCTGCCTGCATCAGCTTGAGTAAATTCTGGATCAGCAGTTCGTCATCTTTGCTGACTTGCTCCAGGCCCAGTTTTTCGCCCATACCCTGTCTGTAGGCATTCTGAAACAGTTCAGGGTACGCATCGATGGACGCCTGCCCGGATGCCAGGGCCTTATCCTGGTCATCATCCAGCAGCGGTAGCAGGGCCAAAACAAGACGACTCAGATTCCAGTGGGCAATCGGAGGCTGGTTTTGATAAGCGTAACGCCCGCCATGATCAATCGAACTGTAAACGGCAGCGGCATCAAAATGATCCATAAAAGCACAGGGGCCATAGTCGATGGTCTCGCCGGACAACAACATATTGTCGGTATTCATAACTCCGTGGATAAAACCCAGTAGTTGCCACTGTGCGATGAGGTTGGCCTGGGCTGCGACTACTCCGTCAAGCATGGCCCTGACGGGCTGCTCTGTCAGCGCGACCTGCGGATAATGACGATGAATAACGTGGTCAGCGAGCAATTTAAGGGCATCAACGTCGTTTCGGGCGGCAAAATACTGAAAGGTCCCTATCCGGATATGACTCTTGGCGATCCGCGCTAAAACAGCACCCGGCAGTGGTTCATTGCGAAAAACCATGTCTCCGCTGGTGACAGCGCCCAGTGCCCGGGTGGTCGGCACACCCAATACCGCCATGGATTCACTGACAATGTATTCACGTAGAACCGGCCCCAGCGGTGCGCGCCCGTCACCACCACGAGAATATGCGGTGCGGCCGGATCCCTTTAGTTGGATATCGAAACGTTCGCCGTCGGTAGTCAGAACTTCTCCGAGCAAATGGGCCCGTCCATCACCCAGTTGAGGGTTCCAGCCACCAAACTGGTGACCTGCATAAACGGTTGCAATGGGGTCGCTGCCTTCGGCTTTGAAATTGCCGGCGATGAACTCTACCCCCTGTTGGGATGCCAGCCACTGCGGGTCGATACCCAGTTCGCTTGCCAAATCATCATTCACACGAATCAGGCCAGGTGCCGACACAGATTCGGGCAATTGGTGGGTGTAAAACCGCCCCGGTAATTTCGTGTAGCTGTTATCGAAGCTTAAAGAGGCTGGTGGGCTCATTCATCAAAGGACCAATTCTGAATACCCACCGAATATAGCACGCAATGTCGAGTAGCAGAAAGCATCCGGCCTGTTCACATGCTATATTCCGTGCTGACAGAAAAAAACGGGATTTCATTCAATGGATTTACTCACCGTAGTTATCGTTCTCGCATTGCTGGCAACCATACTGGTCATGATGATGGGATTGTTTACCATGGGTCAGGGTGGAACCCTGGACAAGATGATTGGCACTCGTTTGATGTGGGCCAGGGTTGGTATACAGGCATTTGCTATCCTGCTATTGATACTGGCCGTTTTCCTGCGTTAAAAACCTACTCCCTTTCTTTTAAATCATTTGGCCGGGGATTCCCTCGACTGTAATACTTCGATCATTAGTTGGCTATCTATACCAAACGCACTGGTGAATGGGGTTGTCACCCTGTGTTTTCTCTGGAATTGTCTATAGGCGCAGTGGTTGTGTGATTGAAATGTCCGTAACGACTCAGCAGCCTTGATAAGCAATTCTTCCACCAGGCGGTAATATTAAAAGCTTGTTTGAATTCCGCCCGAGGTTGGCCAGGAGACTGGCGAACCTGTGTTCGAGCTTGTTATGCTTCCAAAGTGAAACAAAGACATTCAAAAAAGCCGTTCAAAGCCCAAGCCATTGAGTTTGAAATAGACCACATAGATCCACTTGGGCAGGGTGTTTCAAAAAAGAACGGTAAGATTACGTTTGTAGCGGGCACGCTTCCGGGTGAAATCGGAGTTGCTGATGTTTACAAACGCTCAAAGGGGGTTCAGTTTGCGCGATTGAAACGGCTGGATCAGGAAGCTGACAACCGTGTCGATCCGATTTGCCCACATTTCGAGCAGTGCCCGGGTTGCCAATTCCTGCATACCGACTACGCCAGTGAATTAAAATTCAAGAAGGCGACATTAAGCAGATATTTGCATCCATTGGGTGTCTCCGGCAATTCGATAGAGGTGGTTTCGGCACCGCGACGCCTTGCCTATAGAAACCGTGTACAACTGCACTACCGACACAAATACATCGGTATGCTGGATACCGTCAAAAACGAAGTCCTGGAAATTCCGCACTGCAAAATAATGCGGAAAGAGCTGCAGCCTGCCTTCGCGCAACTCTACCAGGGCGAATGGACGCAGGAACATGCAGGTCACGGCCACTGCGAGTTGTACTTCAGGTCTGGCGAGGTCAGTACAAAGTGGGATGAAAGCTATGCCCATGGTGGGTTTTCCCAGGTCTATGAAGAAATGGACCAGGTTTTGCAGGACCGTGTGCAGGAGCAACTTGAAGAAATTAAAGTCATCAGGCTGTTGGATCTGTTTTCGGGTTCTGGCAATTTGTCAGAGACATTTGTCTCTCGAGGTGGGGAAAGAGTATTGATTGACAGCTACATCGATTCCGCACACACCAGTGCCCCTGAAAATTTCCACCCAATGGATTTATACCTCGAGCAATCCTTGCCAAATTTCATTCGCAAGACAGGCAATTCCAGCTTCGATGCACTTTTAGTTGATCCGCCACGCAGGGGCTTTCCCTTATTGGATAGCTGGGTAAAGAAGATCAAGCCAAGGTATATTGTATACGTGAGTTGTAACCCGGCCAGCCTGGCCAGGGACCTGCGCAAGCTGGATGCCAAATTCCGAATCAAGACCACTCAGTTGCTGGACCTATTCCCGGCAACTGCGCATTTCGAAACCCTGGTGACAATCGAAATACGCAAGAGCTCCAGATAGATAGATCAATAAATTGGCCAGGCAATCAGGAAGATGACTCAGTGGTTTCCTTAAACGCCTGATCAGGCATAGCCTGGTTTGTCAACGAACAGTCTGCAAGGGCGATTTGTTGAAGGCGTTTAAGACGGTGTTCGCGGAATATGATGTACAAGCCGGAACTGATGATTACAACGGTTCCTACCCAGGTGCTGACACCGGGCAGGTGCCCCCAAAAAAGGTATCCGTACATCACGGCCCATATCATGTGGGTGTAGTCGATTGGTGCAATCACAGCAACCGATGCGCGTTTGAAAGCACCCGTCAACATCAACTGCCCGAAGGTACCGGTAATTCCCAATAGTACAAACCAGGGCCAGTGTTCCCACAGTATGGGTTTCCAGTTAAAGATTGATATCGTTCCTGATCCAGCGCCAATCAAGGCAATAAACCAGAAAGCCAATGCCACGGTGCTGTCGTGGTGCCCCATACGCCGCAACAATAAGGCCATGAAAGCGTAGGCCACCACGGCGACCAGGGCCATCACCGATCCATAAGAAATTAACTGGCTGTTCATCCCCGGCTGCAGAACAATCAATACACCTACAAAGCCGAGAACTGCGGCCGCAAGCCTGTATGGGCCCGCCTTTTCACCCAGAACAGGTCCGGATAATATCGTTATCAACAAAGGTGCTGCAAAGAAAATCGCGTAGGCATCGGCTAATTGCAGTTCGCGGAAACACTCAGCCACACCAAACAGCATGACCAGCCCAATGGCCGCTCGCAACAAATGGTCGGCCGGATACTTGACCCGAAAAGCGCTGCGCTCCCTGAGCAACATCCAGACGATCAACAAAGGTGCAGACGTGATACAGCGCAGAAACACCACCTGCATGCTCGGGTAATGTTCAACCAGTTGCTTGAGTCCCACGTCCATTGCAGAAAGAAAAGCCACGGCCATGCTCATCATGCCAATGGCTTTCATCGAGTCCTGTTTGACGGCGTTTGTTCCGGGTGTTTCCATGGTCAGTATTCTAGCCCATGCTGTTAGTTTGCAATTCAATCTTTGCACTACTACATTGCATGGTATGAAAATTCTGGTCACTGGCAGTTCCGGGCACCTCGGTGAGGCATTGGTCCGTACATTTCGGGACCTGGATCATGAAGTCATTGGCCTGGACATAAAGGAATCGGCTTTCACCAGCGTGGTAGGTTCGGTTCATGACCGCTTATCAGTAAGAAAATGCATGCCCGGTGTGCAAGTCGTATATCACACCGCCACTCTGCACAAACCCCATGTTGCCACCCACTCCATGCAGGACTTTGTTGACACCAATGTTTCCGGCACCCTGGTGCTTTTGGAAGAAGCAGAGGCCAATGGGGTCGGGGCATTTATTTTCACGAGCACAACAAGTGTGTTTGGCGATGCACTCAGACCGCCTGCGGGAACACCGGCGGCCTGGGTGACAGAAGATGTAAAACCCATTCCAAAGAATATATATGGTGTTACAAAGAAATCCGCCGAGGGACTGTGTCATTTTTTCCACCGCCGCTACGGTCTCAATTGCATCATCCTGAGAACATCACGGTTTTTTCCGGAGGATGATGACGACAAGTTGAAACGTGATAACTTCGATGGAGACAATGCCAAGGCCAACGAGTTTCTGTTTCGCCGGGTTGAACTGGAAGACGTGGTCAGTGCACATATTGCCGCTGCCAGGTGTGCCTCGAAGCTGGGCTTTGGCAAGTACATCATTTCCGCGACCACGCCGTTTTTGCCCGAAGACCTGGAAGAGCTGAATCGCAATGCAGCGGCAATCGTCTGGAAACACTTCCCCGGATACCTGGAAACTTACAATCTGCTTGGCTGGACGATGTTCGACAGAATTGACCGGGTCTATATCAATGAAGCGGCCAGGAAGGACCTGGGGTGGCAGCCGAAATATGATTTTAGCCGTATCCTGGAGGGATTGAAGAATGGTGCTTATCCGCAAAGCCCAATTACAGGATTGGTGGGCCTGAAGGGCTACCATGATCAAATATTTGAAGACGGCCCATACCCCGTTCAATCTGAATGAAAGGACTTAACGCATGCCGCTAATTCGCCAGCGATCCGTATTTCCGGGTCTGTTGTTCATCCTCGCTGCCTGTGCCGGCACAACCCCTTCGGAACCTGAGTCGCCGGTATTCCAGCATGATTTCAATGGTCAGGCAGTGCCCTGGACTCACAGTAATTTCGATAATGATGAAACAAAATTTACCTTCGCCCTGTTTTCAGATTTAACGGGTGGCGAACGTGACGGCATTTTTGAAATCGCGGTCGAACAATTGCGTTTGTTGCGGCCGGAATTAATTGTCAATGTGGGTGACCTCATCGATGGCGGGACCCAGGACCCGGATCTGTTGAAACAGCAATGGGATTCATTTGATCGACGTGCAGGTCGATCACATGGACCGGTCTTTTACGTGGGCGGCAACCATGACCTGACCCATCCCGTGATGTGGGATGTATGGGAGCAACGATATGGTAAACGCTATTACCACTTCGTATATAAGAATGTCTTGTTCCTTGTATTGGACACCGAGGACAACCCGCCTGAAACCCAGAAATACATCCACCAAATTCGTTTAGAAGCAATCGAACTACAGGAAA
>PVMS01122011.1_pt1 | contig 11336 bp, 9 predicted proteins | sample 1853461 | NCBI WGS metagenome assembly PVMS01 (sample SAMN08582032, study PRJNA380276) | Marine sediment metagenome, whole genome shotgun sequencing project. | isolation source: ocean sediment barecode stripped | collected 2017
CGTAGCTCGGCACGACGTGATTTCCGCCCCAGTGATCCGACAAAAATTCGTGTAGCGTGATGAAGATACACTCGTTGGGAAGGTAGCCGGAGTTCGCGTGCATGGTCTCGTACTCGGGCTGGAGGTCGTGCCAGAAGGTAGTCTCGGCGTCGCCCACGGCACGCAGCGCCTCGCCCTCGAGCGCTTCGACCGGGTGCTCCATCTCCCACATGAGGGGCGAGCGGCTGCCGGGGTCGAGGGAGAGCAGCTCGTGGAGGATCGACGTGCCCGAGCGCGGGCTGCCGACGACGAAGACCGGGGGGTGAATCTCCTCCTCCAGGATCTCGGGCCGGCTCCGCCAGAGCGCGGCCAGCTGCAGGCGGTTGCGCAGGGTGCGCAGGATCTCGGCGCGGGCGAGCAGGCGCCCGGCCAGGTGGAGCTCCGCCTCGCGGGTCAGCGCGTCGAGGAAGACGTCGTAGTGCGGGCGCCAGCCCGCCCCGCCGAAGTCGTCGCAGCCGGTCGATCGCCGCGCTGTCTCCACGAGCTCGTCGCCGTCGAGCGAGACCAGCGCCGCCGGGTCGCCGACGGCGGCGCCGTGGGCATTGAGGCGCTCGACCCAGCGCGGCCGCGGCGGAGGGGTCCAGGACATCAGCGGAAGCGGCCCCAGGCCGCCTCGCGGCGCCGGGCCAGACGGTGGCGCCGCTCGTCGGGTCCGATCTCCGGGTGGTCCTCGGGCAGGCTTGCGCGCAGTGCGCCGCGGTCGAGCACCCGGGCGTCGGGGGTCGGGGCGTCCCGGGCCCAGACCCAGCGGTAGACCAGCATGCCCTGCCGACGTCCCTCCGTGTCGATCCAGTTCGGCACGCCCGGATCGTCGTGGCAGACGACGACGCGCACGCGCCCGTCCGGATCGACGAAGGCCTGCTCGCCGTTCAGGCTCGTCTGGCGCTGGTCGAAGTCGCCGGATTCGAGCCAGGTCAGCGTGTGGCTGACGAAGCTCCAGTACTCGGCGTCGGGGCGCTCGACCTCGAGCAGCAGCGTCTGGCCCTCGTCGAGCTCCCAGAGGCAGACGCCGTAGAGGATGTTGTCGGCGCCGCCGGGAGTCGCGCGCGGCGGCGTGGCCTGGTTGGGCGTGCCGCGTTGCCAGGCGGCACGGGTGTACTGGTTCCAGAACGCGGAAGAGGCCGCGATCCAACGCATGCTCCGGTCGAGCCCGGCTGCCACCGAATCCGGCGAGAGGGGAGGGCGCGGCAGGCCCTCTGCGCCCACCCGCTCGATGAAGAAGGGCGGCGCGGCGTCCCCGTTCCAGTCCGACTGGTAGATCCGGATCGTGAAGATGCGCGCCTTGGGGTCCATGCGGATGCGGTTGCCGGGGCTCTCATCGGGGGAGAGCCAGAGCTCGAGGCCGCCGTCGGGGCCGGTCTCGAGCTGGTCGAGGGAGCACTCGCCGTAGACGCCGTACTCCTGCAGCTGCATGTCGCCCTCGTGCAGGGAAAAGATGGCCTGGCGCACGCCTTGGACGTCGTTCGACCACACGCGGTAGCTCTCGGAGGGGTCCACGTTCGCGCGCAGGTACACGTTGTCGGGGTTCGGGCCGCCCCACTGGTTGTGCGGGTCCTGGTGGCGGACGAAGCTCGGGAAGAGCGGGTCCCCCGCCTCGATCTCGAGCTGCGTCGCGTAGACCAGCAGCCGCGTCAGCGCCCGGAAACCCTCGGCGCGACTGCGCGGATCGTCGGGATAGCCGTCCCCGAGGAGCCTCTCGCCGGCGGCCTCGAGCCTCCTGCAGAAATCCCGCCACGCCTCGCCGGAGAGCAGTCGTGCCGCCTCGTCGCTCATCGTGCGACAGTGGAACCCACGAGCCCACTGCGGGTCAAGCCCGCCCATCTCGCGTCGGAGCTCGCCAGAGTCGCTAAGCTCAGGAGCCCTCCACCATCCTCTGGTCTTCCGAGCACAGGAGCGTCCCCATGGCCCTGCCCGATCTCGCCCCCGAAACCCGCTGCTACATCGACGGTCGGCTCGTCGATTCCTCGAACGGTGCACGCTTCGACAACGTGAACCCGGCGACCGAGGAGGTGATCGGCAGCGCGGCGGACGGCACCAAGGACGACGCGGACGCGGCGCTCGCCGCGGCGCGCCGCGCCTTCGACGAGACCGACTGGGCCAACGACCACGCGCTTCGCGCCCGCTGCATTCGCCAGCTCTACCAAGGGCTCCTCGAGGAGAAGGAGCAGCTTCGCTCCATCGTCGTGCGGGAGGCCGGCGCGCCGCTGTCGCTCACCGGCTTCATGCACATCGACGACCCGCTCGAGATGGTCGCCTACTGGGCGGATGTCGCCGAGAGCTACGAGTACGAGAAGGAGCTCGCGGACACGAAGTTCCTCGGTCAGCCCGTGCACCGGATTCTGCGTCGCGAGCCCATCGGCGTGGTCGGCGCCATCACGCCCTGGAACGTGCCGGTGCTGATCAACCTCGCGAAGATCGTGCCGGCGCTGGCCTCGGGCTGCACGGTGGTGCTCAAGCCCGCACCGGACACGCCGTGGTCGGCGACTCACCTGGGGAAGATCGCGGCGGAGAAGACCGACCTCCCGGCCGGGGTCCTCAACATCGTGCCCTCTTCGGACCACTCCGTGGGTGAGGTCCTCACCAGCGACCCCCGGGTCGACCTGGTCACCTTCACCGGCTCGACGGCGACGGGCCGGCGTGTGATGGAGTGCGCCTCGGCCACGATCAAGAAGGTCTTTCTCGAGCTCGGCGGCAAGAGCGCTTCCATCATACTGGACGACGCGGATCTGGCGACCGCGCTCCCGATGTCCGCCATGACCTGCGTCCACGGCGGTCAGGGCTGCGCCATCACTACCCGCTGGCTGCTGCCCCGCGCGCGTTACGAGGAAGGCGTGGAGATCATGAAGAAGGCCTTCGAGAGCTTCCCCTACGGCGATCCCGAAGAGCCCGGCAAAATGCAGGGGCCGCAGATCTCCCGGCGCCAGCAGGAGCGGGTGCTGGGCTACATCGAGAAGGGCAAGGCCGAGGGCGCGCGCTGCCTGGTCGGCGGTGGCAAGCCCGAGGGCAAGGGCTTCTTCGTCGAGCCCACTCTCTTCGCCGACGTCGATCCGCAGTCGACCATCGCCCAGGAGGAGATCTTCGGTCCGGTCTGCGTGGTGATCCCGTACGAGGACGAGGACGACGCCGTGCGCATCGCCAACGACTCGATCTACGGTCTCTCGGGCTCCGTCAGCTCCGGAAGCGACGAGCATGCGCTCGCCGTCGCGCGCCGCATCCGCACCGGAACCATCGGCCTGAACGGCGGCCAGTGGTTCAACGTCGACTCGCCCTTCGGCGGCTACAAGCAGAGCGGGCTCGGGCGCGAGAATGGAGTGATGGGCTTCGAGGAGCACCTCGAGAGCAAGGTGATGGCGCTGCCGCGCCGGAAGTAGGAGGTTCCGTGACTCAGGCCGAAGGCTGGCGCCGTTGCAGCGCCTGCAAGGAGTGGATCGGCTTCGCCAAGCTTCACTGGGTATGCAGCGTCTCGACCTGCAACCGCAAGCGCACCGGCATGGTCTTCTGCACGTCGGACTGCTGGGAGGTGCACCTGCCGACCATGAACCACCGCGAGGCCTGGGCGGTGGAGAGGACCTCACCCGCGACCGCCGCCGAGGCGCAGGCCGCGGAGAAGCCCGCCGCGAGCAAGCGCGAGCCTCAACGGCGCATCGTGCGCCCGGCGTCCACGACGCCCGCCGCGAGCGCAGCGCCCGCCGAGGAGGTCCTGATCGTGGCCTCGCGCCTCAAGGCATACGTCCTGGCGCGCGGGGACATGAACACCTCGGACCGCGTCCTCGAGCCGCTCTCGGACATCGTTCGCGACTTCGTCGACCGCGCCATCGAGAACGCCCGCCGCGAGGGCCGCAGGACCATCCTCGACCGCGACGTCCCGGGCTCCTAGAAACGCAGCGCGCGGCGACGTTCTCCCTTTCTTCGGGTTCAGGAGAGGGCGGCGCGCCAGCCGTCGCGTTCGAAGGCGGCGCGGCTGCAGTGGCCGGTCTTCGGGACGTAGGGGGCGATCTCTTCGCTGACGTCGCCGTCGACGATGGCGCGGCGCAGGGCGACCAGCAGCGGGTTGCGCCGGATCAGGTACCGGAAGCTCAGCTGGCCGTCGAGGTACGGGCCCCAGTCGAGCCAGGTGCAGCCGTTCTCGGCGGTGGCGTTGGCCGGGCGGTTCTCCTCGGAGGAAACGACCAGCGTCATGCAGCCGTCGTCGTCGCGGGCGATCTCGTGATCGACGATCGAGGCGTTCGCGATCCCGGCCCAGAAGTTGTAGGTCGTGGCCGTGAAGGCGCGAATCTGCTTGCCGGGCGCATGGGGCGGCTCCGCCGGGGTGTGCGGCGTGCTGAAGGCCTTGGCGCGCAGCACGAAGACCTCGCCCCAGCGCAGCGAATAGGGAGCGCACAGGTAGGAGATGTCGTCGCTGGCGAGCAGGTCGTAGGGCAGGCCCCAGTTCGACTTGACGTTGAGCTGCCCGGGCTGCGAGAGGCCGCGCCAGTCCGGGATCGGAAGCGGGGCGAATTGCGTGGTCTCCACCGGGTACTCGATCCCGGGCGGGTAGGGATCGGTCTCCTCGCAGTGCCAGGTCTGGCTCCCGTCGGCGTCGTAGACCGTGACCGAGGGCAGCAGCACGCCGGTGCTGTTGGGTGGCATGCCGCCGAGCAACGACCCGGTGGTGCGCAGGATGCAGAAGACCGCCGGATTCGGCTCTCCGTTGCGCTTCCGGCCCACGTAGGTGGTGTTGGCGGCGGGCGTCTCCGGCTCCGGCGCCCAGTCGAGGGTGGCGGTGAAGCGGGGCACCACGCCCTCGGGCACCGGACCGCGGTAGGGATTCGCGCTGCCCTCGTCCGGCTCGAGGTCCTCGTCGACGAGGGTCGGCAGGGTGTTGGTGTCGAAGTCGCTCGGGTGGAAGGCGAAGTAGCGGGCCCGCAGGTATTCGCCCCGGAAGACGACCCGCCCGCCGGTCGGGACGGGGATGAAGCCCGGCGGGCCGTTCTCGCCGTGCCAGAAACGGCTGCTGAAATAGTTGGAGGCGGAGGTGTCGAGGAGATAGGGGAAACGGTTGTTGGTGAGCGGGCTGCCGATGCCGGGCCAGCCCTGGCAGCGCGATTCGCCCACGAGCTTGCCGGCTTCGTAACGCCCGTCGCCGTAGCGGATGCCGCAGTGCTCGGCGACCCAGTCGGAGATGCGCCCCTCGACGTTGGCCAGCTCGGGATCGCACAGGCGGGGGAAGATCCCCAGCACCGCCGCGCCTGCGGCGTCGCGAGCCTCCACCATCAGGTCGTGGAGGAACTGCAGGTCGTCGCGGATCGTGTCGGGGGCGACCTCGAGCAGGAGGGAAAGCACTTCGGCGTGGCCGACGAACTCGTTGAAGCCGCCCTTGATCTCGATCTCGCCTGCGATCAGCGCGCGGAGTCGCTGCTCGAATTCCTTCGCTGCCATCGGCGTCACTCCTTCAGGTCGGCGACCACGTCGGCCCACTGGCTGGGATCGGGCGCCCGGTTGTGGGTCAGGCTCACGCCGTCGGCGATGCCGTCGAGGCGCTCCCGCAGCTTGCCCGCGATCTCGCGCCGCGGTCCCACCACGGCCAGGGTCTCCAGGATCTCGTCGTCGACGAGCTCGGCCATCTCGTCCCAGCGCCCCTCCTTCGACATGCGGTTGAGATCCCGGTGCAGGGCCTCCCAGCCGTGGCAGGCGAGGGTCGGAAGGTAGGCGGGCGTCGAGCCGTAGAAGGCGAGCTGTTTGCGGGCGGCGAGCTTGACCCGCTCGAACTCCTGCTCGTCGTCGGCGGTGACGGTGAGCGTCGCGCAGATGATCTCCAGGTCGTCGCGCCCGCGCCCGCTCTTCGCGAGGCCCTTCTCCAGCGCCGGCAGGGTGTTCTCCAGCAGCGACTTCCGGCTGTTGAAGGGGTGGGCGAAGAAGCCGTCGGCGGCCTCGCCGGCCACCGCGGTCATCAGAGGGCCGAAGCCGCCGGTGAAGACCGGCGGAGGGCCGAACGGGTTGGGCCCCGGGTCGAAGGCCGGGATCATGATCGTGTGGGTGTAGAACTCGCCCCGGAAGTCGAGCTCCGCCTTGCCCTCCCAGCGCGCGAAGATCGCCTTGATCGCCAGCACCTGCTCGCGCATGCGCGCCGCGGGCTTCGACCAGGGCATGCTGAAGCGCTTCTCGATGTGGGGCTTCACCTGGGAGCCCAGGCCGAGGATGAAGCGGCCGCCGCTGATCGCCTGGAGACCGTGGGCCAGGTTGGCCAGGTTCATCGGGCTGCGTGCGAACGAGATGGCGATGGCCGTTCCCAGGCGCAGGCGCTTGGTGTGCTCGGCGACCAGCACCAACGGCAGGAACGGGTCGAGCTTCGCCTCGAAGCTGAAGGCGCCGTCGTAGCCGATCTCCTCCAGATGGGCGAAGGTGGTCCGCGCGTCGCGCGGGTCCTCCATGGGGGCGGTGGTGTAGACCTTCATGACTCCTCGGGTGCGCGCGCTAACGGAGCATCAGGCCGCCGCCGTCGGCGGGGATGGTGTGACCGGTGACGTAGCGGGAATCGTCGCTGGCCAGGAAGACCGCCACCGGCCCGATGTCCGTCTCACAGTCGCCGATGCGGCCCAGCGGCTGGCCGGCCACCAGCTTCTTCTCCAGCCCGGGCATCGCCTCCAGGAACTTCTCGACCCCCGGCGAGCGGGCGAAGGGACACAGAATGTTGACGTTGATGCCCTCGGGCCCCCACTCGCGCGCCGCCGTCTTGCTGAGCGCGCGGATCGCCTCCTTGTTGGCGCCGTAGGCCGCCTGGCCGGCCATGCCGTCGAGGCCGGCGTTCGAGCCGAGGTTGATGACCTTGCCGCCGCGCGCCTTCAGGTGCGGGTAGCAGGCCTGCATGAAGTAGAGGCTTGCGCGATAGCCCGTGGCGAAGCACAGCTCGACGAGCTCGTCGTCGTGCTCCATCAGCGGCACGGGCGCCGGGTTGGCGCGCTGGGCGTTGTTCACCAGTATGTCGATGCCTCCGAAGCGCTCCATCGCCGCCGCCACCGCGGCGTCGATGCTCACGCGGCTCGTGACGTCGCACGAGACGAAGTGCGCGCGGGCGCCGCGGGTCTCGATCTCCTTGGCGACGGACGTTCCCGTCTCCTCGTTGAGGTCCATCACCACCACGTCCGCGCCTTCGTCGGCGAAGGCGAGGGCGATGCCCCGCCCCACGCCTTGTCCGGCGCCGGTCACGATGGCGACCTTGCCTGCGAGTCTTCCGCTCATTTCGCGATTCCTCCGATCAGGAGCTCGACCAGCTGCTGGGCGCCGCGACGCCGCGCAGCCGCGGGCTCGTTCTCGACGACGAAGAAGCCGAAGATCGCCGTCATCAGGATCCGGGTCAGGTCCGGCGCGGGCGGCTCCGACGCGATCTCGCCGCGTGCCTGGGCCTCCGCGATTCGTTCCGAGACGAAGCCGAAGAGCCCGTTGCCGATCCAGTCTGCCTCCTGGGGCTCGCGGAGGATCAGCGCGAAGACCTCGCGGCGCAGCACCGGGTGGCCTGCCCCCAGCAGCTCGAAGATCGCGTCCACCATCCGGCGCAGCAGGTCTGCAACGGACACGGCCCCTTCGAGCCGGGCCTCGAGGGCGCGGAGGGTCACTTTCTCGGTCTGGGCCTGGAGCGCCAGGAGGAAGTCCTCCTTGCGCGGAAAGTGGGCGTAGATGGTGGGCCGCGTGACGCCGGCCTTGCGGGCGATGTGTTCGATGCGCGCGCCGGCCAGCCCCGCCTCGGCGATCTCCGCCAGCGCGACCTCGAGAATCAGGCTGCGCGTCTCCAGGCGCTGACGCTCTCGGGTCGGAAGGGGGGCGGGCTCCATGGCCGGAAGGTACAAGCTTGTTTTTCAGTTGTAAAGTGATTTTCCGAGTGTTAGATTTCGAATCTCCCGTCACCGCGAGGTCCCGCCATGGCCGTTGCCAGCTTTACGCCCTTCTCCGTCCTCCGGCGCCTGATCCGCCGCCACGGCATCGACGAGCGCTACCGCAAGCGGGCGCGGGCCCGCCTGATCTCCGCGGCGATCATGGAGCCCCTGCGCTGGTGGGAGCGCCTGCGCTGGGGGCGTCGGCTGCGCAACACCGCCATCGCCCCCGAGTCGGTCTTCCTGCTGGGCTACGGGCGCAGCGGCACCACTCATCTCCACAGCCTGCTCTGGCAGGATCCGCAGTTCGGCGTCATCTCGAACTACCAGGCCTCGACCCAGCCCTTTGCGATCACCGGGCGCGGCTGGCTCGAGAAGGCACTCGCGAAGCGCATCCCCAGCAAGCGGCCGATGGACAACATCGCGATGACCCTGGACGCGCCCCAGGAAGAGGAAGTCGCGCTGATGAACTCGACCGAGCACACGCCGATGCACTTCATGACCTTTCCGCGCGCGCTACAGAGCCTCTACGACCCCTACGTGTGCGATCTCGGCGCGGACGCCGCGCGGCTGGCAGGCTTTCGGGAGGCTTACCTGGCAGTGCTGCGCAAGGCGACGTTCCTCTCGGGCGGCAAGCGTCTGGCGCTCAAGACGCCGACCAATACCGCGCGCATTCCCTTCCTGCTCGAGACCTTTCCCGACGCGAAGTTCGTCCACATCGTCCGCAACCCCTACCTCGTCTACCAGTCGATGCGGAACATGTACCGGAGATCCTGCCCGGCGAGACGCTGCAGGAGTTCGACTGGGACGAGATGGACGCCTGGACGGCCGACGCCTACGTCCGGGTGATGGAGCGCTACCTCGAGGACCGCAAGCAGATCCCGGAAGGGCGGCTCTTCGAGCTCCGGTTCGAGGACCTGGACGAGCGGCCGATGGCGGTCCTGCCGCGGCTCTACGAGCAGCTCGGGCTCGGGGGCTGGGAGCGCGCGCGGCCGGAGCTCGAGCGCTATCTCGAATCCCTGGGCCGCTTCGAAAAGAACCGTTTCGAGTTCCCGGCCGACGTGGTCGAGGTGGTGAACCGGAAATGGGGCTTCGCGCTCGATGCCTTCGGTTACGAGCGGATCGAGCCAGGTGAGATCCCGCGGTGAAGCGGCTCTCGGCGCGGCTCGCCCGGGCTTCGCCGAGGCGGCGCCGTAGTCGGGAAACCCCGCCACCGATCCGGCATCCCACCTGCACTTTGCGCTGCCAGACGTCGCGCCGGGCCGTATGATGGCCGAACCGATCACGGGTCGGAGGGGCCGATGAAGAAGGTGCGGATCGCGACGTTCGACGAGCTCGGCCAGCAGCCGGTGCACGCGCTCGTGGCAAACGTCGATCTCGTGATCGTGCGCTGGCCCGACGAGGAGCAGGTCTCCGTGCTCTACGGACGTTGCCTGCACCGGGGCGCGCTGCTCAGCGACGGCACCGTGCGTGGCGAGGACCTGATCTGCGGCCTGCACGGCTGGGACTACCGCTTTCGCACCGGCGTCAGCGCCTACACCAACGACGAGCAGCTCCACAAGTTCAGCGACTGGCTCGAGGACGGCGGCGTCTGGGTCGACGAGCACGAGATCCGTGACTGGGAGCGCTGCCACCCGCAGCCCTTCGACCGCTCGGCCTACCAGGGCGAATACGCGGATCCCCACGGAACCCCCGACGAGCCGTTCGCCACCTGGATCCACGAGATGGCCGAGCACGGGCTCGAGCGCGTGGGGCACCATGGCCGGGTCCATGCCATGGGGGTGCCCCGCGGCCAGCTGCCGAGCTGGAGCGACATCCAGATCGCCACGGCGCAGCTGCAGCGGCTGCCTCTTCTCGACGACGAGGCGGTGGGAACCGAGCTCGTGATCGGACCCAACGCGCGCCGGCCCCTGCGCCTCGCGACGCCGCTCTTCGTCTCCGACATGAGCTTCGGCGCGCTCTCGGAGGAGGCCAAGGTGGCCCTGGCGCGCGGGGCGGAGCGGGCGGGCACCGGCATCTGCTCGGGCGAGGGCGGCATGCTTCCGGAGGAGCAGGCGGAGAACGGGCGCTATCTCTACGAGCTGGCCTCCGCTCGCTTCGGCTTCCGGATGGAGCTGATGGAGCGCGTGCAGGCCTTCCACTTCAAGTGCGGGCAGGGCGCGAAGACGGGGACCGGGGGTCACCTGCCGGGCGACAAGGTGGTGGGAAAGATCGCCGAGGTCCGCGGCCTGCCGGAGGGCACGGCGGCCATCTCGCCCCCGCGCTTTCCGGACTGGGAACACATCGACGACTACCGCCGCTTCGCGGAGGAGGTGCGCGAGGCCAGCGGGGGCATCCCGATCGGCTTCAAGCTCTCAGCCCAGCACGTGGAACGCGACATCGACGCGGCACTCGAGGCCGGCGCCGACTACATCATCCTGGACGGGCGCGGTGGAGGGACCGGCGCCGCGCCGCTGATCTTCCGCGACAACATCAGCGTCCCGACCATCCCGGCGCTGGCCCGGGCGCGTCGCCACCTGGACGCGAGCAAGCGCTCGGACGTCACGCTGATCATCACCGGTGGCCTGCGCGTACCCTCGGACTTCGTCAAGGCGCTGGCACTGGGCGCCGACGGCATCGCCGTTTCCAATGCTGCGCTCCAGGCGATCGGCTGCCTGGGCATGCGCGCCTGCCACACTAATAACTGTCCGGTCGGCATCGCTACGCAAAAACAACACCTGCGTGATCGACTACCGGTCGATCTCGCCGCCAAACGGCTTGCCCGTTATTTCGCGTCAGCCGTGGAATTAATAGGGGTTATGGCTCGCGCTACCGGGCACAGCTATCTGGGCGACATGCAGCTTGAGGACCTGACCACGTTCAAGAAAGACATGGCTGACCTCACGGGTGTCGCTTACGGTGGCATTTCAGCATAGTCCGGGGAGTATTTTGATGACTACGCATACTTTTCCTGAACTCCATACCGAAGAAATTGCAGAGACCCGCGACGCTGTTCATGCCTATGCACAGGTCATAGGGGATTGGCGTACTTCCTGCCTGGCACATCGAAAACACTGGTGGCAAATCACCGTCTACCCGTCCGTGCGTGGCTTGACCACCGGCATGATACAGGCCGGCATCGATTTTGAACTCGAACTCGATCTGCAAGCAGATCGCCTGCTGGGTCACGTTGCAGGCGGCGGCGACCTGAGCGAGCCATTGGGTGGGCGTTCCGCTCGCGATCTCGCAGATGCCGTAGCCACGTTTCTAACCGACCAGGGCATCGACCCCAAGTTGATTCCAGAAGACAAGCAACGCGAAGGTCACGCTGGCCGTGGTGGTGGCACGGGTTCCGCACCACTTATCTTCCGCGACAATATTTCTGTGCCGACCATTCCGGCCCTGGCAAGAGCACGCAGACACCTGGACTCCAGTGATGCGAAGGACATCACCCTGTAATGATCAGGGTGA
>PVMS01023914.1_pt1 | contig 11334 bp, 8 predicted proteins | sample 1853461 | NCBI WGS metagenome assembly PVMS01 (sample SAMN08582032, study PRJNA380276) | Marine sediment metagenome, whole genome shotgun sequencing project. | isolation source: ocean sediment barecode stripped | collected 2017
AGGTGTGCGTGCCTGTATAGACGCGGCCAGTTTCGTGCGGTACTGCTGATGCCGGGCTGATGGACAAACCACCGATCAAAATAGCGGCGATGTGGCGGCGATGGTATTTTTGGTAAGTTTCATGGTGTATCTCCTGAGTAAAGTAAATATGTCTGATGAGTTAGTGATAAGTCTCGCTAAAATCTTTTAGCCGCGCGAGTGAGTTCATGGTAAGAACTTGCTGCTGCCGGGGCTGCGAACGCCGTCGCAAGGAAAGTGTGCGGAAATGCCGCAATTGGGAATGTTCAATCGCTGAAGAGGCAGAGCGTGCGCTGGGTGGCTTCGCCTGCCGAGCGCCGACCGGGAATGGCATTGCGAGCCGCTTGTTGGTCGTTTGCCCCGAAACGGGCTTTTCCGGTCAAATTTCACTCGACCGGGGATTGAGAATCCTCGGTGAGGGCGTGCTGAGGTGCACGGCCGCGTCACGAAATCAGTTGATGTTCAGGAATCCGTCGCCGAAACTGAAATGCGGAAGCGGACCGCCTGTTTCCCACGGCTGAAAACAAATCTACGCAGCCGATTGCCGCCGAAGAGTCGGCATCGTGGCTTACAGTTCAACCCGGGTTCCGAGTTCCACGACGCGATTGGCAGGGATATTGAAGAACTCGGTGGCGCTCGACGCATTTCGCGACATGACGGCAAATATCTTTTCACGCCACAACGCCATGTCCTTGCCCAATTTTGGAACGAGCGTTTGCCGGGAAAGGAAAAAGGATGTTTCCATCATCTTGAACTCAAGACCGTGTGCTTTGCCGAGTTCAAGTGCTTTTGGCACATCGGGTTCATCCTTGAAACCATAGTTCACGATGACACGATAGAAATCACCTGACAATGGCGTGACCTCGATACGTTCTTCATTGCTGACATGCGGGATATCCGCAGTGCGAACAGTCAACAGCACGATGCGTTCGTGGAGCACTTTGTTATGATTCAGATTGTGCAACAGGGCATGCGGTACGCCCTGGGTCGCATGGGTGAGGAATACTGCCGTGCCGGATACCCGGGTTGGTGGGTGTTGCGTAATGCTTGCCAGGAATGGTTCGATGCCAATCGCGCCGGGCGCGAGCTGGCGCGTTAGCACCCGACGTCCACGGTACCAGGTGGTAAACAACGTGAATAACACGATCGCGACGGCGATCGGGAACCAGCCACCATGGACCAACTTGACGCTGTTGGCACTGAAGAATGAAAGATCAATGACAAGAAAGACGACAGCAAGTGGTGCGGCGATCCATTTCGACCATCTCCACAACGTCGTGACCACGACGAATGCGAGAATCGTGTCGATTGCCATCATGCCGGTGACCGCTACGCCGTAAGCGCTGGCGAGATTGCTCGAAGAGCCGAAACCGACAACCAGAATGAGAACGGCGACCAGTAACGACCAGTTGATCCACGGCATGTAAATCTGGCCGATCTCGCTCTCGGAAGTATGGAATATATCCATGCGCGGGCAATAGCCAAGCTGGATAGCCTGACGCGTGAGGGAATAGGTGCCCGAAATAACTGCCTGCGATGCGATTACGGTGGCCAGTGTTGCCAGGCCGATTAGTGGCAACAGCGCCCAGTCAGGGGCCAGATGGTAGAAAGGGTGGGCGAGCGCTGAAGGGTCGCGCAAGATCAGCGCACCCTGCCCGAAGTAGTTCAACACCAGTGCCGGCAGCACCAGGACACTCCACGCAATGCGTATCGGTTTCTTGCCGAAGTGTCCCATGTCCGTATAAATGCCTTCGGTGCCGGTGATTGCCAGCACGACGGCGCCCAAGGCGAGGAATCCGGCGAATCGGTTCTCGATGAAAAAGCCAACCGCGTACTCTGGGCTGAGCGCTGCGAAGATTCCCGGATTCTGGACGATACTTAAAATTCCAAGCAGTGCAAGCACGCCAAACCAAACGACCGTTACCGGACCAAACAGCGCACCGACTCTAGCCGTGCCTTTCTGCTGCAAAAGAAACAGCATAATCACGATTACGATAGTGAGCGGGATCACAAAAGGCTGAAGACCGGGAGCGACTACTTCCAGGCCTTCAACTGCAGACAGTACTGAGATGGCGGGCGTAATGATTCCGTCGCCGTAAAACATCGAAGCACCGAACAAACCGAGCGGAATCAGGATCCAGCGGGTTCGTGAACCACGCCTGGTTGCTCGCAATACGAGTGCAAGCAGCGCCATCATGCCGCCTTCACCACGATTGTCTGCGCGCATCATGAAGAACACATATTTGATCGTGACAATGATGATCAACGCCCAGAAGATCAGAGACAGCACACCTAGAACGTTGTCTGGAGTAGGCGCCAATCCATAGCGCTCGCCAAAGGCCTCCCGCATCGTGTACAGGGGACTAGTGCCGATGTCGCCGAATACGACCCCGGTGGCGGCAACTGTGAGCGCAAGCGTGCTCTGCTTGGTAGTTTTGGTGCTTGGCGAGCTCATCTGGCGTGGAATCCGGCCTGATCAGGAAAGATCCTGATCAGGCAGCGGCGCGATCCGCGAATCCATTGTCGGCGTCGCAAAGACGGGAAAGCCATCGGTTATGATCGAAGCTAAGAAAGGCGGGCGGTTTGAGGCAGATCGCAGCCATGTTGTAGCGCAGCATATTATACCGGGAGTCATTTGTGACCAAGCACCCAATACAAACCGGAGACGCACCCGAGGCTATCGGTACTTATTCGCAAGCGGTGGCGGCAGGCGATACGATCTATTTTTCCGGGCAGATCGGCCTCGATCCACAAACTATGGAGATGACCGAAGGCTTCGAGGCGCAGACCCACCGCGTATTTGCAAATTTGCGCGCAGTAGCCGCAGCATCCGGTGGAACGCTGGACGATATTGTCAAGCTTACGGTCTTCCTGATTGATCTTGCGAATTTCGTAAAGCTCAACGAGATCATGGCGCAGTATTTCACCAATCCCTATCCAGCACGTTCTGCCGTCGGCGTGTCGCAGTTGCCGCGCGGCGCGTTTGTTGAAATCGATGCGATACTTGTGAGGTGACAGGACGCATCGGCGAGTGAACCCGGTGCAACGGACGAAACGCAAATCTGCGACGTCTTTGCCGGTAAAGCGCGGCTCGCCAGCCGAGCACAAGAGTTCGTCCACGAAGGCAGTGCAAGCGGGGTCGAGGCCAAAGAAACCTGCCGGCGTCGGCAAACAAACGGACGCCGATCCAGGGCCGGCAGCTGCAGACACTGCCGCCGTCTTGAAGTCACCTGACTCTTCGCTGGCATTCACGACGCCTGCTGCTCGCGAACGCCTCGCTCGCCTGGGTGTGTTCAGGCTCGAAGATATCGTGCTGCACTTGCCGTTGCGCTATGAAGACGAAACGACGCTCACCCCGATTTCTGCTGCACAGCCCGGAATCAGTGTGCAGGTGGAAGGCGTGGTGGTGGAAACCGACGTCAAATTTCGCCCCAGACGGCAGTTGGTCTCGCGTATTGAAGACAACAGTGGCACGCTGCACCTGCGTTTCTTCAATTTTTATCCCAGCCAGCAGAAGGCTTTGGCGATCGGATCGCGTGTACGTGTAATTGGTGAAATCCGACAAGGACTGTTTGGCGCTGAAATGATTCATCCGCGCTTCCGCGCGTTGCGCGCAGAAACGCCGTTACCCGACTCGCTGACTCCGGTGTATCCGACCACCGCCGGTCTGTCGCAGAACAGTTTACGCAAACTTGTCGCGCGCGCGCTGAGCGAAACCGATCTGTCGGAAACCCTGCCGGATAAGGTGCGGCGCGACCTTGGGCATGATTTGTTTGCCACTGCTGTTCGGTTGCTCCATCATCCGTCGCCGGACATTGACGGCGCATCGCTGGAAAACCGCTCGCATCCGGCGTGGCAGCGGGTGAAATTCGATGAACTGCTCGCACAGCAACTTTCGATGCGCTTGCACTATGAGCGCCGCAATCGTATCCGCGCACATCCGCTCACGGCTCCAGTGCGATTAACCCGCCAGCTTGAACAAACTCTGGAGTTCGAACTTACGGGCGCGCAGCGTCGCGCACTAAATGAGATTCGTTCGGACCTTGCCCGCTCGAATCCAATGCAACGCCTTCTTCAGGGTGACGTCGGCTGCGGAAAAACAATTGTTGCTGCGATGGCTGCGCTGCAGGCAATTGAATCCGGTTTTCAGGTTGCGGTTATGGCGCCGACCGAGATACTCGCCGAGCAGCATTACGGAAAATTTGTCCAATGGCTTGAACCGCTTGGCGTCACTGTCGCGTGGCTGTCGGGCAGCCTGAAACGAAAGCAACGAGTCACTGCGATTGAACAAGCTGTGTCCGGGGGCGCGATGCTTGTTGTTGGAACGCACGCGCTTTTCCAGGAGCAGGTCATATTCAGAAATCTCGGGCTTGTGATCATCGACGAACAACATCGATTTGGCGTTCATCAACGGTTGATGTTGCGCATGAAAGGCGACAGTGATCAGCAGCCACACCAGTTGATGATGAGCGCGACACCTATTCCGCGAACACTGGCGATGAGTTTTTATGCGGACCTCGATGTTTCGGTGATTGACGAACTTCCTCCGGGCCGAACGCCGGTGGTCACCAAGCTGGTTGCCGATTCGCGTCGCGACGAAGTACTCGCGCGAGTACGAAGCGCCTGCGCCGGCGGCAAACAGGCATACTGGGTGTGCCCCTTGATCGAAGAGTCCGAAGCACTTCAACTGCAAACCGCTATCGACACATTTGAACGTTTGCAAACCGAGTTTCCGGGACTGAAAGTCGGACTGGTGCACGGGCGTATGCGTGTCCAGGAGAAGGCTGCTGCCATGGCCGCCTTTCAGTCTGGAGAATGCCAGTTGCTGATTGCGACCACGGTGATCGAAGTCGGTGTCGATGTACCCAATGCTTCATTGATGATAATTGAGAATGCTGAGCGCATGGGACTGTCGCAACTGCACCAACTTCGCGGTCGCATCGGCCGTGGGGCCGAGTCCAGCGTGTGCATTTTGCTTTATCAGATGCCGATTTCGGAAATGGCACGCGAGCGGCTCAGAATCATCTACGAGAACAGCGACGGTTTCGAAGTCGCGCGGCAGGATCTGCGACTGCGCGGGCCTGGTGAAATTCTCGGCGCCCGCCAGTCGGGAGTGCCGATGTTACGCTTTGCCGATTTGGAACAGGACGTAAAACTGCTCGAATCGGCGCGTGACGTTGCAGGAATGTTGATTGCCTCGCACCCGCAGTTGGTCGAAAAGCATCTGTCGCGCTGGCTGGGTGGGAGACAGGACTATTTGCGTGTTTGATCTGCAGTGTCAGCCTGCGTTCGGCGCCATTGCAGGTGAAATGAAGCCCGGTACGCACTGACGGTTTTGCCGGCAATTGTTATGCAGCCACCCTCCTCAAAACCTGCTAGTGAACTGAAAGTGCTCGGCCGTTTGTCTGCCTATGCAAAGCTGGTCCGGATTGACAAACCGATCGGTACTTTGCTGCTGTTATGGCCTACCTTGTGGGCGTTATGGCTATCGTCTGACGGTACTCCCGATTGGGAAATAGTCTGGATCTTTGTCGTCGGAACATTGCTGATGCGTTCGGCCGGTTGTGCAATTAACGATTACGCTGATCGAAAGTTTGACGCCCGAGTGAAGCGAACCCGCAATCGCCCACTTGCTGCGGGTGTTATCAAACCATGGGAGGCACTGGCTGTCGCTGGTTTTCTCGCTGTTTTGGCATTCATCCTCGTTCTGCAGCTGAATGCGCTGACGATCGCATTATCGTTCGCCGCTCTGATACTCGCAGCCAGTTATCCGTTTACCAAGCGCTTTCTGGCAGTGCCGCAAGCCTACCTGGGAGTCGCTTTCGGATTCGGAATTCCGATGGCATACGCGGCGAATACCGGGCACGTGCCGTGGATCGCAGCAGTCTTGTTGCTCGCGAATATTTATTGGGCGATCGCGTATGACACTGAATATGCAATGGTCGATCGCGACGATGACGAGAAGATCGGCATCAAAACATCAGCGATTCTGTTTGGTCGATTCGATGTTGCGATGGTGATGGTGTTCCACGCGCTTTTCCTGGCAACCCTCGCGGCGGTCGGATGGTACCTGACGCTTGGTCGATATTACTATGCTGGCCTGCTGCTCGCCGCGCTACTGGCCGGCTCGCAATACCGGATGATCCGAGACCGTTCTCGCGACGCTTGCTTCCGCGCGTTCAATCACAACAATTGGGTAGGCGGTGCAGTATTCGCGGGCGTGCTCGTCGATTACGACCTGCAGGTATTTTTTTGAGTAACGCGCGTATGAGTATTGCGCGTCCGATTATGGTGCCTGTGAGAATGGCGTGTCGATCGATGTGTTTCGTCACAGACTTGAATGGCCAGGAGGTGGCTCATATAGTGGGCACCCGCCTTGTATTTAGTAGTGGCAACACGTATTGCGGAGAGAAAACATGAAATATCGGGACCTTCGCGAATTCCTTTCCGAACTCGAAAAACTCGGCGAGCTTCGGCATGTGAGCGTTCCCGTATCGCCGGTACTGGAAATGACCGAGATATGCGATCGCGTCCTGAAGCAGGGCGGGCCGGCAATCCTGTTTGATAACCCCGTTGGATTCAACATACCGGTACTCGCCAACCTGTTTGGCACACCCAAACGAGTTGCGCTCGCGATGGGTCGCGATTCGACCGAGCAATTGCGCGAAGTCGGCAGTTTGCTCGCGTTTCTGAAGGAACCCGAACCGCCGCACGGGGTGCGCGATGCGTTCGCAAAATTGCCATTGTTGAAGCAGGCATTGTGGGACATGGCACCCAAAGAGGTTTCAGGAGCGGCATGTCAGGAGATCGAGTGGCAGGGGGACGACGTCGATCTTGCGCGCCTACCGGCCCAGACGTGCTGGCCAGGCGACGCAGGCCCGTTGATCACCTGGGGTCTGACGGTGACGCGTGGGCCACGCAAGAAACGCCAAAACCTCGGCATCTATCGCCAACAGGTAATTGCCCGTAACAAGGTGATCATGCGCTGGCTGGCTCACCGTGGCGGTGCCCTGGATTTTCGCGACCACTGCGAGTCGAATCCGGGACAGCCGTTCCCGGTCGCGGTCGCGCTTGGCGCGGACCCGGCAAGCATACTGGGGGCGGTTACGCCGGTGCCTGACAATCTTTCCGAGTACCAATTTGCAGGACTGCTACGCGGATCGCGCACCGTACTTGCGAAATGTATCGGGTCCGATCTGCAGGTGCCGGCGTTTTCCGAGATTGTTCTTGAAGGCGTGATCCACCCGGGGGAAATGGCGCTCGAAGGACCTTTCGGAGATCACACCGGTTATTACAATGAAACGGAATCATTTCCGGTGCTCACGGTCGAGCGCGTGACTACGCGGCGCGATCCAATTTATCACTCCACATATACTGGTAAACCGCCCGACGAACCTTCGGTTCTCGGTGTTGCGCTCAACGAGGTGTTCGTTCCCTTACTGCAACGACAGTTTCCCGAAATCGTCGATTTCTACTTGCCGCCCGAAGGGTGTTCCTATCGCGTCGCAGTCGTGAGTATGCGCAAACAGTATCCCGGCCATCCAAAACGGGTGATGTTCGGCATCTGGTCGTTTCTGCGCCAGTTCATGTACACAAAAATGATAATCGTCGTTGATGAAGACATCGACGCGCGCGACTGGAAAGAAGTGATCTGGGCAATCTCGACAAGAACCGACGCAGCGCGAGATCTGACAGTGGTCGAGAACACGCCGATCGACTATCTGGATTTTGCCAGCCCGGTCTCCGGTCTTGGGTCAAAAATGGCCATCGATGCGACGAATAAATGGCCAGGCGAAACAACGCGAAACTGGGGATCCCCGATCTCGATGGACAGCGAGGTCAAGGCGCGTGTCGACGCAATGTGGGAGCAGCTGGGAATCTGATTTATCTTGCACGCTGATGACGACCAATCGCCTGGCGAAGGAAACCAGCCCCTACCTGCAACAGCATGCGCACAACCCGGTCGACTGGTATGCATGGGGCGAGGAGGCGTTGCAGGCGTCACGCACGCAGGATAAGCCGATACTGTTGTCGATCGGTTATTCCGCATGTCACTGGTGCCACGTGATGGCCCATGAATCGTTCGAGGATGAAGAAGTTGCCGCCCTCATGAACCGTCTGTTTATCAACGTAAAAGTCGATCGCGAGGAACGTCCCGACCTCGATCAGATTTACCAGACGGCGCACTCGTTACTGACACGTCGCGGCGGCGGCTGGCCGCTGACCATGTTCCTCGCGCCCGACCAGAAACCGTTTTTCGGCGGAACCTATTTCCCGAAAACACCGCGTTATGGCATGCCCGGTTTCGTCGATCTTATTGAGAATGTGGCCAAGGCATACCGGGAGAAACGAAGCGAGATTGAAGAACAGAGTGCGTCTTTGTTGGAAGTTCTCAAGCAAACACAAGCGGTGCGCACAACTCCGGGCGTCGAACTCGACGCCGGACCAATCTCCGCGGCGATTGCCGACTTGATCGGGACCTTCGACGAAACCGACGGTGGCTTTGGCGCTGCACCCAAGTTCCCGCATCCGGCGGAACTCGAGTTCTGTCTGTATTTCGCGGAGCGTGAACCGCGCTTGCGAGAGCATGCCTTGTTTACGCTGGAAAAAATGGCGAAGGGCGGCATTTACGACCATCTCGGCGGCGGATTTAGTCGTTACAGCGTCGATCAGTACTGGATGATTCCGCACTTCGAGAAGATGCTGTATGACAATGGGCCTTTGCTTGGTTTATATGCCGATGCCTGGACGCTGACCGGAAATCCTCTCTTTAAGCAGATTGCTGAAGAAATCGCGGCGTGGGTGATGCGCGAAATGCAGTCTCCCGAGGGTGGATACTATTCGTCGCTGGACGCCGATTCGGAGGGTGAGGAAGGCAAGTTCTATGTCTGGACTCGCCAGGAAGTGCGTTCGCTACTCGACGAAAATGAGTACGCGGTGATTGCGGCGCACTATGGTCTCGATCGCGAACCCAATTTCGAAAAGCGTGACTGGCATTTGCACGTATTTCAGTCGATCGATGCGGTAGCGACTGGTCTCGGAATGAGCGTGGCGCAGGCAGACGAGAAACTCGAGCGCGCGCGAGCTAAGCTGCTCGCCGTCCGCGAGCGGCGTGTCCGGCCCGGGCGCGACGACAAGATTCTGGTCAGTTGGAATGCGCTGATGATCCGCGGGATGGCGCGTGCGGGGCGGGTTTTCGGGCGCGACAACTGGCTCGATTCGGCCCGGCGCGCAGTCTCGTTCATTTCAAATCGCATGTACGACGGCACACATTTGCTGGCGACGTACAAGGACGATCGTGCCCATCTGAATGCCTATCTGGACGACTACGCGTTCCTGATTCATGCGCTGACTGAACTGTTGCAGGCAGACTTCCGCATTGCTGAGCTCGAATTCGCGAGATCGTTAAGCGACGTACTGATGGAGCAGTTTGAGGACGCGCGCGATGGGGGCTTTTATTTTGTGAGCCGCGATCATGAAGCACTAATCCTGAAGCCCAAGTCCGGGTATGACAATGCGACGCCGTCGGGAAACGCCATCGCAACTCTGGTGCTGCTGCAATTGGGTTATATGCTGGGCGAGTCCCGCTCACTGGGGTCGGCCGAACGGGCTTTGCGGCTGTTTTCACCCTCTATGGCGCAGCGGCCTGGTGGCTTTGCGACCATGATGATGGCGCTCCAGGAAGCGCTGGTACCGACGCGCACCGTGCTTTTGCGTGGGACGCCAGCGAAGCTGGCTGGCTGGCATGCGGAACTGAATACTCGTTTCCACCCCGGTACGCTGGTGTTTGCACTCGACTCGGCATTGCAAGACCTGCCGCCGGTACTCGACAAGCCCGCGAATGAGCGTGTCAACGCCTACGTTTGTGAAGGCGTTACTTGCCTGGCGCCAGTGGATGACCTGGCTGCGCTATTTGCGATTCTCGATGCGGAAAGTAAGGCCGGCAATTCACATTAAGCCGCAAGCTTGCAAAAAAGGCCGGGGGTGTGCAAAACGCCGTTAGAATACCGCCCTCGGGGACCTCTAAACTATCAGGAAAGGCAAGCGAATGAAGAACAGCATCATCACGGTGGTGGCGGCCGCAGCGTTGGGGCTGGCGGCTCAGGCGAACGCGGCAGTGGACGCGGCAAAGGCGCAGGAACTTGCAAAATCCAAGAATTGCTTTGCCTGCCATATGGTGGACAAGAAACTGGTGGGGCCCGCATTCAAGGAGATTGCCAAGAAATACAAAGGTGATGGCGCGGCAGTAGGGGCGCTCTCCAAGAAAGTTCTGAATGGTGGAAGCGGCGTCTGGGGTGCGATTCCGATGCCGCCCAACCCGGTAAAAAAGGACGAGGCCAAGTTGCTGGTGGAGTGGATACTCTCACTCTGATCGCGGCAACCTGTCTGATACAAGAGCCGGCATCGCGCCGGCTTTTTTATTGTGCGCGTTGTGCACATGACAGTGCGTGCAAACCAATGAAATTATGGTTCAAAATTGACAGTATTCGAAGCCGTGCAGGATAATCCGGGCGTTACTCATCAGCACGTGTCATAGATAAAAAGGGGATAGCAGAATGAACATGCGAACCATGGCAGGTATTTCCCGACGGGCATGTGCAACCGTTGTCGGCGTTTCGCTGGTATTTCTGATTGGTGCCTGCGGCCAGAACGATGAATCGGTCGGTGACGACGGTGAGAAAATACGAGTGATCAAGATCGGGCATGCCGGGCCGCTGACTGGTCCGATTGCGCATCTCGGCAAGGACAACGAGAACGGGGTGCGACTGGCAATTCAGGAAGCAAATGCAGCAGGTCTGGTCATCGCCGGTGAGAAAATCCGCTTCGAGATGGTTTCAGAGGACGACGAAGGCAACCCTCAGAAGGGGACTGTGGTTGCCCAGAAGATAGTTGATGAGCAGGTCGCTGGCGTGATCGGGCACCTCATTCAGGTACAACGATTCCCGCGTCGAAGATTTATCACGATGCCGGCGTTGCACAGATTTCGCCGTCCGCAACCAACGTCGATTACACCAACCAGGGATACGAGACCGCGTTTCGGGTAATGGCCAACGATGCGCAGCAAGGCAAGGTGCTTGGCGAGTATGCGGTGAACACGTTAGATGCGAAAAAAATCGCGGTCATCGACGATCGCTCGGCTTATGGAAAAGGTCTCGCCGATCAGTTCGAGCTCGCTGTAAAAGGTGCTGGTGGTGAACTCGTCACACGCGAGTTCACCGATACAACCAAAACTGATTTTACCGCCATTCTCACGCGCATCAAGGGAATGGGCCCGGATCTTCTGTTCTACAGTGGAATGGATTCGCAGTCCGGGCC
>PVMS01028495.1_pt1 | contig 11332 bp, 8 predicted proteins | sample 1853461 | NCBI WGS metagenome assembly PVMS01 (sample SAMN08582032, study PRJNA380276) | Marine sediment metagenome, whole genome shotgun sequencing project. | isolation source: ocean sediment barecode stripped | collected 2017
GAGAGCTGAAAACTCATAACGGCCCTTTGCACCTTTTCGGTGATCCGAGCGATACCCGTACCCATGACGGAACCATTGTTTTCACCCACCCGGTGCATGGGAGCAAGATACCGGTCCTGATGTCCCCTGCTAAAACCCCTAAAAGACAAACAGGCCCTTGATCCATACTGTTTCGATCAGTATCGATCGTTTTATTATAGCCCTTTTTTGAATCGAAAGACAAAATTATCTCAAATTTATCGAAAATAATGATTATTTTGAAATAATAGCGACGTCAAGATATAAATTTCTACGTGAACGAATCACCTGATATTGCGATGCGTACCGGGTTTGCGGCAAGGCAGGTGCCGGCTGGAAGCACCCGGATAATCGTCCTTGATCGTCTACCGGGCCCTTTTCAAACAATGCGGACCTTGATACAACGGTGACAACCACAACCGGTGTGGCTTAAAGCATCCGCTATTTTGTCGGATTTCATTGAAAAATTTGAAAGTACTTGAAATTATGCTCTGTTTATGTCATCTTTTGAGTTAAAGAAATTCAGATAGGAGATTTGCCGTGGGAAAAATACTGATTATTGATGATGAAGCGATTATCGGTCTTCAACTTGAAGCCATTTTGTCAAGTATGGGATTGGAAGTGGTTGGTGTGGGAACTTCCGGTAAAGAGGCGCTCAGCATGACCAAGGAATTGAATCCGGATTTAATTCTCATGGATATCGTAATGCCCAGAGGAATGAACGGCATCGATGCTGGAGCCGAGATTAAAGGCGAATTCAATATTCCAATTATTTTCATCACCGCCCATGCCGATGGCAAGTGGGTGCGGAAAGCAAAACGGATCGACCCTTTTGGTTATATTCTTAAGCCGTTTCAGGAAGAACAGATCAAAGCTGTCGTTGAAATCGCCCTTCACAGAATTGATCTTGAAAAACGGTTAAAAGAAAGCGAATCCAACTTTCATCAACTCGTTGAACTTTCCCCCTTTCCAGTTTCCATCATCGATTCAGCCAGTCAGATCCAATATCTCAATAAACGATTCACTGAGCTTTTTGGTTATGTTCTGACAGATTTTCCAAAGGAAGCAAAATGGTATAAAAAACTATTTTCGAATTCTAAAAATCGAAAAATATTTCAAGATGTGTTGAAAAGCGGACAGAGTGAAACAAATATCGAACCTCTTGAATTTAAAGTGAGGTGCAAAAATAAAAAGATTTTGGATGTTCTCTTCAGACCCGTTTCTTTGGAAAGTGGCAAGCAGTTTATCACTTTCGAGGATATGACCCTTCGCAATCAACTGGAAAAAATGTTACGAAACGAACGTGACCAACTCGAAAAAATGGTTGCACAGCAGACGGAAGAGCTTGAAATCAAATCCCAAAATCTCGAAGATGCTAATTTTGCGCTAAAATCATTACTCAAGAAAAGAGACGAGGAAAAATTCGAGTTTGAAGAAAAAATACAGGTTAATATCGAACAAATGGTTCTCCCGTATATGGAAAAACTTCAGGCAACGAATCTGGACAGTACCCAAAGCACCGTAGTGGAAATCATGGCCACCAGCCTTCAAGAAGTGACCTCTTCTTTCTCCCATACGCTTTCTACAAAATACCGATCCCTGACCCCTAAGGAGATTCAGATTGCAAATTTGATCAAACAGGGCCAAACCACCCGGGAGATTGCCAAGATTCTAAACATATCGAAGCGAACCATCGATGCCCATCGGAATCACATTCGTGAAAAGTTAAAGCTTAAAAAAAAGGGAGGCAATCTCAGGACGCACCTTTTGTCTATTCGATAGTTTATCCATGATCCGTTTCTGGTATGACACCCCGCCAACCGGTCAACGATTACCCCGGCACAATTTGGTAAAAAAAACCATTTCAAAACTTTGATTCATACCTAAAAGCATGGTGCAAACGACTGAAAAATGGATTCGCGCACGGCAAAACGCGCATTTTAAGGCGTTTTGCATCAACGCTGTTAACGCAGCGTCGGGGTTTTAAAACAGATTTCACAAATGGTTTTGGGAATTCGCCATGTTGAAAAATTCGTTGCGCCTGTGGACAAATCCTACTTATCGGGGACGCTGGAATTGGGCCTTCGGCTCGTAGCGGCGAGCCTTGGCCTCGGAGAGCGAGAGGGACTATTTTTCGAAGGTCTCAAATTGGCGTTTGCTTGATTTGGAATTTGTTTCAGTTCTCATCTAAAGGGACATGAGTATGTTTAAATTATTTGATTTATTTAAAAAAAATAAAATCGACAGATCCTTGTTCGAAAATAAAAATCTAATTTACAGAAGATTTTCCTATTTCGAAAAATTGCTGGCTTCCAACAACAAAGCCTTGGAGCTGATTGCCAATCTGGAAGATATGATTTTCCAGGATATCCCGTTCACCTTTTCCCACGCTCTGAGCCAAACCGAATCCTTGATCAAAGAAGTTTTATCCATGATAGAGGATCTAAATGCCATCTCAGATCTGAAATATGAAGAACTGTTTGAAGTTGCTGAGAACATCTCTCTCAATATCATGTCTGAACTCAAGGGGAAGACTAAAATCCTGGAAACCAGCCTGATTCTTTCCCTTGAAAGCCTGAGCCATGAGAGTGTGGAAGAAGTCGGAGGAAAAGCCGCTAATCTCGGAGAGATCCTCAACCGGGTTCAGTTGCCGGTACCCCGGGGCTTTGTAATAACGGCATCCGCTTACCAGATGTTCATGAGCCAGAATAATTTAACCGAATGGATCCAAAAAAAATTACATAATCTGGATGTCGACGATACCCAAAAACTGGTCTCCGTTAGCCAGGAAATCCGATCACGAATACTCGATGCCGAAACTCCTGACGAGCTGGTCCAAGCCATTTCGCAAGCCGCCGAAGATCTCAAACAAACTGTGGGTCGGGATCTTCGCCTGGCGGTTAGAAGCAGCGCCACCAGTGAAGATTCAGAAGCCAGCTTTGCCGGCCAGCATCAAACGGTCTTGAATGTGAGTCAAAAAAATTTGGTTCTCGCCTACAAGGAGGTGCTTTCCAGCACATTCTATCCCCGTGCTATTTTTTACCGCCGCAACCGGGGTTACCACGACCAGGACATCCTGATGAGCGTCGCATGTATCATGATGATCGATGCCAAATCCAGCGGAGTCATGTACACGGTTGACCCCAATGACAGCCGGCACGCGGTTATCATGATCAGTTCTCTCTGGGGTCTGGCCGCCCGAGCGGTGGAAGGTTCTAGAAACACGGATTACTTTCAGATTCAAAAAGAAACCGGAAAGATAGAAATTACGGAAATTGCCGAAAAGAAAGATCTTCTGAACATCGACACCGTCGATGGCCTCAAAGAAGAACCGGTAAAAGACGAATTAATAAATATCCCCTCTTTGCGCCCTTCCCAGATCCAGCTTTTAATCGACCATGCTTCAAAATTGGAAAAGCACTATGGATATGCCCTTGATATCGAATGGGCCATCGATCAAAAAGAACGGCTTTATATCATTCAGGCACGCCCCTTAAGGCGATCCCAGATGTTTGGTTCAGAGATCGATTCAAAAACAGCCTTACCGGAAAAACGGACATTTCCGGGACACCCCATATTGCTAAAAGGCGGCACCTCGGCCTCAAATGGGGTGGCTGCCGGTTTAGCTTATGTGCTTAAAACAGACCAAAATCTCCATCATATTCCCGGCGGCGCCATTCTGGTGGCTCAGAATACCTCCCCACGCTTTGTTCCCCTAATGGGCCGCATTCAGGCCATTATCACTGATGTGGGAAGCGTAACCGGCCACATGGCATCGGTTGCCAGAGAGTTTCGGCTACCCACACTGGTGGGGATGGGAAACGCCACAGAAATCATACCGCACGGAAAAGAAATTACAGTGGATGCCTCGAAGCGGATCGTCTACTCAGGCGTTGTCGAGCCGCTGTTGATGGAAAAGCAGGTGGTCAATCCCATGAAAGGGAGCCCGATCTACAAAAAGGTCCAATCTGTTTTGAAAAAAATATCTCCGTTAAGCCTAACCGATCCAAGGAAGGAGAACTTTTCCCCCAGTGGTTGCCAAACCCTGCATGATCTTCTCCGGTTTACCCATGAAAACGCTATGCAGGAGATGTTTCGATTTAGCGACGGCGTGGAGGATCAGAAACATACGGCAAAACCGCTTCATGTCTATCTACCGTTTAAAATATATGTCATCGATCTTGGAAATGGGCTCTCGTGCCGATATGACGTAAAAGAGACCACCTGCGATGATATCGTTTCAATCCCTTTTCAAGCCCTTTTAAAAGGCATGACCCACCAAGATGTGGACTGGACGTCCAATGCGGGCGCAACTTTTAAAGGTTTTGGTTCGCTCATCGCCGAATCGGTCATTCGCGACCCGCAAAAGGAAAAAAATATGGGTGGTCCCAACTACGCTATTGTTGGGAGCAACTATTTAAACTTTAATGCCCGTATCGGATATCACTTTGCCATCATCGATACGTATTGCGGTCCCTATGTCAACGACAATTACATCAACTTCTATTTTAAAGGCGGCGCTGCGGATTTTGGAAGACGATCCAGGCGGGCGCTTCTGCTTTCTCTCATTTTAAAACGGATGTATTTCAAAGTTGACATCACCGGCGATATGGTTCGTGCCGAGCTAAAAAAATTCGAGAGAAAAGTCCTTGAAAAAAAGCTCGATCTGATGGGCAGACTCTTGGGATCGGTTAACCTGTTGGATCGTCTGCTGTCGGACAAAATAAATGTGGACTGGTATGTTGAACAATTTTTTAAAGGAAATTACACCTTTAAGCCTTCAAAAAAGTAAAAAACCATGGCCCAAGGACCCATCTTCGGTTCAACCCTGAAAAGGGGTTGGTTTTCAGTAAAAAAAATTCCAAGCGCCCAAAATAAGATAGAGCGACTCAAGTGATGGTGACGCTTGGCTTGTTTTATATATTTGATAGAATTCCAGAACGTTAGATCCTTCATATTTTAGGCGCTTTTAAGGTTTTCGGCCAAGCTGGATATCTCTGATCTGGCCCTGGGGACCCGATCTTGATATCAAAGGAATACTCCACCATTATGAGCCAACCCATTTAGAAGGTATTTAAAGCCACAAACGTGCATATTGACTTAAAAGACTATGCTCCATTTCTCCACTGGATCCGGAGATATCGGAATTACCATTTTAAAGCAGACCTCCTAGCAGGGCTTACCGTCGCGGTCCTCGCTGTACCCCAATCCATGGCCTATGCCTTAATCGCGGGATTGCCGATACAGTACGGATTATATGCCTCCATTTTTCCCACCATCATCGGCTGCCTCTGGGGGAGCTCGGCACACCTTATTACCGGTCCGACGACAGCTATTTCCCTCGTGGTTTTCAGCACGCTAAGCAAATTAGCGCCTACGGGAACCTTACAGTATCTTGAGCTCGCCTTTTTTTTAGCCCTGATGGTCGGCCTTCTCCAGATTATCATGGGTATTGCTCGCTTCGGCGCCCTGCTCAACTACGTCTCCCATTCGGTAATTTTGGGTTTTACCGCCGGTGCAGCGGTTTTGATCGGTTTTAAACAGCTCCCTGCTTTACTGGGCATTGAGATCGAAAAAGGCGCGACCCTCTTCGAGTCCCTGTTGAACATTCTGCCCAATCTGCACCAAATGCATCCGTTTACCTTATTGCTCGGTGGGATAACGATCGGAACGATACTCGGGATCAAAAAATTGCGTCCGACCTGGCCGGGCACCTTAATCGCCATGATCCTCGTGGGCCTGGTGGTGACTGTTTTTCACCTCGATACCCGCGGGGTAATTGTGGTGGGATCCATCCCCCGGAATCTCCCACCGTTTCATTTTCCCAGTCTCTCATTAGGAATTAAAGTCAGCGAACTGGCGCCCGGTGCCCTTGCCATTGCCATGTTGGGGCTTGTTGAAGCGGTGTCTATTGCCAAATCCATCTCCGCTCAGACACGACAACAGCTCAATATCAATCAGGAATTTATCGGCCAGGGGCTGGCCAATATCACTGCGTCCATGTTCAGCGGTTATGCCGGAAGCGGTTCATTTACCCGGTCTGCCATCAACTTTAAATCCGGAGCAAAAACACCTATGAGCGGGGTTATCTCCGGCATTACCGTCGCCGTTACCCTTTTGCTGGTTGCGCCGCTGGCTTCAAAACTGCCGTTATCCGCGCTATCCGGAGTTCTGATCATTGTGGCATATGAAATGATTCGGAAAGAAGATATCAAGCGGACCTTGCGTGCCACCCGAAGTGATGCAGCGGTTTTAATCACCACCTTTTTATCGACCCTGCTGCTGAATATTGAATTTGCCATATATGTGGGTGTGCTTCTCTCAATCGGGCTGCATCTGGCAAAAACATCCCACCCACGCATTTATTCAATGGTCCCGGATTTAAAAACCGGAAAGATGATCGGATCGGTTTACGGTCAAAAGTGCCCTCAGATGGATATCGTTCGGATCGAGGGCTCCATTTTTTTTGGTTCCTCGACCTTTATACATCAGAACCTTCAGACCCGATTGAGCCATCATCCAAACACAGCCAACCTGCTACTCCGCATGCATCTGGTAAATGTCCTGGATGCCAGCGGTGTTCATGTTTTAGAAATGCTTCACGAAGAAGTCAAAAGGCGGGGAGGGTCTATTTATTTTGCAGGCACTAACCCCCGTGTCCTTAGAGTCATTAAGAACTCGGGTCTTATGAAAGAATTGGGTGAAACTCATTTAAGCGTTAACACCAGTTCAGCCATCCGACAAGCCATGCGAGAAACGTATTGTCCAGCTGTCTGCAAAGCATGTGACATGATCGTTTTCAAAGAATGCGCGGAACTTAAAAAAGGAAACTGGCACATTTTCGGACCCGATGTGCGTCCAAAGCTCTGCACACTGACATCAGAGGATAAAAAGGCCTGGTTAGAGTCTATGCGTTGATAAAAAAACCGGGGTAAAAGCTTTATGTCTTCGACTAAGAAAGTTATGAACATGTTTAAAATTCTCCTCTATACAGACGGTCAGTCGTATTCAACAAAAGCATTACATCTGGCAGCGGATCTAAAGCATCAATTGAATGCTGAACTATCGATCATTACTGTGCGTTCCGGGACTCACGCTACTGAATCAATTCCCCCGGTGGGGGTCGATTTTTCGCTATCCAGGAAATCGGAACTGCCTAAAGGCATTCAAATTCTGATTCACGCCCTGGAAGATCTCACATCAACCGGCCTCATTATCCCCCAACGAATATAACGATCCATGATATTTCCAACGGATACATTTTTGCCTATAAAACCCTCTCGGGTGATCGCGTTCCTTTCTCCATCCGTTACGGCCACTTCATTGAGGTACTAAACCAGGAAGTGGTGGAAAAAAACTATAATCTGGTCATCATCGCCCCGCCTCGCAGGAATAGGTTGAGACGCTTTGTTCTGGGAGATACCACACGGATTCTCGCCCTGGACCTGCATGCGCCCATTCTCGTGGTTCGAGGTGGCAATTTGAACAGCAAATTCCTGATTTGTGAAGATGGTTCCCCCTCTGCCAGACAGATATTTCCCTTCTTAAAGCAACTCTTTCCCGCTATTCGAAAAACCATGGAAATCATTTGGGTCCAAAATCCGGAATTATCGGAAACGGAGTCACATTCTACCAGAGCATATCTTGATAAACTATCTGCATGGCTGGACAAATATGGTAAAACCAATGCCCTTGTTGAGGTGACGGCAGATCAACCTATAGATTCTATTTTGAATAAAGCCGGAGACGATTCGGTTATTGTATTAGGAGCGAGTCTGAGGCATGATGTTTATCGTCGAATGCTGGGCAGCCTCCCATTGCAGGTCATATCAAAAACAGAATCGAGCGTCTTGTTGGTCAAACATCTTCCGGAATCGGAAATCGATTTGTTTTAGATCCATTCGGCTGTCACCCTCTCTTCATGAGTTCCTGGATCAGACTCTGCTGAGGCGATTGTAAAGGACGCCATCTGGGGTTGATCGCTTTGTTTTCCCGCCACGTAAACTCCACCGAATCGAAAACCTCTGAAATGAGGTGCTCGTCATGTTCTCCATACCGTTTCGGCGGAGAATATTCGACATACAGCATGCGATGAGGAGAAATATTGAAACTTTCCGTAATTTGGGTGGCAATATGTGCGGCACAACTTCTGATTGACATGCGACTCTCATCCGTGTCTGAGGCCACCACAACGATCGATTTTAAATAAGCCGGGCCATTATCATCCATCTGGTTTTTGAGGTCATAAATACGTAACCGACAAACGCCACTGCCAAGACGGAGTCTACCGCCCCACCCTTTCCAGTAGAATTTATCATCATAAATTTTTTTGGCCATACCGTTTTTAACCCCCGAGGATGTTACACCTGAAAACTCAAGAGAAAATCACCTCATAAGATGGATATTCCAACTTGAAAATGTTGTTTATATGTAATATCTTCTGTTTCTTTTGTAAAATAAAATAGAGGTAAATATTTTCATGCAAAACACCGACAACCATTCAATGATCCATCGCCTGACCTTCGGGGAAAAGGAAATAATACTGATTGGAACAGCACATGTATCAAAGGACAGTGCCCTTCTGGTCAAGGAAATCATCGAAACCGAAAAACCGGAAACCGTTGCCATAGAACTCTGCCAGTCCAGGTACCAGGCCATTCGCCAGAAAAATAAATGGCAGGAGATGGACATTATCAAAGTCATTAAGGAGAAAAAGACGTTTCTGCTGCTTTCTAATCTCCTCATGGCCTCTTTTCAGAAACGGGTGGCAAAAAATCTCGGCATTAAGCCCGGGCAGGAGATGATCCAGGCGATTGAGACGGCGGAAGCCACCCATGCGAGAATCCACTTGGCGGATCGCGATATCCGGGTCACTCTGGCCAGAATCTGGCACGCAATGCGCTGGTGGGACAAAATCAAGCTGTTGTTTCAAATCATTCTGTCTTTGGGAAACGTGGAAGAGATTAGTGAAAAAGATATCGAAAAAATGAAACAGCAGGACATGATCGAATCATTTCTACAGGAAATGGGTAAGGAAATGCCGGTCCTGCGTCAGATTTTGATCGATGAACGCGATCGATATCTATGCCACCGTATCCAGACCGCACCCGGAAAGAAAATTGTCGCAGTCGTCGGTGCCGGCCATATTCCCGGAATCAAATCCCACTTCGGCCATGAGCTGGATATCACTGATCTGGAAACGCTTCCACCGAAAAAGACCTTTTCTCGACTCTTCAAATGGATCATTCCGTTATTTATTATGGGTATTTTTATTGCCGGTTTTATTTACGGAGGATCGGCCACCGGTTCGGATATGATTTTACGATGGATCCTGGCAAACGGTATCCTGGCCGGCATCGGGTCCTTGATCGCACTGGCCCACCCATATACGATTATTTCTTCTGTCCTAGCCGCACCCTTGACTTCCATTAACCCGATGATTGCCGCCGGATGGGTTTCAGGTCTTGTGGAAGCGTTTGCCAGAAAACCCCGGGTGAAAGATTTTGAAGCCCTATCCGAAGACATCCTTTCCATCAAAGGGTTTTGGAAAAATAAAGTGACCCGCATTTTACTGGTGGTGGTATTTACCAATTTGGGGAGCACAGCCGGGACTGTAGTGGCTTTGCCTCTCATGATCCGCTTGCTGTAGTGGGTAAATGATGATTGACACACTTTTATTCGGCAAAAAAGTATCTCGGCCTGCAGTAACTATTTAACGGGTAAGGAATGGCTTCCAAATTTTATTGATTTAGTATTCAGTACGCCTTGAGCCCGAAGCCCGGAATATCGAATCCTATATTTCAATTTTTATATTCAGCATCACACAGCATGCTCATGACTGTTTCTTCAATTGGTTGACACGGACAATCGCAAAGGCATATTCAATCCGGTTATCCATATAAGACTCCAAGGCCTGCTTATAGTACCGAATCGCTTTTTCCCGGTCACCCAGTCCTTCCGCCCAAAGTCCTAAATGCATGTATAATGTCAGCAGGTTTTCAGGATATGCCCCAGCTTTTTCTCTTAACGACAGTTCGGTTTTTTCGGCCAACAAAATTTCGCTGATGGATCGATACCACGGGTCCCGGGTCCGCTCATGATATTTTTGTAGCTCAACGCCCGCCTCAGCCTGGTTGCCCATCATGTAGAGTAGCTGCGGCACCAATAATCCGATACTCAACCGGTCTAGATTTTCTCTGCCGCCTATATCTAAAAATTGCCGTGCGTACACCAACGCTTCCGACCACAAGCCTGCCATTGCACTGTTATAGATCAACCGGGGCAGGATTTTTCCCGTCTTGTATTGTTTTTTCAATAACCTTTTCAATAAATTTCGTTTTTCTTTCGTATTTTCGGCTTGTTGGGCAAGTTTCAACATAATTGGAAGTAATTTTTCCCGGGCATTGATTTTTTCTAAATACTGTCGTTGCTGTTTTACAGTGAAGGCTTCCTGCGCTTTCAGATAATCTGCTCTACCGATATCAGATTCCATGGACAACAGCCGGTTTTTTTGCACCTTCTGTAGTTTACAGAGGGCCAGGAAAAACGCCCAACCATCAATATCAGATGTCAAAATGGCTTTCTGAAGCAATTGTTCTGCTTTTAACAGGTCTTTTTCTTGAATCGCCAAAAGCCCGGCAATGTAATACAGCCATCCTTTCTCATCTTCCGTATAACCACCCTGAGATGCGGCTTCTTCAGTCACCCGTTTTTCCAGTAAGCGTACCAAGTATCCAAAAAATTCATCCGTTGAGCGCCAATTAAGCGCCATTAAATGAGAGCGATGGGAACTGTCGTGGGAACGGTCCGACTGCCAGTCCATCATGAAGAGCATCAGTCTGGCCATCGTATTTTCCGGATTCATGGACAGGGCCTGCTCGAAAAGGTGTTTGGCGCCCGGCTCATCTCCGGCACAAAAATGCATGGCGCCGCTCCACATGATCAGCCGGGGTTCCATACTCGATTTCAACTCTTTATCCGCCAACTCTTTGGCTTCAGCCCATTTGCCCTGCCGGGCGATATCGGAGATATTTTTCAGTTTCTGATCAATTGATAAATCCAACACCCCATTCCATTTAACTTTTCCCGATCCCAATTCCAAAACAAATGCCGCGGCTTTGTCAATCGGCTGAATCATACCAATGTCCGATAGCGGAGTTGCGACCGGAACAGGACTTGTGGCCCAACCCATGGCGACCCGGGAAGCGATCCCAATAACTTTGCCACGCATATCAACGACCGGCCCGCCGCTATTTCCCCGGTGAATCGACGTGTCCACCTGAAACATGTCTTCAAAGGCCCGACGGACATAACC
>PVMS01117051.1_pt1 | contig 11332 bp, 11 predicted proteins | sample 1853461 | NCBI WGS metagenome assembly PVMS01 (sample SAMN08582032, study PRJNA380276) | Marine sediment metagenome, whole genome shotgun sequencing project. | isolation source: ocean sediment barecode stripped | collected 2017
ATCCACTGCCATGGCCGGTGCTGCAAAGCATACCAGCGCAACTGCTGCGATAAGTATCGTTAATTTTTTCTTTTACCCATTTATCAACATTTTCCTCTTTCTTTTTTTGTAAGGTTAATCGTTGAATTTTTTCATAATCCTTAACAAAATTTGCAATATGGGCTACTTCTTTACTTTTCATTAGGATAATTCTATGTGTTTTAGCCTCACCTCTCTCCTGATCAAAATATACTTCAGTAATTTCGTTAGTTTTTAAGCTATTTATTCTATTATACAAACTTGGCGGCATTCTTGTTAAATCGAAATGAGTATCATTGGTATCAGGATTTAGTATTATCCCTTTATTATTTTTAGTTTCTTTATCTTCAGAGTGTTTTAAAACTGCATCTTCAAAAGTAATTTCTCCTTGCAGTATTTGATCTCGAATACTTGTCAATTCATCTTTAGAAGCTTTTAATTCCGCTTCACTTATGCGTGGTTGAATAATAATATGTCTAACATCACGCTCTTGTCCTTTTATTTTTTCAACCAGAACTATATGATATCCAAAACCGGTTTCAAAAGGTTCTGAAATTTCACCTTCATCTAAACTAAAAGCAACTTCTTTAAATTCTTTAATAAACCCACTTTTGCGAGTCAGTGTGATTTTTCCACCATTTTGTGAAACAGAAGGATCATCAGAATTTATGATTGCTTTCAGTCTGAAGCTATAACCTTCTTCAATTTCTTTCTTAATATCATTTAACTTGCCCACAACTCTTTTAATCTCTTCATCTGAGGGTTTTAAAACTTTTACAATTTGCGCCAATTCTATTTCAGCACTAAATTCCGGTAAATTATTGTCTTTTTCAAGATTCTTAAAATAGGTCCTTACCTCTTCCGGTGTTACATCAATTTTCTCAGTAATACTCTCCCTTTCCCTTCTAATTAACAATTGTTCTTTTTGAATATTAAACAATTCACTTCTCAGATCATCTTCATCATTAAAGCCATACATTTCCAGTACCTTTTCCATAGATCCCAATTGTTGCGTAAAATATCCTATATTACGTTCAACTTCAGAATTAACTTCAGCATCAGAAGTAACAATACTATCAACAACGGCATGATGTGCAATCAATTTTTGAATCATTATTTCTTCGAGAATCTCACAGTCTGAAATTTCAATTTTACCTTCAATTCTTTGCTCTAATTCTTTCTTAAATTTATCAATATCAGAATCTAAAACTATGTTCTTACCAACAACAATGGCTACGCCATCAACTTTAATTCTTTCTTGAGTATCTAAAGTTTCTTGACCCTTTACCCCTATCATAAAAAATAGTGCTATCAGTATGATTGTATATTGTTTCATTTTAATAAATTTCAAATTGTTGTTTCTTAGTCGCATCATCAATTAATGTTTCTTCAATATTTCTTAATAATAATAATTTACGTTGATGTAAAATCATTTGTTTTATCGTAGGTGATATATAACTTTTTGGAGCAATTTCATTTCTTTTCAACACCTGTTTTATGGTCACCAAATATAAGCTTAATGAGTCTTCTTTTTGAATAAAACTACCTTTTTTTAGTAAAAGCTGTTTATCCCCAGCATTGAAAATTGGAATATTTGTCAATAAATCGCTGTATTTTATCCAAATTGAATCGTTTAAGTGCTGCGATTTTAAAAATAGTTCTTTAGATTGTAAACTATCCAAATCTTCTTTTTTTGTTGATTTAAAGAGTTTTATAAGTTCTTTTTTATTTAGAACATCTTTCCCAATTTTAATATACTTCATTTTTACTAACTCCTCATTCAACTTAAAGTTTTGTTTATTATTTATATAAAATTCGTTTATATCATCCGTTGTAATTTTATTATTTAAATATTGTTTTACAACTGCTTCTTTGTACGAATTTATAAATAAATCCTCCCTGTATTTCGACACGAGTTCCTCAAATACTTCTGTTTTATTTTCTAAATTTAATTGAGCTTTTGACAACAACAGTTGTTGCTTTATCCAATTATTGATATAATTTCTGGCCAACAATATACTATCTTGTTCAGTAATTTCTTTGGTGAAAATATTATTTAGATCAGCTTTGTACAAATACGTATTATTAACACGAGCTACTGGCTCACTTTTATCATTTTTAATAGTAAAATAATCACACGACTGTAATAGAATAATTGATACAATATAAAAACAAATCTGTTTCATTTAAAATTCAGCTATTAGATTTTATTTGCTCTTTCTTTCAGAATTTTTAAGTTAAATTTTAAACGTTGCAAGATATTTTTTATTTTTTATTTCTGATGTTAAAGTAATCACAAAGAAATTATACCTTCAACTTTTTCAGCTTCCTTATATATTGCAATAATGGCATTGGCATTTTTTCTCACAACAAGCGCTGAAACACTAACATATTTACCTGTCTTTGATGCCGTTTTATCAATTACAGCACCTGTATGGTCAAAAAGCTGTTCTATTTGATTTATTTTGTCTTCATTTGCAGTAATGATAAACTTATAAAGGTATTTAGTAGGAAAAATTGTGTCCTTTTTTAATTTTTTACTTAACTTTTTATAAAATTGAGTTCTTTTATCCATTCTCCATTTAAAAATGAGGTGCGTAAATTTAATGCCTGCTTCGTATTGTTAATATTTAGCTGACAAAATTACATATTATTTTTAGTATAATATATCGAATAACTTATTTTTGTAACATGCAAAAAAAAATAATTATAACTGGTGGGCCAGGAACCGGAAAATCTGCCATAATTGAAGAATTAAGCAAACGAAATTTTGAGTGCATGCGAGAAATTTCAAGAGGGATTACCTTAAATGCTCGTAAAAGCGGCACAGAACAATTATTTTTGACTAAACCATTACTATTCAGTGCATTACTTCTTGAAGGGAGGACGAATCAATATATTGAGGCTGAAAAAAGGAATAGTGAATTGGTGTTTTTTGATAGAGGTATTCCAGATATACATGCCTATTTGAATTATATGAGTGTAGACTATCCCAGCACCTATATCAATAGCAGTAAATTATATCGTTACAATTATATTTTTTTAATGCCCCCATGGGAACAAATTTATGTTTCAGACAACGAACGCTATGAAAATTTTGAACAAGTTTTGGCGATTCACAATCATGTTGAACGGACTTATAAAGAATTAAATTACACTATTATTGAGGTGCCCGTTGGAACAATTGAAGATAGAGCCGATTTTATACTTTCGTGCATTAAATAAATGAATACACCTCTTGAAATATTAAAAAAATATTGGAATTATTCCGAATTTAGAGGTCCTCAGGAAAAAATTATACATTCAGTTTTAACAGGAAAAAACTCAATTGTATTACTTCCCACAGGTGGAGGAAAATCGTTATGCTATCAAATACCTGCATTACTTTTAAACGGTATTTGCATTGTAATCTCTCCACTTATAGCATTAATTCAAGACCAAGTTAACAATTTGCAAAAAAAAAATATAAAAGCAATTGCTTTAACATCTCAGTTAACACAAGAAGAAACTATAATTGCTTTTGATAATTTACAGTTTGGGGATTTCAAATTTCTATACCTTTCACCTGAAAAATTGCAATCTCCATTTATTCAAGAAAAAATTAAACAGTTGAACGTTTCCTTAGTTGCCATTGATGAAGCACATTGTATTTCAGAATGGGGCCATGATTTTAGACCTTCCTATTTGCAATTAAAGGTTTTAAATGAGTTACATCCTGATGCTACTTTTATTGCTTTAACAGCTACGGCAACTCAAAAAGTTATTGAAGATATTCAAGAAAATTTGGAATTGAATAAGCCCGCTATTTTTAAACAATCGTTTCAACGTTCCAATTTAATATATAAAGTTATAGACACTGAAGATATCTATGGTAGATTACTTCAAATTTTAACTAAAATAAATGCAGCTACAATCGTTTATGTAAACAGCAGAAAACGAACAAAAGAAGTCACTAATTTCTTACAAAAAAATAATTTAAAGAGTAGTTATTATCATGGCGGATTATCTAACATTGAAAAAAGTACTGCATATACCAATTGGATGTCAAATAAGACTCCAATAATGGTAGCAACAAATGCTTTTGGAATGGGGATAGATAAGTCGGATGTACGTGCTGTGATTCATATAAATACACCAAATAGTTTAGAAAATTTTATTCAGGAAGCAGGTAGAGCCGGTAGAGATTCATTGACTTCATATTCAATTATTTTAACAAATAAATCAACTAGACTTGAAGCTATAAGTAGATTTAAAACAACTACGGCTTCAACAAAATTCGTAAAACATGTTTATCATAATTTAAATCAATATTTTACTATTTCAACAGGTGAAATACCTTCCGGTTCATTTGATTTTTCTTTGCAAAAATTTTGTTATACCTATAAACTAAATTTAATACAAACATATAATGCTATTAAAGTTTTAGAACGAGAAAATATTATTTATTTGGATGAAAACTATAGCAAAAAATCTACTTTAAAGTTTTTAATTAGTAGTCAGCAAGTTTTTATATATTTAAATAAGCATGCTTCCAGTAACAAGCTTTTAAAACTTATTTTAAGAAGTTATGGTGGCATATTTGAACATTATATAACAATTAATGAATATTTGCTCGCAAAAAAGCTAAAAACATCTAAAAATGAAGTTGTTAAACAACTGCAGTATTTACATACAAATGGTGTTGTAGATTTCATTTATGAAAATACCAGTTCAAAATTATGGTTTTTAGTTGCTCGGGAAGATGATTTTACCATAAACAGCATTGCACAAAATATTGAAAAGCAGAACAACTTAAAATATCATAAATTAAAAGCCTCAGTTGCCTATATACAAAACTCAGAGGCTTGTAGGAATATGCAATTGCTATCTTATTTTAATGAAGCGAACGCAATTCCTTGTGGTATCTGTGATGTATGCAACTCCAAAAAATCAACACCTAATTCATTAGGAGATGTCTCACAGCACATTATTGAGTTATTAAACGATCAAATTCTTACATCCCGTGAAATAGCCGATCAACTAAATTTTTCTGAAGATGAAATTTTAATTAGTATGAAATTATTATTAGAAAAAAATAAAATAACAATAACTTCGCAGAATAAATTTAAACGAAACGTTTCATGAGAGATTTGAGAATCGTATTTATGGGAACACCTGATTTTGCTGTAGCAACATTGGATGCATTGATTAACGAAAAATTTAATGTAGTTGGGGTTGTCACTTCAGCTGATAAACCTGCGGGAAGAGGAAGAAATCTTAAACAATCAGCTGTTAAACAATACGCTTTAGAACATCATTTACCTATATTTCAACCATTGAATCTGAAAAATATTGATTTTATAAATGAACTAAAAGGATTAAACGCCAATTTACAAATAATCGTAGCGTTTAGAATGCTTCCAAAAATTGTTTGGAAAATGCCAAAATATGGCACTTTTAATTTACACGCATCACTATTACCAGACTACAGAGGAGCTGCTCCCATTAATTGGGCGATAATTAATGGCGAATCAAAAACCGGTGTTTCTACTTTTTTTATTGATGAAAAAATTGATACCGGTAGTGTTATTTTACAAGAAGAAGTTCCTATTGATGCAAACGAAACTGTTGGTGAATTGCATGATAAATTGATGTTACTTGGGAGTGATTTAGTTGTTAAGACAGTTAAGCAAATTGAAAAAGGCCCTGTAAAAACTTTTGAGCAACCTGAAAAAGAAGGAAAATTAGCGCCCAAAATATTTAATGCTACTTGTAAAATTGATTGGAATAATTCTTTAACCAATATTTACAATTTAATAAGAGGTCTAAATCCTTATCCTGCCGCCTGGACCATTTTAATAAATAACAATGAAGAAATTAATGTGAAAATATTTGATGTAAAAAAAGAAACTGCCCAACACCACTATAAAACAGGAACAATAATTACTTCAAAAAAAGAAATTAAAGTTGCCGTTAAAAAAGGATTTGTTAAAATTGAAAGTTTGCAACTATCGGGAAAACGAAAAATGAATAGTGAAAATTTATTAAATGGTTTCTCATTTCACAAAAACGCCAGAATGCACTAAACTCCATATTTTAAAGGGATTAAAGCATTTTTCAAAAAAGCTCTTGAGTTTATTAACATTTAATATCATTTATTAACAAAAGTTTCTCTTTTTTTAGCAAAAACTTGCATAAGCCCTTATTCCGTCTAACTTTGTTAAGCTTTTATTAGCAAAATATGTTTAACCAATTAATATAAAATTTAAGTTATGAACAAATCAGATTTAATTGATGCTATGGCAGCTGACGCTGGCATCACCAAAGCAGCAGCAAAAGCAGCACTGGAATCATTGACAGATAATGTAACAAAAACGCTTAAATCAGGTGGAAAAGTTGCATTGGTTGGATGGGGAACTTGGTCTAAATCAAGAAGAGCAGCACGTACAGGAAGAAATCCTCAAACTGGTAAAACGATTCAAATTGCAGCAAAAAATGTTGTTAAATTTAAAGCGGGAGCTGGATTTAGCAGTGCTGTAAACTAACATATAAGAATTTTTTCTTATTATTTTGAACTCTCTATATTTTAGAGAGTTTTTTATATTGGCAAAATTTATTATATTTAAAGAAAGTTAAGTGAATGTTAGAGTCAATTCCATCAAAAGGTAAGTTACTGGTTGCTGAACCATCTATTTTAAATGATAAAGAATTTAATAGATCAGTCATTTATTTAACGGAACACAATGAAGAAGGTTGTATAGGTTTTATTTTAAATAAACCAACTGAGTATGTACTTAGTGATTTAATACCTGAAATAAATGCTGATTTCATCATATTCAATGGAGGACCTGTTGAACAAGAAAACTTATATTTTGTTCATAAAATTCCTGATTTGATCCCGAATAGCATTGAAATAGATAAAGATATTTGTTGGGGTGGAGATTTTGAAGTTTTAACAGAACTGCTTAATAACAATAGTATCAATGCTTCTGATATTCGCTTTTTCCTGGGATATTCCGGTTGGTCTTTAAACCAACTTAATGAAGAGCTAAATGATTCTACCTGGATAGTTGAAAAAAATAAATATCCTAATATATTTAATGTGGATAGCGATGCCATTTGGAAAAACCAGTTGATGGCTTTTGGAGGTGAATATCAATTATGGGCAAATGCACCGCATAATCCCACTTTAAATTAATTGATGTAACTCTAAAGCTAATTCTTTAGATACTTTTGTCCTGAAAATCATTTTTTTATAGCTTGTTACCGGTTGTATTCCTACTATAACATTTGTAATAAATACTTCATCCGCTTTTTGTAATTCAAAAGGAGAAATTTCAGTTTCATGCAAGATATAATTTTCATTTTTTGAAATTATTTCTAAAAGCTTTTTTCTTATAATACCTTTTATACAACCTTCTTGTATTGAAGGGGTTTTTATAATATTGCCTTTTACAATAAAAATGTTCCCATTTATAGCTTCAACTATATGTTTTTTTTCATTTAATAAAATACAATTGTCAAATCCATTTTCAGAAGCGTAAATACTTGCCAATACATTTATTAATTTATTTGTAGTTTTAATTGACGACAACAGTCCTGAATACACGAAATAATCTTTAAACAAATCTATAGTATAACTGTCTTTAATAGCAACATCAAGAGAGGAAACTTCAATTAAATATGCCATTTCATTCGTAATCGGAGCATATAAACCACCCTCTTTTCTATATATGGTCAGTCTTACTCTAGCGTTTTCGTACTTATTTATTAAAACCGTTTTTAATATTTCCTTTTCAAAAAATTCTAAGGTAAAATGCATTGGTATTTTCATTCTAAGCATTCTTATGGATGCCATCAATCTAAAATAATGATCCTCAATAAAATGAATTTTCAGATGCTCAACTTTTAAAGTTTCAAACAAAGCGTCACCATATTTAAATGCTCTGTTATCAACGCTTAAAATAGCTTTTGATTTTATTATTAGGTTACCATTTAAATTTACCATACTTAATATTTGGAAGTAAATCTACATAAAAAAACCCTGAATTTCTTCAAGGTCATTTTACTAAATAATTTATTGATTAAGCACCAATTGTATGCTTAAGTTCCTCTATTTGGTTTTCCCAAAACATTTTAGACTCTTCTAATTCATCTTCTTCAGCAAAATCAGTAATTATTAATGAAACATCTTTCGTAATTTCATCAACCTCCACTCTAAATTCAAAGTAGGTTTTATCATCACCATCTTCCAACCATTTAAATTTAATTTTTTCTCCGGGGCGTTCTTGTAAAACTTTTGCCTGTTCTTCAGAACCATCCCAAATAAATGTATATATTTCACCGCGCGAATTTACGTTATCTGCAAACCATTCTGAAAGACCGGATGGAGTTCCAAAATATTGATATAACATATGTGGTGATGCATGTATTGGGAATTCTATTTCAAATTTTATTTTTGTCGACATATTATCTTTTTAAATGCACAATATATATAATTATTCTTTTTAAAAAAAATTTAAATTATTAAAAATTTGAAGAATAAATTAGTAGCAACGTAAATTTTTATTTTTATATTTGCACCCTCAATAAATGGCGTGGTAGCTCAGTTGGTTAGAGCGTCGGATTCATAACCCGGAGGTCTGCAGTTCAATTCTGCATCACGCTACTAAAAAACCCAAGCAATTCTTGGGTTTTTTATTTTTAAAACTCTAATAATAATTTAATCTAACCAAATCGGTAACGTGAATTTAAATTCACTTCCCTTATTTATAGTACTTTGAGCCCAAATTTTTCCACCATGTCTTTCTACAAAATCCTTGCATAGAATTAAGCCTAAACCAGAGCCTTGCTCATTCGCTGTTCCTTTATTTGTGTTTTTGAAATCAATATTAAAAATTTTCTTTACATCAGAATCCGCTATCCCTATTCCATTGTCTTTTACTGTAATTTCTATAAAATTTTCATCGATAGTTGAAAAAATTTGAATCTCCCCTTTTCGTTCTGTAAATTTTATAGAATTCGAGATTAAATTTCTTAATATGGTATCTAACATATTCATATCAGCATTTACAAATAAATTATTTTTAATATTATCTATTATGGTTATGTCTTTATCAACTGACTGTATTTCCAATAAAGAAATTGCATCTGAAACTTGTTTGATCAGCTCAATCTTTTCAGGTTTATATTCCAATTTTCCTGATTGGTTATTGGCCCAAATTAATAAGTTATTTAGTAAGTTCGAAGCCTTTGCTGTTGAACCTTTGATTATTTTTAAGAATTTCAATCTTTTTTCTTCATCGTACTCATGGCTGTTTTCTATCATAAGTTGCGTAAATCCTTCTATGGAATTGAAAGGGTTTTTCAAATCATGTGCTATAATTGAAAAGAATTTATCTTTGGTATTATTCAACTGCTTCAAATAATCTCTTTGAGTCTCAATTTCACTATTCATCCTATTTATTTGATGATTCTTAAACTCTAATAGATTATACGCTTTTCTCTTTGATGTTCGTTGCAGAATTAACAGAACTATTAAAAAAGCAAAAATAACAATCCCAATAATTAAAACATAAGTTATCTTTTTTTCATTTTCATATTTTAACTGCGCAATTTTATTTTTACTCGATAAATCATCAATTGTGAATTGAGTTCTCTCCAGTTCATCAATGCTTGAAATAACTGTACTTTTTTTGCTTTATCTGTATCAATTAAACTATCCTTTTTATTTTGACGTAGTTTGTGGTATTCAAGTGCTCTCGATTTATTCCCTAAACCTTCGTAGGCAATTGCCAGGAAATCCAAATTGTCTATTTCATATTCTGTGAGTCCGAGTTGTTCCGAAATTTCTAAACTTTTTTTAGCATATTTTATAGCCTCATTGTACTTTTTAAGCTTATTTTGAACTTCAGCAATATTCAAGAATACAATAGCAATTAAATTTCTTTCATTTAAATTCTTTGCGATTTCGAGTGATTTGAAAAAGATATCCTGTGCTTTCTGAAATTGCTCCATTTCAATATAACAATCGCCAATATTATTATAATTCAGTGAAATTCCATATTGATCTTCCAACTCTTCTGATAAAATGATAGATTTTTGATAAAATTCCATTCCCTCAGCATTATTTCCTTCATCTGCAATTGCATTCCCAAGGTTTGTATAACACGTTGCAATTCCAGATTTATCATCAAGTTTTTCATAAATCTCCAACGCATCTTGAAAATATTTTTTAGCTAGCTCATAATTTTCCTGACCATAATATAAATTGCCAATGTCTATATAATTGGTTGCAACTCCGTCTTCACTTGCAATACTTTTATAAATAGTTAACGATTTTAAATAGTATTCTATAGCTTTATCTTCCGCATATAACAGCATATAACAATAACCTATGTAATTATTTATATCAGCTACTTTATCTTTGTTTTTTAACTCTTCAAATTTAGAGGCTGAATTAAGATAGTTTTTAATAGCTTTCTCATATTGATTATTGTTTCTAAAATAAATGGCAATTTTATATAATGCCAGGGCCATATGTTTCTTTGAATTAACTTTATTTGCTAAATCCAAGGCTTGATTGTAATAAAAAAAAGAAGAATCCGAATTTGTTTTTGAATACAAATTGGCAATTTTTAAACGTAACGATATCCTTGTAGTATCTACAATTTCATCGTTTAATTCATTTTTAAGCTTATCTATATCTGAAGATTCTTGACCTAAAATGATAGACATAAACCCAAGACAACATAAAGTAACTAAATATTTTCTCATTAATTTTTAATTGGGGACGTAAAATTGGACTAATATTATATCCTAGTTATTGATTAATAACAATTTAAAAAACAAAACTAACATAAATTTTGTAATAATTAAAATAGAATGTATCTATTTAAGATTTGGGTTTATATCGAGCATCTGTTCCTTGTAATATTTTTCAAGAAATCTCAAATTAAAATACCTACTCGCATCCAAATGAATTTCATTAAAATAAGCTTGTAAATCTTTTTTAAAATACGCTTGCAACATTGGTTTAGAAATTTGCCTATAGCTATAATGCCAAGGTTCGTATTTAAAACCTTTGCGCAAATCATCATTCGTGTACACTAAGTAAAACCCAAACTTTTCTGAGTTTGAATCCATCCATTTTTTTAGTTTTGCATAAACACCATTTTCAATATAATTTTTTTCTACAAGAAGGTCTTTTGGTTGTTTTAGAGAACTATCAATTATATCGATTTCTGTTCCCCAATGATGACGAGATGTCCCGGGAATGGTGGAATACTGTATTATTTTTTCGATAGTTTTTTGAGGAGTGAATCCCTCAGAAATA
>PVMS01118413.1_pt1 | contig 11332 bp, 10 predicted proteins | sample 1853461 | NCBI WGS metagenome assembly PVMS01 (sample SAMN08582032, study PRJNA380276) | Marine sediment metagenome, whole genome shotgun sequencing project. | isolation source: ocean sediment barecode stripped | collected 2017
CCTCAATATCACACAGACAAACATTCTCAACCGTTTGACACAAACACAGGAAAATAGTTTGGAATCAGTAGTTGCAATGCTAAGATGGAAGCGATACGAGCTCCTGCATTGCAACTACTGATTCCAAACTATTTTCCTGTGTTGGTGTCAAACGGTTGAGAATGTTTGTCTGTGTGATATTGAGGTTGTGCGAATTGGCTTACCATCCTTAATACTGACCCCAGATTAACAACACAGTCAACGGCGTAAACAACAGCGCAAACAATGGCGCAAACAATGGCAGAAATGTAAAATGATTGAAATTATGGGGTTGATCGCGCCTCTGTTCGGACTGATGGTATTGGGATATTTGGCTGGGAAAATGGCCAAATTGCCGCTCGAAGGTCTGGCCTGGCTTAATTTCTTCGTCATTTACATTGCGCTACCGGCAATGTTTTTCAAGTTGCTATCGCAAACATCCATGAGCGACTTTGCCAATTATCGATTTTTTGCTATCACAACATTGGGCACGCTCACTGTTTTTTGCCTGTGCTTTTTTATCGCCTCCTGGTTGAGCCATAAAAAAACAGGTGCCGCCGATGTGGGCGAAGCGACCATACAGGGCTTTGCCGGGGCCTATGGTAATATAGGCTATATGGGACCGCCCTTGGCCCTGCTGGCATTTGGCCCGGCGGCAATTGCGCCTGCGGCGATGATATTCAGTTTTGACAACGCATTGCATTTTACCCTGGCACCACTTTTAATGTCACTAAAAGATCAGGGAAATAACGGTGGCCGTTTCAGCTATCTCAAAATGTTTGGCACAATAATTTGGAAAATAATCAGCCATCCGTTCATTCTTGCAACCATTGCTGGCTTAACCGCTGCCGCCACCCAATTCGTTCCGCCAACGCCTATCGGCCGCATATTGGACATGCTGGCGGCTGCTGCTGCACCATGTGCGTTGTTCATGATGGGGGTGACAGCCGCTTTGCGTCCACTGCGCCGTATACCACTGGAACTATCCTATCTGGTGCCAATCAAGCTTATAGTCCATCCGCTGCTGGTATTCTGGATGGTGACAAGCCTTGGCGAATTCCCGCCGGTCTTTGTCCAAACAGCAATATTGCTGGCGGCACTGCCTTCTGCCACCAATGTTTTCATTCTTGCCGAGCAATATGGAGTGTGGCAGCAACGCGCATCGAGCGCCGTAATTTTATCGACCCTTTTCAGCGTTATAACCTTGTCGGCGATATTATACTATCTCAAGAATATCTTCTAAAATGAGCTAATCTGGCCGCGCAATTTTCCAAGACTGTCACCAATTGCCCGAAAACCAAGACCCGGTGAAACGCCTTCCCGCATCATCAACCGTCTCAGCGGTGCCAGTTCGCCCAGGGCAAATATCGCACCGCTTCGCATCGCCTGAACCGGCAAAAAGCCTGACAACAGAGAACGGTTAAATAGATCAACCGACAAGGTGCGGCTGATTACATCGCGACGGCGTCTGGTATTATAGGCATCAGCCAAACCGTCAAAATTGTTGCCGTGATCAGATATCGCGCCGGCAACCAGTGTGGCCAGTTCTTCTGTGTCACGGATACCCAGATTATAGCCCTGGGCACCAATCGGCGGAAACACATGACCCGCTTCGCCAACCAGGAACAAGCGCCCGCTCGCCATCTTATCGGCACTCATGCCGCTTAATGGAAATGCCTGGATGGCGCTAACCACCTTTGTTTCCCCCAGGAACGAATGCATCTGGTCTTCAATTTCCCGGTCAATAATTTCGGGTTTTTGGCTGATGATCTGTTCGGCGATGTGTGGTTTCACTACCCAGACCAGGCTTGATACCTTTTCTTCCAGTGGAACGACCGTAAACGGCCCGGAGGCATTGTGAAATTCGGTGCTGGTATCATGGTGGGGCAGGGTGTGCGAAAAATTGAGGACGATGGCCGTTTGCGGGTATTGCCATTCGCGTATGCCAATACCCTGGCCGGAATTTGCGCAATTGCGAATGGTGGAATTTCTGCCATCCGCACCAACTGCAATCCGTGAAAATATCTGTTCGCCCGATTCCAAGGTGATAGCAACGCCTTCATTGTCATCGATTGCGCTTGCAATTTTCCCCTCAATGCGTTGGCAATTCTCATAGTTTTCCAGTGAGGCGACAAGTGCTGCGCTGAGATCCGTGTTCAATATATTGTAACCAAAATTATCAAGTCCGATTTCCATCGACTTGAAAGCCACTTCCGGTGCATGGAGCAGACGTTTGGTATTGTCGATAATGCGCATCACCGACATTGGCGCGGCTTTGGGCTCAGCCTTTTCCCATATTCCGAGCCGGGTAAGATATTCGATGCTGTTGTGAAGCAGTGCTGTGGTGCGCCCGTCCGGTTCGTTAAAGGCTGGTGAGACCACGGCAATTTTGAGGTCAGTATTTTTGCCGAGTTTTGCCAGCGCGCAGGCGGTGGTAAGTCCGATTAGACCAGCACCGGAAATTACAATGTCAAAACGTTTCGGATTATTCACTAAAATCTACCTTTTACCAATTCAGGTCGGCAGGCCCGACCATGAACCTCAACAGACCCTAAAACACATGATAAATTATGTTGTTGAAAATGAACACCTTACTTGCCAATAATTTGCTGAGATGCCAAAATAAATTTGAGGAAATAATCAAATAGGTCAGGCAGATTGTTTGGATTGTCCAAAAATGCATTGTGGGCATTTGGCGTTCATATATTAACAGCTTCGGGTGCGTTTTTTGCTTTTTTGGCGCTGGTTGCGGCCGCTGAATTGCGATTTTCCGAAATGTTTTTATGGATGGGCGTGGCGCTGCTGGTCGATGGTATCGACGGGCCGCTGGCGCGCCGGTTGGAAGTCAAGAAATGGTGGCCTTACTGGTCTGGTGAGATGCTGGATGCGGTAATTGACTATTTCACCTATGTAATGCTACCGGCATTTGCCCTTTATCAAAGCGGCCTGATGGGCAGATATGCCTCTTTCGCCTGCGCCGCAATTATCGTTGTCACCAGCGCCATTTATTACGCCGATACCCGCATGAAAAGCAGGGATTATGGTTTCATTGGTTTTCCGGTTGCCTGGAATATGGTAGTCTTTACCCTGTTCATTGTGTCACCAGGACCGATGTATTCGCTGGTAATAGTATTGATTTTCGCTGCCTTGACGTTTGTACCGGTAATTTTTGTCCATCCAGTCCGTGTTAAAGTCTGGCGGGTGCCCACATTGGCGGTTTTTTTGATCTGGAGTGTGTCTGGAGTTATCGCAATCTGGTACGATCTTGATCCTCCGCCAGAGGTGGACATCGTAATCATAGCTACCAGCATTTACCTGTTTTGTATCGGATTTGTGCTCCAAGCGATGGGCAAACTGCATTAGATATCAAAATCTTGACTAGGTGGAATTGAATTGATAATCATACGATTATCAAATATATTTTGAGGAACTAACAAATTGTATATCCGGTTTTTGGCGATTTTTGACTGGATTTTTAAATCAAAACCTGCCCAACTCAGAACATGGACGGGATAAAAACAAATTCAATGCTGGAAGTGCGGTCGATCACAACGAAGTTTGGTGAGTTGATTGCCAATGACAGCGTCAGCCTCAAAGTGGCCAAAGGTGAAATTCACGCTCTGTTGGGCGAGAACGGTGCTGGTAAATCTACTTTGGTTAAAATGCTCTATGGCTCCCTGCAACCTGACGGCGGACAAATAATCTGGCACGATAAGCCAGTCGAGATATTGTCGCCCTCCCAGGCCCGCAGCACCGGTATAGGCATGGTGTTTCAACATTTCTCATTGTTTGATTCGCTGACCGTCGCAGAAAATATCGCGCTTTCGATGGGTAGCGACACTGACCTGGGTGACATCGGCAAGAAAGCCGAAGAAGTTTCCCACGAATATGGTCTGCCGCTGCATCCGGAAACGATTATCGGTGATATGTCTGTCGGTGAGCGCCAACGGGTGGAGATTGTGCGCTGCCTGTTGCAAAACCCGGAGCTTATCATTCTCGATGAGCCAACGTCAGTGCTGACGCCTCAGGAGGCAGATAACCTTTTCGAGACACTTGCACGGCTGAAATCCGAAGGCCGCTCGATCTTGTATATTTCGCACCGCCTCGATGAAGTGCAGAAAATGTGCGACCACGCCACGATATTGCGTCATGGCAAGGTTGTCGGTGAATGCACGCCAGCAAATGAAACGGCCGCATCTTTGGCAAATCTGATGGTTGGAGCCGATGTCGGTGACGTTACGCGCACTTCCAATAGCGATAGTGATGGAGAAATTTTGCTGGAACTGAACAATGTAAACCAGCCCGCTGCCTCGCCCTTTGCAATGGAATTGTCTGAAATTAATCTTAAAGTCAGGGCAGGGGAAGTTGTCGGTGTTGCTGGCGTTGCGGGCAACGGCCAAAGCGAATTTTTTGACGTATTATCGGGCGAAACGGTTTCCGGTGACCATGGTTCAGTTCAGTTCAACGGACAGGATTGCGGTTCTCTGGGAATTACGGCACGGCGCAAAATGGGCGCAGCCTTTGTTGCCGAAGAGCGGCTGGGCCACAGCGCTGTTCCCGATTTGAGTTTGAGCGAAAACCTAATTCTCGCCCGCCACGGTTCTGACGCCGACAAATTTTTGAGTTACGGACCGCTCGGTGTCATTCGGACAAATGTGGTCAAAACCATTACCAAGCGCATTGTTGAAGAAATGGATGTGCGAAAATCAGGCGAAGACCCTGATGCGTCTGCATTGTCAGGCGGCAATTTACAAAAATTTATCATGGGTCGTGAATTGGATCGCAAGCCATCCATACTGATCGTCAATCAACCCACTTGGGGTGTTGATGCGGGTGCAGCGCAGAAAATTCGTCAGGAAGTGATTGATCTGGCCCGTTCGGGTTCAGCCGTGGTGGTGATTTCCCAGGATCTGGATGAAATCATTGAGATATCCGCCCGTATTCCCGTAATGAGTGATGGCCGATTGTCTGAGCCGGAAAATGCTGATGCAATTACCCGTGAGGAAATTGGTTTGAAGATGGGGGGCCTTCATGATGGCTGATGCAAATGCGATTTGAACTAGAACGCCGTGCGGCTCATTCCCCGCTGTTTTCAGCTCTCTCTCCCTTTATCGCTTTGGGTTTGACGATGATTGCCGGGATTATCCTGTTTTCAACACTGGGCCTTAATCCGATAACCGCACTTTATTCGTTCTTTATTGAGCCGCTAACCGAAGTCTGGTCGCTGCATGAACTGGTAATCAAAGCGACCCCGCTGGTTCTGATCGCGGTCGGATTATCGGTTTGTTTTTCTTCCGGCAACTGGAACATCGGTGCCGAAGGGCAATTGGTGATGGGGGCTTTGGCAGGCTCGATGATGCCAATAGTGTTTCCCGAACAATCGGGCTTATGGGTTTTGCCGGTTATGCTGATAATGGCGATGGCAGGCGGTGCGGCATGGGGGGCAGTTCCGGCATACTTAAAAAACCGGTTCGGTGCCAACGAAATTCTGACCTCTTTGATGCTGGTTTATGTTGCTCAATTGTTCCTGGACTGGCTTGTGCGTGGCCATTGGCGCAATCCGGAAGGCTATAATTTTCCCGAAAGCCGTACCTTTACCGAGGGTCAGGTTCTGCCAGAAATATTTTCATCCGGGTCTGCCCATTACGGTGCGGTACTGGCTTTGGTCGCCGTATTTGTTGCCTGGTTAAAGAAAGAAAAAACCATCAAGGGCTTTCAGGTAAAAGTCATCGGACAGGCACCAAGAGCTGGCAGATTTGCAGGCTTTAGCGCCAAAAGAATGACCATGGCGGCCTTTTTGATATCAGGCGCATTGGCAGGCCTTGCCGGAATTTCGGAAGTCTCCGGCGCGGTTCAGCAATTGCGACCGGTTGTTTCACCCGGTTATGGCTTTGCAGCAATCATTGTTGCTTTTCTGGGGCGGCTCAACCCGCTCGGTGTTCTGGCCGCAGGCCTTATTCTTGCATTGTCCTATCTTGGCGGTGAGGCAGCGCAGATTTCTTTAGGGATTTCCGACAAAGTTGGTCGGGTGTTCCAGGGCGTGTTGTTATTTTTCGTACTGGCAAGCGACACACTCATTCATTATCGCATCAAACTGGTACGCACAGGCAAGCACAGCTAATTCGAAATTCGATTACGTCGAAAATTAAACGGCAAGGAGGCAGATAAATGGGAATGACCGAAGCAATTTTGCTGACAATTTTCACAGCTGCCACTCCATTGATGATTGCAGCGTTAGGGGAACTCGTTACTGAGCGTTCCGGTGTCCTAAATCTTGGTGTTGAAGGCATGATGATTATGGGCGCGGTGGCGGGATTTGTGGTAGCGCAAGTTACCGGCTCGGCCTATCTGGGCGCGCTGGGCGGCATCGTTGGCGGATCATTGTTTTCGCTGTTGTTTGCGTTCCTGACATTGACACTGGTGGCAAATCAGGTCGCCACAGGCCTGGCATTGACCATATTGGGATTGGGATTATCCGGCCTGATAGGTGAGGGCTATGTCGGCCAGCCAGGGATAAAATTAATGCCAATCATCATCCCCGGCCTGTCGCAATTGCCTCTGGTTGGAAAACTGTTGTTTTCCCAGGATGCAATATTTTATTCATCAATCGGTTTGTTGGTTGCCATCAACTGGTTCCTGTTCAAAACCCGCGCAGGCCTGACATTGCGCTCTGTTGGAGACAATCACAAATCCGCCCATTCGCTTGGAATTGACGTCATCAAAATCCGTTATATGGCGGTGATGTTTGGCGGTGCCTGTTCGGGCCTGGCGGGCGCCTATCTGGCGCTGGTCTATGTGCCCCAATGGGTTGAAGGCATGACCGCGGGCAGGGGCTGGATTGCGCTGGCGCTGGTGGTGTTTGCCTCCTGGCGTCCATGGAGAATTTTGATGGGTGCCTATCTGTTTGGCGCGGTCACCATTGCCCAGTTGCACATCCAGGCTTTCGATATCAGTGCTCTGTCCTTCCTGCCGGCGTGGCTGTTCTATATTGCCGAGTTGGTGAAGTCCATTCCTTCACAATTCTTGTCTGCACTGCCTTATGTTGCGACAATTATTGTTCTGGTTATTATATCAAAAAACCGCCGACTGACACTCATCAATACGCCCGCATCTCTGGGGAAAGGGTTTGTGCCGGATCGTTGATTGCAATACCGAAATCTAGATAAATATAAAAACAAAAATAAATGGAGAGAAAACCAAATGAAAAAATCAACAGCATTATTAATCGCCATGGGTTTAACCACGGCCCTTGGAGCGAGCTTTGCAACATCAGCAATGGCCGCTACCAAGGCATGTTTTGTCTATGTCGGCCCGACTGGAGATTTCGGCTGGACTTACCAGCATGATGAAGGTCGCAAAGCGATGGAAAAAGAGCTCGGCGTTGAAACCGCATATCTGGAAAGCGTACCTGAGGGTGCAGATGCTGGGCGCGCTATTGAGCGTTTCGCCCGTTCCGGCTGCAACATCATCTTCACCACATCATTTGGTTATATGGATGCAACCAACAAGGTAGCGAAAAAATTTCCGAAGATAAAGTTTGAACATGCGACTGGATATATTCGCGCTACAGACAACGTTTCCACCTATTCTTCGAAGTTTTATGAAGGACGCTATGTGATTGGCCAGATGGCCGCCAAGGTTTCAAAAACCGGTATTGCTGGCTATATCGCCTCCTTCCCAATTCCTGAAGTTGTGCGTGGCATCAATGCGTTCACACTGGGTGCACAATCGGTTAATCCTGATTTCAAACTTAAAGTGATCTGGGTGAATACCTGGTTTGACCCGGGCAAAGAATCGGATGCGGCAAAAACTCTGATCGACCAGGGTGCCGACATTTTGACCCAGCACACTGATTCCACCGCACCGATGCAAGTTGCTGCAGAGCGTGGCGTCCATGCGTTTGGTCAGGCTTCAGACCAGATCAAATTTGGTCCCAATACTCAAATGACCGCCATCATCGACAACTGGGCGGATTATTATATCGCACGGGTGAAAGCGACCATGGACGGTACCTGGAAATCAACAGATACATGGGGCGGCATGGATGCTGAAATGGTCCACATGGCACCGATCACCAACGTATCCGATGATGTTAAATCAACGGCTGAGGCAACCATGGCCAAGATTAAATCCGGTGAGTTGAACCCATTCGCAGGTCCCATTACCAAACAGGACGGCAGTGAATGGCTGAAAGCCGGCGAAGCAGCTGAAATCGGCACGTTGTTGGGCATGAACTTCTACGTCAAAGGCGTCGACGACAAGTTGCCGCAATAATCAGCAGTCGAAAAACAAAGCAATCAAGGGGTCGGTACATACCGGCCCCTTTTTATTTTGGGTATTATTTTGGGTATTATTTTGGGCCTTGTTTTGGGCCCTATTTTGAGCTGTGGCGAAAAAGCAACTAAGAGGGCACGCTAAAGTGGAAAAACGACTTGCAATTGCCTTGCGGTTTGGTATGAAAGCCTCGCTTTCGGCAACGTTTTGCACAATTGTTCAAATCCTGCACAACCAGCAGATTTGATATTGTACCCAAATGATTGATTTCATTGACACGGAGAGGTGGCAGAGTGGTCGAATGCACCGGTCTTGAAAACCGGCGTGCGTGTAAGCGTACCGTGGGTTCGAATCCCACCCTCTCCGCCATATTTGCTTGCGCTATCGGCTTACGCCTATATGAGCGCGATGGCTTCGAGTTTGAAGTTTTCCCCTCTCTCTTCGCCAGTTTTGTTGATATTATTAGATTAATTCGGATGAAATGTGCGTCACCCATCAATTTACCCGCCATCAACGCGCCGTTGTGTCGTCCTGTTATCCCCTGAAGACGTGAGCTACCTTTAGCCTTTGCTGAATTTGTCAGCTTGATTTCCGGCTTTTTTGCCAATTCTGGCGCTGGCCGAAATGGCTGCACGCAAGGATACCAATCCTGCATCCAGTGCTTCTAGGCACCTGAAAATAATTGTTTCAGGCAACTACAAATTGTGATTTGGTATAACCCTGAACATAAAGCAGCGCCGTCAGATCGCTATATTCAATGCAGGCATTGGCCCGCTCTTTCAGGGCCTTCGATCCATGAAATGCTACTCCAAGGCCTGCCGCCTCAATCATCATTATATCGTTGGCACCATCACCCACAGCGAGTATGTCACTGGGTTTTATTTTATTCTCTTCACACAACCTGTTTAATGTTTCCAGTTTTGCCCGTCGTCCCAGGATTGGTTCGCAAACCTCGCCCGTCAACCGTTCGTTCTCGAATGCTAGATCATTTGCCTGCTGGTCGTGAAAGCCTATACGCTCTGCGATGCGTTTGGTAAAATAACTAAACCCGCCTGATACCAGAATACAGTAGGCCCCATTTTGGCGCATGGTCTGAACAAGGGTTCGGGCCCCTGTTTTCAGAGTGATACGATCCTTGTACACTTTTTCCAATAGCGACTGGTCCAGGCCCTTCATCAATTCTACGCGCTGGCGCAACGCATCAGAAAAGTTGATTTTACCATCGACCACTGCCGTCGTTATTTCCCTGATCCGTGACCCAACACCAAAAGCATCCGCCAACTCATCAATGCATTCCTGATTAATGACGGTCGAGTCCATATCTGAAATGAGAAGTTTCTTTTGTCGCCGTTTTACCGGTGTACACACAACATCAATCTCAGTCCCGGATAAGATTTCACGAGCCTTTTTGGCGATATTATCAGCAGGTAGTGATGATTTTATGAAAATGTCGCATGCTTCATTTTCAGCCAACCATACTGTTTTTCCGACAATAGAGAGCTGATGACAAACTTTCTCAATGTGATCGGCATCAATCGGTCTTGATTCTGCGTCACCAATAAATGTGAGTACGTGAGAGGTCATTGAAATGCAGGCATCTTTGCCGTTGTTATCCTCATTGATTGCGCCCTATATTGTTTGTCACACAATTTATATGAAAACCGGATTCTACTTTTCAGATTGTGCGACTTAAGAGTATGATTGACACATCAATATACAAAATCTAATGTTAACCCATGAATGAACTTTGGTCTATACCACAAATTAGTAATTGGTCTATATCTGAAAAAACGCGCAAATCCTGGGATCGGAAAGTTCCCTATTACACGCGTTTTAGAGACCATTTTGCTGCAATGATTGAAGCAGGGGTTTTGGCACCGGGTGCCAAATTTCCACCTGAGCGGGCTTTGGCCGAAGATTTTTCCATCACCAGAGTAACGGTTCGCCAAGCATTAATGAGGATGGAGGCAGAGGGCCTGATTTTTCGCGAAGAACGCCGCGGATGGTTCGTTTCCTCACCAAGGGTTCTCTATGATCCGACCGCCAATACCAGTTTTACCGTGAGTATTGCCGAACAGGGCCGCGTTGCCGGCACCACCGTTTTATCGACGCAGCGTGTTGCCGCATCTCAATCGGAAAGCACCCAACTGGGATGTGCAATCGGTGATCCGATCTTTGTCATCTCGCGGTTGCGCACAGTCGACGGGCGTGCGGTATTGGTTGAAAAGATTCATGTGAAAGTAGAACGCTGCCCTGATCTCCTGGATCATCCGCTTGATCAGTCGATGACCGAATTAATGGCAAAGGAATTCGGCATCATTGAACACCGGGCAAAAATCAATATGCGTCCTGCCGCATTATCAGAAGTATCAGCCAAAGCGCTCGGTGTCGCCGTTGGAACACCTGGTCTTTATTTGTCACGAACAATTCTCGATCAGTATAATGAAGTGATCGAACTGGATGAGGAATTCTGGCGCCATGATGCAATAGATGTCTGCATAACTTCCGCTGGAAATAATGATAAATACCTATCGAAATAGAGAAAAACGAGAGAAAATACCATATGACAAACCAGGAACCGATTGTTCAAGTCAGGGATATATCCAAAACCTTTGAAATTCCAGGACGCCCGCCCGTACACGCATTGCGCAATGTGACCAATCACGTGGACAAAGGGGAAGTTCTGGTTGTTATTGGGCCAAGTGGCTCAGGAAAAAGTACATTTTTGAGAGCGCTTAACGGATTGCAACCGGTCGATAGCGGTACTATCACCATTGATGGCGTAGAGCTCACTTCTTCAAAGACTGACCTGAATAAACTGCGTCAGAGCGTTGGTATGGTTTTTCAAAACTTTAATCTTTTCCAGCATAAAACCGCTTTGGAAAACATTACCATGTCACAAATAGTTGTCCTCAAACGTTCGAAACAAGAGGCCAACGAGATTGGTCAGAGCCTGCTAAAGCGGGTGGGCATCAACGAGAAGGCGGATAATTACCCGAGCGAACTATCGGGTGGTCAGCAACAGCGTGTTGCTATCGCC
>PVMS01040262.1_pt1 | contig 11331 bp, 10 predicted proteins | sample 1853461 | NCBI WGS metagenome assembly PVMS01 (sample SAMN08582032, study PRJNA380276) | Marine sediment metagenome, whole genome shotgun sequencing project. | isolation source: ocean sediment barecode stripped | collected 2017
ATATCCTTTTACCTTGGTAATCCTTTTGAGGTTTTCAGTGCTGGTTCCCCGGTAAACAAAGTAACCGCCGACATCCGGATCCTCTACGGGTGTCCAGAAAATTTTGACGGATTTTACCAGGCCGCTTTGGGTGATAACATCCTGAGGAAACGGCGGCAGATCCTTAGTCTTGGTCTGGATGGTATTTGAAGGACCGCTTTCGCCTTTAGCATCATAAGATGTCAGTTGATATTGATAGGTTTGCCCATCCTCAAGATCTTTTTTATCTGTAAAACCGGGTTTTGCAGGGGCTCTAATTTTGACCACCTTGCTCCAGTCCTTTTGGCCCTGCCTGCGATACAGGTAATGCCCTGCAATATTTTCCTGGGGTTCCCAGGCAACCTTTATTTTCCTTAAAAGGTTGTCCTGCTCAACCTTTAAAACAGGGCGGTCAATCGTTTTCACGGTTACCGGATCCGACATCGGGCTTTCCCGTTTTTTTTTGTCCAAACTTGTAACCGCATAAAAATAAGTCTCACCGTCCTCTAAGCCTTTATTGTCTTCTACCTTGAAGGCCAGTTCCGATTGAGATGTCATTTTGGCACTGACGGAAGATATAATCTCCCAGCTGCTGTCCGAACTTTTTTTGCGAAAGACTTTGTATGCTTTTATCTTGAATTTTTCCTGCTCGTTCATCAGCGAGGGAACGAATTTAATTTCCGTACGCCGGATATAACCGTTGCCGCCCATAACCAGCGGCGGATGGGGAATTTTTTCGCCGGCGCTTTTGATTTGGGCCGTAAGGCTGCTCTTAATCTCCTTACCGGAACTTAGCTTAAGCCCCACCCGGTAGTAATAGGATTTGCCTTGCTTGATTTTGGCGTCTTCGAAAAGGTTCTGGTCTGTTTTGCCCTGATACTGATAGGGACCTTCTGAATTTTCCGCGCGGTAGACATTAAAGCCGACAATCGGTTGGGAGGGGTCAAACTTCCATGTCAGCAAGACCTTTTTCCCCTGGCTTTTGGCTCTAAGGTTATCAATTTTAACTTCCACCCGGGCCGCAGTCGCGGCAGGAACGGCATATGACCCTTCCCGGTTGCTGATTGTGCTGGTCAACTCCCCGGCAAACTGCGGGATTTCGTTTAATATGGCCTCACGCCCGGTAAAACTTTTATTCCAGGTTTTGATCAGCCGCTGGTTTTCAACGTCCATGAGCTTGAGTGTTGCCAGAATCCGCCCGGCTTTTTTGGTGACACTTCCGAAAAGAATAAAATTGATCCCCAGGGCTTTGCCGGCTTTAGCAACCGATGCCGTACCACCGCCCTGAACCAGTCCCGCCTGAAAAAGAATTTCTTCCATGTCTCGCCTGGACATCAGTTCAATTGTTTTTTGCCTTTCCAGGGCGGATATCAACGCATATAAAATCTCACCGTCATATCCCATGGCCTCCATGTTGGTAGGCGTGAGATTGAAAATTGCCAGAGCATTCCGGGCGGCCCCTGCATAAGCTGCACTCCAGAGCACTGCAACAACCACGAATACTGTCACCGCGATGTTCCTGACACGGAACATACATTAGCCCCCTATTCGGACTTTATAATTAAGAAAAATATCATCGAGATGCTCCTGTGCTTTAAGAGACAAAGGAGATCCTTGAACTCGTTTCATTTTTTCGTCAAAAACGGCATCGATAAAGCTTTCGGCCGCTTTGAGATTGGCGCGGCGGCGCAACAGCTTTTCACCCTCCTTAAAAGATTTTGTCTCCAGATTCTTCAGCGGGTTCAATGCCTCCCGGCCCAGGTCGGCCACCACCTTTTCCGTCATTGTTTGAAGAATCTCGGTATCCGTAGGAATTTCCAAAGGATCGAATTTGATTTTAGCTTCCGGAAGGCCGGCGCTGGTTGCATCCTGCACCGTCTCTTTGGCCTCTATGGTTTTGACCTGGATATTTTCTCCGGTGCTCACATCTACAATACGAAAAGAGAGCTGCACGAATCCGACCTTTTTATGTCTGGAAACTTTGTAATCCTTGTCCGCATATACCGGAATTGTCACTTTAGCCGGCGGCGCTTTCGCAAGCTGCGTGGGGCTAGGTTTGGGATTTCTTGCTTTCCAGTTTAAATAATCGATGTTGTCATCGATTTTGGTGCCCACTTTATAGCGCACCGATTTGGTCCCTTCCGAGGAGGTCGAATCTACGTTATATAACAGAACGCTGCCCATGATAGCCACATCGATTCCGTAAACGCGCCCCATCTGCTTGGCGGTATTTCCGGAGACCACACCGATCTGCCCCAGCTTCATCTCTTCAAGGATCGATTTTAAATTTTCCCGTTCCAGGATCTTGATGTCTCCGCTGGCGTTCTTAAACAGATAGGTTATCAGATTGTTGGCAACGATAATTCCGGCATCTTTGCTGTTGGACGGGCTGTTGAAGTCAAACACAGCGATCGATTTTTGGACCCTCTGTTTTATATTGTCTTCCATGGCCTGGGTGAGAAAGAAAATTTTGGGATAATCCGGATCGATGCTTTGAATTTTTCCATACCAGAACCAGGCGCCGCCGGACATACCTTGCTCCTTGAAATGTTCAGCCGCATAGGCGGCTCGGGATGTAAGGTCTTTGCTAAGCGTGTTAAGCTTAAAATTACTCTGATTATTCATATATTTTTTTGCCAGGTTAAAGCTTTCAAAGCCCTTGAGCAGCCACCCATCGTCCATCTGGCTCCTGGACTTGCGGACATAAAATTCTCCGGCCCTTGTGCGCACGTGGCCGATCAACTGTCTCAAATTATTGTTGTCAGGTTCGTATGCAAGGGCGCGTTCATAAGTTTTGACGGCCCGGTCCCATTTTTGAGCCATCACCGCTTCCCGGGCCTTCCGGACAAAATAATCTTTGTTGTCGCGTTCCCGGGTCAGGTTCAAAAGCTTTCGCGCAGCTCTGTGATCCGGTTTTAAAGCCAGGGTCTTGCGAAGGTGTTCCCCGGCCCCCGCAAAATCTTCCTGGTCAAACAACTCTTTAGCCTGCTGAAAATAAACCCGGGATCCTCTGTCAGCAGCTTGCCTTAAAAGCTGGGACGAGTCTTCGTAATTGGGAAAGCGGCTTTGAATTTGCCGCAAGTTAAAATAGGCCTTGTTCCAATCCCCGGCGCCCATCTGTTGTTTGGCGCCGGTATAGAGCGCTTTCACTTCGGACAGCAGCGCATCTTGCTCCTTTGCAACTCTTGCCGCCATGTTTTTGACATCAGCGTGTTCGGGAGCAATCTCCTGTGCCTTAGCAAGCTTGTCCTTGGCTCTGTTGACGGCTCCTATGGTAACCGGGGATTCGGAACCAAGTGCTTTAGAACTCTCGGTCACATAATTGGCAATCAAATTTGTCTTAATATCAGCAAGCGCCTTTTGGTATTCTTTGTTATTCGGTTCTTTTTTGATGGCCTGCTGAAGGTAGGCGATGGCCTCCTTGTATTTTCCGGCCGAGCTAAGCTGCATGCCGGTATCATAATGTTTTTTTCCTGGTGTAACACAGGCAAAAAGAAAAACCGCTAACAAAATGGAAAGCCCTATGTTAAAATTTATCCTTTTGTTCATTTTTTTCTCCCCCATAACGAAAATTAATATTATTTTGTTATAGTGATTTGATTTCCTTCAATGGCTTCCAGCTTCGGCTCAAAATATTTATTTTTAAAATAGGTCATCTGGATTTCATTTAACAGCTGTTCGGGCCAGCCACGATACTTTAAGCTATATTCAGCCTTTTTTTTGCTAAAATTGATTAATTGTGCGTCCACAATGCCGCTGACATCAGATTTAAAAATTAGGCCGATATCCTCAGCCTCGGCATGTGAAGCGATTTTTTTCACGATCAGATAGATATCTCTTTGGCTGTACAATTCCTTTTCCCAGAGCCTGGAAAGTTTCTTGCGCAGTTGGTTCCAAATTTTATCGATACAGAATTTTGCACCTTCGTCCAGCACCTGAAGTTTGTTTTCTCCCGGCATGGACTTTACCGCACTGGCGGTAGCCAGAATTTCTTCATCCCCGGGGCGGTAAATATTGGTACTGAGGCTGATCTCATTCAGGGTAAGGTCAAGATTCTGATATGTGGTCTTGCGGGTGGAGAGTTCCAAACTCAGCCCGACCAAAAGGCCCATCTGATGCTTATTTTTTTTTGAATATTTGAAAACTTTAAAGCCGTCATGTTTTAAGCGCTCGATAAGCTGGTTGGCCGTCTTTTTGGCAGTGGGCAGGTAGTCGGCCTTCAAACCCGGTTCGACAACAACGCTGATGCGCGGGTTTTTCTGCCATTTTAGAATTTTTTTGAATCGGTCTAAATCGTCGACAAGATCCGGAATTTCAACTTCTGCCTGGATCTTGATCTCGTAAGTGCCCAAATCCGTTTTGTTTTCCTCAAGAATTTTGATGTCCTTAAGATATCCGGCCGACCGGCTCATTATCTGATCTTTGACCACCTGAAAATCTTCTACGGCAGTTCTGGACTCAATGGTAGTGCCCATGGCTTTTTCCACGGCCGAGCGTTTGGCCTCATCTAAAGCTTTTTCACGGGCGATTAATTCTCTGCCGGGTTCAAAAAAACTCAATCCTTCGGCCGTAACCGTTGTCCCGGCCTGCAGGCCGGCCGGGACAAGGAAAAAGGCTATCATTACATAGAAAACGATTTTTTTCATGATCCGGATTTTTCCTTATGTGAAAAGATTGAAAGGCATGAATATAATTATCATTTACTTCAAATTAAATAAATATGCCACACTCAATTTAAAATGACAAGCCAAATAATCATCAAAAATCGAGTGAAAATTTTTTTTTATACTATATTTACAGTATGTTGTCGACAGGATTGCCTCGATTGATCGTAAACAAAATGAAGAAATCCGGATCATCCTCGACTTTCGCTCAATTTTGGTGTTAAAACCGCATTAGCGCTTAAATGGTAAAAGCTCGTATGCTGGCAGATATTGCAAGCAACATACAATGCTAAACACCGGCTGCAGGGCCGATCCCAAATAGCAATGCCAATTGACTGAGGCCTTAATTGAACGTAACCTAAATGAAGAGACATTGGATCATGTAAAAAATGCAATTTTAGAGATGATTATATGCCAAGGAGAATTCTCGTGAAGATTACCGACACCGTTTATGGCTTTATCTGGCGGTCGACGACTGCTAACAATTGCAACACCTATTTGATAGATGGACCAACCCGCATACTCATCGATCCCGGGCACAGCAGCCTGTTTGACCATGTGCACAAAGGAATGAATGAATTGGGGCTAACATTAGACGACATCGGTCTGGTCATAGGCACCCATGCCCATCCGGATCACATAGAGGCTGCTGAGCTATTTAAAGAAAAGCCCGCCCTGGCAACTCTGCATAACAAGGACTGGCGATTCTTAAAATCCATGGACAATTCCCCCAAGACTCCTTTGAGCTTAAACACTCAATCGATAGCACCTGCTTTTTTTCTTAAAGAAGGCGATATTTCGATAAGCGGCTTTGATTTTTTGGTACTGCACACGCCGGGTCACTCACCCGGTTCCGTATCCATATACTGGCCGGACCAAAAAATGCTGTTTACCGGAGATCTTGTTTTTAAAGGGGGGCTCGGGCGTACGGATCTGCCCGGCGGAAATGGTGCGCAACTCAAGGAAAGCATTAAACGGCTGGCCGGACTCGATGCAGAATGGTTGTTGCCGGGGCATGGTGAAATCATCAGCGGGAGCGAAGAGATCAAGGCCAATTTCGAGCAAGTACAACAGGTCTGGTTTAACTATCTATAGTCCGTATCAGAATTTCTGTCTTGCCATTAAAAGAATTGTAACTTGCTTCTATCATTATCTGACTGGGATCTTGGTCGAGAACTAATAGTCGAAGTGCCCGGATTTCGTGTCTTAGGTTTGAATTTCTTAAGATCGTTAAAGGTTATGATTGGTATATGTTATATTGAAAATTTATCTCTTGCTGTAAAACAATTGATGAAAGCCAGACATCATGAATTGGGTTAACGCCCAGCTTAACCAGCAGGGAAAAGCATAGCGACCGATAGGGAGCGGCGCTTTTGCCAGTCTGAGTTAAAGCTGTTGTTAGCAGTGATCTTATTTAGGATAAATCAATCTTTTCAAAAGGATATCTTCGACGTTCTGTCTCGCATCCAAAACAGACAAAACATAAACTTTCATTTCTGATATTCTATAAATAATTCTCCAGGGAGGTATAATTAATTCACGATATATCAAGATACCTTGATCTTGGAGCTCTGGTACTATGCGGCCTCGTTCAGGAAGGGTGTAGAGGCTGGATGCTTTTTGTTTGGTCTTTTTTAATATTTTTAATGCATTAGCTGGGCTGTCTTGTGCAATATATTCGATAATGCCCTTTAAATCATTTTCTGCAACTTTAGCCCATTTAATTTTGTAGTTGTCGCTCATTTAAGCTTTTCTTTCAGTGAGTTTTCAATATCTTTGAATACCTTTTCCTGTGACTTAGCCTTACCATTTTTAATATCGGCTTCGCCTTGTGAAACCAACTTTAATATACCGATTGCATTACGCATATTTTCATAACTTTTAGGGTCCTGAAGCACAGCTCTCGGCTCTCCATTTTGTGTTATTATTAAGGGCCGACGGGTTTCGTTGATTTGATTAAGCAAATCGGCTGCCTTTGATTTAAGATATGTAACTGATTTTATATCGCTTGTAATATTCATTTTTATCACCTCCAGTCCTTATATGATACTAAATTTAGACCGAAGTCAAGGCTTATTTTTCGTGGACTGCTATAGTTATACGTCCTAAAAATATGGACAAACACGTACATTTAAAGACGCATAAGCCGCATATTGAATTATAGACTGCTTGCTATTATTTATTAGTAAATTCAAAATATTATTTCTTTTTATACAAAATAACCTTTGCGAGATAAGCATACAGAGGAAGACGCCTAATCCGCAAATGCATTGTTACAATTTTGTAATATCTTGAATAAGACAAGGCTTGTAAAAAGTGTAGATGCCTTCATCAACTACGACATGCAGTTCAATTCCGTTTGCGATTACCGTTTCAAATCTTGAACTTTACCGATTTAAGGTTTAATGCATGAGTCATAAACCCGGCCTGTATACTTCTTGCCCTAGTGCTCCAATTTAATAACACAAAATTACCAGAATTTTCAAATAATAGTGTTCAATATTCAAATTTTATCAGAAATAGATATATTATGATGGGTGGGATTGGAAACATATATAGAAATGTAACGGGAGGTCAGAGGAATAAGAATGCACAAAAAACTGTGCAATGTGCATTAAAATATGTGCAAATCGGTGCCTTCAGAATAGATTATTTCTAACAGAACCCATAACTTCAATGCTCTTTATACATCTAAATCACTGGAAATAAACTTTATAACCTTAATGCATCTCAAAAAAGATCAAGAATTATCCGTCCTGGCATGAATATTGGATTAGACCAATGCAATACTTAACAGGAATATTTCTGTCATGCCAGGGCTAAAGATGATGATTGATCCCGATGTTTCTTGGTTAGCGAAAATGGGAACAATTATTCTTTTACCCATTTTGCTTGTTTTTGGCATTGGAGTTTTATTATGGTGGTTGGTACTACAATATTGGAAAGCTGTTGTTGAAAGTATAGTGTTTTCAGTAAATGATTCCGGTGCCCGGAAGTGGCGCATGGAGTTGATTTCCGGAAAGGATAAGTATCGTGCTTGAAAAACAGTTGAAGCAATACTTCGGATACAGTTCTTTCAGATCCGGCCAGAAAGAGGTGATTGCCCGGATCACAAAAGGTGAATCGGCGGTGGCGATTTTTCCCACAGGTGCTGGAAAGTCGCTCTGTTATCAACTGCCGGCAATGCTGCTGCCTCACCTGACGCTGGTGGTGTCACCGTTGCTGGCCCTGATGAAAGATCAGGTCGATTTTCTTTCCGCACACCATATTCCGGCCGCGCGACTGGATTCAACCCTGGAGCCGCAAACCTACAATGAGATTTTGACCCAAGCAAAAACCGACCGATTGAAGATCTTGATGATCTCTGTAGAGCGCTTTAAAAACGAGCGTTTCCGACAACACCTTGAAAAAATGAAGATTTCCCTGCTGGTAGTGGACGAGGCCCATTGTATCTCCCAATGGGGGCACAATTTCCGGCCGGAATACTTGAAGCTGCCGGCCTATCGGAAAGCATACCATATTGCCCAAACACTGCTGTTAACGGCAACTGCCGCCCCTCCGGTCATCGAGGATATGTGCGCCGGGTTTGAGATTCCCAAACAAAATGTGGTGGTCACCGGGTTTTACCGTCAAAATCTTTTTTTGACGGTGACACCGACAAAAGAAACAAACAAGCGACAACAGCTTCTTGATCGAATCCGGGAAGAACCGGAAGCACCCACCATTGTCTACGTTACGCTGCAGCGTACGGCCGAAGAGATTGCCGCCTTTCTGGGGACCGGCGGCATTAACGCTGCCGGTTATCATGCCGGTATGCAAAATGAGGATCGTGAGCGGATTCAGAATCAATTTATGGACGGTGCACGCTCTTGTGTGGTGGCTACAATCGCTTTTGGGATGGGCATCGACAAAGCCGATATCCGGCGGGTGATTCACTTTGACCTGCCCAAATCCATCGAAAGTTACAGCCAGGAGATCGGCCGCGCCGGACGCGATGGAAAGCCCGCTTTATGCGAGGTTCTGGCCAATCGAAATAATATCAGTATTCTTGAAAATTTTGTTTATGGCGATACCCCTGGAAAGAAGGCCATTGCCGATCTATTAGAAAGAATTAAAGCACAACCGGACTTTGTTTGGGAGTTGAAGCTGCTGGCCCTTGCTTTTGATCTGAATATCCGCCCCCTGCCATTGAGAACCTTGCTGGTCTATCTTGAAATGGACGGGATTATCCGGCCCAAGCATACCTATTTTGATCAGTATGCCTTTCAATTCTTGACACCGCGCAAAGAGATCATCGACCGCTTTCAGGGCGAGCGCCGGCAGTTTGCTGCGGCCATTTTTGAGCAGAGTGAAACCAAAAAAGTCTGGACATACGTGGATATTGATAAGATTGTGGCCCACTATACCACCGACCGCAAGCGGGTAGTGGCAGCTCTGGACTATTTTGATGAGCAGGGCTGGATCCGGCTTCAGTCACGCCAGGCAATCGACGTGTTTGATCTTGTGGACAAGCGCTTTGATATCGATCAATTGGCCCGATCTATGTATGAAAAGTTCAAAAACAAAGAATCCCGTGAGATTGCAAGAATCCAGCAGATGGTCGGCTTTTTCGAAAGCAAAGCGTGTTTGAGCAAAGCATTGGCCCTTTATTTTGGCGAAGCCATGGCGGTTGACCATTGCGGTCATTGCTCGGTGTGCGAGGGGCATCCTGCAAAGATAGAACACACACTTGAGTTGGAACCGCTGGCGCACAAAAACCTGGATGACCTTAGCAGCGATTATCTTGCGAAAAGCGATCAGTTTTGCTCTCCTTTGGATGTGGCCAAATTTCTCTGCGGTATCCAGACGCCTTTTTTTGCCAGGGCAAAGGTCAAAAAAATGCCGAACTTCGGTGTCTTGCAGCACTATCCGTTTATGGACGTGAGAACTTGGATTGAGGCGCAAAGGAAAAATAGAGAATAGCGCCGACGTCGTTAAGGCCCTATCCCGCATGAGAAATTCGGGCTATCGACAGTGAATGAAGGTACTAATGGAATCACACAAGATATGGATTTTCTGTCATCAAATAGTGCTTGTCAATCAATACTGACCGTGCTAGTATTACCGTATTACATTAATACTTGTTCAGGAGAAATCAATGCAAACAGCTACAAGCAAACTCACAAAGAAATATCAAGCAACTGTACCCGCGGTTGTAAGAAAAAAACTGAATCTTAAAGCTGGTGATGTAATCGCTTTCGAGATTGAGAATGAAACAATCAAACTAAGAAAAGCAAGGCCCATTGACATTGAGTTCAGTACAGCCCTTGTTTCTACATTAAGTGAATGGGAATCGCAGAATGATGAGGAAGCATACAATGATTTACAAACCATTTGATGTCGTTGTTGTACCCTTCCCGTTTACAGATTCTTCCAAAGCAAAAAGAAGGCCTGCCCTTGCATTATCTCAAGCAACAGATTTTGGAAAGATTATAGAACATACTATATTGGCGATGATAACGAGTCAAAAGAACGAACCTTGGCCATTAGATGTTGTTATCAAAAATAAAAAATTGTCTGGTTTGGCTGCACCATCTGTTGTAAGAATGAAATTGTTCACGCTTGACAATAGGTTTATTCTCAGGAAAATAGGTCATTTATCAAAATCTGACCAGACCCAAGTCAAAAAAAGACTCTTAAAGATATTCGATTATTTGTCCTGACCTATACTTGATTTGTCAAAATGAAGGACAAAGCCGAAACATTGCCTGGAAGTTCAACTTTACCAATCAATATCAGCATTCCTTACAAGCGCTGCGACGCACTGCCGCACATCAGAACGTTCCCGGCAGCTTCTTGCAGGGAGCTTCAATTATGCACACCGGGTATGTTTCTGGCGACCGATAAATACCGCTGCATACGCCTGGCGTATCTTGCGTTTAACACCGGCTTGTTTGCCGGCGGCACCGTGCTGCTTTTTTAAGCCGACAATTTCGCACCGAATTGTTGTATTCCGGAAATTATGTATTAATTTATTTCAAACAAGACCTTTGAAAAACATCCCTCCCCGGCCGATGTCCGCGTCAGAATCATCTCTCTTAAGCGGGATTCGGAGCATTCATTGTTCGCGGTTCATCCCGCCACATGCCGGGATCGGAGCTCCTTGCATTAAAACAAAATCAAACATTTTTCAAAGGTCCTCATTTATTTATTATAGCCGGTATATACTTGGAAAAACGAAAGGAAGTGAAATTATGGAAATTGAAAAAATGAAAAGAGCTGCTGATGTATGCTCATATGTAGATAACGGTAAGGGTAATTTGAATCTGGAAATAACGATTCCAGGAGTAAAAAAAGAGGCTATTTCTCTAAAGATGCTTACGGACAGTTTTAATCTTCATGCTCCCAGAGAAGATTTTGATTATGTGACCACGGCGGCCTTTTGCTGTCCTGTAAAGGAGGATGAAGCCAAGGCCACGTACGAAGACGGTGTATTGAAGATTTTGGTGCCCTTCAGAGATCCGATGGAAAATGCCGTTGCAGTAAAAATCAATTAAACGATATCCTGGATGAAAATCGGAGCCACTGCCCCTCAGTTGAGACTTGATCTACGCTTGGCTACGAAACGTCGCCGATGTACCATAGCGATAGCCTCCGCCACAGGCTCCTG
>PVMS01052632.1_pt1 | contig 11329 bp, 12 predicted proteins | sample 1853461 | NCBI WGS metagenome assembly PVMS01 (sample SAMN08582032, study PRJNA380276) | Marine sediment metagenome, whole genome shotgun sequencing project. | isolation source: ocean sediment barecode stripped | collected 2017
CCTCGTATCAGGCGGGACCGCCTTCGGAATGTGCCCGGCCGGTCTACGCACCTGCCAGCCCGGCTACTTCGCCGGCATCGAGCTGCTGGCGGTGCTCCTCCTCGTCCTGTTCATCGCCATCGGCGGGATCGCACTGTGCGCCAAGGGCATACGAAGGCTCCAAGACCCGATCGGGGTGTGAGTCTCAGTTCTTCGCCTCACCGCAAGCGGCAGCGTCGCGGGGGACGAGGCTACGTGATTGCACCTCTGCGCACAGCTGACCAATCGTCCAATCACGGAGTCTTCGCTCGCGCGAGCATCCCCCCTCTGCGTCGGAGCTGCCGCTCCTCCGCGTCTCCCCCGCCGAGCGGGGGAGACGAAGACGCTCGTATGCTCTCCCCGCCATGACCGATACCCCCACCGCGGAGAAGCGGGAGCGCGCCGGTGAAGTCCTCCGACGCCTGAGGATGCGGTACCCGGAAATGGGAACTGCGCTGCGCTACGAGGACCCGTGGCAGCTTCTGGTGGCCACCGTGCTGTCCGCGCAGACCACGGACGAGAACGTCAACGCGGTCACCCCGGTTCTCTTCGAGCGATGGCCGGCGGCAGAGGATCTCGCCGCTGCCGACCCCGAGGAGGTCGAGACCGTCGTCTATTCGACGGGCTTCTTCCGCCAGAAGACCAAGTCGATCATCGCCCTATCCGCAGACCTCGCCGAGCGGTTTGAAGGCGTTGTTCCCGGGGACCTCGACGACCTGGTGACGCTCCACGGTGTTGGCCGCAAGACGGCAAGTGTCGTGCTCGCCGAGGCGTTCGGGGTGCCGGCCATCGCGGTCGATACCCACGTCAACAGGATCACCAATCGTCTAGGGCTCGTCCGGAACAAGGATCCTGTGAAGATCGAGTTCGCTCTTCGCGACCTGTATCCCGAGGACGAGTGGGGTGGAGTCTCGATGCGGTATATCCAGTTCGGACGTGAGGTCTGTGAGGCTCGTCGACCTCGCTGCTGGGAGTGCCCCCTGGCTGATCTGTGCCCATATCCGAACAAGACGCCGCCACCTGACGACTGGGAGCCACCCTCCTAGCCGGACCGGTTCTGTGGGGCAGGCGCCGGCTTGCCAACCGGTCTGGTTCGCACGATGTCCATCCCCTTGGTCTCCGGGAGGCGAAGGGTGAGCAGAACGGCACCGACCACACCCACCCCGAGGATGGCGATGGTTGCCGACAGCCCGATCCTGTCGATGAGCAACGCACCGGCGACAAAACCGGTGATGCTGCCCACGATGGCGACATTGGTGATCCAGCCGGACGCGGTGGCGCGAACCTTGGTTGGAAACAGCTCTGCCCGCATGGCGCCGAGTGCCGGAGTGAGCATGGTTGCCCCGAGGGTGGCGAGGAAGATCGACACGGCAAGGAACCACCCCGAGTCGAGCAGGTAGAACCCGAGGCCGCCGACGAGCCCGATGATCATGGCGACAATGGCGGTCGGGCGTCTCCCAACGCGGTCGGCGGCGCGGCCCCCGATGAGCAATCCGATGGCGCCAAGGCCGCTGGCAACGATCAGGAGAAAGCGTGCCGCCCCTGCCTGCCAGTCGAGGTCGTTGATAAGGCGCTCCAGCACGAAATCGAAGGCGGGTGCGGCAAAGGCGGCAACGAAGAAGGAGACGCCGGCGAGGGGCCAGAAATGTTTGCCAAGCCCCATCCTGAGGGCGGTGATGAAGCCGATTGGCGCTCCTTTCCTGAATGCCCTCGATTCGGGCAGATAACGGAGCAGCAGCGGCAGGGCAAGCAAAGCCAGTCCACCGAGCGCGAACAGGATCCGCCACGCTTCGTCGGCCTGTTCGGCGAGGGGGAGGATGAGCAAGCCCGAGCCGACACCGAGGGAACCGGCGAGCCCGTACAGGCCGATGCCGTAGCCCCGGATGCCGGGGGTCATCTCCTCGGCGAGGAGGACCATGCCAAGCCCGGCAATCGCCACGACTCCGATGCGCACTGCCGATTGGGCAACGGCGTAGGCCGCGGCAACGGGCACGAAGGCGGTGAGGAGGCTGCCTGCCGCCAGCAGGGCGAAGGCGGCGAGGAGTGGGCGCCGGCGCCCGGTGCGATCGGCGACGATGCTGAAGCCGACTCCGAGCAGCGAGGCGGCGCGCACGCCTGCGAACATCAGGCTCATCGCCCCCTCGGAGAGATCAAGGGAGAGACGGGCAAACGGCAGCGTATGTGCCATCTGCGATCCGGTGTAACCCGCTACAAAGGCGACGATCCCGAGCAGGAAGATGATCCTGCGATCGGCCACGGTGAATCGGTCGGTTGGGCTGAGGAAGTTCGGAAGCGCCATAAGGGGAGAGGGCCGGGAGCCTAACCGTCGTTGGGGAACATCCTGGCCTCCGTTACCGTTCAACACCTGGCCCAATACCCGGAGCAACATTGACCGAGTTCTCCCTCCTCGCCGCCACCCTTGCGGGGGCGGCATCGTTTCTCTCGCCCTGTGTGCTGCCGCTGTTGCCCGGATACATCTCGTTGATGTCCGGCTACTCGGTGCAGGAGCTGTCCGAGGGTGATGTCTCCATGAAGCGGGTTGTCGGAATGACCGGCTTGTTTGTTCTGGGATTCACCCTCGTTTTCATCGGCCTCGGCGCTACCGCGACCTCGATTTCCTCGATCCTGAATCGGCAGATCTTCACCCAGCTCGCCGGGTGGGTGATCATCGTGATGGGCCTCTTCATCGCGTTCACTGCAGTGTGGACGCCGACGGCCATGCTGCCGTTCATGAAAGACCGCCGCGTCGATGCCCACAACGCTCGGCGACTCGGCTATGCGGGGCCGCCGCTGATGGGTGCGGCGTTTGCCTTTGGGTGGACGCCGTGCATCGGGCCGTTCCTCGCCTCGGCGCTCGCCCTCGGTGCTGCCACCGAGACTGTCGCCGACGGGATGATGGTGCTGCTCTTCTACTCCCTCGGGCTCGGGATCCCATTCCTGATCACTTCGCTGCTTCTCGCCAAGGCGTTCTCCGCCTTCGATTGGGTGAAGCGCTACTTCAAGCCGATCACCGTGGCCTCGGGACTGCTCCTTGCAGTCTTCGGGGTGGTGATGGTGACGGGGAACATCGGGTGGCTGTCGAACCAGGTCTTCGAGATCATGGACCGGATCGGATTGGACAGCCTGACGACCTCATAGTTGCCAATTACCAGTTGCCAGCGGCCGGTAGTCTCGCCCCCATGCCGATTTCCCTCAGCGAAGAGCAATTCGTCGATCTGGCGGCCTCCTATTCGGTGGTGCCGGTGGCGATGGAGGTGCTCGGCGACCGGGATACGCCGGTGTCGGTGTTCGAGAAGCTGGTCGGAGATGCCGACGGATTCCTCCTCGAGTCCGTTGAGAAGGGTGAGCGGTGGGCGCGCTGGTCCTTTGTGGGATGGGACCCGGCCTTTGCCCTTGTGGCCAGAGACGGGAAAACCTCGGTCGAGGGCGCAGACCTGTCCCTGCCGGAGGGCGATCCGCTAACCGTGCTCGACAATCTGATACGGCGCTACCGGGCTCCGAGCGCGGCCGACGCCGCACTCGGCGCATCTGCTCCGCCACTCCACGGCGGAGCCGTCGGCTACCTGGCGTACGACATTGCTCGCTATATCGAGGATCTGCCCGACCAACCGGACGACGACCGACGGCTTCCTGAGATGATCTGGCACTTCACCGGGGCCATGGCCGCCATCGACGCACTCCGCGACTCGATCATCCTCATCAGGAACGTCTTTGTCGGAAGCGACCCGGTCGGGCAGTACCGGGAGGCCGTCACCAAGCTGGCGGCGGATGCAGAGCGCATTGCCGGGACCACCGTGCCGGGGGCCGCCGCTCGCCCTGCGCCCGTTGTGCCCGGGGCCGCCGAAGCCAACGTCACCCAGGAGGATTTCGAGGATACGGTTCGGAGAGCGATCGACTACATCAACGCCGGTGAGGCATTTCAGATCGTGCCCTCCGTCCGATTCGCCGTGGACTTCGACGGTGACGCCTTTGCCGTGTACCGGGCACTCCGTCTGATCAACCCGTCACCGTTCATGTACTTCTTTCGCCATGGAAGCCTGTCGATCGCAGGGTCGTCGCCAGAGCTGATGACAAGGGTGCGCGACGGCGTGGTCTACAGCAGGCCCATTGCCGGCACCCGGCCACGCGGAGAGACACCCGAGGAGGATGCCAGGCTCGAAGAGGAGCTCCTCGCCGACACCAAGGAGCTGGCCGAACACGTGATGCTGCTCGATCTTGCCCGAAACGATGTGGGCCGGGTATGTGAATTCGGCTCGGTTGAGGTGGATGAGCTCATGGTCGTTGAGCGCTATTCGCACGTGATGCACATCGTCTCCGGGGTGTCCGGCCGGCTCAAGAGCGGCCTTGGCCCGGTGGACGTGCTCAGGGCAACCTTCCCGCATGGCACCGTCACCGGGGCGCCAAAGGTCAGAGCCATGGAGATAGTCGACGGGCTGGAGACCACGGCGAGAGGGCCCTACGCAGGAGCGGTCGGCTACATCGACTTCTCTGGAAACGTCGACACCGCCATCGGGCTGCGCACCATGATCGCCGAGGGCAAACAGGCATGGGTGCAGGCCGGGGCCGGGATCGTTGCCGACAGCGATCCGGTGGCGGAGTATCGAGAGTGTGTGGCCAAAGCGACCGCGGTGCTCACGGCCATAGCCGCGGCGCCAGACCTGTGATGAGCCGGGCCGGGCGTCTCGCCGTCATCGTGGTGGCTGTTCTCATCGCCGCCGGCTGCAGCGACCGGCTCGAAGGGAAGTTTGGCGAGGAGCTGTACCAGGAGGGATGCGCTCATTGTCACGGTGTTGATCTCACCGGCGGTACCGGTCCTGATATCGGCCCCGGCTCCAACGCCGACGTTGGACTGTCCGACCAACAGATCGGCGATGTGATCAGGGTCGGGCCCGGAGCGATGCCGCGGTTCGGCGGCAGGCTCACCGACGGCCAGATCGACAGCCTCGTCGAGTATCTGCGTGTCGTGCAGCGCGGGCCGGGGTCCGGGTAGCTTTCCTTTCACCCCCTCAGGGTGTCGCAACTCAGCGCGACCGTTCACCCTGAGGGGGAGGCAGACCGGTACCGTGATCCCATGTTCGACCAGATCCTCACCGACGCAACGCGGCGTGCCGAAGAGGCCGGGTCCCAGCGAGCGGAACTCGAAACGCTGGCTGGGCTGGCACCGCCCCCACGAGGCTTCGCAGCGGCACTGGGCGGCCCGGGGCGGTCTTTGGTCGCAGAGGTAAAGCGCCGGTCGCCGTCGCGAGGCCCGCTCGCCCCCGGTCTCGATGCAACGCGTCAGGCGAAGCGATACGAGGCGGCGGGTGCCGCCGCGGTCAGCGTCCTCACCGACCCCGATCACTTCGACGGTTCGCTCGACGACCTGATCGAGGTCTCCGCCGCGGTTGATCTCCCGGTACTGCGCAAGGACTTCCTCCTCGACCCGGCTCAGGTGTGGGAATCGCGGGCCGCCGGCGCAGACGCCGTGCTGCTCATCGTCGCCGTCCTGGGGAGGGAGGCCCTCGCCGGCATGCTGGAGGCCGCGAGCTCGGCGGGTATCGACGCCCTGGTTGAGATCCACGATGCCGGTGAGGCTCACGTTGCTTTCGACAGCGGCGCCACGTTGATTGGAGTCAACAATCGCGACCTGGAGACCTTCGAGACCGACCTGGAGGTTGCGGATCGCCTGGCGCCCCTCGTCAAGGACGCCGGTGTCGTTTCGGTAGCCGAGAGCGGGGTGTCCGACTCTGAGGGAGCTTCTCGGATGTGGCAGCTCGGCTATGACGCCATCCTGGTTGGCGAGGCGCTGGTGACTGCCGAAGAGCCCGAGCAGCTCATCAGGAGGCTGGTCGGCGGATGACGTGGGTCAAGGTGTGCGGCCTGAAAGAGGAGGCGGATGTGGCGGCGGCGGTCGATGCCGGAGCAGATGCGGTTGGCTTTGTGCTCGCCGAGGGATCGCCACGGCAGATACCGGTTGATCGGGCCGCGGCGCTCATGGACGGAGTTCCGGCTCTCCGCATCGTGGTCACTGCCCACATGGAGCCGGGACGAGCCCATGGGGTGATGGAAGCCACCGGTGCCGACGGGATCCAGGCCCACGGCGAGTTTGCACGGGAGACCGCCGCCGCGGGAACCGCGGCAGGGTGGTTCGTGCTCCGACCCGTTGCCATGGGCGGAGCAGCACCGGACCCCGACCCCGCCACAGTGCCAGACGACGAGACCCCGATCCTGGACTCCGTCGAGGGACGACGGCTCGGCGGCACCGGCACGCCATTCGACTGGGAGACCGTGCCGGATCTGGGACGTCGCTTCGTCCTCGCCGGTGGCCTCAACCAGGAAAACGTTGCCACCGCCATCGAACAGGTCAAGCCATGGGGCGTCGACGCCTCGAGCGGTCTGGAAGTATCCCGCGGGATCAAGGACCCCGGTAGGGTCGCGGCCTTCATCGAGGAGGCAAAGCAAGCATGAGCGCGCCACCGGACGAACGGGGACGGTTTGGTGATTACGGCGGGCGCTTTGCGCCGGAGACGCTGATGCCGGCCCTCGATGAGCTCGAGGCGGCCTTCGCCGAGGCCTGGGGCGACGATGCGTTCCGCCGCGAGCTCGACGATCTGCTCGAGCACTACGTGGGACGGCCGACGCCGATGTATCACGCCGAGCGGCTGTCCGACGTGCTCGGCGTGGATCTGTGGCTGAAGCGGGAAGATCTCGCTCACACCGGCGCCCACAAGATCAACAACACCGTCGGGCAGGCGCTGCTGGCCCGGAGGATGGGGAAGCCGAGGGTGATCGCAGAGACCGGTGCCGGCCAGCATGGCGTGGCCGCTGCTACTGCGTGCGCGTTGTTCGGGCTCGATTGCGTGGTCTACATGGGAGCCAAGGACATCGAGCGACAGGCGCTCAACGTCTACCGCATGGACCTGCTCGGTGCCGAGGTGGTGCCGGTGGAGACCGGGGCCGCCACCCTGAAGGAGGCGGTGTCGGCGGCCCTCCGCGACTGGGTGGCTTCTGTGGAATCCACGCACTACATCATCGGCTCGGTGGTCGGGCCCCATCCCTTCCCCTGGATGGTTCGCCAGTTCCAGCGCGTGATCGGGGAGGAGATGCGCAACCAGCTCAAAGACCCGGATGTGGTCGTCGCCTGTGTCGGCGGCGGTTCGAACAGCATCGGAGCCTTCACCGCATATATCGGTGACCCCTCGGTTTCCCTGGTGGGCGTGGAGGCCGGTGGTTTCGGCATCGCAACCGGGCAACACGGGGCATCGCTGACGGCGGGCTCTCCCGGTGTCGTGCACGGTGCCTACACCTATCTTCTCCAGGATGACCAGGGCCAGATCCTCGAGGCGCACTCGGTCAGTGCCGGCCTCGACTACCCGGGCGTGGGGCCGGAGCATGCCTTCTTCCGTGACTCAGGGGCCGTGCGTTACACCTCGGTGACGGATCGGCAGGCGATTGACTCCTTCCACCTCCTTACACGGACCGAAGGCATCATTCCGGCCCTCGAGCCCGCACACGCCCTGGCCTGGGTCGTGGAGAACGCCGATGAGCTTGCGGGAAAGACCGTCGCGCTCGTGCTTTCCGGTCGAGGTGACAAGGACGTTCAGCAGGTGGCAGCCTTCGATGGCTGACACGGGAACCCAGCGGCTGGCGTCGATGTTCACCGCCGCCGGGGAGGAGGGCCGCGCCGTCTTGCTTCCTTTCATGACCGCAGGAATCCCGGACCGCGTTTCGTCAGTCTCGATGTTCCAGGCCATGGAGGCTGCCGATGGTTTCGAGCTCGGGATTCCTTACGCCGACCCGCTGATGGATGGTCCGGTCATCGCCGCTGCCGGCCGAGCGTCGATCGCGGGCGGGATGACGGTGCGAGGCGCCGTCGAGCTGGTCGGGGAGGTGGCGGCAAGCACCGGAAAGCCGGTCATCGTCATGACCTACACCAGCCCCGTGCTCAGGTTCGGTGTCGATGCGTTTCTTGCGGAGATCGCGGCCGCGGGGGCTGCCGGTCTGATCGTGGCCGACCTCCCCGTCGAAGAGGCCGGACCGTACCTCGAGTCTGCCGGGGGCCATGGGATCGGGATGGCATTGTTCGTGGCACCGACGACCAGCGAGGAGCGTCTCGCCACAATCGCCGCCGAGGAGCCCGCCTTCCTGTACGGGGTGGCGACGCTCGGTGTCACCGGAGAACGGGACGAGCTGGCCGCCACCGCCGTTTCCCTTGCGGATCGGGTGCGATCGGTGACGGCCGTGCCCCTGGTGCTCGGGGTTGGGATATCGACGCCCGACCAGGCCGCAGCCGCCGGCGCCATCGCAGACGGTGTGATCGTCGGCAGCGCCCTCGTGCGCACCGTGATGGATGCGCCGACGCCCGGGGAGGCCGCCTCGGCACTGCGGGCCGCCGTCGCCGGGCTGGCGGAGGCAATGAGGTCTTGAGTCTTGAGTCGTGAGCAAAAGCCGATCCTCTGGCTGATGGCTTGTAACCAAATCGCAATGGCCCCATGTAGCTAGTACCCGCGTGCCCTGCGCATGGTTACAGCCGTTTTCCTATGCGCTCATTGGGTTCTGCGCGGTTGCTGCCACCAAATTCTTGCCGGACCGATCGTGTTCGATGGCGCCCCGAAACGAACCAGTACCACGCTCCGTGGTCGTGGTTTATGGTGGTCAAGCGGCGATTGGTACGCCGCCCTGGGGAGGGGGAACATGAGGGGCCAACGCGGCGCCGTTGTGGTCGAGTTGGCCGTCGTCCTGCCGATTCTGATCTTGCTTGCCTTTGGGATGCTCGAGTTCGGGCTTGCCTTCAAGGACAAGCTCACCATGGCGCATGCGGTCAACCAGGCCACCAGGAGTGCCACGGTGCTTGGCACCGACCGGGCATCCGACCTCGCGGTGCTCCGTGCCTTCGAGGCCGGACTGTCCGGAGCAACCAGCCTCGACACCGTCGTGCACGTCGATGTCTTCAAGGCCGATGCCAAGGGAGCGCCCCTGGTCTGGGACCGCTACACCCCGGATGGTTCCGCGTGCGGGTGGAGCCCGTGCCCGGATCCGGATCCGACCAGGTTCGGCGGCTACGGCGTACCCGATGACTACCCGCCCTGCTCACGCGACACCGTACTGGACGGTGGTGTAGACACCATCGGGGTCAAGGTTCGGTACACCCATGCCTGGGCCACCGGGGTTATCGGGATGTCACCGCAAACCTGGCACGAGACGGCGCGGGGCCGTATCGAGCCCGACGTGTTCGGTGTGGGAGGCACAGGATGCCCGTAGCCATCGATTCCGCCACGGAGCCGACGAGACAGCGGGGGGCAGTCCTCCCCATGTTTGCCATCTTCATCGTGGTCATGATTGGGGCCGCGGGCATGGCGGTGGACCTCGGCTGGCTGTACTTCCAGAGCATCGAGGTGCAGCACGGCGCAGACATGGCCGCGCTCGCCGGCGTCGTCCACGAACCGCTCCATCGTGCAGAGGCCCATTCCGAAGCCCTGGCGTCGGCCGCCGAGAACGGGTTCGTAGACGTCTCGCTCGGTGGGCAGGATTCCGTGCTCGTCGAAGACGTCATCGACAACGAGGATGCTGTTGAAGACGGCAGCCAGCTGCGGGCCACGATCACCCACTCCACTCCCACCTTCTTCATGAAGATCTTCGGGATCGGCGAGATCGATCTCACCCGCACCGCGGTAGCCCAGTACATCCTGCCGCTGGCGATGGGCAGCCCGGACAACTCTTTCGGCAATGACCCAGCCACGGGACACGATCCGGGGCTGTGGGCCAGCATCCATGGCACCTTCGTTCCCCAGAGCTGGGGCGATCGGTACGCCGCGTTGTGCCTGGGCACGGCCGGCTTCGCCGGCGACTGCGCACAGACTGCCGAAGGCCGGCCTTCGCTGAGGCCCGGGATCGAGAACGGCATCGGGGGCTACGTATACGGGATCGAGGTGGGCCCCGACGCAGGAGGTCTTACGGTTGAGATCTTCGATGGGCCCTATTACCACTACGAAGACGAGGTGCCGGTGGCCGGCGAGAACAGCACCTTGTATTGGACGGGGGATTTCGCCGCTGCGTCGGCAGACCAGGTGACCTGGTTCATGCTGTACGGGCCGGATGCCACCCCACTCGACACCACAGATGGGAATGAGCTGCTGTGTGTGGTGCGATACGGTGCCCGGGAGAGCAGAGAAGAAGATTTTGCCTGGTGGAACTCCTCCTGGACCGGATACGAGGATATCGATGCCGCCTTGCTTGGGCAGATGTGGGACAGCATGGCCACCTCTGCGGACCGATTCGGGGCCTGCGATGAAAACTTCGACCGCGGGCCGGGCATCTATCCGCTCCGGGTCATGGTGGAGCACAATGACAGCAGCTGGGTGACGAACAAGTACTCGCTGCGGACTCGCACCACCTCGGGCCCGACACCCCACATCTACGGTCTTGCCGATATGTCGATCTTCACCAACGTGGACGCCGAAGACGACGAGGATAGGAAGTCGACGTTCTATCTGGCGAAGGTGGAGGACCGGTACGCAGGGGGGACGCTCATCGTCGAGCTGTGGGACCCCGGCGACGTCGACGTCGGCGGGGGCAAGGACACGGTCACCATCTCGAGCGGCAACGGCTCGACGCTGAACTGTGCGTGGGTGGCGAGCGGAGGTGGCGGTGATACCTCCTGCTCGGTAGAGGTGACCGCCGGCTTGTACAACAACCAGCTGATCACCCTCACCATCCCGATCCCCGACACCTACAGTTGCTCCGGTGACGCCTGTTGGTTCCGGGTGACGTACCAGTACACCGGCGACCGCATCCACGACACCACCACGTGGTCGGCGTTCATCGCCGGCAACCCGATCCGGTTGGTGGAGTAGCGATGACCGCGATCGAGCGCAACGACCCGACATGGCTGCACCCGATGTGCAACTTCTGCTGGCTGAGGATCAAAGGCCCCACACCTCCGGCCCGAGCGTCGGAAGCAGCAAATGAGCGCTGCTGCTTCTGCGACCGGATGACCGATAGCGGCATCTCGGTGAGCATGGCGCCGCGCCTGGTGCATGGGGTGTGAGCCGAAAGTTGCCAGTTCGCTCGCTGCGCTCGCTCCAGTTGTCAGCAGGAGTGGTTTCGTCTGGCAACTGGCAACTCCTAACCAAATCCCACCGCTCACATGCCTCGCCGGAGGCGAGCGGTGCAGTGGGCTGAGGTCGGGCAAGGCTCGGGATCAAATCGGATCGGTTAGATGTGGCTAGTGCCTCGTACCGGGAGTGGGATTCGAACCAGTGAGTGATGTGTCGCCCGGAGGGTGACTCGGTGGCGACGAGGTTCGAGGCCGAGTAGGGCTCGAACCGAAGGA
>PVMS01149300.1_pt1 | contig 11329 bp, 13 predicted proteins | sample 1853461 | NCBI WGS metagenome assembly PVMS01 (sample SAMN08582032, study PRJNA380276) | Marine sediment metagenome, whole genome shotgun sequencing project. | isolation source: ocean sediment barecode stripped | collected 2017
CGATCTGCGTAAACAGCTGATCGTTCTGACGCCAAAGAGTCTGTTGCGGCATCGATTGGCCAGTTCGCCGATCAAGGATCTTTGCGAGGGCCGGTTTCAGCCCGTCATCGGTGAGATTGATGAGATCGACCCGGCAGCTGTGCGGCGCCTGGTGTTTTGCAGCGGCAAGGTTTTTTACGATCTGCTCGACGCGCGCCGGACGAATAAGATGACGGATATCGCGATAATACGTATTGAACAGTTGTACCCGTTTCCCATCCGGGAATATGAACGCATCATTGCTCAATTTAAATATGCGCGAGAAATCGTCTGGTGTCAGGAAGAGCCGCAGAACCAGGGGGCCTGGTACCAGATTCGTCACCGGTTGATGGAATCGCTCAGTAAGGAGCATCAGCTTTTCTATGCCGGTCGAGCCGGTGCGGCTGCACCGGCGTCCGGAATTTTTCAACTACATGTTCGACAGCAGCAGGCTCTGGTTGAAGCTGCGTTGAAGCTCGACAGTTCGGCACAGGAACCACCGGCCAGCCGGTGACAGGGAGTACAAATGACCATAGAAGTCAAAGTTCCACAATTACCGGAATCAGTGACGGATGCGACGCTGGTAGCGTGGCATAAGGCGCCCGGAGAGACCGTCAAACGCGATGACAACCTTGTCGACCTGGAGACGGACAAGGTTGTGCTTGAAGTTCCGGCGCCGGCCAGCGGTGTTATCAAGGAAATACAGATCGAAAATGGCGCGACTGTCACCAGCGGTCAGTTGCTGGCGATTCTTGAGCCGGACGACATTGCAGCTTCATCCGCAAATAGCAGTACAGATGCAGCGCCGGTGGCCGCAGCGGCACTCAGCAGCGAGCCTGTCGTGGCTGATCCAAAAGGTAAAAATGCGGACAAGCTCAGTCCCGCCGTGCGCCGCATGCTCGAAGAGCATGATGTTGATCCGGAGCAGGTGCCGGCTTCAGGCAAAGGCGGCCGGATTCTGAAATCTGATGTACAGGCGTTTATTGACCGGCCGGTTGTTCCCGAAGGGGAATCGGATGATCTGCCGCTGATTTCTGCCGGCGGGCCCGGTTTGCCGCGTGCGGAGCATCGTGTACCGATGACAAGGCTGCGTGCCCGTATCGCTGAGCGAATGGTCGAAGCTCAGCATACGGCGGCGATGTTGACCACGTTCAATGAAATCGATCTGACACAGGTCATCAGTCTCAGGCAGCGATATCGTGATGCATTCGAGGAAAAACATGGAGTGCGGCTTGGCTTTATGTCTTTTTTTATTCATGCCAGTGTTGCCGCGTTAAAGCGTTTCCCCACAGTGAATGCCTCGGTCGAAGACGGCGATATTGTTTATCACGAATATTTTGATGTTGGCATCGCGGTGTCTTCGAAGCGCGGCCTGATCGTTCCCGTTATTCGGGATGCTGACCAGCTGAGTTTCGCGGGGCTGGAAAAGACCATTAATGATTATGGCGTGAAGGCTCGTGAAGGCACGATCTCCATGGATGAATTAACAGGCGGCACGTTTACGATCACCAATGGCGGTGTATTTGGTTCGATGCTCTCGACGCCTATTCTTAATCCGCCTCAAAGCGGAATTCTCGGCATGCACAATATTCAGCAACGGCCAGTGGTGATCGACGGAGAAATAGTCGCACGCCCGATGATGTATGTTGCCCTGACTTATGACCATCGAATCATCGACGGCCGTGAGGCGGTGCAGTTTCTGGTTGCATTGAAAGAGTCCCTGGAAGATCCAGGGCGGCTGCTTCTCAGTATCTAAGGATCTTCTTTAATGAGTAGAAAATTTGACGTCATCGTTATCGGTGCCGGGCCTGCTGGTTATGTGGCCGCGATTCGTGCCACCCAGCACGGACTGGAAACGGCCTGCATCGACAGCTGGAAGAATCTCGACGGCAGTACTGCATTTGGCGGCACCTGTCTGAATGCCGGCTGCATTCCATCCAAAGCGCTGCTTGAATCGTCCGAACTTTACCACCGCGCAGCCATCGAGTTTTCCAATCACGGCATTGGCGTCGGCGAACTGTCGCTTGATCTGCATCAGATGCAGTTGCGTAAGGCAAAGATAGTGGGCCAGCTCAGCAGCGGCATCGAGGCGCTTTTTCAGGCAAACAAAGTCACCGGTTTGTTCGGGCGGGGCCGGCTGCTGCCGGACAACAAGGTGGAGTACACGCCGCATGAAGGTGAGCCGGAATTAATGGAAGCCGGGCATGTCATCCTTGCTACGGGATCGGTGCCGGTCGAGCTGTCGGCCGCGCCGTTTGACGGCGAGCATATTGTCGATTCGTGGGGTGCGCTGGAGTTCGATGCCGTGCCAAAACGGCTCGGTGTGATTGGTGGTGGTGTGATTGGCCTGGAGCTTGGCAGTGTCTGGCGGCGTCTTGGCGCGGAGGTCACGATACTCGAGGCGATGGACCGGTTTCTGAGTGTTGCCGACGCACAGATTGCCAAAGAGGCGCAGCGCCAGTTCAAGAAACAGGGTTTGGATATCCGGCTGGGCGCGATGGTTCGCGAAGCCGAGTATTCCGATGCCGGCGTGATTCTGAAATATGATGATGAGCAGGGTGGCCACGAAGTGACGGTGGATCGAGTCGTCGTTGCCGTGGGGCGTCGTCCGCAGACAGACAATTGCATGGATCCGCTGGCCGGTGTGGATATCGATGAGCGCGGTTTCATCCGGGTCGATGACGAATGCCGGACCACAGCATCGAACGTCTGGGCCGTGGGCGATGTTGTGCGCGGGCCGATGCTTGCCCATAAAGGCTCCGAGGAAGGCTTAATGGTGGCCGATCTGATCGCCGGGGAAGTCGCTGAGGTGAATTACCCGGTGATCCCGTGCGTGATCTATACGGCGCCCGAGATCGCATGGGTCGGCCGCAACGAGGAAGAACTCAAGGCAGCCGGCGTCAACTACAAGGTGGGGACATTCAATTTTGCCGCCAGCGGGCGTGCGAAAGCCATGGATCAGGATGCCGGTATGGTGAAGTTTCTCGCCGACAAGGACACGGACCGGATACTTGGCGTACATATCGTCGGTCCCCTGGCCGGTGAACTGATCGGCGAAGCGGTGCTGGCTATGGAGTTTCAGGCCAGCACCGAGGACTTCCAGCGCACGATCCACGGTCACCCGACGCTGACCGAGGCGGTGCATGAGGCCGCACTGTCCGTAGACCGGCGCGCCATTCACGCGATCAACCGCTAGAGCCCGGTCGCCGTTCGTCGCTCCTGTCGGTTATCATATAGCCGTTGTTGTCGAGGAGTTACCGAGATGAAATCGATTATTGTCGCCCGTGTTGCGGCGATTATGTGTGTGCTGGTTTGCGCGCAGGGGCTGGCCGATGAGATTGATGTCAGTTTCAACAGCGACGCAGTGCGCGCAATTTTTGCGCGACCGCTTGCTAACACTTCCCTGCAATGGGATGCAGGCTGGCTGCATCACTCAGATAATGGTGATGTTATTCACGCGGGCCTGAACCTTGTTGATTTTGCATCCGATGGAGTCGATCCGCTAAAAGCAGGAATCGGCGGACGCGTGGTTTATACAAACGGCGATCACAGTAATCAGGACGGTTTTGCTGTTCCGCTGGGCGGATCTCTTCGCTATGTATTTCCACGATACAACCGGATATATGTGTCCGGTGCTTTGTATTACGCGCCTGACATTCTGAGTATCGGCGATATGGAAAAGTATCAGGACTATATGTTTCGGGTGGGCTATAACATCATGCATGATGCCAATGTCTACATTGGTGCCCGCTATGTAAAGGGTGAGTACGATGACGCGCGGGACTCCCGTTACGATACGGGCATGAATATCGGCATTAACCTGAATTTTTGAGCTGCGATCATGGCAGGTCACAGTAAATGGGCAAACATCCAGCACCGCAAGGGCCGGCAGGATAAAAAGCGCGGCAAACTTTTTACCAAGCTTGCCCGCGAGATAACGGTTGCTGCAAAAGAAGGCGGACCGGATCCCGAATCAAATCCGCGTTTACGTCTGGCGATTGACAAGGCCAAAGGCCAGAGCATGCCTAAAGATAATATTGATCGCGCGATCAAGCGCGGTTCGGGGGATCTCGATGGCGCGAATTACGAAGAAATTACCTACGAAGGTTATGGTCCGGGTGGCGTCGCGGTCGTGGTTGAATGCATGACGGACAACCGGAACCGGACCGTGGCCGAAGTGCGCCACGGCTTCACCAAGTTTGGCGGCAATCTCGGCGCGGACGGGTCGGTGTCCTACTTGTTTAGCGAAGTGGGTCTGGTGAGTTTTCCGGCTGGCATCGATGAGGATGCGGTCATGGAATCCGCCATCGAGGCTGGCGCGGAAGATGTGGTCTCTAATGATGACGGATCTGTCGATGTGCTGACGACGCCGGCTGAATTTTCCGGCGTACACGAGGCTCTTCAGGCCGCAGGGCTGGAGTCCGAGCTTGCCGAGGTCACCATGCGTGCTGCGACGTCGGCCGTACTGGGCCAGAAAGAAGCCGAAAGCATGATCAAGATGCTCGAAACCCTTGAAGATCTGGACGATGTGCAAAACGTTTATTCGAATGCGGATATTCCTGATGAGATTCTCGATAAGCTCTAGTCGTGGCACCAGCGGGCTTACTGAATGACTTCGCTAACGCGAATTCTTGGTATTGATCCGGGTTCACGCGTCACCGGATACGGAATTCTGGATACTGACGGCATCAAGACCCGCTATGTTGTCAGTGGATGTATCCGCGCCGGCGGTGACGATCACACAAAGCGTCTGGAAGTGATCTTTGACGGTGTGCGACGATTGGTTGCGGAATACCGGCCGGCCGAAATTGCGGTTGAGAAGGTTTTTGTTCATCGCAACGCCGACAGCGCACTTAAGCTGGGGCAGGCCCGGGCGGCTGCGATCTGTGCGACTTTTGGTGAAGACATGGCTTTTTATGAATATGCAGCCAGGGCTGTCAAACAATCTGTGGTTGGGCGTGGCGGCGCTGAAAAAGCGCAGGTGCAGCACATGATGAAAGCCCTGTTGTCGTTGTCTGAGCTGCCGCTGTCAGATGAAGCTGATGCGCTGGCTGTGGCACTTTGTCATGCGCACAGCCAGCCGCTGTTTGCCCGCTTAAGGGGAGCGACCGCTTGATCGGCTTTGTGCATGGCCGTCTGGCCCACAAGGAACCGCCGCAGGTGGTGGTCGATGTCAACGGCATCGGTTACGAACTGGCTGCGCCGATGTCGACAATATTTCAATTGCCCGGCGTGGGCAGTGAGGTTCACCTGATCACACACCTGGTGGTGAGAGAGGATCAGCACACGCTCTACGGGTTTGCCACCGAAGCTGAACGGCGCTTATTTCGTAACTTGCTCAAAGTCAGCGGGGTGGGGGCCAAAATGGCGCTGACTATTCTGTCCGGCATCAGTGTTGAGGGGTTTATCCGCTGTGTTGAAACAGAAGACACGGCGGTTCTGATAAAGTTGCCCGGGGTTGGCCGAAAAACGGCCGACCGCCTGATTCTCGATATGCGTGACCGGATACAGGCGGGTGGTGGTGCTGCTTACAGTGGGATGGTGTCAGAAGCCGGATCCGAGCCCCGCACAGAGGCTTTTAATGCGCTTGTTTCACTGGGTTACAAGCCGGCGGAGGCGCGCAAGATGCTTGATCGGGTGGGTGACGAAGATTTGTCCACCGAAGATATTCTTCGCACCGTGCTGAAATCTGCGGCACCATAAGCGTATGTCAGCGACTGACGAACAACGACTCATCACCACCGAACTGCAGGCCGACGACGAAGTCCTGGAACGGGCCATCCGTCCGCAACGGCTCGATGATTACATCGGTCAGGCCCCGGTCAAGCGACAGATGCGGATATTCATTCAGGCCGCAGCGCAGCGCGCTGAGGCGCTGGATCATGTATTGATTTTCGGCCCGCCCGGACTCGGCAAGACGACGCTGGCGCATATTATTGCCAATGAACTGGGCGTGAATCTGCGCCATACATCGGGTCCTGTCCTTGAGCGGCCCGGCGATCTCGCGGCGATGCTGACCAACCTCGAACCGCGTGACGTGCTGTTCGTCGATGAGATTCACCGGCTCAGTCCGGTGGTTGAGGAGGTGCTGTATCCGGCCCTGGAGGATTTCCAGCTCGATATCATGATTGGTGAAGGGCCGGCGGCACGCTCGATCAAGCTGGATTTGCCGCCGTTTACACTGGTGGGCGCGACGACTCGTGCCGGGCTTCTGACTTCGCCGCTGCGGGACCGTTTCGGCATTGTTCAGCGTCTCGAGTTTTATCATCCGGAGGAGCTGCACGATATCGTCCGGCGCTCAGCGGATATCGTTAATGTGCCGATTGACGATGACGGTGCGCAGCAAATCGCCGGCCGTGCGCGCGGAACGCCCCGGATCGCCAATCGGCTGCTGCGCCGGGTGCGCGATTTCGCGCAAGTCGAGGGTGACGGGCGCATTGACGGCCAGACTGCTCGCTTGGCAATGGATATGCTGGAAGTCGATCCGTACGGCTTCGATGTCATGGATCGCAAGCTGCTGCTGACTATCATAGAGAATTTCGATGGCGGGCCGGTGGGTATCGAGTCGCTGGCCGCAGCTATCGGTGACGAACGCGGGACCATAGAAGACGTGATCGAGCCGTATCTGATCCAGCAGGGCTTTTTGCAGCGAACGTCGCGCGGCCGGCTCGCAACCCGGCGTGCTTACGAGCATTTTGGGCTCAAGGCACCCAAGCCCCCGGCAGCGCCGAACCTGCCGCTGTTCGAGCAGGACTAGACCCGGCCAGCCCAGCCTCGCCACGGCGGCATCAGGGCGCGCGAGTGAATGGTTGGCGCATTTGCCTGACGGGACTCATAATAGGGCCGTTGTTGCGAGATTCTATAGCGTATTAATTCCATGAACGAATGGCTGCGCATGCTCGGGGTTGAGCAGGATCAGCTGGTTGTCCGGACGCGATTACGGGATCACCGGCGCGTGCGCTTTTCTCTGGATCAGGAAGTGCGGCTGGCGTCTGAAGATACCCTGCTTTGCAGTGCACACTGTGTTGCGGCGTGTATTGATGCGGAAACTTTCAAGCCGTGCCGGATTCCGGCATCGCTGAAATTTCTTGACAGTCAAAGCACTGTCACACAGCAGTGATCGGCTTTTTTAATTTAACGAGGCAAATAAAAAATGTCTGGTGATTTGTCGTTTATTCATCTGATTCTGTCAGCGAGTTTCGTGGTGCAGATCGTGTTGGTCCTGTTACTGGCGGCGTCAGTGATGTCATGGGCCATTATTCTGCGCAAACGTCGCGTGCTGAATAAGGCCGTCAGCGGGTCGGATGCATTCGAATCCAGTTTCTGGTCGGGCGGCGACCTGACGTCGATTTACCGTGAGATCACCCGCGGAGCCGAACCGCCCGGCGATATGGCGGGTGTGTTCGAGGCCGGCTTTCGTTCGTTTCAGCGGCTGACCGAACAAGCCGGACTGACACCGGGCCAGGTCGTTGAGGGCTCTCAGCGCGCCATGCGCGTCGCCCAGATGCGCGAGATGGACCGGCTCGAAGCGAGTCTTTCGACACTGGCCACGATCGGTTCGACGAGCCCTTATGTGGGATTGTTCGGCACAGTCTGGGGCATCATGAATTCTTTTACGGCGCTGGGTAATGTTCAGTCGGCCACACTGGCCATGGTGGCGCCGGGCATTGCCGAAGCGCTGGTTGCGACGGCGATGGGGCTGTTCGCCGCAATCCCGGCCGTGATCGCCTACAACCGGTACGCAGACCTGGTGGGGCGTCTTGAGGTGCGTTACGACGCCTTTGCCGAAGAATTTTCAACCATCCTGGAGCGCCACGCTCACGGGCGTCCGTCGGAACAGCGGGTGTAATCATGGCCAGAACCCGAAAACGCCGATTAATGTGCGAAATAAACGTAGTGCCGTACATCGATGTGATGCTCGTACTGCTGATTATTTTCATGGTGACCGCTCCGTTACTGACGCAAGGCATTGAAGTTGAATTGCCCAAGGCGGCGGCGGAAGCCATTGACCCGGATCTGACCAAAGACAATGAACCACTGGTGCTGTCGGTGGATGCTGATGGACTGATGTATCTCAATGTCGGTGATGATGAGGATTCGCCGCTGGATGCGGATCGAATTGTCAAACTAACCGCAGCGGTTATCAGTCGGAATCCAAAAACACCGGTGCTGGTTAAAGCGGATCGGCGCGTCGCCTATGGTGTTGTGGTTACCGCAATGGTGCTGTTGCAGCAGGCCGGCGCTGAAAAAGTCGGCTTTCTGACCGATCCGGCCGATATGGAAACCGGGCAACAAAGCTGATCACCGCGACCGTCGCGGGTGGCCGGATTTCATGCAGGAATCATTCAGGGAATACAGCACTGTCATTATCGTGTCCGCCATCGCGCACGCGATATTGCTGTTCGTGATAGGTCTGAATCTTGTCTGGAGCCCTCGCATGCCGGCTCAACCGGTGCGACTGGCGATTCAGGCGAGTGTCGTGGAGGACACTGAACTGATGCAACAGCGCGAACAAGAAGCCGAACGACGACGGCAGGAACTGGAGCGCGAACGTAAAAAAAAGGAGCAGGAACAGCAGGCAGCTGAAAAGCAACGTCAGGACGAAGAGCGTCGCAAGGCGGACGAGCAGCGCAAGAAGGAGGAACAAATCCAGCTGGCCGAAAAAAAGAAAAAAGAAGCGGCGCAGCGCAAGCGACAGGCTGAAGAGAAGCAAAAAAAGGAGAATGCGGAACGCAAGCGCAAAGCAGAAGAACAGCGTAAAAAAGAAACGCAGGCGACAAAGGAGAAGGAGCGCCAGGAGGTTGAGCGCAAGAAGAAGGCGGCCGCAGCAGCAGAACGCCAGGCACAGCTACAGGCACAGCTTGCCGAGGAAGAGCAGCGGTTGAATGCCGTACAGTCTGGCCTGCTTGATCAATGGATGGAGGTCATTCGGCAGCGCGTTATCCGGAGCTGGCGACGCCCACCGAGCGCGAAGGCGGGACTTGAATGTGAGGTCAGAGTCAGCCAGATTCCCGGGGGCGAGGTTGTCAGCGTGCAGATGGGCAAATGTAACGGTGATGCCACCGTGATCCGGTCGATTGAGAATGCGGTGTACCGATCATCGCCTCTGCCGCCACCGGCCGATCCGTCATTATTCGAACGAACATTGATTTTTACTTTTAAACCCGAACAATAGCGACCCTTGCGTATGAGAGCAGTGATAACAATGGCTATGAAAATGAAAGTGTTAACAGTTCTGGTTTTGATGATGTCAGCGATGACGCCGGTTTGGGCGCAGTTGCGTATTGAAATTACCGAGGGCGTCGAAAAGGCGCTGCCGATCGCCGTCGTGCCCTTTGGCTGGCAGGGTGGCGGTGACGTGGCGCCGATAGATGTGAGCGCTGTCATCGCAGCAGATCTTTCCAGGACCGGGCGGTTTGCGGCGATTGATCCGGAACTGATGCTGCAAAAGCCGACTGCAGGCAGCGAAGTGGATTTTAGCGATTGGCGAATACTGGGTGTCGAGATCGTTGTTGTCGGCCAGCTGATCGAGGCCACACAGGGTGAGTACACGATACAGTTCCAGGTTTTCGATGTGTTTCGTGGCGAACAGTTGCTGGGTTATCGCCAGCCAAGCTCGCGCGGTGAATTGCGACTCGCCAGCCACCGTGTTGCCGACCTGATCTATGAAGAGCTCACGGGCGTGAAGGGGATTTTTACCACCCATATCGCCTATATCAGCGTCGCCGGTGAGCTCGGGTCGCAGACATACCATCTGATCGTGGCTGACTGGGACGGTGAAAATGCCAAAATCCTGATGGAGTCCGGTGAGCCGATCATGTCACCGGCCTGGTCGCCCGACGGACGGAAACTGGCCTATGTGTCGTTCGAAAACAGTAAATCCGAAATTTTCGTTCAAAGCCTGCGGTCCGGGGCGCGCCAGCGTGCATCAGCGCGGGCGGGGGTTAACGGTGCTCCGGCCTGGTCACCTGATGGGCGCATGCTGGCCCTGACGCTGTCGGGAACCAACGGAAATCTGGATATCTACACGCTGGATATTGCATCCCAGGTGCTCAAACGGCTGACTACGCGGAGTTCGATCGACACAGAACCGGACTGGTCGCGGGATGGCGCTTTCATCTACTTTACATCCGGCCGGGGCGGTGGGCCCCAGATTTACCGGATTCCGGCCGTGGGCGGCGGACGGGCTACGCGCGTCACCTTTGAAGGCGACTATAATGCCCGTGCCAGGATGTCTCCCGAGGGGGATCAGATGGCTGTCGTGCACAACGATCGCGGCAACTATAGAATCGCGGTTGTTGATGTGAAAAAGGGGTTTACCCAGGTTCTGACCGAGGGACATCTGGACGAGTCACCGAGCTTTGCACCGAACGGGGAAACTTTGATTTATGCTACCCGACAGGGCAATCGGGACGTGCTGGCCATGGTCTCGATTGATGGCCGTATCCGGCAAAGAATATCTTCGGTGGCCGGTAACGTACGTGAACCGGTCTGGTCGCCTTTTCCATCAAATTAATAGATTATTCAGATAGTTATTAAGTTTTTATGAAGTTATTTATTGGAGTTTACTCCAGGGAGCATAGCCTGATGAGTGGGATACGGCACATTGTAAGCCTGTTGGCAGTAGTGGTTCTGGCCGGTTGCGCGGGTTCGTCCGGTACGATGGATGACGACGCTTATGGCGATGGGGCGGGTGCCGCCGGCGGGTCTTCGAGTTCGACGACTGCGGATACCGGCGGCGACGGATTGCGCGGTGGCAGCGCATTCGGCGAGGGCATGGATGAGGAGGCGTTCATTCTTGAAAACCGCGTGATTTATTTTGATTTCGACAAGAGCGAAGTGTCGGCCGAGTATCTGGAGGTCATCGAGGCGCATGGCGCTTATCTGGCCGCGAATCCGGGCGCCCGCGTTCGCCTCGAAGGGCATGGGGATGAGCGTGGCAGCCGTGAATATAATATCGGGCTTGGCGAAGGTCGTTCACAGGCCGTTCGGCAGATGCTGCTGTTACAAGGCGTTACCGCTGTCCAGATAAGCACGGTCAGTTATGGCGAAGAACGCCCGGCGGTGCTTGGTAGCGACGAGGAAGCATGGTCGCTGAATCGCCGCGTGGAGCTGGTTTACCTCCAGTAGACTGCCGGGATGTTTATGCGTAACACGATATCGGCTTATCTGGCGATGCTTTTGCCGGCGGTCCTGTTCACCTCCGGTTGCGAGATGATGAGGTCGCCGGAAGAAGATCCGTTGTACCTGAAAATGACGGAAATCGATAACCGTCTGACTCGTATCGAGCGTTTGGTCAATAACGAGGGCC
>PVMS01066294.1_pt1 | contig 11327 bp, 15 predicted proteins | sample 1853461 | NCBI WGS metagenome assembly PVMS01 (sample SAMN08582032, study PRJNA380276) | Marine sediment metagenome, whole genome shotgun sequencing project. | isolation source: ocean sediment barecode stripped | collected 2017
CACGGTTTTTCGATCCGCAGTTGCGCCTGCGACCTCAGGTTACGAACTGGGGTGCTCGCATAACCTGGATCTCTCCGAGCGACCAGTTAAGCATCGCGGCGTGGGGCAAGAACTTGAATGAGGACATCGACATTGAGAACTTCGGTCCGCCCAGTCCTTGCTGTACCTCGTTTTCAGCCGGGTTTCGGGGCAGGGTGATGTATGGCCTCACGGGGAACTATAGTTTCGGCGGCTGATTTCTCAACAGTTATTGCATGTCAGGAAAACAGACGGCAGCCAGCAGGGCTGCCGTCTTTTTGTGGCGGCGAGGCACTCTCACCCACCAACTGATGCAATATCCGGGCTAGCCTGGCGGAGTGTCATCCGGCTGCTGTTTGAAGCGCCCGTGCTGCGCATAGTATTCATCGACCAGCTTGTGGCGCTTTGCGAGCTTCGGCAGCGCTATCACGAAGTCCCACAAGGCCACAATTCCACCGGTCCACATGGTACGTAGCGCTACCCACATACCGCGTGATGCCTGCAACTTGTGCATGTCGGCATGTTCCTGCGAATCTATATTCTCGCGATCTGCCAACGCGGCAGCCAGCCCGTCTACGGTCGCCCAGTTGCAGCGATAGTGCACGATGCCATCGGGGTTAATGACATAGACGATGTTTGGCATGGCGCCGTAAGTGATATGGAATTTGCCGGACAACTGATCCACCAGGATGGGCCGGTCTTCGTCGTATCTCGACTCAAGAGTATGCGCCGCTGACATTTTTTCATCGAACGACTGATGCTGATGTCGACGCTCCCCCGGGTGGGCCTCGCGCACATAAACAACAATAAACTCGACATCGGGATGCTGCGCTCGCAGCGTCTTCATACCCGGAATATTTTTCGTATACATTGAGCAGGTCGACGAACCGGTTTCGAGTACTACCCACTTGCCGCGATAGTCCGACAACTTTACGTCATTGCCATCAAGATCGGTAAACGGAAAGTCGATGGCTTCCTCGCCTGCGCGCGGTCCTTTGAAGACGTCCCAATCGTATTGCATCACGGTGAAGCGCGGCCGGTTGTACACCATCTTAGCCATCAGACTTCGCCCAGTAATCATCACCGCCGGTGCTTTGCCCGGCCGCGGCACTGTCCTCGAACCCGGGCGCCATGGATGCAGCGGTACCTGCCAGTACAGCGTGATGCTGAATATTCAAGGTACGCAACCAGCGTTGCTGGCCCATTGTCAGTGCAATGAAAAAACCGAGTTCGACGATTTCAGGTTCTGTGAAATTAGCGTGCAGGCGCGCCCACAACGCATCGTCAGTTTCGATGTCCCAGGTGATCGCCTCGGTGTACGCAAGGGCCGCTTTCTGCCGCTCGTCATACTTCCCGGACTTCTCGAAATTCAGCAAATCAATATAGTCGTCTTCCACGACGCCGGCATTGCGCGATTTCTCCGAGCGTTGATTGCCGCAGTACTCACACTTCACCGAGCGGGATACGTAAATTCTGCAAAGTTCTTTGATGTTGTGATCACAAACACCTTCGTGAAAGGAGTCTTTCCACGCCGTGGCAAATGCCATCATGATCGGGGGACGATGGGCGCGAATGGCCTGGCTCTCAGGTCTCGGGGTGCCGAATTTCGCGCATCGCTCGAACTCCGCAAGCATGGCCGGATCATCGATACTGGACGGGTCTACATAACTGATTCTTTGTTCTGCCATGCTGTTCTCCTGAAAGTTTATGCGCTGTTCGCTGGCTGGCCTGCCAGTCGTGCAAGCCCCGCGTACACTATTCCCAGTACGATCAAAAGCGTGCTCATGGAAGACCATACGGCGGACGGATTGGCGGGATCGATAAATGGCTGCACGAGGATGGGTGCCGAGAATTGCCCGAGGAACATTGCTGTCGTAACGAGCCCCACGCCAAAACCCCGTCGTTCTGCCGACACGATCGACAGGATCCAGCTGCTGTGGTTGGGAACGTAAAGACCGAAGCCGAGGCCGGCCACCACCATTCCCGCCAGGGCAGTAGCAAAGTTTGTCGCCGCGGCAACGATGAAATAACCGGCGGACATCGAGACGAAAATAAATGCATAAATGGCGACAAAATTCATGCGGCGTCTAAAGCGGTAGTAGACCAACGAAATCAAAGCGCCGATGGTGTTGCCCAGCGCGATGGATGCGCCCATTTCGAATGGCGATGCGTCAAATGCGTTGCGCAGGTAAAACGGCAATTGCACCGGCGTAATAAAGAATAATCCCGAGGCGAGAAACGCGGAGATAAATACATACGCTGCCGGCCAGAATGGAATGTCGGGAAGGTTCTTATCCGCTTTTTGCACTCGGGATGTCGCGATGGCAGGCAGGCTTTCACCTAACGCTATCAGCCCGCTGGGTAAAATGACGACGCCAGCATGTATCCAAGGAACGGCGCTTGCCAGCTATAATTGGCCAGAAAGCCGCCGAGCAGCATGAATATCACGCCACCGATTTTCATTGCCGAACCCTGCCAGCCAATAATCTTGTTTCGCTCCGGGCCATGATAGTAGTCACCTACCATGGCGACGGTGGCGGTCTTGATTCCCGCGATTGACAGGCCAAGAATCGCGCGGCCGACAAACATGAACAGGAAACTGTCGGCAAAATAACCCGAGGCTCCGCTGATGCCGAAAATCAGAAGAGATCCGTTCAGCAGCGATTTCCTGCCGACGTTATCGCTCAGCCACCCCACCAGCGGTGCGCTCGCAATAATGAAGAGGGCAGGTATGGAGAGCAGGATGAATTTGACCAGGAAGATAACGCTGGGATCGCCGGGCAGGATGCTGATCGCCCGCAAAATTGCCCTGGCGAATGGCTCGTTTTGAGCATTATCAGCAAAGACCCTGGCAATCTCGGGCATGGCGGGCGAGGCCAGCGGTGTGCCCAGCAGCGCGATCGCCGTTGCGGCCAGGATTACGAACAGGCCGTGCGTGCTGTTCGGAACAGTGGAGTCAGGAACGGTCGTGTCAGCGGGCATTGCAAAATCCAGTGGACGGGCGCTTTACAGAGACTGTACGATGTAGTGCAATCGATTGCAAAGACGCTGCCAGGGCGCCCTGGCCAGTAACAGGACCGAGCTTATGACCGCCAGAATTGATGACCCGAAGATCGTGGCCCCTGCAGATATTGATCCCGGGCACGACTGGTCCCGGGCCTTGCGCTCGCCCGGGTCCATGAATGTCGACTTCGAAGAACGGATCAATTTTCGGCGCCTGCACGACTATCGCCTCGGTCGTACCCGCGTAGCGCTCAGGAACTCGGATCTGGGCTCCTTGCTGACCTTCGACAACAACAATATTCGCTATATGACCAGCACCGCCATAGGCGAGTGGGCGCGCGACAAGATGTGCCGATATGCATTGCTGCCCGGCGATGGCGATCCCCACTTATGGGATTTCGGCTCGGCGGCCGCTCATCACCGTATCTATGCACCCTGGCTCAAGCCCTCATGCTGTCATGCGGGCATGGTCGGATTGCGCGGCACAGTCTCACCGGAATCCGGGCTGATGGCGGCCGCGGCGCTCGAGATCAAGGCAGTACTCGAGGAAAATGGCGTGGCACATCTGCCGGTCGGTGTCGACCTGGTGGAACCCGCGATGCTGTTCGAGTTGCAAAACGTCGGTCTCGAGATCAGGGACGGCCAGCAGACGCTGCTGGATGCCCGCGAGATCAAAAGCATGGACGAAATCATGTTGCTGAATACCGCGGCGTCGATGGTCGATGGCGTCTATGACATGATCTTCGAAAAACTGCGGCCTGGTGTGAAAGAGTCCCAGATCGTCGCCGACTCGAACAAGATGCTCTACGACCTGGGATCGGACGATGTTGAGGCGATCAATGCGGTCGCGGGTGAACGCTGCAGCCCGCACCCACACAACTTCACGGACCGAATCATACGGCCGGGGGACCAGGCATTTTTCGACATCATCCAGGCTTACATGGGTTATCGAACCTGCTACTACCGGACATTCAATGTCGGGCGCGCGACGGAACCACAGAAAGACGCCTACAAGCAGGCGCGCGCGTGGATGGACGCGGGGCTTGCTCTCGTGCGGCCGGGTGTTGGTACCGATCAGATCGCGAAAGTTTTTCCGAAAGCCGAGGAATTCGGTTTTTCGAGTGAGATGGAAGCCTTCGCGCTGCAGTTCTGCCACGGTCTCGGCGTCGCCCTGCACGAGCGGCCAATCGTCAGTCGGCTCGTGTCACTCGAGAACCCGCAGGAAATCAAGGAAGGAATGGTGTTTGCGCTGGAAACCTATTGCCCGGCATCGGACGGATTCTCGGCGGCGCGCATAGAGGAGGAGGTCGTCGTCACGAACGACGGCTGCAAGGTCATTACACTGTTCCCTGCCGAAGAACTACCGATCGCGAATCCGTACTAACCGGATACTTTTCAGGAGAAGAGACGTCAGTTCGACGTTTCCGTTAACGGCAGATCCGCGTCCTTCCATGCAACGTAGCCTCCTTCCAGGCTGTACAGGTTCCTGAAGCCAAGCTTCTGCATTGATTCCAACGCGCGACTGGAGCGGCCACCGACCGGGTTTTTCGTGCATTGCACAATATAGGTTTTATCCCGGTCGAGCTGAGACAGCATTTCTTCGAACGACTCGTCCTGCACGTCGACATTGGCCGAACCCGGAATATGGGACATGTCGTATTCGATCGGCGTTCGTACATCCAGGATTACCACGTTGTCATGTTCGGCAACAAATTCCTTGGCGGCATTGACCTCAATAGCAGTTACGGGTTTCTGCGTGTCGTCGGCTCCCAGTGCCGGCAGCATGGTAAATAAACCCATGAGCAGAAACAGTCTGGAAAAATCGTGTTGTTGTTTCATTGGTAGTTACCTCGCGGCGGCTGGTCTAACTCTAGCACCACCCGTTGATGGCGGTCTACGTGCATTCGCGGCTGGAAGCCGCTCGCAGGTCGGGTTTTCCGCAACGCGCATTGAGGAGTAAGTCGTCGTTACCAGCGACGGCTGCCAGGTAATCACGCCGTTCCCAGCCGAAGAACTATGGGTCGCGAACCCGCACTAGCGGGGCGCAAATTGCTGTTTGTCAGCCAGTAGCGTCAATCGTCTTACTTAGCGTTTCGAACACTTTTGCGTTGGGGCAGAAAGAGTTCCCGCCAGCAACTTCGCCGGCCAGCCACCGTTCGCACACATCCTCGGTCGCACAGGTTCTGCACCGCTGGCGAATGTCTCTCATGACGGCTTCCGTGTCACTGCCTGAGATGTCTGCGACGTTGATCCCGGCGCACTCGAGCATGCTCAACATGCGCCGCTCGGACGTATAAGCCATGTATCGCCGGGTTGCAATGATAAGAGTAAGCACCACGCCCACCATGAGCACGGCGGCGATAATCTGAAACAATGATATGTTCATGGGCCGGTTCTCCTTTCTACAAGATCGCAAGCACAGAAGCACCAGGCCTCATCCTGCGAACCGGTCCAACGATTGCCCGCAGCGGTGGGTGCCCGGACGACTGATATGTGCATTTAATGTACGCCTGTGACGCCAAAAACTGAGTACGTATAAACCGACGACAGTTGACACCGACATCACTCAATGTGGTGGGTTGTGTGGAACAAACCATCGAATTGTTTGGATGGATGTGGCGAGGATGACCTGAGAGTCAAAGGCTCAATTGAATTTGTCAGGATCAGTTCACGGCATTTCTGAGGCGGCCCAGGTGCGCGTCCCATCCGGCGTCCAGCGCCATCAGCAGCGGCAGGGCCGCGTCACCGGCTGCTGCGCCGATTCCCTCGTGGTGGAGCGTGAGACGAGTACCACCATGCACTTCCTGCAGTAGCCAGGTCACGGTTGTCATTGCTCCACTCAGGGTCGCAATGGTGAATGTGTACACCAGTTTTTCAGCCCGCTTTGCTTCAATCACGGACCCCCAGCATTTTCCGGCCCCGGATTTGTCGTCATCCTTGCCTCTCAACACATAATCGCTTCCCGCTACAAGATCGGAATCGGCTGGATGGAACCACTCCCCGAGTTTGTCTTTGTCGGTCAGGAAACCCCAGACTGTTTCTGCATCCGCGTTGAGAAAAATTGTTTTGACGATGGTTGAATCTGGCATTATTTTTCTTCCTTTTCGTTTTCAATTGCATGTTTAAGTTTGCTCAGGCGCTCATCCCAGTACTGATCAAAGTAACTGAGCCATTCTGATACGGCCTTAATAGCGCCGGGTTCGAGGTGGTTGATGCGTTCTCGACCCACTGTGCGGACGGATATCAACGCACCTTCCTCCAGGACAGACAAGTGCTTCTGAATCGCTCCACGAGTGACTTCGAATTGCGCGGCAACCTCGCCGATACTCATATCCTGCGAGCTCAAAAGCATCATAATGCTGCGCCTCGTTGGATCGCCCAGCGCCCGAAATGCTGCTTGCGGTCCTGCATTCACTGGCTGATCGGCAGTCAGCATGGTTGATTCCTATGTAATACCAAATGGTGTTATTTAATACAACACCATTTGGTATCATGTCAATACACTTGCCCTGGAAATTACCGCGGTAATAATCCTCGAAACAACATGAGGTAGTTGCTACAAGTGAAGAATATTCAGGTCAGGAGTTTCTTGCCGGAGCCGCGGTCGATTCGCGCACGACCAGCTCAGGATCCAGGCAGATCGTTTCGCGTGGCGCCCCGGGATTCAGAATCTTCTCCAGCAGCAGGCGCGAGGCTTGCACGCCCAGCTCGTCGTGTTGAATGTGTATGGACGTCAACGGAGGCGAGAGTCTGTCGACAAACGGCATATCGTTGAAGCCGGTAACGGACACATCATCCGGGCAGGAAAGCCCACAGTCTGCGAGCGCATCGTAACAACCGAGTGCCAGCAGATCATTGGCGGCAACCACGGCGGTGAACAGTTTGTTGCGGGCGAGAATCTGCTGCATACCGGCATGACCCGCCGATTCCGTAAAAGACTCGCAGTTAACGCACAGGTCGGGGTCCAGATCGAAATCGCCTCTGTTCCCGAGATTCAGGAATGCGAGATAACGATTCCTTCCGGTCGAGGTATTCTGTGGCCCGCCGAGAAACGCGATGCGACGATGCCCCAATCCGACGATGTGCGAAACGGCCAGCCCGATGCCCAGGTCATCGTTATTAATGACCTCGTTTACATTATGTTTGTCCGTTGTTCGATTGACTAACACAACCGGCAATTCTTCGGCGATACAGTCCTGTACAATCGGCTCCTCGATGTGCGCGGTCGCGAGAATCAGTCCATCGATTTGCCGCGACTTCATGGACTCGAAAATGGCGCGTTCACTCTTCTGGTTGTTGTCCGAGTCGGCCAGAATCGCGATATACCCCTGCGCGCCGAGAGTGCGCTCGATGCCGCGAACGACTGGCGGGAACACCGGGTTGCTCAGGTCGGGAATGATGACGCCGATGGTGTAACTTTTCCCCGTGCGCAGACCCGACGCAAGCGGGCTCCGCGCATAACCCATTTCATCCGCAATGCGCAGGATTCGGTCGGCCACACTCGTCGAGACCATGGAGCGCGTTGCTGGATTCATCACCCGGGAAACCGTCGAGGGATGAACCTCCGCCTGCACGGCGACATCCTTGATGTTCACTTTTGACTTAGCCATTTCGCTGCTTGCTCACAAGATATCCACGATCAACTTCACTTCCATTAACACAAAGGTCACCAGCAAGATGCGTCTGAACGCATCGGCCGAGAGTTTGTGAGACATCCTGGTGCCGACCCACGTAAACACGAGCGTGGGTATCAGCGCGAGCAGGCTCAGTTGAATCCTGTTCATTGTGAAAAGGTCAAAGCTTGCGGCACCGGCCAGTTGTGAGCCGCCGAGTATCAGAAACGCAAACGCAACTGCAAAAGCGTACGGCTGCTGCAACAGCCCACGCGCATAAAAATACGGCGCGACGACCTGCGCGGAAATTCCGGTGGCGCCCTGGATTGTGCCTGCGGCGAATCCCAGCGGATAGCCTGCGTTCGGATTGGCACCAAACATGCCGAGCGGCTCCTTCTTCATGAAGTATTGCACCAGGTAAACGCCCAGCCAGGTCGCGAGCAGTATTTTCAGCATTCGATCTCCGGTTACCTGCAATAGCCAGGTGCCAAAAAATCCACCGGCAAATCCGCACACGAGAAACGGCAAATGCTCTTTAAGCAACCTGGCGTAGCGGCGATGTGTTACAACCAGCCACAGGTTGGCTGCAATACCGGGAATAATCATCAGAACAACGGCGTTCTCGACAGACGTCATCGTCGCCAGCGCCGGTACTGCAAACATCGGCAGCCCCATGCCGGTCATACCTTTCAGCAAAGCACCGAGTGAGATTGCCAGCAACACGGCAAACACGAGGCCACCGTTGATCAGACTCAGGTCCATGGCAGGTCATCACGTTTGCCGGGGGCTCTGCTTGCGTGTTCACGCATTCGTTCTATAATGCTCATGCAATCGATTGCATGAGCATACACCAGCCGCTCGGAGCGTCAATAATATGATCGAATCCAACGCACCGCCACGCATCGACGCCACCCACACTGTTGGGTGGATTGGCACAGGCCGAATGGGTTTTGCCATGGCAAAGCGACTGCTCCAGGCAGGTTGCGATGTTGCTGTGTACAACCGAACACGCGCCAAAGCGGAGCCACTTGCCGAGCTGGGCGCAACGATCGTGGCCACGCCGGCCGAACTGGCGGATCGGGATATCGTGTTCTCGATGGTTTCGGGTCCGGCTGATCTTGCTGCAGTGATCGGCAGCGAGACGGGGGTGCTTGGCGCTAACGTCACTCCAAAGCTGGTTGTCGACTGCTCCAGTGTCTCGGAAGAGGGTTCACTGAAAGTGCGCGAGGTGTTGCAGGAACGAGGTTGTGCCATGCTGTCATCGCCGGTGAGCGGTAACGCAAAGGTGGTGACCGCCGGCCTGTTGACGCTGGTTGCATCAGGACCGGAAGATGCGTTTCACATGGCCGAGCCTTACCTGAATGCGTTGGGTCGCGGTGTTACCTATGTTGGCGAGGGCGAGCTCGCGCGCATGGTGAAGATACGCCATAACGTGTTGCTCGGCGTCGTAACGCAAAACCTGGCTGAAATTACCGTGTTGGCAGAAAAGGGCGGGGTGCCGAGACACGCGTTGCTCGACTTCATCAACAACAGCGTGATGGGCTCGATGTTCACTCGCTACAAGTCACCGGCATTTGTAAATCTGGACTGGACGCCAACCTTCACTCCGGTTCTCCTGCGCAAGGACCTTGACCTCGGTCTTGCGGCCGGAGAAAAACTGGGTGTACCGATGGCGGTCACGCAGACGACTCGTGATCTCGTGGATCAGCTGATCCGTTCGGGCGAGACCGACAGGGATTTTGGCTTACTCCTGGATCAGCAGGCAAAGGCATCAGGTCTCGAACTTGAGTCGGAAAACGTCGAGGTGGATGACGGCCTGAAGGAGTCAGGATGAAGCGTAGAGATTTCATAAGGCAAACTGCCTCCGTTGCAGGTCTGTCGTTTGTTGCTTGCGGACTCGGCGGAATTTCCGCCCACGCGAAACAAACGGGTACTCGCCGTCAGGTGATCGTCAACGGCAAGCGCATGCTGACCGTCGACATTCATTGTCATAGCTACGTTCACGACGTCTGGCCATTGATTTCCGACAGCGAGCAGGTTGGCTACCTGCGCCCGCTGGTTGACAATCCGGGCCTGAAATTAAAGATCGATATCAACAGCGTGGATACGCGCCTGCAACAGATGGACGAGCAGGGCATCGACATCCAGGCAGTCAGCTTACATGTCGGGCAGTACCATCACTGGGCAGAGCGCGACCTCGCCAAACAAATTGTGGCTATCCAGAATGAAAAAATAGCCGAACTCTGTGCGGCACATCCGGAGCGCTTCGTCGGCCTTGGTGGGGTTGCGCTGCAGCATCCCGACCTGGCGGTCGAGCAAATGAAACACGCCATCAGCGAACTCGACATGCGCGGCTTCATGATTACAGCGTCAGTCGATGGAGAGGAACTCGCGAGCCCGCGCTTCGAGCCGTTCTGGGCGGCTGCCGAGGAACTCAATACCGTCATATTCATTCATCCGCGTAACTTTCCATCGGGCAACGCGCGCTTTGCAGGCAATGGACGGCTGGACAATGTCATTGGAAACCCGCTCGAAACGACCGTCGCGTTGTCGCACCTGATATTTGAGGGCACACTGGATCGCTACCCCGGGGTGAAGATCTGTGCTGCGCATGGCGGTGGCTTCCTGCCGTCTTACATCGGCCGCTCGGACCATTGCGCTACCCACGATCAGGGCTTCTGCACGCCTGTCGGCAAACTGCCCAGCGAATACCTGAAGCAGCTGTACTTCGACTCTCTTATCTATACGACCGAGAACCTGCGGCACCTTATCAACACCGTCGGTGCTGATCGGATCGTTATTGGCACCGATTATCCCTTTGCCATGGGTAACGCGGATGCGGTCGACCACGTGCTCTCGGTGCCGGACCTTTCTGACGACGAACGCGAAGCGATTCTCGGCGTCACTGCCGCCGGCCTGCTTGGAATTGCCTGAGCTGCCGTGGCCATCGAATTCGAAGTCAATGGCGATACCGTCCGTCTCGACGTCGAATCGGATACGCCGCTGCTGGAGGTGTTGCGTAACGACCTGAACCTCCACGGGCCAACATTCGGTTGCGGGCTGGCGCAATGCGGTGCTTGTGCGGTCCTGGTGGATGGGCAGTCGATACGTTCCTGTGTAACGCCGATTGCCGCGGTGGAGGGAAGCTCGGTCACCACCCTCGAAGGGCTGGGGTCGGCAGAGAACCCGCATCCGCTGCAGGCGGCGTTTATCGAGGAGCAGGCCATTCAGTGCGGCTACTGTGCAAACGGTGTCATCGTCACGGCTGCCGCACTGCTCGCCAGGAATCCCGGTCCGAGCGAGAGCGAGGTCCGCACGGCACTGTCCGGTCACCTGTGTCGTTGCGGCGCGCAGCCACGCATGCTTAAAGCGATTGCGAAGGTGGCTAAGTGAATTTGTCGCGCCGCAATTTCATCCAGACGAGCGGTGCGCTGGCCGTGACGTTCACGTTGCCCGCCTGCTCTCGGGGTAAGCCCGAGGGCAGTGCAAGCATCGGTAGTCGAATCGTCATTTCGGCGTCGGGTTCGGTCACCGTCAACCTGGGTAAAGTTGAGCTGGGTCAGGGTATTGGAACCGCAATTGCGCAGATCGCGGCTGAGGAACTCGGTGTGGATTTCGAGCGTGTTTCTGTCTCGGCGGTCGATACTGATTACTCGCCGAACGAATCCTATACATTCAGCACCATATCCATTC
>PVMS01164719.1_pt1 | contig 11327 bp, 8 predicted proteins | sample 1853461 | NCBI WGS metagenome assembly PVMS01 (sample SAMN08582032, study PRJNA380276) | Marine sediment metagenome, whole genome shotgun sequencing project. | isolation source: ocean sediment barecode stripped | collected 2017
AAATCCCTTGCGGGTTAGGCTTTGCAAGACCCAAACGCTTTGCTAGTGGGAATGCGGTAAGTCCATAAACAGCAACGGTGCCGGTTATAACTAAAAATGTTATATCCACTATTCGCTCTGCCTGCTCAAATCCGGCCTCGGCAAGTCTAAGCGCGAATACAGAAGCTACTGCCGCAGCTACAATACCTCGGGGAGCCATCCATGAGAGAAACAGTTTCTCCTTCAAATTTAAATCAGTGAAGTAGGTCGATATAAAAATGCTAAGCGGCCGCACTACGACTATAATCAAGACAAGAAATATAAAGCCCTTAAAATTCAATACGTGATTTAACCCATCTATCGTAAGACGTGCCGCAAGGATAATAAAAAGGCTTGAAATAAATAAAACTCTCAAGTTCTCCTTAAACTCAGCTATATGCTTAATGCTTACCCACTTCTGGTTGGCAAGAGCAATCCCCATTAATGTAACGGACAAAAGACCGGATTCGATCTGAATTTCGTTTGAGCAAACAAAAACAAAAATAACTATCATTAAAGTTACAGGGTTTTGAAGAAAATCGGGGACCCAATGCCTTCTAAGTATCACTACAACTAATTTAGCTCCCGCAAGCCCGAGCACGGTGCCTACAACAAGTGTCTTAACAATACTAACGACTACATGAGCCGTAGCTTTTTCTACCCCCCCTGATATGATAACTTCAAATACAAGCACTGCTAAAATGGCACCTATTGGATCAATAATGATCCCTTCCCACTTAATAATAGAGCCCACCCTTCCAGAGGGTCTTATATGCCTGAGCAGTGGAATTATCACCGTAGGACCGGTAACGACTAAAACAGCCCCCAAAAGCACGGAAATCTGCAGTCCAAGCCCAAATATAAAATAGGAAGCAAATGAAGTTAAAGCCCACGTGACCCCAACCCCAACAGTAACCAGGTTTCTTATAACTGCTTTGAGCTCTCTAACTTCTGAGAACTTAAGACTTAACCCGCCCTCAAACAATATTATGGCTACGGCGACATACACGAGAGGAAGAAGCAGATTGCCGAAAAGTTGATTGGGATTAATAAGACCTGTAGCGGGACCAGCAATAAAACCGAAAATCAATAACAGTAAAATTGAAGGAAGGCTTATACGCCAAGCTAACCACTGCGCGCCAATACCCAAAACTATTATGGCCGCCAATCCAACTAACAAATGCTCTGACATTTAATTACTCCTGCAATCTAAATTACAATGACTTGGTATTTTATAGTCTCACTTAAGTTACCGGGCGAAATAAAATTTCACACTCTCAAACCATATCATAATTATTTATTAGTTTATCCATACATCCTTTATGACTAAAATTATCTACAACTCTAAGATATATTCAGTAATAGTATGCAGTTTCATATCTAAAATCTACAGGTAAAGTCTTATGTTTGCACAGAAGTAGAGCTTCTAGAATTAGAGAAAAGGATATTTATCTCTTAGAAAGGACGGTTCTCTATTAGAAATGGCTGAAATTGATACAAAAAGCGATGAACTTCATCATATTGTAATATTGGGAGGCGGATTTGGCGGTTTGTATGCTGCCAAAAAGCTCTCCAAAGGGAAAGTTAAAGTTTCTATAATTGATAAGCGTAATTTCCACCTGTTTCAACCGCTTTTATACCAAGTTGCGGCAGGTTGGCTCTCCCCGGGGGATATTGCCTCTCCACTTCGTGCAGTTCTAACAGACTATAAGGACACCTATGTGCTTAAGGCAGAAGTAAGGGATATTCTTCCTCAAGAAAAAAAGGTAATTTTCAGAGACGGAGAGATAACATATGACACTCTAATAGTCGCCACAGGATCCTATCATCACTACTTTGGACATGACAACTGGGCAAAAATTGCACCGGGATTAAAAACAGTTGAGGATGCTTTAGAGATGCGAAGAAAGATACTCCTGTCTTTTGAAGCCGCTGAGAGAGAAACAGATCCCAAGAAACAACAAGAATGGATGACCTTTTTAATAATAGGGGCGGGTCCCACAGGAGTGGAGCTTGCAGGTATAATTGGAGAGCTCACACGTACGACATTAAAAGACGACTTCAGAAATATAAATACTGAAAACGCCAAGATTATTTTAGTCGAAGGGTTGAATCATGTTCTTCCCACCTATCCTCCTGAGCTGTCAGAAAAAGCCGAAGAATCCCTGACAAAATTAGGCGTTAACATAAAGCTAAATACAATGGTTACAAATATCGAATCCAACGGGGCAACTATAAGTAGAAATGGGGACAGCGAAGTGATACAGTCCAGAACGATCTTATGGACGGCCGGTGTTAAAGCATCCGCACTGGGTAAAGCATTGGAAAAACACGCAGGGGCAAAACTCGATAAAAGCGGAAGAGTTATAGTTAATGCGGATCTCAGTGTGCCGGGAGATCAGAATATATTTGTAATAGGCGATCTGGCTCACCTCTCAAATCAAGGAGAAGAACCCTTGCCGGGAGTTGCGCCTGTTGCAATGCAGGAAGGAAAGTATGTTGCGAAACTTATTTTAAATAGAATCAAAGGTAAAGATACAGATCCATTTAAATACAAGGAAAAAGGTAATTTGGCGGTTATAGGAGCCAACTCTGCGGTAGCTGATTTGGGGTCACTAAAATTCTCAGGTTTTATCGCATGGTTAACATGGGCATTTGTCCACATAAGATATCTAATTGAGTTCGACAGCAAGATAGTAGTACTTTATAGGTGGGCTTGGAGCTACTTCACCAGAAAAAGAGGTGTAAGGCTAATCACTGGAGAATCTCCATTTTCACTGATAGATACTAAAAAAAATGAAGAAGAAGTATAAGTGAATCGAAAAAAGGCTTTGTAAATACTACGAGTTAGGTTGACTTTACAAGCTCTAATCGGTAGTTTATAAAGAGAGGTACACAATTATGATTGGTGGATTAGGCGTTTGGGAATTAGTAATTATCTTGGGAATACTTCTTTTGATCTTTGGCCCTAGCAGGCTTGGAGATCTTGGGTCTTCTTTAGGGAAGGGTATAAAAGGGTTCAGAAAATCCATGAAGGACGATGAAATTGATGTAACTCCTGAAAAAGACAGCTCCAAACCAATTGAAGACACTGACCTCGACAAAACTAACTCAACAACTGAAAACAAAGAAAAAGTTCAATAATCATTTGAAACAGATAGGTTCGGCACATTTCAATCTAGTGCTTTCTTAATCAAACACCGACTCGAATTATATGACTACTGAAGATGGCTTTAAGCTAGACAACTCGGAAAGAATAAAAGCAGTAATAAAACTAGGACCAATCACCCATATATTTATTCTCAAAAGGACACTTGCCAAGCTTGACATGCTCTTCGAATTCATGGCGGAATTTCTTTACTATCGATTCAATAGGCATGGCGCAACCATCGGCGAGAGCGCAGATAGTAGTGCCTCTCATTTGAGAGCATGCATCTAGCAGAGTATCGATATGCTCCATCTTTCCCTTACCCTGCTCAATCATAGTCAACATTTTTTCAAGCCACCAGGTTCCTTCCCTGCATTGGACACATTGACCACAGGACTCATCCCTGTAGAAATGGGCAAGGTTTTGTGCAACCCTTACCATACAGGACGTATCATCCATTACAGTTACCCCCGCGGTCCCCAACATCGATCCGGCTTCAGCAAGCGAGTCAAAGTCGAGTGCAATGTCTAGCTCATCAGCGGTAAGAAGAGGTGCGGATGATCCTCCGGGAGATATTGCTTTTACATGTCTTCCGTTAGGAATCCCCCCTCCATATTCTTCAATCAAGTCGCGTGCGCTTATACCCAAGGGGATTTCATAAAGCCCTGGCTTATTAATATCCCCGCACAGCCCGTAGATCTTGGTTCCCGTGTTTTTAGGAATCCCTATATTTGAGAACCATTCATGTCCCTTATTAATAATATGGGGAACGCATGCAAGCGTTTCAACGTTATTAATTATTGTAGGACACCCAAACAGACCAACCTGGGCGGGGAAAGGAGGTTTTGGCCTGGGCTCTCCATTTTTCCCCTCAATTGATTCAAGGAGTCCCGTCTCTTCACCACATATATAAGCACCTGCCCCTCTGAACAAAACAACGTCCAGATCAAACCCTGAATTAAGTATATTTTGACCGAGATAACCTTTATCGTATGCTTCTTTTATCGCACCTTCAATAATTCGGGCACCGTAGGGCATCTCGCCCCTAATATATATATATGCCTTATGTGAGTTTATCGTATAACAAGCTATGATAATTCCCTCAAGCATCTGATGAGGGTCCTGCTCTAATATTTCTCTGTCCTTAAAACTACCTGGTTCACTTTCATCCGCATTACAACATAGATAGATAGGTTTCTTGGAATCTCTTTGTATGAAACCCCACTTAACACCTGTAGGAAACCCTGCTCCCCCGCGTCCCCTGAGACCCGCCCTCTTGATTTCATCTATTATCTCATCCGGATCCATTTTAAGCGCTTTACCCAATGCAGCGTAACCACCTCTGGACATATAAGACTCTATGGTATGAGAATCCGGGATACCAACATAATTGCGTATTATTCTCAGCTCAGGCATTTGATTCCTCTGGTTGAATTTTTCAATCTAGTTCTAAATACCTATTACAAGTGTCTTATTTTATATGGGTTTACCAAACATTGCCAAGTTCTATGTAAAAAACAATCAAGATAAATGTAATACAAATATATTAATGGGCCGTATTTCAATTGTTAACTCTTAACATCATAACTCCTTCACAACATGCTTGGCAAATGCCATTGAGCAGGTAAATGCGGGAGAAATAGCATTTAATATATGTAGGGAATCTCCATCTTTTAAAAGAATGAAGTCCATTACCAACTCTTTACTTTTCCAGTCTACAAGCTGAGGCCGTATTCCCACTTTTGGAGTATCTTGAAGATCCTCCAACTTGATTTGCGGCACGAGCTTTTTGGCCTCACTAAGAAAATATTTGTCTATGTACTTTTTAGCTTCACTCACAGCAGCGGCCCTAAAACCCTCATTTGCAAAGAAAAGAACAATATCTCTTCCCAGAATAGATAAGGTCTCAAACGAAAGATCATCAAACAGACCGTAATTCTCCCGCCCGAAAGCAGGAATCGCCGTGGGTCCAATGTAGACGTTTCCATCTACCGCTCTTGTGAAATGAACTCCGAGAAATGGATTTCTAAGATCGGGTACGGGATATATATTCCCCCTTACCAGATAAGACCGCTCCTTGACAAGCTTTTTGTATGTACCTTTAAATGGCAGCACTTTATATTGAGAGCCTACCCCGAAAGAGTGGGCTACCTTGTCCGCGAAACTGCCGGCAGCATTGACAAACTTCTCAAATTTTATAGTCCCTTGATTTGTAATTGCTACAGTACTATCACGGATACCCGAAAACGATGTTCCGAACATTAATCTCACTTTTCCTGAGATATTGAGCTCTTCCATTATTGAAATCAATATTTGCTTCGGATTTATTACCGCTGTATTAGGAGAATACAGGGCCTTTTCTGAAGTGGCCGCATAAGGCTCAATCTCTCCAAGTTCCCTCTGGTCAATAATTTCAGACTTGGCGCCGCTCTGATCAGCCCTTTTTTTTAGCTCGTATAACGCATCCTGCCTGCTTTCATCCGCGACTATTACCTTACCGGTCTCTTTAACTGTCAACTCATTCTCCCAGCAGTACTCCTTCATTAGCTGGTTGCCTTCAACACAAAATCTGGCTTTATACGTACCCGGAGAGTAGTAAATCCCCGCGTGAAGCACACCGCTGTTTCTTCCGCTCGCATGAGCTCCAAGAGAGTTTTCCTTCTCAATAATTACAATATCCTCGATCCCCTCTTCTATGAGTTCTCTCGCGATTGTTAGGCCGGTTATACCTGCGCCAACAATTAAAGTATGACAGCTAATTTCCACAACATATAACCTATCATCATTATGAAGAATTATTAAATTAGGTATTACAAATTGGAAAGCCACTCTATTAGAGTATCGAGGGTGGCACTAGGGTTTTCCATGCAGTCATGCTTCGCATCGGGAATAAAAGTCAACTGCACATCTTTATTGCCAGCTTTGTTCAGGATATCTACTAAACTTTTGGGTTCTTCATGTCCTACGATATAATCATTTTCACCGTGGATAAATAGAACGGGGATTTTAACTTTTGCGATTATTTCATTTGTTTTGGCGTTATACGCTTCAGGACTCCTCATAAACCACCAGGTCCGGTATGTAAAAAGCTCAACATCCAAAGGATCAAAAGTAGGTCCCCAGGCCCTATATACAATAAACACCCTGTCATTTTGAGTTGTCACAGGATCGGGCCTTAGCACTTTTTTAGCTATATCATAAATATGATCATAAGAAGGAATGCTGTTCCATTTCTCAAGTCTTCTTTTGTTAGAAAGCGTGAGTGATGAAGAACAACCCTCTAAGATAAGTCCTTTTACCTTTGAATGAGGATTGTTTACAGCGTAGTAAACACTTATATTAGCCCCCAGACTCCACCCCAATATAATTATTTTACGAAAACCTTCTTTGACAAGCACATTTACGGCCGCCTCTATATCCATAATAGACTCATCAAATATAGCACTGCCAAACATTTGCCCGGTAAACGCCATCCTGGTATTTATTGAAAAAGAGCTGATACCATTTTTTACAAATGCGTTAGGTAACAATCTAGGCGTACCTCTGGCAAGGAAGTGTCCAAGGACCCCATGAACTAGAAGTACTATTGGGGCATCATATAAATCCTCTTCCCTCTTAAATTCTCCCGAGACTAAAACCGCATTTATGACAAAGCCGTCGTCTGCCGGGAAACTTAATAGTCTTCTTGGTCTGGAAACCATTTTATAATTTATAGTTAAATTTTAACCCTGAAATCTTCTATCTAGCCATCTTACGATTATGTCCCCTAACTCCTCTTCCTTTCCTTCGAACTTATGTCCGGTATTAACATAGAACGCTGAAACATCTTTGTTCCCGGCGCCCAGTGCAACCTGGGCAAGGTCATGTGTCTCCTCAGGTTTCACAATTTCATCATACCAACCCTGTATAAGCAATATCGGAACCTTTATCTCTTTCATCTGTTTATATCCCATGGCGGTGTGGGCTTCTGGGCCGGCGAGGTGCCACCAGGTTCTGTACGTATATATCTCTGTATGTTCAGGACGGTAGGAATCACCCCGGGCTTTATAAATCAGGATTGTGCGGTCATGGCCTGTGCCTTTGCGGCCCGGCTTAATTATTTCTTTAGCCTCTTCACACACTTCATCATAAGAGGGCTCGCTCCCCAAGCTATTCCACCTGCGGCGAATAGAGTCGGGCATGGAATAGGGTGCCGCAAGTGTGATTACACCTTTTAGAGAGGGGAATGCTTTGGGGTCCTTCCTTAGCGCTGCGTATCTAAGAACAATACTAGTGCCCAGGCTGTAACCCGATAAAATGATCTTCTTATAACCGAGCTTCTCAAGATATTCGACGACTCTATCTATTTGCGGGATAGTGTCGTTTAAAATACCGTAGCCGAAAAATAGCCCAAAATTCGCCATACGCGTATTTATTGCAAGTGAGGAATAACCCCCTTCCGCGAGAATCGGGGGTAAAAAGCGCTGGCTTCCATCCAGGAAGTTTCCAAGAAAACCATGAACATGTATTACAGCGGTGTCATTACGATTATTATCCTCATCGTGAATGGTACTGTTGTAATAGAGGCCGTCTATCTTGCTCTTTCCAAAGGGGATAGATACTAATTCTTGTTCCATATATTTCATAGCATTTTCCGGATCTAAATATTGAGTGTATAAAAGTAACCCTTGAGATTTATTCAATTACTATAGAGCTCAAATCTAAAGCAAATAAGATAGCGCAAACATTTAGCCGGTTTTACTTTCAATCTTATCATCAAAAAATAATTCAGGATTGCTCATAACCTTATCCGCGTAATCTTTTGCGTCCATCCACTTTGAAGATTTGCCTAATTGAATAATTTTCTTCGATACCGCACCCCGGGCGGTTATTGCCTCTGTTTTAGGATCCCAGATAATTTGCCAATTATCCCCCCCTGATCCCTCTGACCCAACCGAACGGAAATGTTCCAACATCACCCAATTGCATTACTCCTTTAAATTATTAATGGTATAGATTCTATTGGAAATTTAGAAAAGCTCAATATCTGGGCATTAAATCATATGAATGAACTTTGCCTGCACACTCCCTTAGTGGATAAACACTCCCTATTGTATCCGTTAAAACGAGCCAAAAAACCAGATGTTTCAATTAATCCTATTTCTTTTATAAGTAATCAATTTACACACCATACGAAATTTTGATTGCATCGAGATTCTTATCAATTATCCTTTTGCATTAGGTAGCAAATTAAATTTGTAGAACCGTAATATAGAAAATTCAATGCGAAAAATAATTATTGCTTTCGGGATACTCTTTGTATTATTTATCATAATTGTCGGACTCGCGGTACTAAACCTCAATTTCTTTATAAATAGCAATAAAGGCTATTTTCTATCCCAAATTGAAGAATCCATAGGGCGTAAAATCACTATCGGAGAAATAAACGCCGGATTTAGGGATGGGCTCGGAATAAGGCTTAAGAATTTTACTGTCGCTGATGATAAGTCATTTTCTGATACCGAATTCATCCGCGCGTTAGACATACAAATTAATGTGGAATTTATTCCACTTCTCAGCAAGAAAATTAATATAACCAAGCTAATACTTAACAAGCCCGTTATTAATGTTATTAAAAATAAGAATGGCAAATACAACTTCGAAACTTTTGGAGCACACAACAAATCCGAAAACAACGCGGGGTCTAAAAACAAAAATAGAACTCAAAAACTTCCCCTCTTTGCATCTTCTATAAGAATAGAAGAGGGTCAAATCAATTATGTCAATGAGCAAAACGAGACAGAATTCCAGATACTGAAAATCAAACTTGGAATCAAGAATTTAGATTTTAACAAAGAAGTTCCGGTAAATCTTGAAGCTGCAATATTAGCAAGTGAGCCAAACGTAAAAATAAAGGGGAAGTTTGGCCCGGTAACATCTGAATTTGACCTCTCAAGCTTGCCCGCAAAAGGCAGTGTAGAAATAGTAGATCTCAATATAAATACGCTGAAGAAATTCTTGCCGATTATTAAAGAGCGATTGCCCAAAGGACTTGATATCTCAGGTCCCATTCAAGTGAAACTTGCATTTTCAGGGCGCATGGACTCCATTGCGTTCTCAGATATTGACATGAAAGCATCAGTATTTGGAGCAAGCGTTCCAAACTTTGAACTCTCCGGAAATCTTGGACCAGTAGGTGAGAACGCAGAGAATTTTTCTATTGATACTGAATTTAGACTCCGGAATGCTAACCTGAACAAACTGAGAAAATTTTCTTTAATAGCAGATTCAATCCCTTATAGCCTTTCCACTCAAGGAACTCTGGACGTTAGTGGAAAAATTAGCGGAACACCTGAGGACTTAAGATTCAACTCTTTAAGAATGGACGCAACCCACAGCCGCCTTGCTGTCATAGGCAAATTTCTAAAACCTAATGACATCCCCTTTATAATAACTGCGGGAGGAAGAATTTCACAAACAACAATAGAACTAAAGAACTCAGATATTAGATTGCACTCTCTGAACTTATCTACAGAGGGGCAAATAAACCTGGGAACAACAAACTTAATAAACCTCTCTATGAGCTCTAACAAAATTGATTTATCAAATATGAGAGAGATATTCCCTTTTCTTAAGGACTACAATCCCAGCGGCCACCTGGAACTCCTGCCAACACAATTTACTGGGGAGCTTGGTAAAGGACAAGCACCTCAAATTAAAGGTTCTCTAGTCTTGTCCAATGCAAGTATTCATCTACCTTCAATTGCGGAAGCTATAAAAGATATAAATACAAAGATTGATTTCACGGGGAAATCCGCCAACATCAAAGATATGTCTCTACGCTTAGGAAGCTCCAACATACGCCTTTCTGCAAAAATCGACAAGTTCTCTCCACTTGTGCTTAGCTATAAGCTCACCTCCCCTGAATTGCACATATCAGATATTAAAGAAAGGGATTCTCATAGCAACAAGGCTGAAATAATAAAAGACCTCAAGAGCGAGGGGAAAATTTTAAAAAAACATAGTACCCTTATGTTTAAGGGATCCCTGTCTTCACCAGAGGCTACTTTATTCGACCTTGAGGTAAAGGATCTGGAAACCAACTTTAATCTTATAGGTGACACCCTAAAAATAGATAGATTCAGTTTGAAAGCATATGACGGAACAATAAAAGGTAAAGGAAGTTATGGTTTTGGTCCGGACTCAGACTTTTCTCTAATATCAAGCGTTCGAGGTCTAAATTTAAGGCAGTTTTTGATCTCACTTAACTCTGAAAATGCCGAAAAGATTGAAGGAAAAACCAACCTTGATATCAACATCTTCGGAAACGGGAGCACGCGGGATGAGATAAAATCCACCCTAAAAGGAACAGCTAAAGCTGAAATAATAGACGGGGCTGTACTAGATATTAATTTAGCCGATGAGGTGTTAAAAGGGGTAACAGGGGTCCCTGGGTTAACGTTATTCTTCTCACCCCAGACTAAGGAGAAATATCCCCAAGTATTTACGGCGCAAGACACGAAATTTGAAGAGTTCAAGTCTTCTTTTATCATTGAAAAGGGCAAAATGGAGACTCGCAATCTCAAGATCACTTCAAAGGACTATTCCATTTCCGGAAAGGGGTGGATAAACCTTGAGGGGAAAGTGGATATTAAATCCGTCCTCGTATTATCCCGGGAATTCTCAGAAGATTTAGAAACCGATGTGCCGGATATAGGATATATAACAAATCGGGATGACCGGGTAGAAATCCCTTTCGCAATCTCCGGAACAATTCCTAAAGCCAAACCCAAGCCGGATATATCTTACTTAGCAAAACTGGTTCAGCGCGCGGGTATACGTAAAGTGATAGACAGTTTCGCCTCAGAGCCTGATGAACCTACTGAGGAAAATAATGAGAAGCAAACCCAGCAGACTCCAAAGAAAAAGGAACGTCTAGATAAAAGAATATTAGATGAGCTTAAGAACCTATTTTAAATATTAGTGCTCTGAGGGAAAATCTATTCTTAATTTACACTTAATTGTTATGGTCTATAATAAATCGCTTATAAATTTAACGTGAAGGAGAAGCGGAATGAAAAAAATATTATTTGAGATCATATTAACCATAATCTTAGTAACCCAAGTATCCGCATTGTCACATGCACAGCTAGAGGAGTCCTATGATGCGCACGGTGGTCTT
>PVMS01178862.1_pt1 | contig 11327 bp, 11 predicted proteins | sample 1853461 | NCBI WGS metagenome assembly PVMS01 (sample SAMN08582032, study PRJNA380276) | Marine sediment metagenome, whole genome shotgun sequencing project. | isolation source: ocean sediment barecode stripped | collected 2017
GATGTGCGGTCAGTTCTTTGGCATTAGGCTTCGGCCCCGGCTGGAGGTAGAGCGACCCACAGCCGAGCGGCCCGCCCGGCCCCGGTTGGATCCAGTGTTGCGCCCACGAGAAGAAATACCGGTGGGGTAAGATCGTCGCGTAGGTGCGGTCACGCGGCCGCGCGAAGGGACGGATGTGGCGCGCCCGTTTCGAGCTGCGGTTCTACCTCCGGCACCCTGGCGGGGGGCGGCATTCCATCGAATCATAACGTTACCGGAATGACCCTGGCTGTAGAGCTCGGGCTTTGGGCGTCCGGCGCCGCTCCGCTTGTAGTGTCGATTCTTGGAGCTTTTCAACCGCGAAGCCGAGAAGGGCATGATGCTTCTTGGCTCGGGATAGGCATGCTTGCTGTGACTCCGGTATCCCGGCAAGTACCGGAAACCTGTGCTATGGCTCGGGTATTGCGAATAGGAAAAGCCATAGCCGGGGAACACGTAAGGATAGAGAGGAATACCTTCCTGGAATGTGTTTGTCTCGACGGGTTCGGGCGTGTACGTGGTGGGCTCGGCCGGCCTCGGGGGCCATGCCGGACCGGTCCAGCGAATATAAGTGATTTTAGGGCCGCCCGGTCCCAAACGAATGAGATATTGAAGAAACGCTTCGCTCGCACCTGCCTGCTTGAGCTCGATGAGCTCATCTTTTGTCAGTCCCAAACCCACGTTTTCCGCACCGCTCTCCTGAATGTGAGCTTTGATGGTCGCTTCGGAAAGCCCGGCGCGCAGCATGTCGATAATGTCCGGAACCGTTAAAGGATCGGCGGGGCGCTCGGTAGCTGCGGCTAACTCCACTTCAGCGAGGTCGATACCGGGGGTGGACGTCGGGATGGAGTAGAGTCGCCCATCCTGAGTTTTTAGAATCACATGCGGGCCTTCCACCCAGGCATCGACAATGTCCCCGGGGCGCAAACCGGGGATCGCGATTTGAGCGTTGACCGGAGTCAAGGCAAGTTGGGTTCCCGCCAACACCAGTATGGTTAAGATAATTGTCCTTACCATGGCATCCCCGCTAGGCTGAGGCATTGGGATCCCCAGATTAATCTTTCCTACCCCTAGGACGCAAATCGCATCACCGGACCGCCGTCACTCCGCGGGTTGGGCGATGCGGGCCCGGATACGCCTCAATGAGGTTTCCGAGTATTCGCGGACCTTCCCTCCGCTTTGTTCTCGAATCCGTTCCAAGAGGGTGAGTCCGGCGGCCCCCGCCAGGTTTCCGATCGCCTCGATGGCGTTGAGCCTTGCCAGCTCATAGGGGTCGTTGATCCGGCGTTCGATCAGAGGGAGCGCGGCTTCATCTCCAACTTGGCCCAAGGCGTACAGGGAACAGGCCCGGAGCCATCGAGAACGGTCGCCCGCCATCTCGAGGAGAACTTCGAGTGGCTTTTTGGAAGGAAGCCGAAAGTATGAGCTGCCGTGCTCGGCAACGATCTTCAAATTCGAGTGTTCAAACAAGGGTAAAATGCCTTCGATGAGAGATGGATCCACCCTCACTTCCAGCGCTTCTATGGCGCTCGCCCGCACGTACGGTTCTGAGTGGTTGAGGTTACTCAAAATGATGCGCATACCACGGCGAGCTCCGTAAACAAAGTAGAGCACCCGGAGTGCATTCGCCTTCGCCTGCTCGACACGCTGTGAAAGGGATTCGGTCAGCAACCGTACGCCGGAAGTTTGCGGCAGTTGAGTTATCTGCTCCAGCCGCACGAGGTCATAGTAGGCCTCTTCCGCTTCGAGAGACAGTATGTGGATGAGGGCCTGGACGGCCTTGGGCGATCCAATATGGCCCAGGGCGCGAACGATGAAACGTCGGGCATCCACATCGGTGCTCCACAGGGCGAGGACCAAAGGATCGATCGCCGATTCCCCGCACGATTCCAGGGCCCGCGTCGCCATATGGCGGGTGGTGCCGTCTCCTTCTTCGAGGAGCTGAATGAGACAGTCGATGGCCCGTCGGCGACCGGACTGTGCCAGGCTCATCAGAGCGCGGCGCCGCACCGACATCCGCGGATCTCCAAGCGCCCTTTCCAGCATCTCGATGGATTCGTGGTCGCCCATCTCCCCCAGTCCGAAAAGTCCGGAAAGCTGAAGAGACTGCTCCTCGGAGTCCGACATGTCCACGAGTATCTCTCTGCCTTTTTGCCTTCCCGCGTCGGGATCGAGCTTGCCGAGCGCTACCGCTGTGTTGGCTCGGATGCGGGGCTCGGGATCTCCGGCAAACGGCGGAAGAAGAGCGGAGGATTCGATGATGCCGATTTGTGCCAAGGCTTCGATTCCATTGGCTCTTACGCGTGGATCTTCGTCTTCCAGCGAAGGCTCGAGTGCGGTGAGCGAATCGGCTCTGCGTCGAAGCAGTTTTCCCAGAGCCGCGATCATGGTGGCTCGTACCTTGGGATCGGTTTCCTGACGGAAACGCCGAACCAGAACCGGGCCGGCTGCCGGCTCGCGAAGCTCGGCCGCAACCTCCACTGCGAGCAGGCGTGCCGAAACCTCCTGGGTGTCCAACGCCCGTTCGAGATCCGCGACCACCCCGGTGCCCTCGGGACTACGCGCAGCCTGACTCATCAGACGAGTTGGGAAAGCGAAGCGAAAACGGCTCTTCTCCTTTAGAACGTGAACCAAGCTCTCGAGGTAGTGAGCTTTGAGACGAAACGACATCGCGAGGAACGCACCTGATGCGACAAAAGAACCGATGACCAGTACTTTGATGTCGAAAAAACCGCTGACCATAAGCAGCAAACCACCGGCGAGTGCACCCGATGGCTCGATGATCGTTTCCTTGAACGCCTTGGCTCGGCCGCGACGCTCGCTCGGAATCGGGTTGAAAATCAAATCGGTCGAAGAGCGGTAAATGGAGATTCGAAGCACTTTCTGAATCGCCCGCGAGGCTAGAACCGTGAAGAAGAAAGCCGAGCCAAGGCCGTTCCCGACTACTGCAAGCGCCACTCCGATAGATCCAAATCCGGCGATCATGGCCAGAGGGCCGGCAAGCTGACCGCGGGTGACTCCGATCGAAGAGATCACACGGTTGGCGATCAGAAATTGGACCAACGCACCGATACCGATAACGCCGGCGTTTAGGGCTGCGTAGAAGGAAGTCAAAGACTGCGGGTTGACGGAACCCGATGGATCCAAGAAGCGAAGGCTGGCGGCTTTGCCCATCAAGAAGTCGAGCACCTGTGCCAGAAGGGCAAACAAAAAAAAGCAAAGGGACAAGTTACGAAGCAGTGGAGAGCCGAGCGATGTGGCTAGATCGGATTGAAGCGTCCGCAATGTGTCTCTCAAACGAACTTTGGTGCGGAGGGAAAGGGGTTGTAGCTGAGAACGGTAAAGACGCGAGATCCGCTGGGTGGGGACGACTCCGAGAATCAGGAGTATGCCGGCGATGAAGAGTAGATCTTCGGTCGGCATCCATTGAGGAAGAAATGATGCGGCCACCGAGGCGGCGAGGCCACCCGCCAAGCTGAAGCCGAGCAGAATCGGAAACAGACGTTTTGCTTGTCGCAGCTCACAAACTTCACCGGCAATCAACCAGAACTGGAGGAACAGAAGGCTTTTCATCAGGTAGCACAGCAGGTAAAGACCGCGGTAGCTGAGCTCGGGGGCGAGGCCACCTAGGTAATAGGAGGCGATGAGCAGTGTGGCGAAGACGGCGAGCGAGGCCTTGAAGAGCTTCGCCCGGTCGAGTCGATCGATGATAGGAATCAGGAACCCTCCGGTGGCGATGAGCAGGAGGGCGCTGCCTACGTAGACCTGAGGCAAAACTTCCGCCCCCAGGTGTGTAATGAGAAGGGAAGTGGCTCCAATGTCGAAAAGCGCGTGCGCCGCCGCCACAACGAAATGGAGCCCGCCAAGCAACCCCAGCGGTTTGAAGTCGGCCTCGAGGATTCTGAGGGCCTTGCCGAGGTTCACGATTCGATCTCGCTGTGCATCCTGCGGAGCTCCGTCGCCAGCGAGCGAATTCGCCCGTCGGCGCGACGGATGCGTTGGCTGAACCCCCGGAAAACGGCAAAAGCAATATCGGGGTAATCCAGCACGGCGGTGCGAAAGTCGTCACGATGGAGCACCAGCAGGGTCGAGTCTTGCTGAGCGCGAGCTGAGGCCGAGCGTGGCTGCTCATCGATGATGGCCATCTCGCCGAAATAACCTGACGGGTCGATGATTTCGAGGGGTTCGTCGTGACCGGCGAGCTCATGGTAAATCAAGATTTTGCCGGAATAGACGAGATACATCTCTTCGCCCAGGTCGGTCTTGGCGAAAACGATCTCTGCCTCCGCAACTCGCTTCTCCCGGATCACGTCGGAAAGTCGCTTCAGCCCTTCTCCGTGAACGCTTGCAAACAGGGGGATTTGCTTCAATGCGATGATCACTTCCATCACGGAGAGCATGGTGGGGGTCATTATATCGTCCCATCCGCTTCGCGTTGGGTAGGATCACTTTTTATTTCGGAAGGTTCATTTATTAATTCGGGCGCATCCCCGGCTTACGCCGGGGAATTTGTCACCCGTTGGCATTTCGCTACCTTCCTGTGGGGGACTCCCCCCAAATATTCACTATTTCCGTGTTCCTTTGCGTCGGGAGAAGATCTCAAGTCGTTGATTTTAAAAGGATAACTTCAAATCGAGACTTGGATCTCTCAGCAAGAAGCCCGGCACAAAGCTTGCTGAGAGATCAACGATCCGAGTACGGCTGACCGATATTCGTGTCGAATCGGAACAGGAGCGGAATGGTGAAGTCTGCTAAAAAGAGCGAGAGCGTTGATCTAGAGCCCACCGGCATTTTAACGGACGATCAAGAACCGGAAGCCAGCGCCAACGCCGGGGCCAAAGTCATAGGATCGATTTTCAGCCCCTACGGGGATCGGCTGCCCAGATCAAGAATAGAGCCGGAGAGACCTCATCCGGCCGTAATGACCAAGGAGGTCGCCACCTATCGGGAGAAGTTCTCCGAGATCAAACAAATGTTGTTCGACAACCAGTCTTTGGCGCTGCTCTATATAGATGCTTCTCGGTTGTCCCAAATCGAGAACGACTACGGAAGCCAGATATATGAAGACGTTCTGCAACTCCTGACCAACATCGTCGTGGACATGCGGGGGTTGCAAACTCGCCACGACGACCTGGTGACAGTCAACGAGAAACACGGGGATATCTTTTTGATTTTCCTGTCCAAGAAGAGGCAGGACAAGCCTTTTGGCCGAGGTGATCTGGAGAATCTTGCCGATCGTGTGCATGCCCATCTGGCCAAACGCATTTACCGGATGACTTGCTCTTACCTTCGTGGACGCCCGAAAGTCACCATCGGATACAGCCTGGTACTTCACAATCCGCTCATTAAAAATGAGCGGCTCATCTTGAAGCTCATCGATGAAGCGCGACGAATGGCCCACATCCAGGCTTACCGGCTCGAAGTGAAAAACAAAGAGCTTCTCCAGGAGATTATCCTCAAAGAAGATTTGCGGACCGTCTTTCAGCCCATCATGAACCTGCGGGACCCGTCCATAGTCGGCTACGAAGCTTTGACTCGAGGTCCGGCGGGAACCGAGTTCGAGAGCCCCTATACGCTGTTCGACATCGCGGACGAATCCGATCTGCTCTTTGAATTGGACCGACTCTGCCGGCGGAAGGCTCTGCAGTCCGCCGCGGATCTCGGAGCCGAATACAAGCTCTTCGTCAACACCCTTCCCATGACCATCCGGGATCCTGAGTTTCGCGGGCATTGGATGATCAAGTTCCTGGAAGGTATGAAGCTCGATCCCTCCCGTATCGTTTTCGAAGTAACGGAGCGCCTGGCCATTGAAAACTACAATCTCTTTCTCGAGGCGATGAACTATTTCACCGATATGGGAATTGCGGTAGCGGTCGATGACATGGGGGCCGGCTACTCCGGCCTGGAAAAAATCGTGCACCTGAAGCCGGCTTACTTGAAATTCGATATTTTGATGGTTCGGGATATCAACGCGAGCTTCGTCAAGAGGGAAATGCTGAAAGCTATTTTGAGTCTGGCCGATAATGTTGGAGCCCATGTCATCGCCGAGGGCATCGAAACCGCCGAGGAGCTTGAGACCCTGCTCGACCTCGGTGTCGTGTACGGCCAGGGGTTCTTGTTTAGCAGGGCCCAGCGGGAGTTCGTGGACATGAGCGCGATCAACACGTTCGACGACACGGCGGCTCCGAGCCAAGTTACAGTTTAGCTATTTTTCTTCCGGCTCTCTCGATTGGGACGCCAGCCGCCTGATCGTATCGTAGGGAACCGATAGCGAGGCTTCGACGCGGTTGTCGATTGACTCGATTCTTATCGAGTCCAGGACCGCTCCGACCTCGGGTCGAGCCTGGTGCTGTAAGCTTCCCAGAGCAACGAATCCCCTGACCACGTCCACCAGCTTGAGTGCCGCTTCCGGATCGGCTGCTTCGCCCCTGGCCAGGATGTTGATGTCCGCCGCTAGCTGCCCCGAGATAGCGAAGGATTGAAGTGGGGGAACAGATGGTGAGTCCGACGGCGCTCGAAGCATGAGACGGTCGAACCCGGCGTCCGCCGAGCCCACGCACCAGAACGTTTCATCCAAAGGGAGCTCTACTAGCCAGCGGCCCAGCGGCCCATCCGAGGCTGCGGGCTCGCGGCCGGCTCCTACGTCCAGCATGGTCCGGACTTGCTCGGGAGAGCCGAAGAGCGCCGTTGCGGGGCCGGGGAAGGCCAGTGCATGAGATTCTTTGCCTTCCTGGGTTTCGTTGTTGAATGTGTATAACGTGGTGTCCTGATAGGTGCTGCGCTCGAGCCGGCGGTGCTCTTCTATGACCGAGACGAGTCTTTCCGGGTCGAGCTCTCCGCTAAGGGCTATTCCCCATAGCTTTCCATCCTTGCTCATGCGGGACGAGATGCTCAAAGCACGAAAGTCGTTCCAGGGATCCAATCCGGTGGCCTCGCGGAATTTTTCTGTTTCCTCCAGGGTCTCTTGACGAGCCATCCACTCGTCGGAAAGCGGGCTGGCGAGCAAAGAGTCCACATCGAGGTAGGCGACGAAGCTGGCCGAGGCCGGCATCCATGCCGCCGCTTCGGGTAGTTGACTGGCCCGGGCATTCGTCCCCGGTATCGAAAGGTATGCAAATATCCCGGTGCTCATGCCTGCCAGAATCACTCCGGTCGCCAGAGCCAGCATCAAACGCGATTTTTTCATGATTGGAAAGCTCCTCTCGGTTATTGTAACGAGAATTTGGCGGCAAATGTTCAGGAGAAGAGACAAACGCAAAGGCGCAAAGACCACTAGGTTCGGCCTGGGAATTGCCTTCGCGAGAAGATGAAGGCCGCCAGGGCATGGGTGCCGAGGGTGATCAACACGAGCATCACCACCGCGCCCGCCGTGGAGCTGGCTCGCGATCCTAGGAGGCTCGAAAACGCACCTTGGAAGCTCTGGCTCGGAAGAAGGGATTGAAGGTAGTGAGCCACGGTTAGCCGGCGGGCCATGCCGGGTACATAAGTGGCAAAAGCCTGCCATCCAAAAACAAAGATGAGCCCGAACAGCACCGGTCGGCGAAGGGCGCACCCCGCTAGGGCGAATAGCCCGCTATATGCGGCGAGTCCCAGCAGCGCCACCGCTGCATCGCGTGCCAGGGTGGGGAATCGAGCCCCGAGCTCTTGCCACCCCGCCGGAGCCACTGCAAAGTAGAAGCACAGAACCATCGAAGTTAGGAAAAGGAGCGCCTGGAGCAAGTAGCTCCCCACCATTTTCCCGGCGAGGAGACCGGCGCGGGAACGAGGCCGGGTGATGAGATAGGTCATCGTTCCACTCTCTAGATCGTCGATGACGAGGCCGCTCGAGTAGAAGAGCGCCAGCATCGGAGCTACAAACTGAAAGCCCACCGTGGCCGTTACGATTGAAAAGAATGCGAATCCGGTGACCGGGGGCTCGAGTCCTACCGCGGTGAGAAGACGAAGGCCGAGCGCCAGTACCACCGGGAAAAGCGCCACCACGGCCATGACCAGTGTTCGAGGAGACCACAGCAGATGCTCGAGAGTCCAAATGGCCATAATGCCGGCGCCCGAATCGAGGAGTCTCTTCATGATTCAACCAGATAGTCGAATATCGCTTCCAAATTGTCGTCCGGGGAAGTGAGCTCTCGGACGGAGAGGCCTTCTTCGAGAACCAGGTCGGACAGCAGCCCGTAGAAACTCTCGGGTTGGGTGGTCTCCAGCTCGACTTCCTCGCGCTCTTCGGAGAAAGAGATCGAATGGATGCCCGGTATCTCCAGGAGCTTTGCAGCAAGGGTTTTCGGAACCGGTGTGGAAATGTGAATGCGGTGAGGATGCGCGTCGATGAGCCCGCGTATCTCGTGAACATTGCCGCTTGCCAGCACCCGCCCGTGACTCATGAGAATGACCTCGCGGGTCATGAGCTCTACTTCATGGAGGATGTGACTCGAGATGAGGACTGCTGTGCCTTGCCGGCCCCACTCCCGGATCCAGTCAATCGTTTCCCTGCGGCCCACCGGATCCAGCCCGGCAAGGGGCTCGTCCAACACCAGTAGCTCCGGCCGGTGGGCGATGGCTTGAGCCAACTTGAGTCGTTGCTTCATGCCTTTGCTGTATGTAGAAATAGCTCGTTTGGCGGCCAGTTCCAACCCCACTTCGTCGAGGGTTTCTCGAGCACGACGAGCGGAGTCTTCATCTGAGAAGCCGTGCAATCTCAATAAAAGCTGCAGCCAGTCCTTACCTGATACTCGGGGTGGGATACCGTCATGCTCGGGTACCACACCCAGGCGCGCCGCAACCCGCGGGTTGGCGAAAGGATCCTCGCCGAAGACCGCAAGGGTACCCAGGCTTGGACGCATTTGGCCGGTTACCAAACGAATCAAAGTGGATTTTCCCGCCCCGTTTGGTCCCAGAAGAGCGGTGACTCCGGGACCGACGGCCAAATCGACCCGGTTCAATCCCAGAACACTTCCATACCATCGGGAGACTCCGTGCAACTCTACTACGCTCATGCTGCAACCTCGGTCGAGCGCATCCGGCGACCAATCACCCAAATAGATGCTGCGGACCACAAGACCATGGTGATAAGGCAAAGCATCGGTGTCGCTCCTCGAGGTTCGAGGAAAAACAAGTCGGCTGCCTCGACCGCAACTCTTATTAGAGAAATGTAGGGCGGTGCCTCCGCGTAGCTCATTCGGGACATCATCCCGCGCAGGAACTCGCTTCCCAGGACGAGGAGCACGAAGCCGGCTGCGGCCAACCTCCCGCTTCTCGAGAGGCTCGAGACGGCCAGAACCGTGAGAGTGAAATAAGTGGCCAGCCCGCCACCGTAAGCGATGATCGACAGTGGAAGCCACCAGTTTTCACGGACAAGACTCAAGTCATCTGTCAAGCCGAGGTGTAGTCCGAGCAAGGCGAGTGCCGGGGCCACCGTGATGGTCAGGATGGCCAACCACACTGGAAGAGCTTTTCCGCACAAATAATCCATCCAGGTAATGGGCTTCGAGAGATAAATCGCCGCGGCACCGGATCGCAGGTCGGCGGAGATGCTTCCCGACCCGGCGTAGAGAGCCACCGCTACCACCAGCAGGAACCTCACCTGTTGAGTAAGAAAGTCTTTCCACAGCCCCGGGTTCACCTCGAGAAAAGGCACCGAGTCGGGAAACTGGCGGGCCAGGTAAATCTGAACCGCTCGGACTACCGCCGGTAGCCAGCATGCGGCGAGGAGAAAGAGGAAGCGGCGCTCTCTCAAAAGCAAGGTGAGGCTCGAACGCGCCAGGGCCCAACTTCGAGCCGCACGATGGACTCTCGGTCCTTGGAACCTCTCATAAGAAATGTCGTGAAGCGGCATGGATTAGCTCTCTTCTACACCCACCGCGTTCAAGAACACTTCCTCGAGGCTGGGCTCGAAGCGCCGCAGATACCGAAGCTCGGCGCCTATCTTTTTTGCCGTCTCGAACAAGAGCCGGGTGTCCGGATCCTCCAGAGTGACCCGCAACAAGCCGTCTTGGCTTTCGCTCACAACCGCACCGCGTGCCGACAATGCGGAGGCGAAACGCCCCGGAGTCGACTCTTTGGCCCGAAGCTCGTACATCCCGCCAGGCTTTCTTTTGAGCGTCTCCAGGTTTCCAGACAAGATGAGCTTTCCCGCCTTGAGCAGAGCCACGCTGTCGCAAACCGCCTCCACATCATGTAGCAGGTGGGTGGAGAGAAGCACCGAGATGCCGTGGCGATGGTTGATGTCGCGGATCAAGTCGAGCATTTGCCGTCTGCCGACCGGATCCAGGCCATTGGTGGGCTCATCCAGCAGAACCAGCTCCGGATCGTGAACCAGGGCGGTTGCCAGCTTGGTGCGTTGCAGCATTCCGGTAGAGTAGCTCTCCACCTGCCGGTAGCGAGCTTCGCCGAGGCCGGCGAATCGCAACACCTCATGGGCTCGTTCGAGAGCCACCGGCCTGGGAAGGCCTCCGAGCTCTCCGGCCAGAGCCACCGCCTCGACGGCGCTCAGGCCGGGGACGAAGCCGTTTCGCTCCGGCATGTATCCCACCTGCTGACGGATCTCCACGGATTGTCCTACCACTTGCTTCCCTAGAATCTCGGCCGTCCCGGCCGCTGGTGGAGCAATCCCAAGAGGGTTTTTATCAACGTGGATTTGCCGGCGCCGTTGGGTCCCAACAGTCCTACCGCACCTTTGGTGATGCGAACCGTCAAGGAAGTCAGCGCCTCTCTGAGCCCATAGCGGACGGTAAGGTTCTCGGTTTGAATCACTTCATCCATGATCTTCACTGGTCATAAACGAGAAGAGGGGGAACGGAGTTCCCTATAACACCGATTTCAGTGTAAAATAATGTCACGAAAACTTACCAGGACGGAAAGAATATGTGCGGAATGGGGCAAGAACGCGGGGAAATAACTCTGCGCGCGCTGCTCGAAGTTTTGCTGCTCGTTGTCATCGCCTATTCTGTGTTCCAGGTTGCACCGGCAGTGAAGCTGCGCATTGACTTCCTCAACGAAATGGAAGTCGGTGCCAATGCTCCGATCGATAGAACGGAATATCAAATCAAGGCCGATCTTCTCAAGGCCGCGGAGGTTCTGGGGATTACCATTCTGGCGGACAATCTCTACGTTCGACGTGACCCGGAACAAAGCAGGACGGTCGTTACCGCAATCTACCAGATCCACATTAGCTTTTGGCCGCATTACACCTATGTCTGGAACGTCGAGGATCGGGTCGAAGGCTATTTGTTTTAGCTTTTCCTCCGGGAACCGTTTAGCCCTCGCCATCATGCTCGGAGCGCTTCCTGTAAGGAAAATATTTAAGTTGTGCCCGA
>PVMS01031557.1_pt1 | contig 11326 bp, 9 predicted proteins | sample 1853461 | NCBI WGS metagenome assembly PVMS01 (sample SAMN08582032, study PRJNA380276) | Marine sediment metagenome, whole genome shotgun sequencing project. | isolation source: ocean sediment barecode stripped | collected 2017
ACCACGACTACACCACACGCCTGGGCTACGGCGATGCGGCCGATCGCATTCAGGACCTGTACCTCTCCGGCCAGAAAGCGGAGGCAGAGGCATTGGTACCCAACGAATTGCTGGATGAGGTAGCGTTGGTTGGCTCGCACGACAGGATCAAAGAACGGCTGGCGCCCTGGAAAGAGGCGGGCAAGCGTGGGGAGGTTGGCTCCATGTTACTGAGTGTGCATGATCCTGCGATACTGGAGTTATTCGCCAAGGAACTGCTTTAATGCAGGTAGCCGACAAGGTCGTCATCGTCACCGGTGGCGCCAACGGCATTGGCAAGGCGCTGTGCGAGCGCTTCCACCAGGAGGGCGCGCGCAAGGTGGTTGTCGCCGATCTGGAGCAGGGCAATGCGCAAGCGGTGGCCAATGCGGTCGATGGTGATGCCTACGGCGCTGATGTGCGCGATGAAGAGCAGATCAAGGCCATGGTGGACGACGTTGAAGCCCGCTACGGTAGGGTAGATCTTTTTTGCAGTAACGCCGGCATTATCGCGCTTGATGGTGAACCCTGGTGGGCGACATCGGCACCCAACGCAACCTGGCAGGCCATGTGGGATATTCATGTGATGTCGCATGTATATGCAGCCCGGGCCTGTTTGCCGGGCATGCTGCAACGCGGCGAAGGTTATTTTCTCAATACCGCTTCAGCGGCGGGTTTGCTGAACCAGATAGGTGATGCGGCCTATTCCACTACCAAGCACGCGGCCATCGGTTTTGCCGAGTCTCTCGCCATTACCCACGGCGACGATGGCATCAAGGTTTCCGTACTATGCCCCCAGGCCGTCGCCACCCGTATGATCGGTGATGCCGGCGAAGGCGATGGCGGAACCGCTGGAGTCGACGGCGTGCTCACGGCGCAACAGGTGGCGGACGAAGTTGTAAAGGGGCTGGAGACGGAGAAGTTTCTGATTCTTCCCCACAAGGAAGTCGAGGAATACCGGAGCCGGAAGACTGCCGATTATGACCGCTGGCTGGCTGGAATGCGTAAGTTGCGCAGCCGCTTCGGTCACCCTTCGCAATAGCTTCTTAACGAGAGAGGTCGCCGTAGCTTCAGGTGGAAAGGCAGGAGCGCTTCGCGCGCACAATATTGAACGGATTCGAGTCCTATTTCGCGGACTTTCAGAATATCACCCTGGCGGCGAAGTCCCGCTTCGAAAATGCCGATTGGCAGGGTATGCAACAGGCCTCTACCCAGCGCATAGACCTGTACAAGACCAAGACCGGAAAAATCTATGATTATGTGGAGCTGATCGCCGGCGAGCAGTTGCATGATTTGGAATTCTGGCGCGAGGCCAGGGATGTTTATTCGGACTTGATCGAAGGCCACGATAACTTTGAAATCGCCGAGACTTTTTTCAACTCGATGTACTGCGCGGTATTCAAACACCGCAAAATCCGCAACGAGTATGCTTTTGTGTTTTCTCCGCACGGCGATATGCCGCCGGTGGACCTCAGCAAAGTCTATAAAATCTACCGGCTGGAAAGTTCTCTGGAGTCATTGCTGGAGACACTACTTAAGGACTATGCCTTTCGCCTTCCCTATGAAGACCTGTGCAGAGATATCACCAGCATTGTGGGAGTTGTTAATAGCTATCTGGCCCAACGCTTCGACCTGTCACGGGAGGGGGTGCAATTTCAGGTCCTGAAGCACCATTTCTACCGCAATAAGGGCGCCTATATTGTGGGCCGTATCGTCGTTGGGAACGATTCTATGCCCTTTATTTTGCCTATACTGCACAATGAGGCGGGTGCGGTTTTTGTGGATACGGTGTTATTCGGCTCGGACAAGGTTAGTGTTGTATTCAGTTTTACCCGCTCCTATTTCCTGGTGGACGCCAGCATTCCCTCCCAGTACGTGTTATTCCTGCAACAGTTGATGCCGGCCAAACCCATATCTGAAATTTACAGCGCCATGGGCTACAACAAGCACGGCAAGACCTATTATCACCGCTGCGCCTACCGCCATATGCAGAGCACAACTGACCAGTTTATTATCGCGCCGGGAATCAAGGGCATGGTGATGAGTGTATTTACCATGCCGTCCTACGACTTCGTATTCAAGATCATCAAAGACAAGTTCACGCCGCCAAAAGAGATGACCCGAGAGCAGGTGAAGGGCAAGTATAACCTGGTGAAGCGCTGGGATCGGGTGGGGCGCATGGCCGATACCCAGGAGTTTACCAACCTGGCCTTCGCGCGGGAGCGATTCTCGGATGAACTGATGGATGAGTTGCACCAGGTGGCGCCTTCGGTCATCGAGGAGCACGGCAAGGCGCTGGTGATCAAGCACGTGTACGTGGAGCGGCGCATGACGCCACTCAACCTATATTTGAAGGATGCCACTGATGAGCAGGTGGTGGATGTGATGGATGAGTATGGCAATGCGATCAAGCAATTGGCTGCCGCCAATATTTTCCCCGGCGACATGCTGCTGAAGAATTTCGGTGTGACCCGCCACGGACGGGTGGTGTTTTACGATTATGACGAGATCGTTCCCCTGGTCGATTGCAAGTTTCGCAAGATACCCGAGCCCCGCACGGAAGTGGAGGAGATGGCGAGTAGACCCTGGTACGCAGTGGGCCCCAATGATATATTTCCCGAGGAATTCCGCCTGTTTTTTTCTGGTAACCAACGGGCGCGTAAAGTCTTTGATAGCTTGCACAGCGACATTTATGAAGCCTCCTTCTGGCAGGGCCTGCAGAAGCAGATTCGCAGTGGCTATGTTGAGGATTTTTTCCCCTATCGCCGCAAGTTGCGTTTTGACCGCAGCCTGGCCCCAGTGGCTAATTAATTATCAATGGGGCGTATCAGGGATTCCTGAGCTGTGGACGCCACCAGCTCGCCATCGCGGGTATAGAAACTGCCGCGGCTAAAGCCTCTTCCGCCACAGGCACTGGGGCTGTCCATGGAGTACAGCAGGTACTCGTCCGCACGAAACGGCCGGTGAAACCACAGTGCGTGATCCAGGCTGGCCGCCTGAATATTTTTGCTGAAACCGGTGTATGGGTGGGGCAGTAACGCGGCGCCCAACAAGGCGAAATCGGACATGTAGGCCAATACGGTCTGGTGCCTGCAGGGATCATCCCCCAGTTCACCAAGCGCCCGAAACCAAATGTGTTGCTCGGGTTCCTGAGCTTGGGGCGCCAGGTAGTCTCGCCTGATAACCGGTTTGCGCTCGATGGGCTGCACCTTTGGTGCGTCCATCCGATCGGGATATTCCTGCGCTATTCGGGTCCAGTAAACGTGATCTGATTCCAGTTCCTCGGGGGGAGTGACCTGCGGTCGCTCGAACTGATGTGACAAACCCTGCTCTTCGCTGTGGAATGATACTGACGTGTTGAAGATAGCGACGCCATCCTGCTTGGCGACGACTCTCCTGGTGGTGAAGCTCCTGCCGTCGCGGATAGGATCCACCTCGTATACGATCTGCTTCGCCGGGTTGCCGGGCCTGAGAAAGTAGGCGTGCATGGAGTGGGCGTGCCGTGCTGTATCGACCGTTCTTATGGCGGCGTTGAGAGACTGTGCCAATACCTGACCACCGAACACCCGGGACGGGCGCCTGGGACTATTGCCAATGAACAGGTACTTATCGATTCGCTCGACTTCTAGAAACTTGAGTAGTTTGTCCAGATCACTGGCCACGGAGAACTCCTGAAATTGTGTGCCCGCGGGGGCTATTGGCGGGCTAACAACCCGTTGAAGAATACATCGAAATAGTCGATGGCTGCGGCATCGATGCTGTCTACTTTACGCCACAAACTGATATCCATGGCGGCATTTACCGCACCGGCGATCAAATTCTGGGCTACGAAGGTGCTCACCGGGCGTACGCTGCCATCTTTGACTCCCTCGCGTATAAAATCCCCGAAACATGCGTTGGCTTTGTCGGTGCGCTTCAGTATTTGCAGCCGGCGCTCCATGGGGAGAGCGGTGATGGTATTGTACCGTATCAGTGGTCCCTCTTTTGAATTCTGGATATAGAAGATACGCCGGCAAGTCAGTTCGACTTTCTCCAGCCCGCAGCTTTCGGATTGGATGGCCTGTGCGTGTATACCCTTTATAATGTCCTGAGAGCGGGTGTAGCAATTGAACAGCAGATCTTCCTTGTTCTTGATGTGGTAGTAAAACGCGCCCTTGGAGACATTCAGGTGTTCGGCGATTTCATCCAGGGATGTGCCGTTAAACCCCTGCTTATTGAAAAACCAGGTGCCGGTTTTGAAAAATGCCTCCTGCTTGAGGCGATTTTGCTCCTCGCGGTTGAATCCTTGTAGCGCGGTATCTCGCACACTGTCGTAGCTGATATCGGAAGGCTGATATTCCCCCTGGCCTGCGAATATTCCGTGTGCCAGTATATCGAGCGCCTCTTTAGCGGCGTCGCTGACCTGTTCCAGGGGTATGTTGTGCAGCCAGGAGAATGTCCAGTTCACGGAGCCCAGAATCGCCCGGGTTACCGAGGTGGGCTCACACTGGCGCAGGGAACCGTCTGCCACGCCCTGGCGGATATACTGGCGGATACGCTTGAACATGGCGATGTACCGGGCTTCCACCTCCTGGCGGTGAGGGCCTTTGAGCGCGGCGATTTCCAAAAGAGCGGCGATATGCGGTCCGCGACCCTCCTGCGCCGCCAACCAGTTATCGAAGTGTTGTAACAAGAATGCGGAGATGCGATCGATCGCGGAAGAATACTTTTGTTCAATTTCATCGAGGCTGTTGTGATGGTGCTCCAGCGCCGCCATGTAGCATTGGTAAATGAGCTCTTCTTTGGTTTTGACGTAATAGTAGAGGCTGGTTTTGGTCAAGCCGAGGCTTTCGGCGATATCACGCAGTGTCGTGGCGCGCGATCCCTTGTAGTTAAATAGCCTGGCTGCCTGTGACAGGATCGCCATCCGCTTGGCGTCGTGTTGCTCCGTGCGATTGAACGGCGATGATTGCTTACTTTGGCCCGCAGATATGTCAGCTGTCATGTAAATGTTGCCGGGGAGTGCTCTAGGAGCCCCCGGGGGATAACCTACCAATAATTCTAATATTCCAACTTTAAGTATTTTTTTTGTCGTTGTCTAGTGACCTGGCTACTTCCTGGAAAAGTCGCGGCGCTCAAGGCTTGTTCAAGCTAGTTTTGTGCACTCCCGGTGGCGAAAACAGTCCACGGTATGATCATTTAACATGCCGGTCGCCTGCATATGGGCATACATGATGGTAGATCCGACAAACGTAAAACCGCGTTTTTTCATGTCTTTGCTGAGTGCGTCGGATACGGGGCTGGTGGCGGGCAGGTCGCGCATGGACTTCCAGTTGTTCTGTACTGGGCGACCGTCGACGAAGTCCCAGATATAGTCAGAAAAACTACCCCTGTCCTGCTGCACCGCAAGGAAAGCGCGGGCATTTTTCCTGGCGCCGTAAACTTTAAGGCGATTGCGGATGATGCGAGGATCCAGCAGTAATTTGTCCAGCTTCTTGTCGCTGTAGCGGGCTATCTTCTGCGCATTGAAGTTGTCGAATAAAGCGCGGTAACCCCCTCGCTTGCGCAATACCGTTATCCATGCGAGCCCGGCCTGAGCGCCTTCCAGGATCAGAAACTCGAACAGGGTCTGGTCGTCGCGTACAGGCACGCCCCATTCCTCATCGTGATATTTTACGTACAGCGGGTCGTCCCCGCACCAGTTACAGCGTGTTGGCATTGGTTTGGCTCCGTTCTTTTCTCAGTATGGTGTGCCTTTTGTCGACTGTCCACAGCCTGGGTATGATAGTGGTAGTCAATGTCCAGCTATGCCACACTGGGCTGACAATTTTAAATGGCAGTAAGATGACAGAATCAATTCTTTACAGCCGTACTGGTCATGTTGGCCGGTTGGTTTTGAATAATCCCGAGCGGCACAATTCGCTGGGACAGGAGCAACTGGAAGGAATTCAGGCGCGCCTGGCTGAGGTGAGTGAGGATGAGCAAGTCCGTGTGTTAATTATTACCGGAGCCGGTGAAAAAACCTTTTGCGCCGGCGCGTCCTTGCAGGAGTTGAGTGCCGGGCAGATGAGCGGAGACTGCTTCCAGGTAACGACGGGGCAACTTGCCGAACTGGCCATCCCCACAATTTGCGCGCTGAATGGTAACGTGTTTGGCGGTGGCGTGGAGCTCGCGCTCTGCTGTGATTTCCGTATAGGCATCGAGGGTAGCCGTATGCGTGTGCCGGCTGCCGCCATTGGCTTGTGCTATCCACTGTCTGGCATCCGTCGCTTTGTTGAGTGCCTGGGCGTGAACCTTGCCAAGCGCATTTTAGTAGCATCTGAGGAATTTGATGCGGAGGCAATGCTGGATATTGGGTTTCTGGATCACCTGGTATTGCCCGGGCAATTGGAGGAGACAACCAATGATCTTGCGCAGCATATCGCGGGCCTGGCACCATTAGCTGTCCGCTCCATGAAGACTATTTTGCAGCAGGCTGGCGCGGGAGCTATAGACAGCGCGCAGGCCCAGGCGCTATCGCAACTGTGTTTGGATTCGGAAGATCTTCAGGAAGGCTTCAGCGCCCAGCGGGAAAAGCGCAGGCCCCTGTTTAAAGGCGTGTAACGCCATCAGGCTGTTGGGGAAAGTGGGCCGTGGCAGTTCAACTGCCTATCGATTGCCATCCAGGGAAAGCCGAGATTTTCCAACCAACTCAACCCGGCTGATTCTGTCTTTAACCGCGCTACGCTAGCTGCGCCGCAGGCAGTGAGGCAATTGTCGGCGATAACGACAACACTGAGCAAGCCTGGAATCGGTTGGCCATCTACCGGGCTTAAAGCGCGACCAAAGCGTTCCCCATCCTGGTTTGTCGCACGTTCAAAGTCACCGCGCATGGCGTAGCCTTTGTGGTTTAGCTTGAAGCGGGTGATTGCGGTACGTGTACCTTTGGGGAAGCGCGCGCCGACCAGCCAGTTAGCGCCATCGGGTTGCTTGCCAATGGTCGCGATGTCTTTATCCATTTCGATCAGAGCGTTGCTCACCCCGCGTTGCAGTAAAATTTTTCGCACAGAATCGATGGCGTAAGGGCGGATACAACTGTTGAGGTCTATCAACATACCTTTTTTGGTGAGGCGCGCTCCATCTTTACCAATCTCCAAATGGCGCCAGCCCACCAGGTTCAGCATCCCCCGAAGTTGTTCCGGGTTGGCCCGCAAGCGGCCTTTATCGTCAAAGCAGTCTTGTAATAGCCGGGTGGTGGGATCGAATATGTGTTTGCTCTCTTCCCACAGTGCGCCGACATAGTGGAAAAGACTGCGCGCCTCGGCATCGAGAGCTGTAAATAACCCCGTTCCTGCTTCCCGATTAATTCGGCTAATAATACTGTCTGGCTCATAGGAACTAAATTTGGTCTCCAGTCGGCGGATCTCGCCTTGAGCGAGTGCAATCAGTTCCGGTCCGCAGTCTGTACTGTTATTAACCACCAGATGACAGGAGCCGCCAAATGCGCGTATTCGATTCTCGGATTTCTCTACGATCACTTGCAAGGCCTCGCTTGATCCAAATATTCAAGATTAAACATGCCGATACCGTAATACCCCTCTTCGGGCTCCGTGATCACTGTGCATAATCTAACATCGACGTAGCTTAGTCGACCAGACAGGCCTATTCCGTGGAGTGGCATTCTATTCTACCACCGCCCGGGTGAATACGAGGGTCACAGTTGTACCATTTTCAGAAACCGCGTGCAGGTTCCCCGACAGTTGCTCCGCAATTGCGTGGACAGTGGTGAAGCCGGGAGTTTCGGGTGTATCCAGGTGAATGTTGCCAGGACACCCTATACCGCTATCACGCACCACCAGTTTATAAAGGCGTTCACCGGGAGTATCTGTGGACTCGATTTCGAATGAGATATGGATGTAGTTTGCCGGAGACGCCAGTTCAAAGGCGTGTTGAAAGCAATTTTCCAGTAGTTCGTATAAGGCGATGGAAAGCGGGGTGGCTATGTCAGCCGCTATCAGTTTTTTTGAAACCTCGTTGATGGAGGCTATCGTAGCGGGGTCCACGGAGGCATCAGTAACGAATTTCGATATCAAAATATCGGTATATTTATGCAGGTCCGCCAGTAGATCGCCATCCTGGAAATACAGGCATTCCTCCAGAGCAGATAACGCAGCTACCGGCTTGACGCTTCCCTTTGCAGATTCCCCGCCCGGGTGCTCAGGCAGAAAATCGTTCTGGCGTGACATGCAGTCGCCTAACAGTTTTAAGGTCGCTACATTGTGCCGATGGATTGCCTCAACGAGATCATCCTGCAACTCCAGTTGCTCCTGCATATCATCATCGGCTCGGCTTTCAGTTTCATGCATCTCAATGGCCATCAGAGTTGCACGCTTTTTTATCACATAGCTGTCGTAAACGCGCTTGAATATCCACAGGAAGAATAAGATCGCGATCCCGAAAAGACAATACGCCCACCAGGTGCGCCAGGGAGGTGGTAACACACGGACATGCAACGAAATACCTTCTCTGTTCCAGGTCCCCGCAGAATTAGCGCCCTGGACCCGAAATACGTAATCCCCAGAGGGCAAATTCGTATAGGTGGCTGTATTTCTCGTACCATTGTCTATCCAATAAGGGTCAAAGCCTTCGAGCATATACCGGAATTGATTTTTTTCTGGATCCAGGAAATCGAGAACGCTAAATGTGAATACTACGAAGTAGTCTTTGTGGGTTAGTTGGAGGGTTTGGATATTGGCTAGAGTGTTAGGCGAGATATTCTGCTGATTAGAAAGGTCAATGCTAGTAAGTTTAACCTGGGGCGGAGGAACAGCGGAATCTAGCGTACTGGGGTCAAATCGAATATAGCCACTACTGCCTCCGAAGTATAGCCTGCCTGCTGCATCCTTGTGCGAAACCCCAAAATCATACTCATAGTTTTGTAGTCCGTAGTGCCTCGAATAAAAAGTTACATCTTTAGTGGTGGGGTCAATTTTCGCCAAGCCGAGATTGCTTGAAAACCATGCATAACCAACCTCGTCGACTTGAATTGCATAAATCGTATGGAGATTATTTGGACTATTCAGCACACGCCCAATTTTAGAGGAGTCGCCGCTGTCCAAGTATTCCTTCCCCCAAAAAAAAAGTCCGTGATAAATGGTTCCCAGCCAAAGGTCTCCGGTAGGGGACTCAGCTATACTCCAGATTATGGGATTTGTTCGAGATGACAAATGGGTGTTACCAAGTTGTATCGTAGTCATTTTCCTGCTGCCCAGATCCATTTTGTAGAGAGCAGACTCGGTTCCAATCCAGATATCCAGATCGCTGGTTTCATATAACATTATTACCCTGTTATTTGTGCCGGATTGGAAGACTACATTTCCCTCACTGGAGATAATATTAAGTCCGCCTCCATATGTGCCGACCAGAGTCTCGCCGTTACTAGCTGTTAATATTGCACTGACAGAGTTTGAGGAGAGCGAATTCTGTCTATTCGCCCTAAAAGAGACCACTTTGCCTTTTTCTTTAGAGTAGAATTCTAGGCCGGTAGATCGATAGCCAACCCATATCCCCTTGGAATCTATGTGGATAGACATAATCTTTTTATTTGTAAAGTTATGTCTAAGTTGAGTCTCGTCCAATTTAGAGTGGCTATTTCGAGTTGGATCAAACTTGAATAACTCATCGTAGGATGCGATCCATGTTCCTTGATTCGGGGAACTATCAATTGCCACTAAAGAGTGTATGTCTTTGTCAGTATTTGTTCCAAATAAATCAAACTCAGTAGGAACCAAATAGTTTAGTCCGTTATATGTTCCTATCCAGTGAATATTATTGTGACCGACAGATATGGAAAGAACTTCATTGCTGGAAAGGCTTGAATTCGTCGTATGAAAGTGGGTAGATACTCTGCCCCTCTTTATTCGGTATAGTCCTTGGTCACTTGCTATCCAAGTTAATCCATTTTTTGAGTCGTGAATGATGTTATTTATATTTGCACTTACAGAGTTTAGTTGTTCCTCAGTTGGTAGTTCGAACTTTGGACACGATGCGGCATGGATATCTATAAGATAAAGGCCTTGTCCTCTTGTTCCGGCCCAAATTTTGTTGTCAGATAGCGCGGATATTGCTTTAGATTTGAGAGGTTGGACTGACATTCAGCCGTCATATTCGCCTTTTCCGGTGGAGCGAGATTATGTTCGAATTGATATAGTTCACCTCGAATTGTGGACGCGAATACTTTTCCAGAGCCGGATTGGGAAAAGTCAGTTATCCTAACCCCGGTAGATGTTTCAATATGCTTGACTGAATTTAATCTATAATTTATGAGGGATATTTCCCCATTCTCATACCCTATCCAAAGTACACCTTTGTTATCGGAGAACGCGGCGGAAATATTTTCTTCTAGAGTTGGGTCGATATCGTTCCATTGCAGTGAAGTGAAAGAATTGAGCAGATCGTCGTAGACTAGAATTCCAGCATCTCTCGTGACAGCAAATATCTCTCCAGACTCACCTTCCAGAATTTCCAATATATTGGAACTTGCGATAAAGCCTTCCTCAGTTTTATAAGTCCTGAATTCAAAAATACTATTGCCGTCAAATCGGTTGACGCCATCCAGGGTCAAAATCCAGAGTGTTCCATCTTTTCCACTAATAGTGTTTTTCACCGTGCTCTGACTTAGACTTGCGCTAACAGGCCAAAGAGAGATAGAAAATTTGGTGTGCTGCTCAGCTTGAATAGAGGGACTAAAAAGCAATAGTAAATACAAAAAGGGGAAAAGGTGGCCATTTTTGAAAATGTGGTGTTTCAAAAGAATGGTAGTAGTTGAGCGCTGAGTAAAATCCACACATCGAAGAATGCCAAAGGCACTGGAATAGAGTATCTTGATTCCCATTAGAGAAATTGTATCAATCAACGAACTCTATCCGAAATTTGTCGATGAACTCGTGGTATGCCATATTAAGCTGATCAATTTCAGCATCCAGGTTGTCATAAACTTCGTTACGTCCGTTCGCTTCGATCTTAGCGCTGATATATCGGACCTTTTCTGCGCCAATATTTGCACTCATCGACTTTATTGCGTGAGCTGTGCGGTACAAAGATTCGGAGTCGCCCGATTGGTTGTTTTTTTCGATTTCTATTAGCTTTTCGATCATTTGATTGATAAAGCCTTCGAATATAGAGGGTAAGATTGATTTCCCTGTCTGTTTTTCCACCTCCAGAATATTTTCTATAGCAGAAAGATTTAGAACCTCGCTTTTCCTGAAAATACTAGAAGATAGGCCATGCATCTTTGACGAAATATTGGAATGAGAGTTGGCTATGCTTCCAGTAATGGTTTGTGAACTAA
>PVMS01010943.1_pt1 | contig 11325 bp, 9 predicted proteins | sample 1853461 | NCBI WGS metagenome assembly PVMS01 (sample SAMN08582032, study PRJNA380276) | Marine sediment metagenome, whole genome shotgun sequencing project. | isolation source: ocean sediment barecode stripped | collected 2017
CCCCACGCTCACCCACCCGCGTCTCGAGACCTTCCGGCAAGGCGTCGACGAGCTCCGCCAATGCGGCGCGTTCCACCGCCTGTCGAATCTCGGTCTCGGTGGCCTCGGGCCGCGCCAGAAGTATATTGGCACCCAGGGTCTCGTTGAACAAATAAGTATCCTGAGTCACCAGAGCGATTTGATCCCGCAGTGCTTCCAGTTCGTAGTCACGCAGACTATGACCGTTCATGCGCACTTCGCCCTTCTGAGGGTCGAAAAAGCGCATGAGCAGATGGGCAGCGGTGGTCTTGCCTGCCCCCGAAGGCCCGACAAGAGCCAATGTGCTTCCCGCCGACGCGGAAAAGCTTGCATCTCCCAGAGCGAGACGACGATTCGAAAAGTAAGAAAAATCCACACCCGAGAATTCCAGCGAGGCGCCGCCCCGAGCCGCCGGGAGCACGGCGGCGACACCGTCGGTGACCACGACTTTTTCATTGTGCACCGCGTACAACCGCCGCGTTGCTCCCAGAGTATCGGCTAACTGGCGTCCGATGTAAGCGATTTCCGATACCGGCAGAAAAGCTGCCATGGCGAGCAACGTAAACAGGGGCAGAGTTTCGGAAGCCAACTCACCGGCCGTCACCAGCCGGGCACCGGTGAAAACAACCGCGAGACCACCGAGACCGGTGGCCACTTCCAGCAACGCCATTTGAAGGGTGAGATTTCCGAAAAACGGCAACCGCAAGCGCAGATGGCGTTCGGTGCGCGCGACCATCTCTGATTCGCGCCGCGTTACCTGCTCGTAGGCGATGATCTCGTTGAGCCCCTGGATCGTGTCCACCATATGGGCATTGAGATCCGCCAGCGCTTCCCGGGCACGGGAGCCGAGCTCATCGATTCGGCGGCGCATATAAAAGGGATTCAAGGCGACGACCAGCAGAAACGGCAACAACGCCAATGCCATGGGCCACCCGAAATAAAACAAGGTGCCGAAGACGAGAGCCGGAACCAACACAGCAACGAAAGCGGGTGCCACCGTGTGAGCGAAAAAAAACTCGATGAGCTCCACATCGTTCGTCGCCATGGCAACCAGATCGCCGGTGCGGCGCCTCAGTAGATAGGCCGGCGCCAACTTGTCGAGTTTTTCGAAAAGCGCGATGCGCATCTCCGCAAGCATGCGAAAAGCCATATCGTGGGCAATCCCCGACTCCAACCAATGCAGAATCCCCGCGAGCGGGGCGATCACCAGGAGTATTTCCAGATAGTGATCGAAAGGAGCGTTGTTTTTGACAGCCGCCACCACCAGCGCACTCACCACTCCAACGCCGATCAAGGCGAAGACGCGCGCAACGCCGAAGAAGAAAGTAACCACCAAATTGACCTTCCACGGCAAGACATGACGGAAGAGCTCGCGAAATGCGTCGAGCCAACTCATGCCCTCGGCACGAAGGATGGCGTCGGTGGGCTCCAGGTGTGCGTCTTCTACCTCTTCAATGCTCTGTAAGATCGGAAGCGGCTCGTTAACCGGTCTTTCTTCGACCGCAGGCGACGGAGCTTCCAGGCTCTCGGCAGCCTGTGCCGACATCAGTTTGTAATAGCAACCGCCTGCTTTCATTAGGTTCGCGTGGGTACCGGTCTCTACCAAACGGCCCTGATCCAGCACCAGCAACCGATCCGCGCCGATGACGCTGGACAGCCGATGAGCGAATATGAGTGTTGTACGCCCCAGCATGAGCCGATCCAGAGCTTCCTGGATGACCGCCTCGTTCTCGGCGTCAACTGAGGACAGCGCTTCGTCGAGGATGAGAATGGGAGCGTCGCGCAGCAAGGCCCGGGCGATGGCGATACGTTGGCGCTGTCCTCCGGATAAGCGTATGCCGCGCTCACCCACGACGGTCTGGTAGCCTCGGGGAAGCTGGCTGATGAAACCGTGAGCGTTGGCGACACGGGCCGCGGACTCTAACTCGTCTTGGGTGGCCTCAGGCCTGCCGAAACGGAGATTGTCTTCCACGCTGCCGTGAAATAAATAAGTGTCCTGATGAACCACCGCGACATTCCGATGGATGTCGTGCGGATGGAGCTCCCGTAGATCGCACCCGCCGATGCGCACGCTTCCCTGCTGCGGATCATAGAAACGCAACAGTAAGCGCACGACACTGGATTTACCGGCGCCGCTCGGCCCGACAAAACCGACACGCTCACCGGCGGCAATATGGAAGCTCAGGTCCTGATGCGCCCGACGCCGTCCGCCCGGGTAAGCGAAGCTCACTTGCTCGAAGCTCACGGTTGGCGCCAAAGCTCGCTCACTTGGAACGATGTCCTCACGCGGCTTGATCAACGGCTCAGCATCGAGCACTGCAAAGATCCCTTTAGCCGACGCGAGCGCCACCATGCCCTGGTGCAACAGCGAGCGAAGATCACGCTGTGGCCGGTACACCTCGATACCCATCATGAGAATGATGAGAAGCGCCTCCAGGCTCATGCTCCCGGCGATGACACGGTAGGCACCATAGCCGAGTGTCGCCGCTGCGCCCACAGCGAGTCCGGTATCCACGATACCCCTGGCCAGCGAGTTGGTAGCCAGCACCCACATGGTGGTGCGGTAGAGCTCGTGGGCCTTGCGGGCCAGTAGTTTTCCGCGCGCGCTGCTCTGACCAAAGGCCTTCAGTGTGGCAAAGCCCTGAATCGCATCCAGGAATTCCGCAGCAAAGGCGCCGTAGGCTTTCGACCGGAGCAGGCTGTTGGTGCTGTCCCACTTGTGGAAAACACTCGGCGCAATGAGTGTGAACAGCGCAAAAGCGAGCATCACCGCTGCTACCGGGAGATCGAGAGCGGCAACCAGGGCGAAAACCACCAGCGGTGTCAGTGTGGCGACGAAAAGCTGCGGCAGGTATTGCCCGAAGTAGGTCTCTAGCTGCTCCACCCCATCGACCATGGCAAGCAGCACATCGCCGGTACGTTCGAGGCCGAAGTGCGCCGGCCCGAGCTCGACCACCTTGTTATACAGGCGCTCGCGAAGGGCTAGCTGAACACGCGCCGCGGTGCGGTGGGCGATCATGTTTCGCCAGTACTCGAGTGCCCCGCGCAGCAGCATGACCGCAGCCACCAGAACGACCGGCAAGACGAGGGACTGCGCGGACACTCCGGCAAAGACCTGGGCCAGCAACCAGCCAAGCAGCGCCAATCGGCCAATGCCCACCAGCGCAGCAAGCAAGCCCACTGCCGCCGCACCGGCGATACGCGAACGCACGCCTTCCGAAAACTGCCAGAGTCGACGATCAAGAAACATTAGATGCAAAAAAGGGGACAGGTACCTTTTTTACGTTTTCCTATGAGAAAAAAGGTACCTGTCCCCTTTTTTCTTTTTTTCTCCTCAAATGCGAACGTCGCCCTTGATGTTGACCCGGGAAGCTTGCTCGAGAATGCGATCCGCAGCGGCCGTGAGGTCACGAGCGATCGCAGGCCCGTCTATCCCCACGAGCTTTCCGTCGCGCTTCACACGCTTTCCAGCAACCCAAACGCTTTTGATGTCACCCACGTTGGCTTGAAAGACGACCGTGGCGGCGGGGTCGGTCGCCGGTGAAAGGTTGAGCGCGCTGTTGTCGAAGAGCAGGAGATCGGCTTGTTTACCAGGAGTGATGCTGCCTAGTCGGGAATCCAGGCCGAGGGCCTTTGCCGCACCCAGAGTCGTCGCTTCCAGTAGATCGCGTGTGCCCGCGGTGTGTACCCGTTCTATTCCCTTCTCGTGGGCCAGTTCGACCTCGTGAGATCGCTGCAAGTAGAACGTGAGGCGCATCGGCGTGAACATGTCACTGCCGACGGCGTTGACGGTATCCATTCCGAGCCCCACCGGCACTCCCGCGGCCCGAGCCTTTCCAAAGGAGGGAAACTCGCCGGTCTCGGTCTCGGGCGTGCCGGTAACGCCGACGCCGAGTCGCCGCAGGATCTCGAACTCTTCCAGTTCGATCCCGTTACCGTGGGAAAAGTGGACAGTTTGACCGCGCAAGCCCGACTCTTCGAGAAAGGGAACCAAACGGAACTCACCAAAATTATGGATGTGAATCGTCACCAGACGAACATCGGCCCCCCGCGCCGCCAACATCTCCTTTTTTGCCTCCTCCGGCATGTACGGCGCCATGGTCTCGAGGTAAGAGGGAGCAATACCGAACTGGAGGTTACTCGCCTCATCCGTAAAGTACTTGGCCTTGATGGTCTTCGCGTGCTGGTGACGCCATTCCTCGCGGTCCATGTACGCTTTGCCAATCTCTTCTACCGTGATGGTGTCGCCAGGCCGATGCTTTGGGGGTTGCCGGAATCCGTAGCAAAAAAAGCCTCCGACCCCCGATTGGAGAATGCCTTGGACAGCCGCCTCGGCGTGCTCGGGTGTCAGGATGTTGTGACAATGGTCCACGACCGTGGTGACCCCGGCGTTGAGCGCTTCGAGTCCACCGGCGTAGCCGGCAAGAAGCATGTGCTCGGGCTCGAAGCTCACTCCCCGCCGATAGAGACCTTCTTTGATGTACTCGTTGAAAGTCCACTCCGGGCCTTGACCGCGCATCAAGACTTGCCACAAGTGCCGATGCCCGTCGACGAAGCCGGGCGTTAAGATCGCTCCCTGAGCATCGATCGTTTCATCCGCCCGGGCGGTCAACTCGGTGCCCACTTCGGCAATCTTCCCATCGCGAATCAAAACACCGCCGCCCGAGATGTCCCCCAACTGCGGGTCCATGGTGACGACGGTTGCATTGCGGATGAGTGTGGATCGTTGTGCGGCCTGGCCGACCGCCGCTGAGGCGCCCGCGTGGCGTGCAACGAGGCCCGGCACCAAAGCGGTGGAACCAAGCGCAAGAAGTTGCCGGCGGTTGAGTTTGAATCCAGTGCTGTCCGTAGAATCGGGCATGGCTTGCTCCTCTGTGCTTTATGGTTTCAACTCGATCTCACCGCTTGTGCGACAATTTCCCGTCTCCCTACATTCCACCGCTTCCTCTGTCGTAATTCGGTCATTGGGCTCCCGAGAGCGATACAAATAGTGATACATGGTGACAATGTTCCCATCGAACCAACGATCCCGATACAGGTAGTCGCTGAACTCTTCCAGCTTGACGAGCTGCCTTATCTCGTCCATGGACTTGCCTTCCACCATATATCGCAGGACTTCGTCCCTCAGCGCCTCGATGTATCATTCCCTTTCCTCTTGGGCCGAGACGATCTTTCCCAACCCTACGGCAAGCAAGATCAGGCCAACGACTTTTATTTTCATTTTTTTCTCCTTCTACCCGACAATCCGCCAGCTAAAGCTGGCGGATTCTCCTGGCACGTGCGAGGACTCTCAGCTTATAGATACCCGAACCGGGCAGCATCCTCTTTGAACCTGTCGAGCGCCCGAACCCGGATCTCATCGAACAACTCCCGAGTCAGAAAGTGCACACCGGGCAGGTCTCCCTTGCGGTTGCCTACGAAGACTTCCTCGGGCATGTCGTAGTCTTGGAGTGTGGCCCCTTGCTTCTGCTCGAGGGCAAAGCCCAGAAGGTGGACGCGGTGTGTAGCCTCGGTCAAGCGTTCGGCGCTCATCTCCGTCCCGTAGATCGAAGTGATAACCTCAACGGTTTGCTGAACCGGAGCTAGAGTAAACAAGCACCCCCCGTGCAGATTGTAGTTGATCATCTCCCAGCCACGGTTGACGATATGGTCGACCCAGTAGTCGGCGGACTCGGGCTGGCATTTAGGATCGATCGTGTAGAGCAAATAGGTGCGCATCGACATGTGGCCGCCGGCGATGGCAAACGGGTAGCCCGGATTGGTTTGCGCCAGATAGGCCGAGTGTTCGACCCCTTTGCAGTGCATGGCAAAGCCGCCACCGCCAATCTCTTCCGAGATTTTCTTGACACCCTTGCCGAAGAGCGGCTCGCGGCCGTAGGCGATGTCCTCCATGACTCGAGCCACCCCCTCGACGTCGCCGAACCGGATTCCCCCGGCAAGGTCGCCATCCTGGCGCTCGTTGAAGTCCATCAGAAAGGACAGGACCACGCTGGACGAGATAGCGTCGATTCCAAGATCATCGGTCAGACGCGCCAGACGAAGGTTGTCGCCGGGGTCGTCGATGCCCAGGTTGGGGCCGGTCAGCTCCATGGGCTCGAACTCGTAGCGACCCACGAAGGGGCCGTGGTTGCGGCGTGCCTTACGAAGATCCGGGTCCTTACCACCTTCCGGCGACGCATAAACATCTTGATGGCAAGATATCTGACAGCCAAAGCAGTTCTTATCAATAATAATATACTCGGCAGCGTCACGTACCGTTTCCAGATGGGTGGAAACCGCCAAATTCTCTCCCCGAGGTTCGAAATTCTTGTGGGGCAGAACTCCGAAGTTATCCAGGAACTTCGCGAGCCGCCCGGTGCCGCCACCCCCTTCATAGTTGTTCGGATGGCGGTAGTTTTGGCTCTGCGGGCCCCGGCCGATATCGCGATTGATGGATTTCAGTCGCTCGTCCCCTTTCGTGTAGATGTCCTTTTCAGCGTGGGCAACGATGGCAAGGATGTTCTTGGAGCCGAGAAGAGAGCCCATGCCCAGACGACCGGCAAAACGGAATTTGTCCTCGCCGGTCATGACCTGCTCCTGGGTGGTGCCCACGATGCAGGCGTACCAGACGTGCTCCCAGTGCTCGCCGGCGGGACCAATCACCGCAAATTGAGCCGGAAATTTGCGATTTTCCCGATCGTTGAACTGGCGGTTGAGATAAGCGATCTTCTCCGGGCTACGCTTGCCAATCATCTCATCCGGAGCGGGCTGTAGCTCCACCTGGGGGCCTTCTGAGCTTTGTCGAATCACCAGAATTTGCGGGGTATCGGCGCGGCCGGTCAGGATCAAATCATCGAGACCGGCGGATCGGAATTTACGACCAAAGCTGCCGCTCATGGCCGACCAAGCCGGCATCGGCATGTCCTGCAAAGTGCGCTTCAAGGGTGAGTATGCCGTGAAAAAGGTGCGCAATCCGGTCATGTAAGCGGTCCCGGTGAGGCAACCTATGTTGATTGCTACCGGGCTGTCGGCGGCAAATGGATCGGTGACGCTGTACTCCGACATGATCTTGAAGGAGCGTCCGATACCTCCCAGAAAGTCCATGTCATCTTCCACGGGACGCTTCTCCAGTTGGACCATGCGACCGGCGGAAATGTCGAACAAACCTCGCGTGAATGTGTAATCCGTGACCTGCGTAGCTTTCTCGTTGAGCGCTTCCAACATGTGACTTTCTCCATCTTTGCGGTAAGAAGACGACGATCTAGAAGAGACCTCATTTGCGTCCTGACTATGTGTAGCGTTATACCCGCCGGGATGTCAAGTAGGAGGAGAACCTATCTTGAGAACCGGTGGCACTTCGCCCCTCGACGTAATAGAGTTGCCAAAAAAGAGGGGCAAATATGCTGCGACTGATCCAGGTTCCTTACGATTCGGGTGGCCGTGACCGTCGAATGGGACGAGGCCCATCCCACTGAAGACGTTTACGTGCACGTCGACATGGACGTACACCATCCTGATCTGGTGCCGGTCAACTCGTACCAACCACCAGAGGGACTCACTCCAGAGGAAGTTCAAGGATGCATACGGACGATTGCCGGCCAGTTACGGCTGGTAGGCGCATCGGTAACCGCCTACGATCCGGACTGCGACGTGGATGACAAGGGATTGAATGCAGGCTTGAGTCTCATAGAGTTGCTCGCCCAGCTCTCTCATGAGCAACCCGGCCTGTCCAACAATGGCCCCGAGTCGAGGTAACACGTCATGGCACTGAGCGCATTGGACGACAAGTCGACAACGCCGCAAGAAGATGAGCTGGCATTAATTGACGGAGTTTCAGCGACATTGATACGAGATTACGATGCAACCGAGTTGAACGTCAGTGAAAGGCAAATGCTCGTGAGCCGCTATCCTAGAAAAAAAGGCGACGGATGAACCTTCCTTCCGAGCTCACCTGGATCTTGGCGGTCACCATCCTTGCTTACGTGGCCGGAATGTACGGCCTGGCCCTGGCGGTTCGCAAACGAATCCACAACACGGAAGATTTCATCGTCGCGGGGAGACGCTTACCGCTTTCCCTGGCTTGGGCCACATTAATGGCAACCTGGTTTGGCGCCGGAACCATACTTGCTGTCACCGAGGAGGTGCGTAGGGAGGGAATGCGGGCCGCCGGTCTCGATCCAATAGGAGCCGGCTTTTGTCTGCTGCTTGCCGGTTTGTTCTTCGCCAAGCCTCTGTGGAAAATGGGTCTCCTTACTTTGAGCGATTTCTTTCGGAGACGGTTCGGCCCTACCGCAGAAATCGTATCCGCATTGATCATGGTGCCCACTTATTTCGGCTGGGTTGCAGCGCAGTTCGTTGCTCTATCCGGCCTGCTAGAGCTGTTTTTCGGAATAGAGCTGGAAGTCGGCATTCTCTTGGTAGCAATGGTCGCCATGGGCTATACCCTACTCGGCGGTATGTGGTCGGTCACTCTGACCGACGCGGTACAAATCACGGTGGTTCTCGTGGGCCTTGTCATCTTGACGATCACCGTTTTGGGGCAGCTCGGAGATGGTGGTGTTTTCGCAGGTCTTTTGAGACTGAAGCAAGAAACACCTCCTGACATGTTTCAGTTGATTCCCACCGACTCGGCCGGAGAGCTTCTGGGATGGCTCGGCATATTCTGCGTTGGAGCACTCGGGAATATCCCGGGACAAGATTTGATGCAGCGGGTGTTTGCCGCCAAATCAGCGGTGGTGGCCCGACGCGCTTGTTACGTCGCTGGTTTTGCCTATCTCAGCTTTGGCTTCCTGCCGATTTTGCTCGGACTGGCAGCAAGAATCCTCGTCCCCCAAGATCTCGATCGGGCCATACTCCCGGCGCTCGCTTCCCTTTTCTTGAGCCCCGTCACATTGGTCATCTTCACGGTGGCGCTCATTTCCGCAGTGCTCTCGACGATCGACAGTGCCATCCTCTCCCCTGCCAGCGTGCTGTCACAGAACGTTTTCGAGCGTTTCAACCACGGCCGCATTCCTTCGCTCACTTTGAACCGGATTGCCATCGTCGTCGTCACCGCCGGAAGCGTGGGTGTCGCGTCCCTGGGTGAAAGTGCCTACGCGCTGCTGGAAGACGCTTATGAGCTGCCGCTGGTCAGCCTCTTCGTCCCCCTGGCTTTCGGACTCAAGAGCAAATATGCCGGAGAGCGATCGGCGATCACCGCGATGGTTGTTGGCGCCGGCCTGTGGATGTTCCATTATGCCGCCGACTGGGAGTACTTTTTGGAGCCTTGGACTTCCCAGTGGCAATTGACGCTGCCTGTGTCCCTCACGGTTACCCTCATCAGCCTTCTTGCTTATTGGCTCGCCAATAGCGGACGCAGCCACGGGCAGATTTGATTTTGAATCCATCATTTGATGTTATAATGTATGTTATAACCGCCTGCGGGAGGTCAGACAAACCATGAGTACATTGAAACTTACGACCGTCGGCAATTCAACCGGTGTGGTCTTGCCAAAGGAAATCCTGCAGCGTCTCCGTGTCGACAAAGGGGACTTGCTCTATGTCCTCGAAACACCAAACGGCATCGAATTGACCCCGTACGATCCAGAGTTTGCAGCCCAGATGGAAGCCGCCGAGCGTGTCATGCGCGAGGACCGCGACGTGCTGAAGAAACTGGCTGAGTAACTTCGGTGGATGAGCCCGTCTGGATTAAAGATGAGGTGGTGCTCGCTATTCATCAAAGGCAACTGGCGGAGCACGGCGGCAGTGGGGGTGTTCGAGACGAGGGCCTCCTCGCTTCGGCCCTGGCCAGGCCCAAGAATCTGCTGGTCTATTCCGAGAAGAAACCGAACCTAGCGGATCTTGCTGCCGCTTATGCCTTCGGTATCGTTAAAAATCATCCTTTTGTTGACGGCAACAAGCGTACCGCCTTCGTCGTGTGCCGAACTTTTTTGATTTTGAATGGGCACGACCTCGATGCCACACAAGAAGAAAAATATCTCGCTTTTGCTCATCTAGCAGAGGGCCGAGTTTCCGAGCAGGAGTTAGCTATCTGGATTGTGAGTCTTCGAGAAAAACTGCAAGACGAGACGTCTTGTTGACCCTGGGCTTTAATCCACAAAATATCCTTACTCTGCAACTGGACCTGCCAAACGACCGGTACCCAACTATCCAGGCCCGGTGTGAGCACATCAAACGGAACCAGCCTACCGCTACGCTATCGGAGCTTTCGGATCAGGGCGGCTATGGGAGGAGCCGGTTGTCCTTGAAGAAAACTCTCGACGCCCCGAATGAGACTTTTCTGGAGCCGTGTGACCAAAGAATAAACTTCGCTGGCTTTCTGTGTGAAGGAAAAGTCACAGGCCGACTCACGCAATTCCGTCGAGACGAGATTTATCAGCAGCGCTTCCCCATTCATGCCACCGTCGACCTCAGTTCCCAGGGCTATGAGCCTTGGTACGTTCAGCTCGGTGTCTTGATTGAACAACCAATGGAGATCATAAAGATCCTTTTCGCTGCCCCGGCTGACGAGAGTCGCGGCTTTCATTTTTAAGAGTGTCTTCAGGTTGGCCACGACGACGCCGTCGCCGGCCGTCATCCCCGAACCGATGTCGAACAGGTTCGTGTCCAAAACGGCTTGCGCTGTGAAATTGTGACTGTCCAGGTGGCAAGTCGCGTGATAGAAGTGGGCTGTCGTTCGTTCGTCCCCAAAGGTGGCTCCCATTTCACGTAGCGATTTGACTGCAAGGACTGTGGCCTTTTGAGATAAGTCGTCTTTGTTGAACAAATCGAGATCGTCAGAGCGGCGGTGTCCAGCGTAATAGCCGGCCAAGGCGGACCCTCCAACCAACATGCAGCCGGGAAGCCCTTCCGCAAACACATGCGTGAGCGCTCGGTACAGCGCGGCGGGCAAGACCTTCGCTGCTAGGCTGCTTTGCGGCTTTTGTTCCAGGTCCATAGCATCTCGAGCTCCCGCCGCCTCGCGGGGTGAATGTGCCTTTTATAGATCGGGAAACTCTTCCAGACGGAATGGCCCAATGTCTTTTCCGCGGCGAAAAGGCCATAGACCTCGACGAAGCGACCGACCGCTCTGGGATCCGAACTTTTCAACGCGATGGCAAAGTCATCGAGCTCGGGGTATAGGCGGTCCCAGAGTAATGCGGCCCGCAGTTGTGCATGGGTGTTGGGCTCAAAGCAGGGGAGCGGTTCGACCAGTTCCTCCACCGAGACTCCAACCACTTCGCTGAGGCGGAGCAAATGTCGACTCTGAAGGTTGGGGTCTTCCTGTTGGAACCACAACGAAACGGCTTGTCTGCTTACACCGACGCGACGGGCAAGCTCCTCAAGGCC
>PVMS01110887.1_pt1 | contig 11324 bp, 13 predicted proteins | sample 1853461 | NCBI WGS metagenome assembly PVMS01 (sample SAMN08582032, study PRJNA380276) | Marine sediment metagenome, whole genome shotgun sequencing project. | isolation source: ocean sediment barecode stripped | collected 2017
ACACCATTGCTTGCGCTAACCAGCGACAGCAATGGTGTCGAGCAGAAATCTCCGTGTCCGGAACCTGCCAATAGATCCGGTAGCCGTCGTTTCGGAGCGGCTCATCTTTATCGAGGCGGCGAGGTCAGCGCTCCTGAGACGGAACAAAGCGCTTACATTTTTCCGCAGATATTCCGCACCGAAGGCTTCCTGTTCCCCCCGGGTTCTGCCAGTAGCTGCCTGATCGGAGTCTTGGGCGGTTTTTCTAAGATGCTGGAATATATGAAAGAAACTGGTGCCGCCGGGGTGAATTGAACACCCGACCCCTCCCTTACCAAGGGAGTGCTCTACCCCTGAGCTACGGCGGCCCATGGCCGAGACATGGGGTGGCGCAGGAGGCGCCTCATCGACAGGCGCGGACCATGCCACCGGGATTTCTCGAAGGCAAGCGCGAACTGGGCCGGAATTTGGGCCGTGGGTCCGGCCCATTGTGGTTCTGTGCAGGGCGGCAGATAACCGGCCGTGGCTTGCGGATTATGGCCTGTTAACACTGGCCCGAGCCTGGGTTTGGCGCCCGCCGACACTGCCTTGACCTTGCCGCATTTGGCCCCCAGAGTGCCGCCCTCATGAGCGCGGATACCAGCAAGCTGAACGCATCCAAGCAGGACGCGCGCGATCAGCGCAGCGCCGCAGCGCTGCGCGAAAATCTGCGCCGTCGAAAGTCCCAGGCCCGGGCCCGGGCGGCCGAAGGAGCGGAGATGGCCAGGATGGACGGAAAGCGGAAGGCCGCCCAGTCCCCACCCCGGGAGGCCAAGCCTTGAGGCAGGGCGGTCCCTAAAGTAGTACACCGCCATCCGCCTGAACCTCATTGCACCCGTGGGGTCTCGGGCTGGTGAATCTGCGATCGGGCCCATGTTTCGGGTTCGCCCACTCTAAACCTGCGCGGAAACCTGCCCAGACCTAGGAATTTGTTGAATGGACCAGATACGTGTTCGCGGCGGCCACCGCTTGACGGGGGATATCCGGATTAGCGGCTCGAAGAACGCGGCGCTGCCGCTGATGGCGGCGAGCCTGCTGACCGACGAGACGCTGACGCTCACCAACCTGCCGCACCTGAACGACATCACCTCGATGGCTGGCCTCTTGGCCCAGCACGGCGTCGACATCGTGCTCAACGGCGACAGCGAGGCGGGCGGCCACACAGACGGACATGGTGGCCGGGTGCTCGAACTCACCGCCGGCCGGCTGACCAGTAGCCGAGCGCCCTATGATCTGGTGCGCAAGATGCGCGCCGGCGTGCTGGTGCTTGGGCCACTGGTGGCGCGGGCCGGCAGGGCCGAGGTCTCGCTGCCCGGCGGCTGCGCCATCGGCACGCGGCCGGTGGATCTGCACCTCAAGGGGCTGGAGCAGTTGGGCGCGGCGATCGAGCTGCAAGACGGCTATATCCACGCCAGCGCGCGCCAGGGGTTGACCGGCGCCGAGATCGTGTTCCCGACAGTATCGGTCGGGGCGACGGAGAACCTCATGATGGCGGCGGCGCTCGCCAAGGGCGAAACCCGTTTGGTCAATGCGGCGCGCGAGCCGGAGATCGCCGCCCTGGCGGCCTGCCTTATCCGCATGGGGGCGGCCATCACCGGCCTCGGCGGCGACACCCTGGTGATCTACGGGGTCGACCGGCTGCACGGCGCGCGCCACGCGGTCATTCCCGACCGCATCGAAGCGGGCACCTACGCCATGGCGGCGGCCATCACCGACGGGCACCTGACTCTGGTCGGCGCGAAGCCCGAGCACTTGCGCACGGTGCTGGAGGCGCTCGCCCAGGCCGGCGTCGAGATCTCCGAGACCAACCGCGGCCTTTCGGTCAAGCGGGCCAACGGGCGGCTTTCCGGCGTCGACGTCATGACCGAGCCCTTCCCCGGCTTCCCGACCGATCTGCAAGCCCAGATGATGGCGTTGATGGCAACAGCCGAAGGCGCGTCGATGATCACCGAGAGTATTTTCGAGAACCGCTTCATGCACGTGCCGGAGTTGATGCGCATGGGCGCCAACATCAACGTGCACGGTGCCTCGGCCCTGGTTCGGGGCCAAGCCGGCCTGACCGGCGCGCCGGTCATGGCGACCGATCTCCGGGCCAGCGTCAGCCTGGTGCTGGCCGGTCTGGTGGCGGAGGGGGAGACCCTGATCAATCGGGTCTATCATCTCGACCGCGGCTACGAACTGCTGGAGGAGAAGCTGTCGGCCTGTGGTGCCGACATCGAGCGGATCTCGGATTAATCCCCCTGGTGTGGTAATACAGCCCGCATGGTAAGTCCCAGCCACCTCAAGCTTCGCGCCCGCGACCTCGACGACATGGCCGTGATGGCTGCCATGCTGCAGGACGCCGTCGTGCGCCCCGCCGAGATGACCTATCAGGCGCGCGAGAAGCGCTTCGTCATGGTCATCAGCCGCTTCCGTTGGGAGGACCCAGAGGTGAAGCCCGATCCGGCCGACGAGGAGGTGTCGGACGGCGAATCGCAAGCGCCCGAAGCCCAGGCGGACTCTCAGGCGGACGGCCAGGAGGACGCCCGTTTCGAGGACGCCGGCCCCCGGCCCCTTTACGAGCGGGTAAACGCAGGCCTCTGCATCGAGAATGTGCGGCGGGTGCGGACCCAGAAGCTCGACCTCAAGGATAAGGACCAGGTCTTTAGCCTACTGACCGTGGAGGTGCGCGCCCGTACGCTCACCCTCGTGTTTTCCGGCGGCGCTCTCGTTCGCCTTGAGGTCAGCTCTATCGCTTGCTTCCTTGAGGACCTGGGCGAGCCCTGGCCGACGCCCTGGCTGCCGCTGCACGAGACCGAGGAGAGCGAAGCCAGCGCGGCGGACACAGCTGAGTCCGGGGCGGGCGAGTAAGCCGCGAGAGGGTGGAGATGGCCGCCAACGACAGACTCACCCTGGCGGTGCCCAGGGGACGCATCCTGAGCGAACTGGTGCCGCTTCTGGTGCGCGCGGGCGTCGAGCCCGAGGCCGCCTTCGCCGATGAAAACGCCCGCCAGCTGCGCTTTGCCACCAACCAGCCGGCGCTGGAGATCGTCCGGGTGCGCAGCTTCGACGTGGCCACCTTCGTCGCCTTCGGCGCGGCCCAGCTCGGCGTCGCCGGTAACGACGTCATCATGGAGTTCGACTATCCGGAGCTCTATGCCCCGGTCGATCTGAAGATCGGCCAATGCCGCTTGTCGGTGGCCGAGCCGCGGGAGATCGGCGAACGCGACGATCCGGCGCGCTGGAGCCACATCCGCATCGCCACCAAGTATCCCCGCATCACCCGGCAGCATTTCGCCCGGCGCGGCGTCCAGGCCGAGTGCATCACGCTCAGCGGTGCGATGGAGCTGGCGCCGGGCCTGGGGCTCTGTCGGCGCATCGTCGACCTGGTCTCGACCGGCGCGACGCTAGCCGCCAACGATCTGGTGGAGGTCGAGCAGATCGCCCGGGTCAGCGCGCGGCTGATCGTCAACCGGGCGGCGCTGAAGACCCGGCCGCAGGAGATGGCCGGCTGGATCGACCGCTTTCGCGAGGCGGCCGATGCCGTTTAGCCTGACCACCGCTCAGCCCGACTTCGAGGCGCGCTTCGCGGCCTTCTTGGCCGCCAAACGCGAGACCGGGGAGGAGGTCGACCAGGTGGTGGCAGCGATCCTCGTTGAAGTGCGCGAGCGGGGCGACGCCGCGGTCATCGACTACACCGAGCGCTTCGACCGGCTGCAACTCACGCCCCAGGAGCTGAAGATCACCGCTCAGGAGATCACGACGGCCGAGGCCGCTTGCGGTGAGGCGGAGCTTGCCGCGCTTGCAGAGGCCGCTCAGCGCATCACCGACTATCACCGCCGTCAGACGCCCGAAGACCTCGACTACCACGACTCTGCCGGGGTGCGCCTGGGCCACCGCTGGACGGCGCTCGCCTCCGCCGGCCTCTACGTGCCCGGCGGCACGGCGGCCTATCCCTCCTCGGTGCTGATGAACGCACTTCCTGCCAAGGTGGCGGGCGTCGAGCGCCTGGTCATGGTGGTGCCGACGCCGGACGGGCAGATCGCCCCGCTGGTTCTGGCCGCCGCGGCGACCGCCGGGGTCGACGAGATCTACCGCATCGGCGGCGCCCAGGCCGTCGCTGCGCTCGCTTACGGTACCGAGAGCATCCGACCGGTCGACAAAATCGTCGGGCCCGGCAACGCCTATGTGGCGGCCGCCAAGCGCCAGGTCTTCGGCACCGTCGGCATCGACCTGATCGCCGGCCCCTCGGAGATTCTGGTGGTGGCGGACGGCCTGAACGATCCGCGCTGGATCGCCGCCGACCTCTTGGCCCAGGCCGAGCACGATACTGCGGCGCAGGCTATCCTGATCACCGACGACCGGGATTTCGCCGCGGCGGTCGAGCGCGCGGTCGAGGTCCACCTGCAGGCCCTGCCGCGCAGCGAAATCGCCGGCGCGTCCTGGCAGACCCACGGCGCCATCATACTGGTGGACGAGCTGGATGAGGCCCCGGCGCTGATCGACCGGATCGCGCCCGAGCATCTGGAGATCGCTACCGAGGCGCCCGAGGATCTCGCCAAACGCGTGCGCCACGCCGGCGCTATCTTCCTCGGCCGCCATACGCCCGAGGCCATCGGCGACTACATTGCCGGGCCGAACCATGTTTTGCCGACTGCGCGCAGCGCCCGCTTTTCCTCCGGTCTCTCGGTGCTCGACTTCATGAAACGCAGCTCTCTCATCGGCTGCACGCCAGAGGCCCTGGCGGCAATCGGCCCCGCGGCCATCACGCTGGCCCGCGCCGAGGGCCTCGACGCCCATGCGCTCTCTCTGACCATCCGCTTGGGAGATGACCAAGAGCGTTAATCCCACCCTTGTAGGATGCCACCGAATTCCCGAGGATTCGCGAAGGTCAATATACGCGGAAAAAAGATGAGCGGCGGGCAAGAGAACAGCGGGACCAACCGGCTGGTCAACATAAAACTCGACGAGCGCACCGTGGTGCGGCGCAGCGCCGACGTTGAGCACGAGCGCGCCGTGGCCATGTTCGACCTTTTAGAGGAGAACCACTTCGCGCTGGCCGGCGACCACGCCGGCCCTTACTGCCTGCATCTCTCGGTTCAGGATAACCGGCTACTGTTCGACGTGCGCGACGAGGCGGACCAGCCGATCGAGACCGTGGCGTTGCCGCTCGCCCCTTTCCGGCGCATCGTGAAGGACTACTTTACTGTTTGCGAAAGCTATTTCGGCGCCATCAAGACGGCGAGCCCCTCCAAGATCGAAGCCATCGACATGGGCCGACGCGGCCTCCACAACGAGGGCTCGGAGATCCTGCGCGAGCGGCTCAACGGCCGCGTCGAGCTCGACTTCGACACCGCGCGGCGCCTGTTCACCCTGCTGTGCGTCCTGCATATCCGGGGCTAGGGTCGATGGAGGACCTGCCCCGCGCCGTCCTGTTCAGCTGCACGCTCAATTCCGTCCGCTCGCCCATGGCCGAAGGACTCCTGAAACACTTTCTGGGCCACAAGATCTACGTTGATTCCGCCGGCGTGCGTGCCGGCGAGATCGATCCCTTCGCCGTTTCGGTGATGGAGGAGCTCGGCATCGACTTGTCGCGCCACCGCGCCAAGTCCTTCGACGACTTGGAGGACACGTCCTACGATCTGATCGTCTCGCTGTCGCCGGAGGCCCAGCACAAGTCGGTGGAGCTCACACGCACCATGGCCTGCGACGTGGAATTCTGGCCGACTCTCGATCCCACTTGGGTGGAGGGCAGCCGCCAGGTACGTCTGGACGCCTACCGCCAGGTGCGTGATGAGTTGCGGCGCCGGGTCGAGGCCCGCTTTGCCCTCGACCTCACGCCGGTACCGTGAGATGGCCCGGACTAATGTTGCAGCAGGGCGGGAATCGTGGTGGCGCCGGCGATTTTGCGTGTGGCGCGGCCCAGACCGATGAGCGCGGTCAACCGCTTCTCGCCATAGGCCCCCATGACCAACAGGTCGGCGCCGACCTCGCCGGCCGCTGCCAGGATGGCGCGCCCGCGGCCCCGCGCGGTCAGGCCCGCGCCGTCGTAGCTGCGGAGCTTGGAGGTGACGCCGTGGGTGGCCAGATAGCTGCTCAGGGCCGAAGGGTCGGCCTCCGTCCTCGCGCTGTTGGTGATCGTTGTGACCGAGTCCGCCTTGCGCAGGATGGGCAGGGCGGAGCGCACAGCGCGGGCCGATTGCACTGTCGGGCTCCACACCACGGCGACCGAACGGCCGATCATCGCCGGCGCCTTGGGCGGCGTCACCAGGACCGGACCGGGCGTCTCGAACAAGGCTGTGTCGAGGGTCAGCGCTTCTGGGCCTTCTTCCTTGGATAGGCGCTCCAAAATCACGGCATCGCTATAGAGTCCGTGTCTGACGATGGCCTCGGTTCCGGTCTCTTCGCTCTCCTGCCAATCGACGAAATCGAGCGCGCCGCAGACCTCGTCGTAAGCGGCCCTGGCGTCGCTGCGCCGCGCCGCTTTCTCCTCTTCGTTCTTCACCAGGACGACGGACTGTCCATCCGGGCTGGCGACCACGTCGTCAGGCGGCCGCGGATGGACGACGCTGAGCTGGCCGTCGAGACAGCGGCAGAAGGCCAACGCCGAGGCCAGGGACTCCCGGTCGTTTGCGCTGCCGTCGATGAAGATGGTCAACCGTTTCATGGCCTGCTTCCCCCTGGCGCCGCCGCACTGGCACGGCCGTACTGGCGCCCGCCTTCGTGCAACCTCCGAGCCTGCTCAACGCAGCATGCCTCTCCGATGGGCCGGGAGCAACGGCGCAGATGGGGGTCTCGCCATCTGCCGCCGGCGAGAAGCCACCCGAATTCGTGTAGAGCCCCTATGCGCAGCTTGGCGAGGCGGCGGCCGGGGCGTTGTGCTGCAATTGCCAGACTCGCAACTCGTAGGCGTCCGCTAAGGGGGCGTCGGGAGGCCAAGCCAATGATCTCGCTCACGGCGCTGACGAGAGTTCTGACGGTGGCGATGCTCGTCGCCCTCGTTCTTCAGTTCAACGTCATTCCGGGGATTTGACAGCGCGCCGGCCGCGGTCGTCGTGATTACCGTTTTCATCCGCGTCCGCCGCCATGACGGTCTTGCTCCTTTGCCCGCAAGATAGTTCCGTTACGGCTTCGCCGCGCCTCACTCACACCAGCGCTCCTTGGTATTAGTACGGCCGTCCTGGGGCTCTCGGTCACCGCTCCGCCCGGTTGGACCAGAGTTCCCAGGCGAAGCGGGCCTCCACGCCGATGTCGAGGAAGGGCCGGGGCGGCAGCTTGTCGGGTTTGCCCAGGTCCTCCAGGTCGGCGATCATCGGGTTGTCGCGCCCACTGGCGAGATCGGCGGCGAGCAGGCCCGAGATCGTGCCGCGGGTGACGCCGATGGCGTTCTGGCAGACGGCGGCGGTGATGTTGGGCGCGACTTGGCCGAAGCCTGGCGCGTGGTTGCGCGACAGGCAGACAAAGCCGGTCCAGGTGTGCTCGATACTCACCTCCGGCAGCATGGGAAAGCGCCGGCGCAAGGCCACCTCGTGGCGTTGCCGCGCCGCCCGGCGGTCGGCGTCGCTACGGCGGAAGCTGGGACCATGGGTGACGCGTTGGCGGATCAGGATGCGCCGGTCGCGGGTAAAGCGCAGGGTGACTCCGGCGAAGGCGTTGACCGGCGTGACGCCCCAGTCGTCGTTGCCGCCGAGGGCCTGGCGCTCTTCGGCGTTCAGGCGCCGGCTCAGGCTGGCGTGGGCGGCGAAGATCAGCAGCCTGCCCCGGAAGAAACCAAACTGGCTGGCGAAGCCGTTGGCGGCCAGGATCATCTTGGGTGCGTAGATGCCGCCCTTTGGGGTGGTCAGGCGTACGCCGTTGCGGTAGTCGGTCTCGATGACCGGCGAATTTTCATGCAGCGTGACGTTTTCGGGCAGGCTGTCGGCCAGGCCGCGGGTCAGCGCCGCCGGGTTCATCAGCACGCAACCGGGCGTGTAGACGGCGGCGTGGTGGTAGGCCGTGCCGATCTCCTCAGCCAGCGCGTCCCGGTCGAGCCAGCGGTAAGGCTCGCCCAGGACCTCGAGCTCCTTGACGAGAGGCTCCAGCACGGTTTCCGCACCGCGGGGCGAGACGGCGCTGTGGTACTTGCCGCGCCGTGCCCAGTCGCAGTCGAAACCGCCAGCTTTGACTCCGGCCTCCAGGTAGTCGATGGCCGCCCGGCCGAGGTCCATGAAGCGCCGCGAAGCCTGCAGCTCCTCCAGGGTGTTGCTGACGTTGTGGGGTAGGTCTATGGCAAACCCGGAGTTGCGGCCCGATGCGCCTTCGCCGGCTTGCTGAGCCTCCAGCAGGACAATCTCGTCGCCGGGGCGGTTTTCGGCGAGGCGCCGCGCGGCAGCGAGACCGGCATAGCCCGCGCCGACCACCAGCCAGTCCGCCCGTCGATCGCCGGCGAGCGCTGGCTTTGGTTCGCGCGGCGGCAGGATGCGGCTCCAGCCGTTTGTCGTATCGTCCGCCGGCAGCACGCGGATCTTCGCCACGGAGAGAGCCTCCCGAAACTGGTTTTGGCGGCAGTTTGCAGGATGGAGGCGATCTTGCACAGGGCCTGGATTCCCAGCTCTTTGGACGGGAGGCGGCGTTCGGCACGACATAAAGATTGCGAAGCCACAAAGAGAGCGCCCGCAAGGTTTGTTTCGTACCAGTCTTTTATGTATGATCCGCGCGCTTGCGCCCGGTCCAGGCTGCCTCGGCGGCGGGTTGGAGCGCATATATTCGAAACCAGAAGCGGAATGAAGACCGAATGGCGAAGGAGGATTTGATCGAGTTTCAGGGCACCGTGGTCGAGCTTTTGCCCAATGCCATGTTCCGGGTGAAGCTGGACAACGATCACGAGATCCTGGCCCACACTGCCGGCAAGATGCGAAAGCACCGCATCCGGGTGCTGGCGGGCGACCGCGTCAACGTCGAAATGACGCCCTACGACCTCACCAAGGGTCGCATCACGTTCCGCTACAAATAATCGCTTGGTCGGCGGCGGCCGGCCGCCAGCGCCGCCCGATAGCCCCGCCCGATAGCCCGCTGCGGCCAATGCCTGACACTCGCCATGCGTCCCTGGTTTTGGCCTCGGCCTCGCCGCGGCGGGTGGAGCTCCTGCGCCAAATCGGCATCGTGCCCGATGTCATCGCGCCGGCCGATGTGGACGAGCGGCCGGGCGCCAAGGAAAGGCCGACCGACTATGCCCGGCGGCTGGCCGAGGCCAAGGCGGACCAGATCGCCCCGCGGCACGAAGGGAGCTTCGTTCTCGCGGCCGACACGGTGGTCGCCCTGGGCCGCCGTATCTTGCCGAAGCCGGCCGACGCGGCCGCGGCCGGGCGCTCGCTCGCGCTCTTGTCGGGGCGCCGGCACCGGGTGCTGGGCGCCGTCGTCCTGGTCGCCCCGGATGGGCTGCGCGCCCGCCGCCTGGTCACCACGGCGGTGCGGTTCAAACGCCTGGAGCCGAACGAGATCGAGGCCTATCTCGAAAGCGGCGAATGGCAGGGCAAGGCGGGCGGCTATGGGGTCCAGGGCCTGGCGGCGGCCTTCGTCCCGGCGGTCAACGGCTCCTATAGCAACGTGGTCGGCCTGCCGCTCGCCGAGACGGCGGCACTGCTGCACGGACTGGGCTACCGGTGGTGAGGCTGCTGGTCTCTGCCCAGCCGGGCGAACTTCGGGCCGCCTGGATCGACGGCGGACGCCTTGTCGATCTGATGATCCAGCGCGACGATCACCCGAGCCGGTTGGGCGAGGTCCATATCGGCCGGGTGGCGGCCTTGGAACGCGGCCTAGGCGCGGCCTTCATCGACCTGGGACTGGAGCGCGCCGGATTCCTGCCGCTGTCGGAAGCGCCGGGAGAAAGGCTCATCGAGGGCGCGGCCGTCACCGTGCGGGTGCTGCGCGATGCCACGGCCGATAAGGGTCCGCGCCTCACCGCCCGCCTGATCGATCCGCCACCCGATCTGGAACAACTCGTGCGCGACGCCCAGCCGCCTTGCCGGCTGCTGCCGGGCGGCGATCCGCTGACCCGCCTGCTGACGGCGAAAAAACCGCCCGTAGAGGTTCTGATCGACCATGCCGAGACCTACAGGTCGCTGAAGGTGCGGACGATGACGGCGCGCCCGGAACTTGCCGAGCTGCTGAGGCTGGATCACGGCGCCGAACCGCTGTTCGAGCGAGCCATCCTGGCTTCCAGCGGCGGCGGGGAGACGGTCGAGGCGGCGATCGAGGCTCTGCTCGAACCCCGTGTCGCGCTGCCTTCGGGCGGGATGCTGTGGATCGAGCCGACCCACGGAATGGTCGCGATCGATGTGGACAGCGCCCGGCAGGACGCGGGGGATCCGCAGGCCCTGGCCCGCACCGTCGACTTGCAGGCGGCGGCGGAGATTCCCCGCCAGCTGCGGCTGCGCGCGCTCTCCGGCCAGATCGTGATCGACTTCCTGGAACTGGCGGACATTGGGGAGCGGAAGCGCGTGGTCGCGGCCCTGCGCGACGGCCGGAAAGGTGACCGCGAGCCGGGACGGGTCCAGGCCATGGCGGCGTCGGGCCTGGTCGCGATGACCCGGCGACGCGGCGCGCCGGCGCTCCACGAGATCCTGACGACGCCCTGCGGCGATGGCGACAGCGGCCGCCGCAAGACCGCCGCGACTCTGGCCTTCGAGGCGCTGCGGGCCGCCCGCCAGGCGGCTGGCCAGGCACCAGCGGCCGGACTTACCCTGAAAGCCGAGCCCGCTGTTCTAGCAGCCCTCGACGGCGCCGCCAGCCGAGCGAGGGCGGAACTGGAGGACCGCTTGGGACGGAAGTTGACGCTGGTCCCCACCGAGTTTTCGAGCGCGCGCGGGTATGACGTCGTCACCGAAGCTCCCAAGCCCGGCACGACCTAGCATCTGAAGGTGCTAAGGCGGATACGCGTGCTAGAGTGGGACGCATGAGCAAAAGCTCTGGCAAAACTGGCGAGACGGTCGTGACCCTGTCGGCGAAGCCGCGGCGGCCCTGTCCGATTTGCGGTCGGCCCGCGGTCAAGGCCCACCGGCCGTTCTGCTCGGCACGCTGCGCCGATGCCGATCTTGGGAACTGGATTTCGGGACGTTATCGCTTTCCGACGGACGAGGAACCGGAGGAAGCGTTCGAGAGCGGGACCATCCAACCCGACAGCGATGAAGACTAAGGGGCGATCGCGGTCTCGCGGGCCCGTCTGCCGGCTTGCCGTGGCGGCGCTGGTCCTTGCCATTTCTGCCGCACCCGCCTCCGCTTTCGAGGCACGAGTGCTGGAGTCCGTCGTCAGCGTCCTGCCGCTGTGGCCCGGATACAAGACCGGCGGC
>PVMS01153229.1_pt1 | contig 11323 bp, 11 predicted proteins | sample 1853461 | NCBI WGS metagenome assembly PVMS01 (sample SAMN08582032, study PRJNA380276) | Marine sediment metagenome, whole genome shotgun sequencing project. | isolation source: ocean sediment barecode stripped | collected 2017
GAACAAAGAGCTAGATCACTAGTTTTCTCCTGAAAGGGAATCAGAATAGTCATTTGGTGTGGAGGCGATTAGCGTAAATTAGGGGAAGTATTTGGGCATAGAAACGCGACGATATTACCAGGTGTATATCAATGCCTGTGATCTAAACAAGAAGTTTCTGGAACAGGAGTTTATGGATCTATACAATACATCTTATCAATCCAAGTGTGTCAGAGGTGCTGTAATGATTTTTTTTGCTTTAAACCACTTACTAGTTGACTAAGAAAAATATTCTGATGATCCTGCCAAATCTTGATTTTGGCGGAGCACAAAGAAGTTTTTGTAGCCTGGCCAACGCCTTAGTTGCAGTACACACGGTTACTGTTTGTGTGTTTAATACTTCTTTGGGGGTTGCCTATACGCTAAAGCCTCAGATAATAAATTTAGATATACCTGGAGGTAAAAATTTAATATCAAAGAGTCGTTTATTCATCAGAAGGTGTAGTGCGCTAGGCCAACTGAAGAAGGATTTGAAAATAGATACTACCATTAGCTATCTGGAAGGTGCTAACTATGTTAATGCATTGACAGGACATGACAGGAAAATACTAAGTGTTCGTGGTTCAAAATATTATGATGACAACATAAATGGTTTTATGGGCTTCATGAGAAGGAGCGTATTCATGCCAGTTGTATATCGGCGGGCAGATTACATAGTGGCGTTGAACAATGGAATAAGCAAGGAGTTAACGGAAAGGATTGGGGTTGATTCTGAGAAAGTTGGGGTAATTAGGAATTTTTACCAGTTGGAGCATATTCAAGCACTTGCTCAGAAACCACTGGGCGAAATGTTCGATATTCTACATGATAGACCTTATCTAATATATGCAGGAAGACTGGCGGTTGGGAAAGGGTTAAAATCAATCATTGACAGTTTTAAGATCCTAAAGAAAAACCATCCTGGATTGTTGATGGTGTTCGTTGGCGACGGCCCAATTAAGCATGATATAGTGGAACACGCGATTACAGCAAGATGTAAAGTGTATATACACGGGGTCAATAGTAAATCCCAAATGAATGATGCTGAAATATTATTTTTAGGATACCAGGTAAACCCATATCAATTTATTGAGAAAGCCCGTATGCTAATTATTGCCTCAACATCTGAAGGTGGCCCTAACATATTGATTGAATCTATAATATGCAATACCCTGGTAGTTTCTACTGATTGTCCCTACGGTCCTTCGGAGTATTTAGCACCTGAGCTTAATGGAAGACCGATAAAAGAGGTAACCGTGGGACGTCATGGCATACTGCTTCCTTTATTAGGTAAAAGCCAGTACCAAGCAGGCCTCCTGCAATGGTGCGATGTGATAAGTGAATACTTGGATGATGAAGAACGGAGGAAAGTTATATTGGACCGAGCCAGACAGTTTATTGTAAAACAATCTCCAGACTTGATACTAGACAATTGGCAACGGATCATATAATCAAAGTTTTACTTATAGACAATTCAGTGCAAATTACGGGCGCTTTTAGGTCTATTCAAGGCTTCATACAAAGCCTTGGTCATCGTGTCCTTGTATATTATGCAGTTCCAGAGGGCTGTTGGACTGATATTGAGGAAATTCCGGCCAACCGAATGAATAAACTCAACTTCCTTGAAATAAGCAGAAGTCTTAAGGTAGTATGGTATATTCCGCAGCTTTTGATCAACACTCTTAAGCTAAGATCAGTATTAAAACGTAACTCTATCCAAGTTGTTCATGTCAATGATTTATACAACATGGTCGGGGTGTGTCTTAAGATTCTTCAACCAAGTATTAAATTAGTTTACCATGTTAGATTACGGAGATTTAGCTATGCTCAAAGCCTATTTGGAATTTGGGTATGGGCTTTAAAGGTGTTTGCTGATGTGATCGTTTGTGTCTCACACACCGTTGAACGAGACCTGGGTATTTCATCACAAAAAGTAGAAGTAATTTATGATGGCATTTCGGACCTCTGGTATGCTGAACCCATATACCTTAATCGGAGTCCGGATGAGGTATTATTTTTGTATGTGGGGAACTACATTCCAGGAAAGGGACAAGATTATGCCCTTCGAGCATTCGAAATTGCCAAAAAAGAAATCAGGCACATCAAATTAAAATTTATGGGCAGTACGGGCTCTAGACCCAACAATGAAAAATATTTATACCAGCTTAAAGAATTTGCCCAAAACAAAGGGCTTGAAGAATTTGTGGAATTCAGGAACCGATCAATAAACATATCAAGCGATATGGCTGCCAGTGATGTTATCTTAAATTTTTCTGAGTCCGAATCTTTCTCTATGGTTTGTCTAGAAGCCCTGGCTAGTAAACGTGCAATCATCGCCACCCGATCTGGCGGCCCGGAAGAAATAATACGTCATAATGTTAACGGAGTGTTAGTTGACAACAGAGATGTTGTTTCAATGGCAGAAGCTATGGTCAAACTAGGCGCTGATCCAAAATTAAGAAAAAAGCTATCTGAAAATGCTGATATCGATTTTGATAGCAAATTTAGATTAAGCACACTATCTGACCGTTTATATAGTGTATATACATTTTAAAGCTATTGCTATTGAGCATATGCAATATTAGGAGAGTCCTTATTCTAAGGATCTAGTGTCTTCAATGGGATATTTAGCAGATAAGGAACTAAAGTATTTGATCAAAATTATTCCGGAAAGGTAAAAAGGGAGTAACTGAATCTTATATCTTACTAAGGTTCCGAAATTATAGCTGTTTAGGCCAACAGCTAAGGACAGAATTATAGTAAAAATAAAACAAAATGATACTACCGGTTTTTTTAGGATCAAAAGGAAGCTCTTCAAAATACCAGGATTGATAAATAATGTAGCAAATAATAAAATGCTAAACCCAAAGGATTCCAAAGCTGCAAGTAGCATTAAAGGGTTGGCAATTTCCCAAAGGTAAGGTCGAAAGAGCGTCACATTTATCGCTTGTGGGGCCGTGAGTAACATGCTTTCAATAGAGCCGTCAAGCTCTCCCAGATAGTAAGCAGACCCCTCTTGCAACACACTAATTCTATAAAGGTACTCAGCATTAATTTTAGTACGTTCTCCAATATTGGCTAGATCGTACCTGATATCCCCTTCAGTAACGTTTATAGCAGCAAGGTATGCAAATAGAATACCGAATATAATCATGATCGGCTTAATTATTAGGCCGGACAGTTTCCCTTCGAATCGTGCGCTGTTTTCAATAAATACCCAAAATATTGCAGGAGGCAAGAATGATAAAAGGATATAAAGTTTGACTTTGTAAATGATATAAAATGCCATACAAATTATCAGAATAGAGCTAAGAGGAAATTTTTTTTCAATTAATCCTCGATAAAACCCAAAGAAGAGCCAACCCAGGGCTCCCATGGTGATGGTATCTTTCATTAGACCCGACCCCCAAAAGAATACAGAAGGCACAAATAAAATACATAGAGCCAATGCAAAATGCTTACTTGGGGCAATCTTGACAAATGTTTGGTATAATACCCAAATACCGCTAAACCCAAATAAGGCAAAGAAAATTGCAATACTACTGTAGCTATGATTACAAAAAAGACCAAAGAAAGCCGCTACCTTAATAACGAAATACTCTGAAGGGCTTTTGTACCAATAGATTTGAGTAGCATATTCAAAAGTGCTTGAATGATAGTTGCCATTGGCAAACATTAATCGAAGACCATCAATTGGGTTTTTTAAAAATGCTCTATGTATTACCGCACTTTGCTCGAAATAATTAAAGGTATCTCCTCCTTGGTAGTAAAATTGATATATTAAGCCCAGACAGATTGCTCCAATTATTTTCACCGTCAATCCAGGGATAAAGTAGGGTTGGGTGAACTCATTGGTAAATTTATCTCGGAGCAGGTAGGCTAGAAAATAAACCAGGATTAGAATGATAGGAGTAAAAAGGAAGTCCTTAAGTTCCATTGGTTATAAAAAATTTTTGTGTTTGGCCACTTTTAAAAATACAGCAAAAATTCATGCTTTTCAGTAAACAGTTATATTAACACCATAACACAATATTCTAATTGAAGATTTGACTTTAAAAAATGAGTACCGAAATATATTACTTATGAAGATGTGCTTATCAACCACAAGTTTTACTCTTCCGGACCGCCTTGACTTACGGGATCATCGCTGGTCAATAGCGCAAAGGTATTCTTGTCTCTTTTAAAGTACCCCAAATATTTGCTAATTTAAGCAAACATATCATCGACTACTATACCTTCCACTATCCGGCAAACAACTATGAGTGATCAACGAAATATTATTTTGAACGAGGAGCAGGTGTTGCAAAAAATTAAGAGGATGGCCTACCAAATCTGCGAACATAATCTTAATGAAAAGAGCATAATATTAGTAGGGATTTACCAACAGGGTTATCATCTGGCTTCACTTTTGGCCAAAGAATTGGAAGAGGTAGCACCATTCCAAGTGATTCTTGCTAAGCTGGAGCTGGATAAGGAAAAACCATTGAGTGGAGCAATAGTATTGGATATTCCTGAAAATGAACTGGATAATAAAGCCATTGTACTGATCGATGATGTATTGAATACAGGAAAAACCATGGCTTATAGCCTAAAACCTTTTCTTAACAGACGCCTAAAGAAACTGGAGACAGCCGTTTTGATTAATAGAAGTCACAAACTCTTCCCTATTTCGGCCAATTATCAGGGCATTGAATTGGCAACTACCATAAGAGAGCACATAGAAGTTGTGCTTGATAAAAACAAAAAATTCGCTGCGTTCAACTAGGGTTATTTTGTGTTATTTCTGCTTGAAATACTTGAAATGTAAAATTTATTCTAAAATTAGTGCTATTTTATCGCTATTTTTTGTAGTTTTATATAGATTAGGCTTATTGTAGCAACACAAAGGTTCTTTCTTTTATGCCCGAACTAACCGACGTACAGACCAATGTTTTGAGGGAGCTTCAAGACCTGAAACAGGAGCTTGCCTTCTTAAAAAAGAAGGAGCACCGGAATATATCACAGATAGAGTTACTCAAGTACAAGTTGCACGGCTATGAATCAGCTAAAGATGTACTTGATCCCATCGATTTTAAGTATCGAAATTTATTCGAGAACTCGCTGATTGCAATTCTAAGGACGGACGCCAAGACTGGTGAGATCCTGTTTGCAAACCCAATGGTGTGGAAGATACTGGGTGCAGAACCTCGTAAGGGGACCAGTACCTTGAAATTTTATGCAAACCCTGAGGATCGGGCCAACCTTCTGAAGGATTTGATACAGAATGGAAAAGTTAAAGATCGAGAAATAAGGCTAAGAAAAGCCAGTGGTGAAATTTTTTGGGCTTCTTATTCAGCTGTTTATTATAAGAAGGAAAACATCATTGAAGGAGTAATGATGGATATCTCTAAGATTAAGGACAGCTTGGTTGAGCTTCAGAAGGTCAATTATGAATTGGACAACTTTGTCTATCACGCCTCCCATGATTTACGTTCACCGTTACGCTCAATAATGGGGCTAATTAATCTATTGCGGTTAGAAAAGACTTCGGATGGCCGGGAGAATTGTCTTGAAATGATAGAGGGGAGTATTAAAAGACTAGATAGCCTGGTGATCGACCTGCTTCAGATCTCTAAAGGAAGCAGGTCCAATAGTCCACAAGAGGATATTTCTTTCGTAACAGAGGTAGACAATAGCATCACCAATTTCTACCATGAAGAAAACTCACGAAGTATCAGGATAATAACAAAGATTTATCAACCTGTCAATTTTATCTCTGACCTTATCCGGGTTCGTATTATTCTGGATAACCTGATTTCAAATGCCATTAAATACCGAAATCCAAGCCGGGAGCAATCACATATAATTGTTGAGGCAGTAATCACAGAACAAAAAGCCGTTATTACTGTGGAAGACAATGGAGAAGGCATACACAAATCTAAATTGCAAAGCATATTTGATATGTTTTACAGGGCCACTAACAACAACCAAGGTACTGGGCTGGGTCTATACATTGTAAAAAATGTAGTAGACAAACTAGATGGAAAGATAAGTGTTGAGTCAGAACAGAATCAGGGCACCAAGTTTACCATAGAACTTCCAAACTTAGCTGTTTGATCTTTCCTGGTACCATTCTTTGATCCTAATTTTTGATTTATTTTTTATACTTTTGATGCCAAACAATAACCTGTTGTCATGTCTCAGTATCAATCTGAAATTAAAAGAGTAACAACCCATCAATTGCAGGCAATGAAGGATAGGGGGGAGAAGATTGCTATGCTTACCGCCTACGACTATTCAATGGCCCGAATCCTGGATGGGGCTGGTATTGATGTTATACTGGTAGGAGATTCCGCCTCCAACGTAATGGCTGGAAATGAAACTACTTTGCCTATTACTTTGGATCAAATGATTTACCATGCAACATCCGTAGTACGAGCCATTAAGCGGGCCTTTGTGGTGGTGGACATTCCATTTGGCAGTTATCAGGGAAATTCCAATGAGGCATTAAGGTCGGCTATACGTATAATGAAAGAAAGCGGGGCCCACGGAGTAAAGGTTGAGGGTGGTAAAGAAATCAAAGAATCGGTAGAACGTATTCTGAGTGCAGGGGTCCCGGTAATGGGTCACCTGGGGCTAACCCCACAATCTATTTTTAAATTCGGGACTTATGCCGTAAGAGCTAAGGACCAATACGAAGCGGATAAATTGCTGGAAGATGCAGCCACTCTGGAGCAATGTGGTTGCTTTTCCATTGTTCTAGAAAAAATTCCCGCCACATTAGCCAAAAAAGTAGCAGAGGAGGTTTCCATTCCGATTATAGGCATTGGTGCTGGCCCATATGTTGATGGGCAAGTATTGGTAATCCATGATATGCTGGGTATTACACAGGAATTTCAGCCAAGATTCCTTCGACAATATGCAGACCTGGATTCGGTAATGAAAAAAGCATTCGGCCAATACATTAATGATGTAAAGAGCAATGATTTTCCAAATAATAAAGAAAGTTATTAGCACTTTTAGGTGACTGCCTGTTGAAGGTGCATGAATGACAATTAATTCATATCTTCGCCCTCGCATATATTCTTAATACATTAAAAACATTTCTAATAATGAGTGATAACAAAATAACCATTGAAGATGGTCGGTTGGTGGTACCTGATCAGCCCACTATTCCCTTTATTGAGGGTGATGGTACCGGTATAGATATTTGGCCGGCATCCAAATTAGTATTTGATGCGGCTGTAGAGAAAGCGTACGGGGGATCGAAAAAAATCGAGTGGAAGGAAGTACTTGCAGGGGAAAAGGCCTATAACGATAGTGGAAATTGGCTCCCAGATGAAACTTTAGATGCTTTCAGGAAATATCTGGTTGGGATTAAGGGACCTTTAACTACGCCTGTAGGTGGAGGCATTAGATCACTAAACGTAGCCCTGAGACAAAAACTTGACCTATTTGCTTGTATACGACCGGTACGTTGGTTCAATGGCGTGCCCTCTCCTGTTAAAAAATCCAAGTACGACCAACATGGTAATTTTTCGTGAAAACACAGAAGACATATATGCAGGGATTGAGTTCCAGGAAGGAACACCCGAAGTAAAACGTTTTAGTAGATTGCTGGAAGAGAATTTCCCGGAAGAGTTTAGCAAAGTAAGATTTCCTGCATCCACAGGTTTTGGATTAAAGCCCATTTCAAAAGAAGGAACTGAACGTTTGGTGAGGTCGGCATTCGACTATGCCTTTGACAAGAAATTAGCATCTGTTACCTTGGTGCACAAGGGTAATATTATGAAGTACACCGAGGGTGCTTTTAGAGACTGGGGTTATGCGCTATCAAAACGGGAATACGGTGGAGAAGACTACCAGGGTGGCCCATGGCAGGTGATTGAGAAAGACGGACACAAAGTAGTGATCAAAGACGTGATTGCAGATGCATTTCTGCAACAGATCCTTACTCGACCTAGTGAGTATTCAGTAATTGCTACCATGAACCTAAATGGTGACTACATTAGTGATGCTTTAGCAGCTATTGTAGGAGGAATTGGGATTGCACCAGGAGCAAATATCAACTACACCACGGGCCATGCAATTTTTGAAGCAACTCATGGTACTGCCCCGAAATACGCAGGTCAGGACAAAGTAAACCCTGGCTCGGTAATACTCTCTGGAGCAATGATGTTTGAGTATTTAGGATGGGATGAAGCTACCGATTTGATATTCAAAGGACTGGAAGGTGCCATAGGGCAAAAGAAAGTGACCTATGACTTTGAGCGATTGATGGATGATGCCACTTTGTTGAAATGTTCGGAATTTGCACAGGAGATTGTAAATAACATGTGATCTTATGATTCTATAGTAAAAGGGCTTACCGCAAGGAAGCCCTTTTTTTTGTAATTATTTTTACGATATGGTATAAGTTGTTTGGAACTTAATGTACTCATAAGAGTTATTAAAGTATGCGTTATTTTTTACCATTGTTCCCACTCAATTTGGTGGTTTTCCCTCAGGAAAGACTAAACCTTCACATTTTTGAGCCCCGATATAAAGACTTCATCCAGGATTGTCTGGACTCAGGCAGCCATTTTGCTATACCCGCCTATGTCACTTCAAAAATTGAATATGGCACCGAGGTGGAGATCACTGAGATCGTTAAAAAATATGAAGATGGAAGAATGGACATTAGGACCATGGCCCATGGTATTATTAAAGTAATACAATTCTCTAACCCCTGGCTCGACAAGAAATATGCCGGCGGTCATGTGGAGCCTCTGATAGATATCCAGGACCAAACTTCAGCGAAATTTAAATTATTGGAATTGTTAGATCAGTTATACGGCAAACTAGATATTGGAGTGGATGTAATATATCATATGGAAACCCAGGTCTTTCAAATAGCGCACAAGGTTGGACTTAGCAAAGAACAGGAGTACCATCTGATGCAGATTTCCAGCGAAAGCAAACGAGTAAATTTTTTGATTGCTCACCTGAAGCAATTATTGCCAGAACTGACCGCGAAGGAGCAGATAAGTGATAAAATAAAAATGAACGGACATTTCCGGCAAATGGACTCTTTGGATTTCTAAGCGATGAATATTTTGTAATTTGTATTTATGAAAATATTGACCACTGACCAGGTTCGGTCTGCTGACGCCTATACCATTGATAATCAGTCTATTTCGTCTATAGACTTGATGGAAAGAGCTTCTTTGGCATTTGTTGAAGACTACGTTGAGCTTTCGCTAGGCCAATCTCATGTTACTGTAGTTTGCGGACCGGGTAACAATGGAGGTGATGGGTTGGCAATAGCGCGTTTGTTGGATCAGAGAAAATACTTAGTGGAGGTTTGGCTGATAAAAGGTGGCTCCAGGGCCTCGGTTGACCACACCATTAACCTGAAACGCTGGGAAAAAATCGGAGCTGTAATAGAGATTGATGAATCGACACAGCTGAATGAACTAGCTTCTTCTGGGATAATTATTGATGCCATATTTGGATCAGGAATTTCCAGAGAAATCCAAGGTTTATCTGCTGAAGTAATAGAAATGATTAACAATGGTAGCTGTCAGGTGGTATCGGTGGATATGCCATCAGGACTTTATGCAGAACAGCTCAATCCTAAAGGTGCAATTATTGAAGCTGATTACACGCTTAGTTTTCAGGTGCCGAAGCTGGCATTCTTTCTTCCTCAAAATCAATTATATGTAGGCGACTGGCACATTCTCGATATCGGACTAGACAGGAGATTCATTGAACGGATGTCAGTTGACTATTGCTCTATTGACCAGACGGTAATTCAGGGATTTGATAGAGCTCAGCATAAATATGCGCATAAGGGTAATTTCGGACATGCACTATTGGTGGTAGGGGCTAAAGGCAAAATTGGTGCAGCAGTATTGGCAGCAAAAGCAGCTATGAGAGGAGGGTTGGGGTTGCTAACTGTTCATATTCCTACTAGCGGTTATCAGGTTCTTCAAAGTACAGTCCCAGAGGCAATGTGCCAATTGGACAAACATGAAGATATATGTACAGATGTGCCGGTGTCTGAAGGGATAACCAACATAGGAGTAGGGCCTGGCCTGGGTAGGGCCAAAGAAACAGTCGAAGCGTTAAAAAGGTTACTGGAGTTAACAGATACTCCAATGGTTGTTGATGCTGATGGTTTGAACATTATAAGTCAACACTCGGAGTGCCTGCATTTATTGCCCCAACACTCTATCTTGACCCCTCATCCAAAGGAATTTCAGCGATTGGTCGGTGAGGTAAAAGATGATTATCATCGCCTAAAATTGCAGAAAGAATTTGCCATCAAGTATCAAGTGATCGTAGTTTATAAAGGGGCCCACACTACCATAGCGTTGCCAACTGGAATGCTATTTTTTAATACTACTGGTAACTCAGGAATGGCTACCGCCGGAAGTGGAGATGTACTCACAGGGCTGATTACCGGGTTGCTGACCAGGACCAAAGACCCAGTGATGGCTGCAATTCTGGGAGTTTATATTCACGGCCTTGCAGGAGATCTTGCCGCTGCGGTAATTTCACTGCCAGCCTTGACCGCTGGCGATATTATCGAATATATCGGGCCTGCAATAAAAAATACAAACCTACAGCTGTAATATTTATTGAAAGAATTTTCCGCAACGAATTAATTATGGGATTATTATTTATTATTTTTGTTTTAATTAGTGTTGAACCTTAATGTTCTGGTTTTCGTTAAAATTAAAACGGAAATCTTCCAACTTTTGGGAGCACTTTGGTTAGATTATTGCTATATTCAAGTATATGAGGAGACTCCTACTGTTATTTACCATATTGCTTTTAGCCACTTCAATTGGATTTTCCCAAGAATCCAAGCAAGTGGAAGGGTATATTGGTGAAAATAACGATCTGATCCAAAGATCATTGGACCTAGAACAGATTGTGGAGATTTACCCAAATCCAGCCATTGATTATTTGAATATTAATTTAAAAAGCAAAAATCTGGTTCAGGTTGAGTTTGAGGTATATGATATTATAGGCAATGCCATCAAAGTAACTCCTGAAAAGCTTAGTGAGAAAAGGTACCGAGTACCAGTTAGTGAATTACATGCAGGCTACTACATGTTAATTATCAGGGATCCTTATAGCCGATACCGACGGATTTTCAAATTCGGAAAACGATAGCACAATGCCATACCTGGCATTGCGAATTAAAAATTAGGGATTATAAATTATTAAAAATTGTTTGTTGACTGGTCTGGTCAGCTGCCGTTTGTTTAATAATTCCGCTTGCTTAACTAAAACTCTGCATTGCCTGGCGTCCTGGGAAATGGTATTACATCACGGA
>PVMS01057351.1_pt1 | contig 11320 bp, 7 predicted proteins | sample 1853461 | NCBI WGS metagenome assembly PVMS01 (sample SAMN08582032, study PRJNA380276) | Marine sediment metagenome, whole genome shotgun sequencing project. | isolation source: ocean sediment barecode stripped | collected 2017
GTATTGTAACCTTCGGACGTTATATCAATCGTTTCTTTACCATGTTCGGCGGAATTGACCTTATGGGAGAGGAAGATGAGCTTGATAAAACACGGGGCATCCTTGGTATTCATTATCTGCTGCCATTCAATATAGAGTCACGTGGCTGGATTTATACTGACGCTGGGGCACGGGTTATGCTGGGAAAATCTCTGGAACTGACCCCACGGCTTTCACTTGCAGGTGAAGCAGAGTACGACACCCATGAAGAATGGGAAGGCAGTGTGAATTTATCCTATATTCTTACTAAGAATATTTCCCTTGTTGGTAAATACCATTCGGAATATTCCTGGGGTGGAGGTGTAAATTTTCTTTTTTAATGAATTGGTTTCAAGTTGAAGGTGCACTGCAAAACTTTTGAAATACTTTGGGAGGATAGGGTGATCTTTTGGTTTTCATAAAAACTCCCCAAAGGTTTTAGAAAGGAGATGCGGGAATTGAGAGGTGGGTGAATGTGTGGGTTTCTCAATTCCCGCATGGAACGGGGAAGAATGAAAGGGCTGTTTCAATCTTAAATTCTTGAAATGCAAGTGTGATGCCAAAAATGAGGATAATTGTGTAACGATCTAAAATAATTTGGGATATTTTTTTCAGGGCACTTGCCACTAATTTTATACCCCATTAATTTTATTTATATTGAAGAATATTCTCTTATATCTTTATGAATATTCATTAGTCAAACAGGTTTATTTTGTGGAGTTTTATTGGTTAGTCATTCCTTGTTTTTTCTTAAAACCGCCATTGCATCTTCAAACTCTTCTTTGCTCATCTCTCCTCTGGCAAACCTTTTTTCTTTTTTTCTGTCCCCACCCCTTGCTTCTTCAGCTAAATTCTTTATTAGTTTACTTATAACCTTGCTGCATATTTAAACCTGAACCCAGAGCAAATTATCAGAATTAATGAATTGTTCTATTGAGGAGGTTTCAGACAATCATGAAAAAAATTTCGCTACTCATCCTGTCTTGTTGCCTGGCTTTGCTGGTTATTTCCTGCGGGCCGGCGCCTGTGGCAACAGTCGGCCAGCCGGCCCCGGACTTTGACACCGTCGATCTTGATGGAAAAATCTGGACCCTGTCCAAACTGCGGGGACAGGTCGTATTTGTTAATTTCTGGGCAACCTGGTGTCCCCCATGCCGTGAGGAGATGCCCTCCATGGAAAGGCTTAATGCCAAGATGCCGGCAGATAAATTTGAAATGCTCGCACTTTACAACAAAGATGATCCCACAAAAGTAAAAGACTTTGTTACAAAACTGGGGCTCACTATGCCGATTCTTGATGATCATAAAAATGTAATCGGTGCCAGGTATGGACTAAGAGGACTGCCTGAAACCTTTATAATTGATAAACAGGGAGTGATCAGGGAAAAATTTATCGGACCTGCTGAATGGGACGCCCCGGAGCAGTTAGAAATACTGACAAAATACATTAACCAGTGATTGTGTAAGAAGGGGACAAATCTATTTTTTTCAAATTCAATAATATTGTAATGATTGTTAAGTTAAGATAATATCTGAAATACTTCAATTTGATGACAGTGAGAAGTCTCGATGGCTGCTATCCATCGACAGTCGTGAATCATTCCTGAAGTATCAAGATTGCCAGTGGATATATTGAGTCAGATTTTGTATTACAAAACTCAAGATGTTGGCAAGACATCTTGAGTTTTAAGAAGGTCAATCGGGTACTATTTATTATTTCTTCCAAAAGATATACCCAGTTTCCGCATACGATGCCTTAGTGTTCCTGGATTAATACCCAGTAAATCAGCAGCCCCCTTCTTTCCTTCCACTCTGCCATTAGTAATCTTCAACACCCGGCGTATATGATCTGTGGTTGCCTGGTCAAGGCTGTATGACTCATTTCCTTCAGAAACAAAAACTGGAGTCACTTCTGATTCTTCCTTTGGGCCCAGTTCGGAAAAGGAAAGTTGTCCTTCTCTATAAAGAATTATGCTGCGTTCCACTGCATTTTCCAGTTCCCGTACATTGCCCGGCCAATGATGGGCCAACAGTTGATCCAAAGCCCTTGGAGCAAGAGTTGGAATTGCAGTCAGTTTTAAATCGCGGGATTTTTTTTGAATAAAATGCTGGACCAGGCTTGGAATGTCACCGCTTCTTTCCCTGAGAGCTGGAATGTAAATGGGAAAGACGTGAAGCCTGAAATAAAGATCTTCTCTGAATTTCCCCTCTAGGATCATGGTATTCAGATCTCGGTGAGTTGCCGCAATGACTCTGATGTCAACCTTTATCGGATCTGTGCCGCCAATTCGTTCAATTTCCTTTTCCTGCAGCACTCTCAGTAATCTCACCTGGGCTTCAGGTGAAAGTTCACCAATCTCATCAAGGAATATCGTGCCGCCACTGGCCCTTTCAAATCGTCCCCGTTTTTGATCAATGGCGCCGGTAAACGCTCCTTTTTCATGGCCGAAAAGTTCACTGTCCATAAGGGTTTCCGGAATAGCGCCACAATTTACCTTAATGAAAGGTCCATCCCGCCTCTGAGAGGCATTGTGGATTGCTCCGGCAATAATCTCCTTGCCAACACCTGTGTCGCCCAGCAACAGGACCGGGCTTGAAAGAGTTGCGACGCGCCGAACCTTATCCATCACATCCTTTAAGCCAAAATCAGCACCAATAATCTCATTACCGACGATTTTTTGGAGTTCTTCGTGGAGGTATCGGTTGTCATCTACAAGAAGCTCTTTGAGCTCGAGCAGTTCTCTGTAGCGGCGACTATTGGACATTGCGATAAAGAAGGGCCGCTTCAACAGTTTCAGTAATCTCAGGTGCTCGTCATTGAACCGGTCCCAGCCATCGGCCCAAAGCACGACAGAGCCAACCCATTGTTTTTTTACAATCAGACGAACGACTAGAATGGAAGACTTGCCTTTATTCATGGCCATTAGCATCGGTTTGGCAACAGGATTCTCTTCTGCGCGATTATCGAAATAGTCTTTCAGCTGTGATTCTTCCTCTAATAAAGTTCGCAACTCCGGAGGGTAGGCAATCTGAAGGTCCAGAAGGCGTCCTTTCGAACTATCGGCATGGGCATTGAGAAAAGTTGATCCTCTGTCCTTGTCAAAGTAGCCGAGGGCCGCCTCATCTGCCGGTATATAGGATTGGAGGAATGACAAACAGTTTCTCAGGGCTATTTCGATATTGAGACTGCCGCAGATCCGGGCTGTTGCCTCCCAGAAAAAATCCCTGTCATAAAGTTTAAGTTCACTTCGATATTTGAGGGTGTTGGACAATGCAATTGTGAATGGATCTTTCAGCAATGAGATCAAGCGGGCATGTTCTGTACTTAATTTTTGTTCCCCTTCAGTAATGCAAACCAGATGACCAACTACCTGTTCTTCTGATTGAAGAGGCATAACCATCAGGGAAGTGCATGGAACTTTGTGAAAGTCGAGCATTTCCCGGCTTACCGCACTGCTGTCTGGCGTATCAAAAATGTATACACCATACGATTCCGTCATTTCTTCATGGGCGCATTTTTTTGCTTCCTCTGAAAGAGGTGTAAGGTAATCCACTGCCAGACACTCTGTGGCAGTGGCGACGGCTATAGTTCGCATGGCGCCATGTTTTTCGTCAAATCGTTGTAAAATAATTCTGTCCAATGGTATGGATTTTTGCAGAAATTGGCGGCAGGAACCTAATGCCTTTTCAATTTCCAGGCTGCCACAGATCCGTAAGGTAGCCTCACGAAAAAAGTCATTGTCATCAATATGCATTTCAGTCCCTCCAGTGCTGTCTCTTTTATACGACGAAGGAAACATCCGTCATATTTGTCAGTTTAGCATGGTTCTGTGAAATATAACAGCAAAACCTGTCATATTTCACAGAACGCACAACGACCCTTATTTTTCCAGTAGGCCTATTTTAGCTTTAACGTATTAGAATAATAGAAAAAATTCGATTTTATTTTAATTTGGCACGCAAGTTGCCTTATAAACACCTGAAACAGCATTACGATAATCAAACCTGAATGGAGACATATGATGATTTGGATGGAATTTATCAAAGTTCAGACTGCACGGTCAAATGTTGCCGCAATGCTACAGAGTTTCGTTATGGAATGTAAAAAATGCAATGGATTGCTCGATGCCAAAGTATTTGTTCATGCAATGGTTGACGATTGTTCACTCTGTCTGCGGTGGAAAACAAAGCGGCTTGAACCTCACGGGAGTAGCGTTGGTTTGCATCTGTGCAATACATTAAAGAAGTACGGATTGGTTGACCACTCGGTCTGGGTGGAAAAAGATGAAGAAGAGGAGAAAATGTCATGAGGGGTAATACGAAATCACAAACAAGGCTCAAAAAATCGGCTTATAAAAAAAATGCCGGCTGTGTTGCCAGTACTGTTCCTTCTTGTTCTGATCGGTGTAATTATCGGGCTGTCCGGGACGATCCAAGCGGAAAAGGCGCGAATGACAGCTGAAAAACTGGCGGCAATCGCCACGGAACGGTCGCCCGTCAATGTTGTCCTGCTCGATGTGGTTCCCACAACTATACACGACCGGATTAACCTGCCGGGGGTTATTGAACCATGGGAAAAATTGAGTGTGCTGGCCAAGATCCACGGTACTGTCATCAAAGTGGAGGTCAGCGAAGGGGAAACTGTTACAAAAGGTCAGGTGATTGCTCGTCTCGACCCTGATGACTTCCGAATCGCTCTTGATAGTGCCAGGGCTACTTTTCAGCTGGCCACTACTCAGCATAAACGTCTTGCATCTCTGTTTGAGGAAGGAATAATCGCCGAGGCCGAGATTGAAAATCTGGAAGCCCAGGTAAAAACCAGCAAGGCTGCTTTGGAGAATGCGGAACTCATGCTTTCCCGTTGTACAATAACAGCGCCGATTTCCGGAGTAATCCGACGTCTTGACGCCCAGGAAGGTCTGTTGCTGAGTGTTTCCGATCCGGTGGCTGAAATTTTACAGATAGACAAGGTGAAGGCAGTAGTAGGCATACCTGAGTCGGATGTAGCGCTGGTGCGTGACATTAAAGATGTTCCCCTGACAATTCAGGCCCTGAATAATAAAGAAATTGTCGGCCGATCTCATTTTCTGGCAAGTTCGCCGGAAAACGGCGCCAGGCTCTACAGGTTGGAATTGGTCATCGATAATAAAGACCATCTTATTCTGCCCGGCATGTTTTTCAGGGCGCAATTAGTAAAGAGGGTTATCACGGATACGGTTGTAGTTCCGCTATTTACTGTCATTAAAAGACAGGACCTGCAATTCGTATATGTCGAAGAAAATGGTGTGGCCAGGCAACTCCCGGTCGAACTCGGCATAATTGAAGACTGGCGCGTGCAGGTTACCAAGGGACTCTCTCCTGGCAGCCGAGTTGTTGTAGAAGGCCACCGGGATATAGATCATGGTCATAAATTGAAAATCGTCAGGGTGATCGACGATCTCAGTGAGGCACTGTTATGATTATCTCCGATACAGCTGTCAAAAAGTCTGTCACTGTGATGGTGCTTTCCGTGATTATCATCGTCTTCGGGGTCTATAGTTACATGGTACTGCCCCGGGAAAGCGATCCGGATATTACCATCCCCTATGTATTTGTTTCCACAAGCTACCGGGGAGTTTCCTCAACCGACATCGAGACTGCGGTCACCATTGAGATAGAGAAAAAACTGAAAGGGATTGAAGGGGTAAAAAAAATCCAGTCAGTCAGTTCTGAAGGGCTCTCTTCGATAAATATTGAATTTGTCACCGGCACCGATATTGACCAGGCCCTCCAGGATGTTAAGGACAAGGTGGATGAGGCAAAGGGCGAACTGCCTGCTGATCTTGAAAATGATCCGTCTGTCTTTGAGGTGAATCTGTCTGAAATGCCCATAGCGGTATATTCGTTGTCCGGCACCTGCGGCCTGCCTTGTTTAAAGGATATTGCCGATGATTTAAAGGATGATATTGAGGCTGTTTCAGGTGTTCTGGAGGCGGAAGTTACCGGCGGGCTTGAGCGTGAGATCCGTGTGGAAGTCATCCCGGATAAGCTGGCCTATTTCGGAATGTCGATTACCACCTTTCAAGAGATATTATTCAGTGAAAATCGTAACACTTCAGGCGGGGCAATCCGCATGGGTGCCGGCCGCTTTCAGCTGCAGGTGCCCGGTGAGTTCAAGAGCCCTGATGAAATCTACGGCCTGGTCATGGCTACCCACAACGGCCAGCCGGTCTATCTTAAAGACCTGGCAACGGTAATTGACGGCTTTAAGGAAGAAACCAGCCGATCACGGCTCGATGGCCGGGACGCGGTGAGCATTGCAGTAAAAAAACGTTCCGGCGAGAACATTATTTCGATCAGCAAACAGGTTGACGAGTTGATCGAGCAGGCAAAACCGGCCTGGCCGAACAACACCGGCATAGTCAAGGTGATGGATAAGGCCAGTGACACCGAAGGGATGGTGGCTGACCTGGAAAACAATATCCTCACCGGTCTTGTCCTGGTTGTGGTGGTGATCTTCTTTGCAATGGGGCTGCGAAATGCAATTCTGGTCAGTATGGCGATACCATTTTCCATGCTGCTTTCATTCACGGTCCTTTATCTCATGGGCATCACTCTCAACGTGGTGGTCCTCTTCGGCCTTACCCTGGCCCTGGGCATGCTGGTGGACAATGCCATTGTTATTATTGAAAACATCTACCGCTACATGGAGCAGGGCGCGCCGCGCTTTGAGGCAGCCATGCGGGCCACTTCAGAGGTGGCATACCCGATAATCGGCTCCACACTGACCACCCTGGCCGCCTTTTCACCCATGCTGTTCTGGCCGGGGTTGATGGGTGAGTTCATGCGATATCTGCCGCTGACAGTGATCGTCACGCTGACATCGAGTCTATTTGTGGCCATGGTAATCAATCCGGCCCTGGCTTCGATGTTCATGAAAACAAAGGTCACCGGGCAACGCAATGAATTATCCGTTGATGAAATTGCGGCAGCCGGCGAAAAGCCTGTAGAGATCAAAGGACGGCTGCTGATAGGTTATGCTCGGGTTCTTCAATTTGCCCTTAAAAGGCCGATTACTATCGTTATGATCGCCTTTGCATTCCTGATCCTGTTGTTTCAGGGATGGATGCTGGTTGTCGGCTTGGAAAAACCCATTGAGTTTTTCCCTGATATCCAGCCCAAGTCAATGTACGTGAATGTGGAACCGCCGGAAGGAGCGAACCTTGAATATATCGACCGGCTGATAAAAAGAGTAGAAGTGGCAATTGCCGGAGGCGTGGAGGCCGGGCCGGACAAGTCTGAAAGTATCGCGGATCGTTATGCTGAGGCCTTTGCGCTCAAGGAACATCGGAAAGCCGATGGCAGCAGTTTCATGGGCCCCAGCGATCTTGGCAATATCAAAAATATCTTTACCAAGGCGGTGACCACGGCCGACGGCGCTTCCATGTTCAGCAGCAACACTCCGAACAATATTGGCGTCCGATTCCTTGATCTTGATGAACAGCTGCGTCCTACCAATGAAACCATTGAGGATATAAGAAAACGTTTAGCCGATATCCCGGGCGCCAAGATAACCATTGCCGCAGCCGAAGAAGGGCCGGCAACCGGTGCGCCGATCAATATCGAGATCGCCGGCGATGAGTTGGTCATGCTCGGCAAATTGTCCAAACAGATTAAGGAAATTATAACCAAAATACCCCACGTCATGGATGTGCGCGATGATTACAGTGAAGGAACCCCCTCCATCCAGGTCGTTATCGACCGACAGAAGGCTGCCCTGTTTGGCCTGACCACCGACATGATCGGTTTTGCCCTGAAAACCGCCTATAACGGCCTGGATGTTTCCACCTTTCGGGAGAATAACAAGGATTACGATATAACCGTGCAACTGTCAGAGGAGGACAGGCGCATGACCGATGTCTTGCGTGAATTAATGATCCCTGTTCCGTCCGGCGAAATGGTGCCTCTTTCCACCCTAGCGGATATAGAGTACACCGGCGCTATTGGTGATATTGTCAGAATCGACAACAAGCGGGTAGTGACAGTCAAGGCCAATGTTGATGAGACGAAGATACCCGGCCCGGTGGCCCGGGCCCAAGCCGATGAACTGTTAAAGGAATTTCCCCTGCCCCCGGGCTATGACGTCAAATTTACCGGTGAATTTGAGATGCAGCAGGAATCAGAGTCTTTCCTGGTCAAGGCGTTTGTCATTGCCCTGTTTCTAATTTTTTTCGTTTTGGTAAGCCAGTTTAATTCCATCAAGTTGCCCTTTATCATCATGACTACAGTAATCCTTTCTCTGGGCGGCGCTTTCTTAGGGCTGGCAGTATTCAGACAGCCTTTTGGCATCATTATGACCAGTGTCGGTGTTATCTCACTGGCAGGTGTGGTGGTGAACAATGCCATTGTGTTAATCGATTACATCAACAAGTTACGGGAACGGGGCATGGAAGTCCGCAAGGCTGTGGTTGCCGCCGGAGCTACCCGGCTGCGGCCGGTCATTTTAACTGCAATCACCACGATCCTTGGCCTCCTGCCCATGGTGACCGGCGTATCGTTTGACTTCCATCAACTCGCGATCTCCTGGGTAAGCGAATCAAGTCAGTGGTGGCGATCAATGGCGGTTGTGGTGATCTTTGGCCTCATGGTGGCCACCTTTCTGACCCTGGTTGTTGTGCCCACCCTGTATACATTCTTTGAAGATCTGCCGGGAATGACGAAAAGGGCAATCAGCCGGATTCAGCAATTCGTTACTAGAATTGTTGGGATGAGCGGAGGTGTTGAGAATGAAGGCAGGTAGTAGGAAAACAATTATACACTTTATCATTATAATCCTTGGCTGTAATAATATGGGATTTGACTTTTACAATCAATTCTAAATGTGCCAACAGCGGCAAACAGATACAGATCGAACTTGACAGTGAATTGAATATTACCGGCATGACTGAAGGTTCAGATCCAATTTACTGCCTGACTTTAATGAATACTGACCGGCTTAAAGAACCCAGTATTGTGGACGTATTCTGACGAAAGTCACTTTTCTTCTGGTCAGAAGATGATGCAAGGGAATTTCAAAAGAAAACGCGGCAACTGAAATTCTATATGAATATCACTCCGGTGTCTTTAGAGGGCATTAAAAAAATACAGTCAGCAATTTTTGGTTTTTCGAAGTGAGATAGGTAAAGGAGAAGCATCATGGATATTCAAAAATTAACCAGGTTTTTTATGTGGTGCAGCATTATAAATGGGGCCATATTGATCCTCTCTGTGATAGGGATTGTATTGGGTCCGGATTTTGGACTTAGCCTGCAAAGCAAACTGTTTCACATCCCAAGTGAAACCTTAAATTTGGCTCTTTACTTATACCTTGGGTTGTTCAAAATCGCCTGGCTGGTTTTTAATGTTACTCCCTACTTGGCTCTGCGGGTCGTAGGGAAAAATGTATGACCCCGGAAGGAAACAATACGGGTTATCCAGCACAGAAATACAAGGTATTACAATGAAACGATTATGGCTTATAGCCGTGTAATGATAGATACCAATTATAGCATTCTCTTATTACACGATTCAAAAAAAGGAGAAATAGAGTGAGTCGCATGAAAACATTAGTTATCAAAAATATCGGGTTCGGCATTACAGCAACAGTTGCATTGATTCTTTGCACCACAGGTGTTTCACAGGCACAGACCTTAGAGGACATTAAAGGCATAGAATCAGTACATATAGAAGCAGATCCACCGGAGAGCGGCAAACAAATCACAGTTGGCGCCGGGATAGCAGTGGTGCCTGACTATGAAGGATCGGATTACTACGATGCCGTCCCACTCCTCCACTTCAGGATGGCATGGGCTAACGGCAGATACCTTCAATTTAACGGCAACAGTCTTGAGTTCAACATCATGAAAGACAGCAACTGGTCCATTGGTCCAATGGTAGGGGTCCGCGGCAAGCGGGATGATGACGTCGAGGATAACCAGGTGTCCAGGATGGAGGAGGTTGACACGTCTGTCGAGCTTGGCGGTTTCGTAGCCTACAACCTGGGGGAGAACTTTGAAATTGGCGCTAATTTTGTCCAGGATGTAGCGGACGGCCATGACGGTTACCTGGTCGGCATGCATGTGGGATACGCGGTTCACAGGGACAAAACGATGGTCGCCCTGAAGGCCTCCACCACCTATGTGAACAATGATTACATGGAGGCCTATTTTTCGGTTAACGGAAATAACGTCGGCAATAGCTCACTTGATTATTACGATGCTGATGAAGGCTTCAAGGATGTCGGGTTGACCTGCGTCATCATCTATCAGTTTAACGACAACTGGGGAGCCACCGGGGTCCTGGGATATACGAGACTGATCGGCGATGCCGAAGATAGTCCTTTAGTTGATGATCGTGGTGATGCCAACCAGTTCCTGGGTGGGATTATGGGTATTTATAGGTTTTAGATTTCCTGAATCTGCGGATAGAGCATATTCTGGATAACTGTATGTTCATTTCTTTGTCAGCGCAAAAAGTCGCGCCCGGAGAGCAATACGTTACGTGCCAGAATCAATAAAAAGGAGTTATTTGATGTTTAAAGAACTAAAAGAAATAAATTCACGTCCTGCGCCTTTTCAGTTTTATACAGCAGATGAACTGTGGGCAGATGAGCATACATCAAAACAAATGCTCGAATATCATTTGAATGAATCAATTGATGTTTCATCTCGAAACAAGAGCTTTATTGAGCGCTCTGTGGGGTGGATTGTTTCGCAATTTGGTGTTGATGATACAACTGAGATTGCAGATTTTGGCTGCGGACCAGGGCTTTATTCAAAGAGACTGGCAGAACGGGGTGCAAAGGTTACCGGCGTTGATTTTTCTGAAAATTCTCTGGGGTATGCAAATGAGGTTGCCGAGCAGGAGGGGCTGTCAATTGATTATATTCATGCAAATTATCTTGAATTTGAGACATCAAAAAAATTCGATCTCATCATAATGATCATGTGTGATTTTTGCGCTTTAAGTCCGGAGCAGAGAAAAATAATGCTCTTAAAATTCTTTTCTTTTTTGAAGCCAGGCGGCTCTGTACTGCTGGATGTATATTCACTCAACAGCTTTAATCAAAAAGAAGAATCAGCAATCTACGAATTAAACCAGTTAAACAGGTTCTGGGCCCCGGACAACTATTATTGTTTTGTGAATACATTCAAATACGAAGAAGAGAAAGTCACCCTTGACAAATACACCATTATAGAAGAATCACGCACACGAACCGTCTACAACTGGTTGCAACATTTCAGCAAAGATTCACTGCAGGCTGAATTTGAAGAGAATGGTTTTA
>PVMS01111437.1_pt1 | contig 11319 bp, 13 predicted proteins | sample 1853461 | NCBI WGS metagenome assembly PVMS01 (sample SAMN08582032, study PRJNA380276) | Marine sediment metagenome, whole genome shotgun sequencing project. | isolation source: ocean sediment barecode stripped | collected 2017
ATATAGCTGTTTATAGCTTCTCTAATCAAAGACTTCTGGATATCTTCACGCATAGAGTCGAATGCAGGTTTCTCGGGTTCGCGAGTATCATCTAGTTTGATAACGTGGAAACCAAAATCAGTTTGAACGGGAGAAACTGATACATCACCTTTGTTCATCAGCTTAACTGCTTCAGCGAATGGCGGCACCATACGTGATGCTTGAAACCAACCAAGGTCGCCACCATTGGGGCCAGATGGGCCGGTGGAGCGTTCCTTGGCCAATGCGATAAAGTCGACGCCATTGCGTAAGGCTTCGATCACTGCCTTGGCTTCGTCTTCGGTTTTGAGAAGTATGTGACGAGCTTTGAATTCACGAGATTCACTGTTGCTCATTTGTTTTTCGTAAGCGGCTTTTAATTCATCATCAGTGAAGCTGATTGATCCAAATTTCTCGCGCATTAATAAGCGCGCTAGTAATTCAGACTCTTGTAACCTGAGTTGAAAATGCACATTTTTCTTGTCAGAAATGCCTGCTTTAATTGCTTCTTCACGAAGTAGTTCAGTCGCAATTATTTCATCTAACACTTTGTCGTCAGATATCTGTGGGTTACTTCTTAATTCCTTTACGTGGTTGACATAATCTTTGCTGATAACAATACCGTTAACAGTGGCGGCAATTTGATCTGCTGGCACATTGGCAGCAAGCGCAGTGCTAACGTTGGAGGCTTCTTCGTTACAAGCAGTGAGGATTAACAAGCTTGAGATAAGCGCTAATACTAATAAACGATGCATAAAGTTTTCCTGTGTTTAATGTAGTTTAGGTGTGGCGTTAGGGAAGTACTCTTTTAAATGGTTTTACTGTCACTTGTTTGTATACGCCGACTTCTATGTAAGGGTCCATATCTGCCCAGGTTTGTGCGTCTTCAAGTGAATCAAAGTCAGCAATAATTAAACTGCCGGTAAATCCTGCATCTCCTGGGTCTTCACTATCTATCGCAGGGTGTGGTCCCGCAGTCAGCAGTTTGCCAGCATTGGCTAAATCTTTTAGACGTTCAACATGTTTTGGACGTGCACTCATGCGCTTTTCTAGACTATTTTCAACATCTTCACTTATGATTGCGTACCACATGGTTAGTTCACTCTTCAGGTTTGACGGTAATGTAACGGTTTAATACAACCATTTGTATAATGATAAATGCGATGGTGAGGCCCATCATTCCAAACAGTTTGAAATTCACCCAAATTCCTTCACTGAAATTGTAGGCGATATAGAGATTAATTACTGCCACTGAGACAAAGAAAATAATCCAAGCGGTATTTAACCTGTACCAAATGCTTTTAGGGACTTCAATTGCACCGCCTAAAAATCTTTGTGCTAAGGGTTTATCGCCGATAAATGCACTGCCTAAAAACATTAATGCGAATACAAGATTAATAACGGTGGGTTTCCATTTGATGAACGCTGGGTCACGCAAAAATAATGTGGCACCTCCGAAAATAAGGAAAAGCACAAAAGTAATGGTCTGATTTTTGTTAAATCCACGATGTTTAATGAAATGAATGAATACTGTAAGTCCTGATACTACGATAGCGATAAAAGTGGCAAAGTAAATCGAATCGCCCTCATGGCCCGGAGTGAGTGCGAATGGCATGAGGCCATTGAGCCACTCAATTATTGGTGTTGGGATTAATGAATATAGCTTGTAGGCAGCAAAAAATAGAATAATGGGTAAAAATTCAATAAAAAATTTCATTTTGAAGCCTTGTTGTCATCGTTAAGCTACTGAGTAAATTAATGAGGTAATTAGCCCGCGAGCCGCGTATTGTAGCGAATTTGCTGAACACTGCTACATAGTACGATCAAATAACACCTAAAATCTAATGAGCCAATATTTTTCAATTCACCCGGTTAACCCCCAGATGCGTTTAATTAAGCGCGCTGTTGAAATGATTAAACAGGGGGCTTTAATTGTCTATCCCACTGACTCTTGCTATGCCTTTGGCTGCCATATAGGCGATAAAGATGCGTTAGACCGAATACGGCGTATTCGGGAAGTGGATGAAAAGCATAATTTCACCTTGGTGTGCAGAGATTTATCTGAGCTGGGTAGCTACGCTTTTGTTGATAATTCGATGTTTCGAATGCTAAGAAATTATACGCCGGGACCCTACACGTTTATTTTGCGTGCAAGCCGTGAAGTGCCGCGGCGCATTCAGGCGCCTAAGCGTAAGACCATTGGTTTGCGCATCCCTGATCATCCGGTTGCGCTGCATTTACTGGAAGAGTTAGGAGAGCCACTCATGAGCAGCACCTTAATTTTGCCAGGCGATGAAACGCCGATGACGGACCCAGAAGAAATGCGTGATCGCTTAGAGCACAAAGTAGACTTGATAATTGATGGTGGAAACTGCGGATTTGAACCCACCACGGTGGTCGATATGGAAGATTCGAGCTACGCTATTTTGCGCCAAGGTAAGGGCGAGTTTAATCAGCCTTGATTATTAATAGCGTCGAATTTGCCTAGCCCGTATAATTGCCCACCAATGGAACTGATCATCAAGATTGCGCTTTATGCGCCACCTGTACTATTAGCAATTACCCTGCACGAGGTCGCACATGGATGGGCGGCACGTTATTTGGGTGATCCTACCGCTGCCAGTTTGGGGCGTCTTTCGCTCAATCCAATTAAGCACATAGATCCTATAGGAACGGTTGTGGTTCCTGCGATACTTTTTATGATGAGTGGTTTTTTGTTTGGTTGGGCGAAGCCTGTGCCCGTCAATATGCAACGCCTGAATAATCCAAAAAGAGACATGGCGCTTGTCGCTGCCGCAGGTCCAGCATCAAACTTTGTGATGGCCTTTATGTGGGCAATTGTGCTTAAGTTTGGTTTTATTTCTGAGTCAGAATTATTAAGGACCATTTTGATTGAAATGGGTAAAGTAGGCTTGAGTATTAATCTTATATTGATGGTGTTGAATCTCATACCGATACCGCCCCTGGATGGAGGCAGAGTGCTTTCAGGAGTGCTCCCAGATAATTTAAGTCAGCTGCTTGCTAGAATCGAACCCTATGGAATGTTTATTATATTTGGATTATTGGCGTTGGGTGTTTTACGCTTATTCTTGGAAGGGCCGTTATCCTTCTTTCAATCTTTTATCATAAAATCAGTTGGACTTTAATTTTAGCAAATGCCAAACACCACCGCTCAAAATCAACGTGTGTTATCCGGAATGCGCCCGACAGGGAAATTGCATTTAGGTCACTACCACGGGGTATTAAAAAATTGGATCAAACTTCAACATACCCATGAGTGCTACTTTTTTGTAGCAGACTGGCATGCATTGACCACTGAGTATGATCATAGCGAGAAAATAGCGGCGCATGTCACCGATATGGTGATTGATTGGTTAGCTGCCGGCGTCAGTCCAGGTACTGCTACCATGTTCATTCAATCGCGTGTACCAGAGCATGCAGAGCTGCATTTGTTACTGTCGATGATAACGCCACTAGGTTGGTTGGAAAGGGTGCCTAGCTATAAAGATCAACAAGAGAAGTTGAAAGAAAAGGACCTGGCGACGTATGGGTTCTTAGGCTATCCGCTTTTGCAGGCCGCTGACATTCTGATTTATAAAGCAGGTAATGTGCCTGTCGGCGAAGATCAAGTCGCACACGTTGAGCTGACTCGTGAGGTTGCGCGCCGTTTTAATCATCTCTACGGTAAAGAGCAGGGTTTCGAGGAAAAAGCGAAGCAAGCTATCGCTAAAATGGGTAAAAAGAATGGCAAGCTTTATAAAAGCTTGCGCAAAGAATATTTAGAGAAGGGTGATCTGGAATCACTGGGTGTTGCGCAAGCTTTATTAGAGTCGCAGCAAAACATTTCATTGGGTGATCGTGAGCGCTTGTTTGGATTTCTAGAAGGCACCGGTAAAATAATCTTGCCTGAACCACAAACTTTGTTAACAGAAGCTTCAAAAATGCCAGGTCTAGATGGGCGGAAAATGTCTAAGTCCTACGGTAATATCATTTCATTGCGAGAAGATCCTGAGAAAATAGAATCTAAGTTACGTACCATGCCAACAGATCCAGCACGTGTGCGACGCACTGATCCTGGTGACCCTGCTAAATGCCCAGTTTGGCAGTTGCATAAAGTCTATTCGAATTTGGGTACACAAGAGTGGGTTAAGCAAGGTTGTTCAACTGCTGGTATAGGTTGTGTGGAGTGTAAGCAGCCGGTGATTGAGGCCGTGCAGAAAGAATTGAAACCTATACAAGAACGCGCACGCGAATACGAGCAAGATATGACCGCAGTGCAGAGTATTATTAATGAGGGTTGCGAGCGGGCACGTGACATCGCACGTGATACACTGGAAGACGTTCGCAAAGCTGTAGGCCTGATTTACCGATAATATAAAATGACGGAAGAACGACCAAAACCAGCACCAACAGATGTTCCACAAGCACAGCAGAATGAAATGCCATTCGCGATGGTGCACGGTGAGCCGGTTACCGTCCCTCCGCAAGACTTGTATATTCCGCCTGATGCACTAGAAGTATTTTTGGATGCATTTGAAGGTCCACTAGATTTATTGTTGTATCTCATTAAACGCCAAAATCTTGATATTTTGACCTTGCCAATTGCCGATATTACTCAGCAGTACATAGAGTACATAGGGTTGATGGAAGACATGCGTCTTGAGTTGGCGGCAGAGTATTTAGTGATGGCAGCGATGCTGGCTGAAATTAAATCACGTATGTTATTGCCTCGACCAGTTGAAGAGGGTGAAGAAGATGATCCTCGCGCCGAGTTAATTCGACGTTTGCAAGAATATGAGTGCTTTAAAAAAGCGGCTGAAGATATTGAAGAGTTACCTCGTGTTGAACGAGACTTCCAAGAAATTAATGTTATACAAACAGAAGTGGTGGTTGAAGAAAAACTTCCGCAAATCGATTTAAAGGATTTAATGCATGCATTGCAACAAGTACTTAAGCGTGCAGAAATGTATGCGTCGCATGAAGTTCAGCATGAGACGCTTTCGCTTAGAGAACGCATGACTCAGGTACTGAGTATTTTAACAGTCGATGATTTTGTTGAGTTTTCTAGTTTATTTACCAAAGCAGAAGGCCGCGATGGCGTGATTGTGACATTCATTGCAATTTTGGAATTATTGAAAGAGCGAGTCATCGAAATTGTACAATCAGAAATGTTTGCGCCGATTTATGTGAAACCTGCCGGGCAGGTTGTCGAAGGTGCTGCGTTAGAGAATGGAGGAGGTGACGTTGGAATCTAAACAACTAAAAAATATTATCGAAGCAGCGCTTCTGGCTGCAGATCATCCGCTAACAGCCGACCAGTTGTTAAGGTTATTTGAAGATGAAGAGCAGATTCCATCGAAAGACGATATCAGTGGAGTCATTGTTAATTTACAAGAAGAATGTGCTGAGCGTGGATATGAGCTAAAGAAAATTGCCAGTGGTTATCGTTATCAGACGCGAGTTGAGATACAACCTTGGGTATCAAAACTACGTGCTGAGAAAGCGCCTAAGTATTCGCGTGCCTTTATGGAGACGTTGGCGCTGGTTATTTATCGTCAACCTATCACGCGTGCAGAGATTGAAGACGTGCGTGGCGTGTCTATCAGCAGCAGTATATTCAAAGTTTTACTTGAGCGTGAATGGATTAAAATTGTCGGACATAAAGAAGTACCAGGGCGTCCAGCCATGTATGGTACCACCAAAAAACTCTTAGACTATTTTAATTTAAAAACATTGAATGAGCTTCCATCGCTTGCAGAAATTAAAGATTTAGATCAAGTGCACCCTGAGTTGGCATTCATGGAAACAGAAGCTGAAGAACAGCAACAAGCACCTGTACAATTGGATGTGATTGAAGGCGGTGTCGAAACCCGTCACTAAATCGGGTTTGTTATTTTTATAGTTCACCCGCAACTCATTTTGTTGCAAACACGCATTTCTTTATTTAGCCGGACTGGACTTGTCGCTGGCTTCTATACCAGTTAAATCAATGTTGGTTAAACTTATTCTAGTGAATTAATTTTATGGCAGAACGATTACATAAAGTACTTGCGCGTATGGGCGTTGGCTCGCGTCGAGAAATAGAGCGCTGGATACAACAAGGGCTTGTTGATGTAGACGGTAAGACAGCTCGGATTGGTCAGACATCAGAGGGGGTGAATGTTGTCACTGTCAATGGTGTAAACCTAACGCTACAACAAGAAATAGAAACGCAGTTTTTGCAATATCATAAGCCTGATGACGAAATTTGTTCGCGTAAAGATCCTGAAGGACGTAAGTCAGTTTACGATCATTTACCTACATTGTCTGAAGGGCGCTGGATTGCGATTGGGCGCTTAGATTTAACAACATCAGGTATTTTGTTGTTTACTACCAATGGAGAATTGGCTAATTCTTTAATGCATCCTAGTGCGCAAGTGGATAGGGAATACATGGTGAGAGTGCACGGTAGAGTGACACCTGAGATAATTTATCGCTTGAGAGAAGGCGTGCATTTAGATGATGGTGTTGCGCACTTTACAGATGTTAAACAGCGGCCCAGTAAAGGAACCAATCAATGGCTACAGATCGTGCTGCAAGAAGGCCGAAATCATGAAGTTAAGCGTATGTTTGAATCTCAAGGGATACGTGTGACACGTTTAATTCGAATACGTTTTGGACCTATTGCATTAGATGATGCGTTAAAGAAAGGTACGCATCGATTGCTAACAAATAAAGAAGTGAAGTCACTTAATGCGTTAGTGCGTCAAGCGCGCTAATTTTATAATTCACACCAATATGGCCGATTTGGCTTATCGCAATCCCCGTTGTTTGAAAACGAATCTAACCACATTTGTGCTTTTTCTGCGGAAAATAGTTTTGTCGAAAATCCCAGGAATAGTAGAAGCAGAGTAATTATTAGTGCGCTATATAGTACTTTTATATGAGAAGAATTTTTAAGTGAAATAAAATTGGCTCGTATAAGGCTTATTGCTAAGCCGATCACTAAGCTAACAAATAGCAATGCTATTAATAAACCATCTAGTACTGTCATATCACTTGCCTAAATTATTTCGTGATGAGTTTATTGTAGTTTATAAGTGCACAAGAAAGATATGACAGCGGGCGGTAAAATTCTATCGTTTACTCAAGACTATAATAGAGTTATTAGAATCAATAGCTTGGCTCGATAAATGAACGATTTGCTCTATGGTGAGTGTTAAAAAATTGTAATAACAGGTATATCTTTAAGCTATCCTATGCATTTCGTTTGGCCGTATAAGGTTATGTATAAAGAAATATCCAGCAGGATTGAAATATTAAAATCTGCTGGAGTTGAGAGAAATTTATATCCGGTGAATTATGCCAGTGGTATCGCGGCTGTCGATACCTAGGTAGTAAATAAACGGGGTGGTTACTGTTTCAGGTGCAGGGAATTCATTGGGGTTAATGCCTGGGTAATTGTGAGTTCTTAGGTCGGTGCAAACAATGCCAGGGTGCACGCCATTAACACGAATTTTTTGATCGCCATCTAACTCATCGGCGAGGATTTTTAATAACCCGACTTGTCCGTGCTTGCTAACACCGTATGCGCCCCAATAAGCTTTATTGGCTTCGTCTACAGTGAAAAGTATGGATGGGTCTTTGCTGTTTCTTAGTAAGGGTATGCATGCACGTGACATTAAAAATGGCGCATGTAAATGCAAGGTAATTAGTTTAGACCATGTTTGAATTTCTATATTCTGCAATGGTGTTAAACCGCCAACGCGTCCAGCGTTGTGAAGTAGCCCATCCAGTCGTCCAAACTCTTTATCAATGGAGTCTGCGATGGTTTGGTAATCATCTGCACTTGCCACTTCTAAGTCGATATTTAAAATTGCCGGTTGTGGCGTTTTTAAGGCAACGATTTCATCGTAAGTATGCTCAAGTCTTTTTAAGTCTTTGGCAACGAGCAGAACCGTAGCGCCAAGTCGTGCACATTCTAACGCAACCGCTTTACCGATGCCTCGGCTGGCGCCAGTGATTAATATAACCCTATCTTCTAAGTATCCTGCTGAAGGTTGGAAGTCCTTTAAATTTTTATCCATGTTTGTCTTGTCGTATGGTTGGAATGTCGCGAGCTTTTTTCTCTATTTCGTCAATTAACGGCAACTCATCTTTTGCTTGGATGCCGAGTTCGGTAAATTTGCGTGCACCGGGAAGCACTTTTCTTTCTAACGAGCCAATGGCTTTGTTGTAACTCTCTACACTGTCGTCTAAGTTTTTACCCACACGCTGTAAGTGAGAGCAGAAAGTGTAAAGACGTTTATATAGGTCTTGCGCTAAATCTCTAACATGCTCAGCGTTTTCGGAGATAGAGGCTTGTTGCCAGCCGTAAGCAACGGAACGAAGTAAGGCAACTAAAGTGGTTGGTGTTGCTAGTATTACTTTGTTGGCAAAAGCATCTTCTAATAATTTGTCATCATGATCTAATGCGCTTGTTAAAAACTGCTCACCTGGAATAAATAAAATAACAAAATCAGGAGATTGTGAAAACTGAGACCAGTAAGCTTTGCTGGCTAATTCTTTCATGCGCTCACGTACTTTGCGTGCATGATGTTTAAGGTGTGCTTCTTGCTCTTGCGGTGAATTTGCTTGCACAGCACTTAAGTAAGCATCTAGAGGGGTTTTAGCATCAACGATTAACTCTCTTTTTTCAGGCATGCGAACTATCATATCTGGCCGCATATTTTTTCCATCACTTATTTCTGTATGGGGTTGCTCTTCAAAGTCACAATGGTTCACCATGCCGGATAATTCTGCAAGTCGCTTAAGAGTCAGTTCGCCCCACTGGCCACGTACTTCTGGTCTACGTAGTGCTCGCACTAATTGTTCTGTTTCTGATTGTAAGCCGTGTTGCGCTTCATTCACCAATTTAAGTTGTTCGGTAATTGAACCGTACGCCTGTTTTCTTTCTTTTTCGATTTCGAAAATCTGCTTTTCGGTTTTTTGTAAGGCTTCGCTCATGGGCTTTAACAGCGTTTCTATCGATTTCTCTTTTTCAGATAAATTAGCTTGAGCGCGCGATTCAAATAAACCTAACTTTTGTTGCGCGAGCAGCAAGAACGACTCGTTATTGGCGTCAAGCGCATGTTTTGAAAGCGCGCTAAAACTTTCTTTTAGTTGCTCGCGCGACTCGTTTAATGCGGCGATTTTTTCAACGTTTTGGGCTTGCTCTACTTGTAGCTGAGTAAAGAGACTGTGGTTTTGTTCGTGTAAGGATTGAATGTTCTCATCCATGCGCGCACGAGTAATTAAATAAGCAATCAATGCACCTAATAATGTCGCGATGCCTAAAGTAACCCCTAGTTGCCAGCTGAGTTCAAGTTCCCACTTCATCGATCGGTGCGCTTAGTTGTATATGATTTAATAATTCTAATGGGTTGTTGATAGTGAAATCGGCTCCCCATTGATTGGTATCTATGTCTGCTTCAATGTATCCATAACGAGCTACGCAAGTATACATGCCGGCAGCATTGCCCGCATAAATGTCGCGTGGGTCATCCCCAAGATAAATTGTGTGATGTGGAGATAAATCGATAGTTTTGCTTGCAAGTAATAATGGCTCTGGATGTGGCTTGCGCACCTCAAGTGTATCGCCGCTGACAATGCAAGCAGTACGATTGGATAATGATAGTTTTTCTAACAAGGGTTTAGTTAGTGCGCCAGGTTTATTGGTGATAATACCCCAAGGAATATTGTGAGACTCTATTATATCTAGTAATTCTTGCATGCCATCAAACAAGACGCTATCAACGCAGATAGAATCTGCATAATGTTGAAGAAATTGTTGACACAATTTTTCAAATTCAACGTCATCGTCAACTTCGGGAAAGCCGTAACGTGTGAGTGCTAAGCTACCCTGAGATGAGATATTGCGTACATCATCGAAGTTGACGGCTGTTTTATGATGGCACTTTAATAAAGTATTTAATGCCAGTGCTAAATCAGGCGCTGTGTCTAATAAGGTGCCATCTAGGTCAAATAGAACCGCATGAATTGGGGTAACCTGGTTGCTCAAAGTGATGGTTTCACAGTGTGTAATAAGTAGTTCACGCTGACATCGCGGCCTAGCCAGTAATGTTGAGTGATAGGGTTGTAACTCATGCCGACCAGCTCTTTTGGAGCAAGTTTATTATGGCGACACCATCGATCTAACTCGGAAGGGCGGATGAATTTTTGATAATCGTGTGTGCCTTTGGGTAATAAATTGAGAATGTATTCGGCGCCAATTACCGCAAATAAATAGGCTTTGGGGTTCTTGTTGATGGTTGAAAAGAAAACGTGTCCGCCAGGTTTGGTTAATTGCATACATGCAGCGACAATGCTTTCTGGGTCGGGTACATGTTCCAGCATTTCTAAGCATGTCACGACATCGTACACTTCAGGTTCTCGCTGTGCGATGTCTTCTGCGGCAATCAATTCGTAATCGATTTCTAGATTGCTTTCTTTTGCATGTAGTTGAGCAACTGAAAGGGGTGCTTTGCCCAAATCGATACCTTTTACGGTAGCGCCTTTGTTGGCCATGCTTTCGGATAAAATGCCGCCACCACAACCGACATCTAATACTTTTTTTCCTGCAAGATTAACGCGCTCATCAATAAAGTTTAAGCGTAGTGGATTGATGTCGTGTAGTGGTTTGAATTCACTGTCTCTGTCCCACCATCGATAGGCGAGGTCTTCAAATTTTGCGATTTCGTTCAGGTCGAAGTTTTCAGTATTGGTCATTTAGATAAATTCAGTTAGGGTGGGGAAATCTTTTGTGCCCATTGTTCGGCTTTAGAAATAATTTCATCCTCGCTCACAGTGGTTAAGGTGCGATCACGTAATAACTGTCTTCCAGAAACAAATACATCAGAGACTCTACTGTGAGTGGTGCTGTAAACAAGGTGGCTGTAAACATCATACAGTGGATGAGCTTCCACACGATCACAACTAATGGCGATAATGTCAGCAGATTTATTTTTTTCTAAGGAGCCTATTTCATCGTCTAAACCGAGCGCACTTGCTGCATCAATGGTCGCTGCGCGAATGGCTTGTTGAGCCGAAAAAGCGGTGGCTTGTTCGCTGATGCCTTTTGCGAGTAATGCAGCAGTACGCATTTCTGAGAACATATCTAAGTCATCGTTGCTTGCGCAGCTATCGGTGCCAATAATCACACGTGTATCGCGTTTCATAAGTTCATGTGTCGGGCAAAAACCGCAGGTGACAATGAAACGGCGCCCAGCGAAATGAACCATATTTCCCTCCGCGACGCCCGCCAAGAGGGCTCCGATCACCAAG
>PVMS01164469.1_pt1 | contig 11318 bp, 9 predicted proteins | sample 1853461 | NCBI WGS metagenome assembly PVMS01 (sample SAMN08582032, study PRJNA380276) | Marine sediment metagenome, whole genome shotgun sequencing project. | isolation source: ocean sediment barecode stripped | collected 2017
TAAGGGTTGGCTAAAAGCCAATATTTTATTGTCCGATACAGTATAGCCTAAAATAACAGCTATTCAAATTTTTTTGAGAATGTCCTAGTCGATCTAAGACCATTTTTCGGGTGGTTCGGGCACACCCAATATATGATACCCGGCATCGACATAGACGATCTCTCCTGTAACGCCGCTAGCCAAGTCGCTGCATAGCCATAATGCTGTTTTTCCTACCTCCAACTGATCGATATTGCGGCGAAGGGGAGCTCTATCAGATACGTAATGGAGCATTTTCCTGAAATCTGATACTCCGGCCGCCGAGAGGGTCTTAATCGGCCCGGCCGAAATCGCATTTACACGAATATTACTTGGACCTAAGTCTGCAGCCAGATAGCGTACATTTGTTTCCAGTGCTGCCTTGGCAGCAGCCATTACATTGTAATGAGGCACTACCTTCTCAGAAGCATAATAGGTCATTGTCATGATACTGCCCCCATCAGTCATCAGGGGTTCGGCTTCCCTTGCTAAGGCAATCAAGCTGTATGCGCTGATATCAAGGGCAGTTCGAAAACCTTCCCGCGATGTTTCAATAAATCGACCAGTTAGCTGATCTCGACCCCCAAAGGCGATGGAATGGAGTAATATATCAATCGTGCCAAAGTGATCGGAGACTTTCTGAAAGACAGCCGAAATATCTTCGTCTTTGCTAACATCACACTCCTCTACAAAGTCAACTCCCAGTCCCTCTGCCAGAGGACGAACTCTTCGTTCGAGTTGGGGTATCCCGTAGCTAAACCCCAGGGTTGCCCCATGATTGTGAAATGTTTGCGCGATTCCATAAGCAATTGAACGGTTATTTGCGATACCAAAAATAAGCGCTGTCTTATTTTCCAGCAGTTTCATATGTTCTCCTCAAGGTTAAAATTAGTAATTGATAAAAATCAGATTCTGTTTCCTCTTCCCTTATCTTGATACAAATGGATTGTCCCAAATCCAGAAACGCCAAGGCATGGAGAGCCAGGGTTCCGGTGTATTGCCCAATCCTATCCGCGGTCCGCTGCAGATTGGCATCTTTATGTTCGGCTGATTATCCTCGATCCAGATAGCACTATTATCTAAACAAAGATCCGTTCCGTTCAGGGAATTATCTATCGCCAGGGCCTGCGCCAACTTCGCTGGACCATTGGAAAGCTGTTTAAGGGGAATGTTGTTCCTATGCCTGGTCATTATAGATATGCCTTCAACCGGTTCAAGAGCCCTAAGTAAAACAGCATTGGCCTGTCCCTCGACACCAGTAACGATGTTAAACATCCAATGCATTCCATAGGTGAAGTAAACATAGGCATTACCGGGAGGACCAAACATCACCTTGGTTCTCTCAGTTGGTCGTCCACCGTTCGACCGGTCACCATGGCAAGCCAGATCAAACTGGTCTGTATCGCAGTAAGCTTCAGTTTCAACAATCTTACCTTTAATAAGACCAGCGTCACTTTTACGTACAAGATCCTTCCCAAGTAGGGATTTGGCAACTATTCGAGCTGGACGTGCGAAAAAATCTCTATCGACTCGATTTTCGAAAGACAAAATATGACCTATGAAGAAAAAGGAATTTGGCTACTTTTGATGGGTTTATTTTCCCAGACGCCTGAGTTCCAATGCGCGACGAGTTGTAGAAACAACGAATATAAGAATAAGGACGACAGCAATTCCAAGTACCAAAATATCGTAAATCGAAACTTCTCCAAATTCGAAAGAAATCACCTTCACCCCCACAAAGAAAAATAGAAGATTCGCCAGGATCGCGATCATTCTTATTTCAGTCGGTCCGAATTTGCCGTAAGATATTTTAAATACGCCAGTCACATAAGTATTTACATAGACATAGATTGACACCAGCAAATAGCCAATGAGCGCCAGACTGGCAATATTGAAGGATACATATGGCGAAAGACCCAATCCCCCAAATATGAGCAGCTGGCCAAAGGCATCCACAGTGTGGTCGACAAAAAACCCATATTTTGGTCTTTCGATTTTACGATATCTAGCTACTGTTCCATCTAAGCTGTCGCCAAACCAGTTCAGCAAAAAGCCAAATGAAGCAAGCCATAAAAAAGCTGGGGCAACATTTGATAAAACATAGCCGGTAAAAATTATTACTGCACCGATGATGCCTATAACGGTCAATATATCGGGACTTACCCAACCTGGCATGTGAGCGGCTAACCAGCGTAACGCTGGACGCTCTAAAGGGCCGAGTAAAATATCATTTACTCTCTTGTGCGACTTTGACTTTGCCATAATAAAGAGTTAACTAACGGGAACCTTATCCAGGAGAGAAGGCCAAACCGGATAATACATTGACCACTGGTATGGCGCATCCAGTATGAGCTTTTCAACAACTTTCAATACTTTTTCTGCATTAAATAACATTGACTTTTCTCTATCGGGAAACCGGTCCATATATATTCGATCAGATACCTTTATCTCATACTTGCCATCTTGCCTCAATAACGGGGATGCAACCACAATCGGCACGTCGGTTTTCAGAGCAAGCATGATGTAGTGGAGTGGTAGTGCTGCTCTGTTTCCAAAAAAAAGAGGTTGCCGTTTTGAAGTAGGTATAGGCCTATCCACCGCCGTTGCAACAGTTCCGCCCGATTTCAGTCGCTCTACTGCCTTCTTTAAAGCAACCATATCGGTAGGATGTGATTCGATACCGAACTTTTCTCGTATATCATTTTGCCTTTCATAGCCTCTACCTGGACTTGAAAACGTCAATCCAAAAGGCCTGGCGCCAAGATAACCTGCATAGAGTCCCATCAGATCTACTTGATTCATATGGCCGCTTACGATGATGATCCCTTCGCCCATCGAGGCCGCTCCTTTTATGATGGACTCGAAGGCTGGGTTCATAATAATCAGTTTTTCCATATCTGAAGGCTCGCTCAATGTTCTATAAACGTCAAACAGAGTGTGGGCAGTGTTACGAAAGGTTCGTTTTACAAGTATATCTAGTTCATATGATGTTGCTTCTTGACCACTGACAACCCATTGATTCAACCTTACGGCCCGGACCATCTCGAGATCTTTTCGCGAAGAAATCCTATCTACCAGGATATTGCCTAACCAATAACCTAATCTATTTGGTATAACTCGGGAGAACGCGATCGCTACACCAACTCCCAATCTACTGTTAATTAAATCCTGAAATCTGCTGGCCATCGAACAATCAAATCTATGGACAATTCAAGTTATATTTATATTGGATATTATACTAACAATAAGAGCTTGGCATCAAAATGGAGTTGAATTTGCTCTGAGTAATCGAGCATAAACTCGCGCCTCCTAGTGAGTGTTGTAAAATTATCGTTGTAGCATGTATTATTCTGTTGAAGGATAGTCAGCTTAGATTGATGCTTTCCTTTATTGAATTGATTGAACAATTTTGGATGAACCTCCAGCAAGGCCAGCTTCCACAGCTGGGCTCATGGAACTATCTACTGCTGGCTAGTTTGATTATCTGGCAAGGTCCTGTTGCCACGCTTCTTGGTGGAGCAGCAGCATCAGCCGGGCTGCTCCAGCCTGGAATTGTTTTTATAGTTGCCATTTGTACCAATCTTTCCGCTGATGTCCTCTGGTATACAATTGGACGCCGGGGGAACGTTGATAGGTTGTTTAAACAAGGTGGTCGGTTTAGTAAACATCAACATCGCTACCTCTTTCTCCAGGAGGGCATGCGACAGCATGCGACTAAGATTCTGTTAATGGCCAAGTTGTCCGCTGGTTTCGCCTTACCAACTTTAATTGCTGCGGGTCTTTCTGGCCTTAGTTGGCGTCGCTGGTTTCCGGTAGTTTTTATTGGAGAAACAATCTGGACTGGAACGTTAATTCTAATAGGCTACTTTTTCACTGAGGCGGTTAAGCAAGTAGAACACGGCCTTCAGTTGCTTATCGTTGGTTTTTCCTTTCTCTTCCTCTTAATTATTGTCTGGTTTATTCCCAAGCAACTGCGAAACAGCGAGGTATTTTCTGTGACGGCTGCTGAGGAAGAAAAATCCCATTAATTTCCATTGACTCTTTAATAACAATATTTTTCATCCAGAATTACGTTACCGTGGTGCGCCATAACCATCAATGGATTTGGACAGGATTTTTGATGGCGCCCCTCTTGAGAAGATTCTTCTTATATCCCTCGTCCCAACCATCAGGTTGATCACTCTTTTCGATTCGAACAGCGCTATTTTTATAATCGGGGATCTTTGCTCGATCATCAACTCGGTCAAGGGTAAGTTTATTGGCTGCTGCCTCGGCAAAGTGAAAGGGAATAAATACTGTCTTTTTCGGTGATCGGCCGGTAACAAGAACTCGCAGGCTTATACGCCCTCTTCTTGAGATTACATCGATCCAATCGCCTGTCTCTACATTTAATTCTGCGGCGTCTGCTGGATGGATCTCACATGTCGCTTCAGGGTAAATTTCCTCAAGTGTAGAGCGACCACTCATGGTACTGCCGCTCCAATGGTACAGTACCCGGCCTGTGCTCAAATTATAGGGATATTCCGAATCCGGCTGCTCAGATTCAGTGCTATAGTTAACGGACCAAAATTTTCCTTTTCCTCGGGGAAAATTTTCAGCAAAGAGAAACGGTGTCCCTGGATGATCGAAGTCAGGACAGGGCCAGTGAACCCCACCCTCGCGATCGATGCGATCGTAATCTATCCCCCAGAATTCCGGCGTAACCCTGCGCATCTCGTCCCATATCTCTTCAGGATGTTCATAATCAAACCCAGTCGACAGTCTAATTCCCATCTTCGCCTCGATCCTTCTCCCTAGATCAGATAATATATCCCAATCAGGGCGGGAGTCGCCAACAGAGGCTACGGCCGATCGGCATCTTTGGACACGCCGATCCGTGTTTGTGAACGTGCCGTCTTTTTCCGCGAAACTTGTGGCCGGCAGTATAACGTCCGCCATCTCCCCTGTTTCATTAACAAAAATGTCCTGGCAGACCAGGAAATCTAAATTCTCGAGAGCTCTGCGGGCGTGATTTTGATTCGGTTCGCTCATCATTGGATTCTCACCCATCACGTACATCCCGCGAATAATGCCGCTGTATGCCCCATCGATCATCTCTGTAGCAGTTAACCCGGGTACAGGATTTAAGTCCACCCCCCAGAATTCCGAAAATTTTGCTTTCGCCTGCTCGTCATCAACCGGCTGGTACGCGGTAAATACATTGGGCAATCCCCCGCTATCTGAGCAGCCTTGAACATTATTTTGCCCCCGAAGCGGATTTAATCCTGTTCCCGATCTACCCACGTGCCCACATAGAAGAGCTAAGTTAACCAATGATAATGTGTTATCTGTGCCGTGGGTGCTCTGGCTGATTCCCATGCCCCAGTAAATTGATGCTCGTGTGGCTTCCGCATAAATATGGGCTGCCCTTTTAATCTGGGCGGCCGGTACCCCGCTTACTTCTTCGGCCCATTCCGGGGTGAACGCCTCTAATGATTCGAGGTAATCGGTAAACCCTTCCGTTCGTTCTGCAATAAAATCAGAGCGATAGAGCCCCTCTTTGACAATCACGTGTGCCATGGCCTGAAAAACAGCTACATCAGTGCCGGGATTTTGGCGCAGCCAAACTGTCGCAAAATTAGTCATTTCAATCTGCCGGGGATCTACCACAATCAACTTTGCCCCATTTTTTCGAACTGCCCGCTTCATGAAATTGGCAATTATCGGATGCGTTTCTGTCGTGTTAGACCCGGTAACAATAAATGCTTCGAGGTTTTCCATTTCCGCAATAGAATTTGACATAGCGCTGGATCCAATTGATAGTTGCAGCCCTGTAACCGAACCAGCGTGACACAGTCGAGCGCAGTGATCTACATTGTTCGTTCCAATTAATGCCCGGACCAATTTCTGAAACACGTAATTATCTTCATTGGTGGCCTTAGCGCTGGCGTAGGATGCTAAAGCATCCCCGCCATGGCTTTTTACTATACGAACTAATTCTTGACTCACCAGCTCTAATGCCTCATCCCAAGTGGACTCGCGCCATATTGGCTTGGCGCTGCGCCCCTCTTCCCGGTTGGCTCGGATTAATGGCCTCTTAATTCGCCCCGGATGCTTGACATAATCGGTGCCAAACCGTCCTTTAACGCACAACATTCCATAGTTGGGAGCAGCTTCAAATGGGGCTTCAACCCTGTAGATATAACCATCCTTAACCTTAAGATCCATCTGGCAGCCAACTCCGCAGTACGGACACGTTGTCCTGACAACTTTCTCTGGTTTAAGCAAGGTGATTCTCCTTTTCTTTCAACTAGGCGCCTAAATAGTTGTTTATTATCGATTATAGAAACTTCCTTAATTAGGTTGGCTGCTTTTGTCTGTTAACTGCAGTTCATTGATCTCCGTTTAATATGTAATCCTATCGCTTAACCTTTCTCATGCCACCTCGAGTTTTTCGAAAGACGTCGTCTGGATCAACCCCATCCTCGAGCATTTTCTCTCGAATAGGCATCAAGGCTTCAGTAGGACAAACGCTCACGCACAGCCCACAAAAGACACAGGTGGTATCTGGCATGCTGTCCCCCATAAAAGTGCCAATTCCAGTTGAAAAGCCCCGGCCGTTAAAAGTTAATGCAAAGGTATATTGGGCATCTTCGGCACAAACTTGAACGCATCGCCAGCAATTTATACATTGATTGTAATCTCGAACGTAAAAAGGGTTATCATCATAAATGGGTGACTTTCGCCTCTCACCAAAAGCAAAACGAGACACATCAGCATCATAATCATTGATCAGTGTTAGAATGTCAGGTCCATTTTCAACATCTGAAGCCGAAGCCAAGAGCTCCAATAATATTTTTCGACCTCTAATGACGGATTCGTTTTGAGTGTGAACCTCCATTCCCTCCTGGCAATCTGTTACACAGGCGGCGACCTGAACCCGAGCCCCGATGTCAACACTGCAGATTCTACACAATCCATTAGCAGTGAGGTTCGGGTGATAACAGATAACGGGAACATCTACGCCGATTTGGCTGGCAGCTTCTAAAATCGTCGTCCCTTTTGGAACTTTAACTTCCTGCCCGTCGATTGTTAGATTTACCTGGTCGTTCATATTCTTTCCTAGTACAAGATATCAACCAGGCAAATCGGTCAATCTCTCGCGATGTGTATAGACCCGCATTCTATCCTTTCTCAAATATGCAACTATTGTGAGGTTCCACCTTTCAGCCAACGCTACCGAGAGGCTAGTTGGCGACGTTCGAGAACAAATAATCGGCGTTTTTAATCGTCTGGCTTTATTAATCATTTCACTGCTTATTCGTCCGCTGCTCAGTAAAATTCGGTTTTGCGTCTGCATATCACCGAACAAAGCCGCGCCTGCCAATTTGTCCAGGCAGTTATGCCTGCCAACATCTTCAACCTGGATTGTTAATCGCAACTCATTTCCCAATGCGGCCGTATGTATCCCCCGAGCTCGATGATATAATTTTGCGCCCAAATGCATGTGTCGCATTAGTGCTGCCAGTTCTTCAGTGGTCGTTGTCATGCCTGAATTCAGGGGATCATGGTGCGCAGAAAGATCGTCGAAAGTTACGCCGCCGCCACAGCCAGCGGTAATTATCTTCCGTTGTGGCAGGCGTTTATCTTCTTGCTTTAGCCAAACATCAACACAGCTATTTTGCTTTGAGACGTGGATCGACCGGATATCTTCAAGGCTGTCGATAATTCCCTCATTATATAAAAATCCAGCCGCCATCTCCTTGAGATCATTAGGGGAGCACATGAAGGTTACCAGTTCTTCACCATTGACCGAAATACATACCAATGCTTCATCAACCACCTCCCCATCAATCTGCTTTGGAGAGCCTGGGCCAAGACTTAGATATTGAACTGGCTTAACCCCCAAATCCAAATCGAAGGGTGAAACATCTTTAGAGCCAACTGGGTTTTTAACTACTTCACTATTATTCATTCAAAAAGCTCCGGCCATAATCTTATTGCGCTCAGCACTGCTGAGGCTGCAGTCTGGCCTAATCCACATAGAGAGGTTTCAGTCATCGCAAAACCGATATCGATTAGATCGCGCTTATAAGGCTGGTTGGTGCCCTCTCCATTGCTGATGTTTCCCAAAATCTCGAGCTGGCGTTTGGTTCCCAGCTGGCAAGGAAAACACTTTCCACAGCTTTCGTGGGCGAAAAATCTCCCCAGCTGAAATAAAATCTTGCGTAGATCCACCGTTTCATTAAAAACCATGACCACACCAGATCCTAGAGACAGGTTTCTGGATCTTGTATCCTCATAGGTTAGCGGAAGGTCGAAATCAGCCGGACCTATAAAAGATCCAGCAGCACCCCCTAGCAGCACGGCCTTCGCTATTTTTCCACCCTTTACACCGCCAGCCATGTCAATAACCTGCTGAACAGTTAGGCCAAATGGATGTTCATATAAGCCAGGCTGGTTAATATTTCCGCTAACGCAGAAAAGTTTGGTTCCGGGCGATTGTTCCGTACCAACTTTCTGCCATTCCATCTTGCCTATTTCTAACACTTTCAACGCCGTCACCAATGTCTCAACATTATTAACAGCCGTTGGTTTGTCAAATAAACCATGTGTAACCGGAAAAGGAGGTTTGATTTTTGGAAAACCACGGAAGCCTTCGATGGCGCTGAAGAGGGCGGTTTCCTCGCCGCAGATGTAAGCGCCTGCTCCTAGGCGCAGCTCGATATCGAATCTAAATCCACTTCCAAGGATATCACGGCCGAGAAATCCAGATTTTAAGCTTTCTTCAACTGCATTTTTTAATCTTTTGTATGACTGAGGGTATTCGCCTCTTACAAAAATCCATCCCTTGTTCGCCCCTACCGCATAACCGGCAATGGTAGCAGCCTCAACTATGGCAAATGGATCTCCTTCCATAAGGTAACGATCCTTAAACGTACCGGGCTCGCTTTCATCTCCGTTAACCACTATAAATCTATCGATTTCTTGACCTCGGGCAGCTCGAGTAAATCGCCATTTGCGACCTAGAGGGAACATGGCGCCTCCTCGCCCGAGTATGCCACATTCCTCGATAGTTTCGATGATTTCTTCAGGGTCTTTAAACAACACACCGCGCAGCACCTCAAACCCGCCGTTAGAGACGTAATCTTGAATTCTGAGAGGATTCAAGGATCCTATACGTTCAGTTATCAGCCTATGCGTACCAAAGACTCTATCCTGAATTTCCGGCATGTTTCCTTTGACCAGGTCGCCGATCTCATCATGCTCAATTTCGCCTGTAAGCCGACCATCCACCAGGGCTGCCGGTCCATGATCGCACAATCCCAGACACGGAACTTGCTCATAGGATAGGGTCAATTCCGAATTACTTTCTCCCGGCATAAGTTCCAGTTTCTCCTGAAACGCCTTTGTGATCGCATCGCTGCCAGATAGGAAACAGGCAGGATCCTCACAAATGCGAATTACTCTCCTGGCTGTCGGATTATTGTAGAACATGGAATAAAATTCGATTACGCCATGGATTTCAGCTAAAGGTACCCTTAGCGTTTGACCAATGGCTTGTTGTATTTCTCGTGGCAGCCAACCATAAATATTCTGCGCATCATGGAGCATTGGCAGCAAAGAATCACGCTTTCTCGAGCTGTATTTTTCGATGATCGGCTGAAATTGCGCCAGATCAACAGTCCGCTTTAATTCCATCTTGGTCATCTGCCTCTATTTTGAAGAATTGATGGCTTCACTGAAAAAATCAGATAGTGTCGATGTCGCAGGTTCTTTTTATGAGCAATATTGCGACTTGGCGTCTTTGCGCGAGCTTTTTTCAACGGATTCATCGGTAGATAGTAAATATTTTGTGCGGGTTTCAATGCGCTTCAGAAAGAATGAAGCATATTCTAAATTTTACGTTAGATCTGCTCAACCTCAAAGATGTTCCTTGCAGCTTCTTATGGCGACGCTAAAATCCTATATATATGATTGTTAATTAGATTCGTGCCTTATCCAGCGCCACTATTAGATATCTGGGGAGATCTGCAATACTTTTTTAATTAACCAGTTATCCCTCCTGAAGGGAAAATGTCGAGGTATTGGTCAGGTGATCGCCACCAGGTATACGGAAGCAGTTCCCATTATTCATCTGCAATTTTCCATAAAAAGAGGCTCCTAGGTAGAGGGTGAAAACTTCATTCGTTTATCTATTGGATATGCTCTAGTGACGAGAATATGCGCCGGTGAGTTGCTGGCGTACGGATTACTTTTTCAATAAATCGAAGCCGGCATCAATAAAATATTTTTCTTAAGAGTTGTGGCAAGCTGATCTCCGTCTTAAACAGTTCAAATACTTGGATGGTTTGCTGGTCGGCGATTGTTCCAAATTGAGGAGATTGGCTCACTTCGATAAATTTTTTTTTAGCATTGCCATAAGAGGAATAGGATTGAGAATGGGAAAAGGAAGAAAGGTCGGTAAAAAAAGCTACAGGTCCTACCTATTGGTACTTGCCCTCCTGTTGTTAATACCCTTGTTAATATTTAGGGGTGAACAATGGCTCAAGCGATTCTTAATCTATATGTCTCATGCAAGCTGGGGCCGGCATATCGCGAGTTCACTCCCGCTCGCAAAGAAGGTCGCCCGGCGCTTTGTAGCTGGCGAGACAATTGATGAGGCAATGGCGGCCGCCTTAGCAATCAACAATCGCGGCATGACCGTCACCCTGGATTATCTAGGAGAAAGCGTAACCGAGGCCAAGGAAGCTGAATTGGCGCAGGATGAAATTTTAAAATTACTCGACCAGATTAACAACTTACAATTGGGTGCTAATGTATCAGTAAAATTAACACAGCTGGGTTTACGAATAGATCCGGAACTGGCCCTCAAGAATCTGGGGCAAATATTGGCGAGAGCCGCTTCTTATAATAACCGTGTCAGGATCGACATGGAGGAAAGCGATCTTGTCGATGCGACGCTCGACATTTATAGGGGGTTAAGGGATGAAAGTGGCTTCGATAACGTTGGGATTGTCATTCAATCATATTTATACCGAAGTGAAGTAGATGTTCAGCAGTTAATTTCCGAAGGGGCTTGGATCCGTCTGTGCAAAGGCGCATATGCAGAACCGGCCGAAGTAGCATATCCCGAAAAAACTGATACTGATTCAAGTTATAATAAGTTAACAAGGATGATGTTGAGTCCTGAAGCCAGACAAAACGGGGTCTATTTGGGAATAGCTACCCATGATGAAAAGATGATAGATTCAACGCTGCAATATACACGTGAACAAGGAATCCAAACAAATGAATTCGAATCTCATCACATAGCCTAT
>PVMS01129504.1_pt1 | contig 11316 bp, 9 predicted proteins | sample 1853461 | NCBI WGS metagenome assembly PVMS01 (sample SAMN08582032, study PRJNA380276) | Marine sediment metagenome, whole genome shotgun sequencing project. | isolation source: ocean sediment barecode stripped | collected 2017
CCCATGTGGTACCTGCTTCGACATAGCTACCGTCGTTGTTGAATTGCTGCAGTGCGTCTTCGGATCCACCCAACAACAGCGCCGGTGTATTTGCCAACGCCTCTTGCTGCGGTTTAACCGTCACCTGCGCAAGATCAACGTCATAACTCCAGATATTCAATCCATCCGCGACCAACTGCTGTTCGTACGGTTCGGTGTAGGTCCAACGAAACTGACCTGGTCGCTGAATTTGCAAGGTGCCACTGGTGCGCTCCAGCACTTCGCCATCGCATCGACCAAAGACTGTTCAAATCGGCCTTGCAGGGTCGCGATGTCATTGACGAAAGCAGCAACCAGCTGTGCGCCCTCGTCAAAGGTCACATCCTCTGCGACGACCGTGAATGGCAGCAGGAAAATCGCCGCCCCTAATACAAATGGTCGAATTGTCATTGCCATACGGCTATTCCTTCGGCGTCGGGGGCATAAGAATTTCCCGCGCGCCGTTCGACTGCAATGGTCCGACCAACCCTGCAGCCTCCATGGTTTCGACCATTCTTGCGGCTCGGTTGTAACCGATCTTCAGGCGGCGTTGCACGCCCGAGATAGAGGCTTTGCGCGTGTCCATCACGACTTGCACGGCCTGATCGTATAGCGGGTCTTGTTCCGCATCGGCGCCATTCCCGAGCCCATCGTCGAGACCCGCCAGACTTGGAGTTGGACCGGATGGGCCGTCCACGATTTCATCAATGTACTGCGGAGCACCGCTTTTCTTCAGGTGTCTCACGACACTATGGACTTCGTGATCGGCAACGAACGCGCCATGCACACGCACCGGCAGCGATGTACCCGGCGGCAAGTACAACATATCGCCGTGGCCTAATAGATTCTCAGCGCCCATCTGATCCAAGATAGTTCGTGAGTCAACTTTTGCAGAAACTTGAAATGCGATTCGAGTAGGGACGTTCGCTTTGATCAAACCCGTAATGACGTCCACCGATGGCCGTTGCGTCGCCAGTAGCATATGGATACCCGATGCACGTGCTTTTTGCGCCAGCCTTGCAATGAGTTCCTCAACTTTCTTGCCCACAATCATCATCATGTCGGCCAGCTCATCAATAATGACGACTATGTAAGGCAGAGGTGTCAAAGTCGGACGCTCAATGGGCTTGTCTTCGTCGAATATCTCGGGCGGCCTGAAGAGGGGATCAGGAATAGGTTCACCAGCATCGATCGCGTCTTTCACTTTACGGTTATAGCCGCCGATGTTGCGGACGCCGAGCGCTGACATGAGTTTGTATCGTCGGTCCATTTCAGCGACACACCAACGCAGGGAATTAGCGGCGTCTTTCATGTCCGTTACGACCGGAGTCAGCAGATGCGGTATACCTTCGTAAACAGACAGCTCAAGCATCTTCGGATCAATCATGATCAGCCGTACCTGATCCGGCTGCGTCTTGTACAGCAGGCTGAGGATCATGGCATTAATTCCGACAGACTTGCCCGACCCTGTAGTACCCGCGATCAACAAATGCGGCATGCGTGCCAGATCCGCAACCACCGAATGACCGCCGATATCCTTACCCAATGCCAACGTCAACGGAGAAGACATCTTTTCGTACGCCTTGGACTTAAGTATTTCGCCTAGAGTCACTAGCTCACGATTCTCATTAGGTATCTCGAGGCCGACGAAAGACTTACCGGGAATGACCTCGACGATGCGCACACTCACCACGGACAAGGAACGCGCAATATCCTTGGCCAGGCTAGAAATCTGACTGACTTTGACGCCGGGCGCCGGATCCAGCTCGAAACGCGTAATGATCGGTCCCGGTGACACCGACTGCACCACCACGTCGACACCGAAATCCTTGAGCTTGATTTCGACCAGACGCGACATCGCCTCGAGCGATTCTTCGGAGTATCCGGGGCGTTGATCCGGAGCATCGTCGAGTAGCGACAATGGCGGCAATTCTCCGGCGGCCGGAGGGTCGAACAGCGGTACCTGACGTTCTCGCTCAGCGCGTTCGCTTGGCTCCAAAGACGGCATAATCGGCTCAATTCTCGGCTTGACGCGCCCAGCCGTGCGTTTTTTCTCCGTTTCAATAATGGTCTGTCTGGCGGCAACCTGCTTACGCCCTTCCGCCTTGTCCTGCAATTCACCGATCTTGAAGCGCGCTTTCTCATAAGTGGTCAAACACCAGCGCCCAATTCGATCCATGACTGAAAACCAGGAAATCCCCAGGAACAAGGATATGGAAGCTATCCAGATCACGAACAACAGCGTGCTGGCACCCAAAAGCTTCATGACCGATGCAAGCCAGTCGCCCACAACCTGACCGACGATTCCGCCCGCTGTCTCGTTAAACCCGGCCGGCGAAAAATGCAGCGTAGACAAGGCGCAGCTGGTAATGAGCGTTAGTACGAAGCCGCCAACGCGCAGCGAGTAGTCCATTTTCGTCCATGCCTGTTGAGTTCTCTGTTCCCGGTACAACATCCAACCCAAATAGAACACCATTACGGTGAACAAATAGGCTGGACGGCCGAAAAAGTTAAACAGGAGGTCTGACACCAGTGCGCCGATACGCCCGATACCGTTATTGATATCGACCGAACTGGTCACCTGACTAAAGCCAGGGTCCGCAGGATCGTAGGTCGAAAGTGCGTACCACAGGATGAACGCCAGCACGCCAAAGACGTAAAGTGCGCTCTCGCGGAGTGCTGTTGAGACCTGGGTTGAAAGTCGCGGTTCAGCTTGCGTGTTCTTTTGGGCTCTTGCCATAGTTAAAGTAGACTTCGAAATTGCGCGAGGATCGCGCCGAATTTAAAGGAATAAATTATACATGAGTGATTTGAGACATTACCGACTTGTGATCCTGGGATCCGGGCCGGCCGGATATTCGGCTGCCGTGTATGCGGCTAGAGCCAATCTGAATCCTGTCATTATCACGGGCGTCGAACAAGGCGGTCAACTGATGACGACGACCGATGTGGACAACTGGCCCGGGGATGTCGAAGGCCTGCAGGGTCCTGCGCTGATGGAGCGCATGCTGAAGCACGCTGAGCGTTTCGATACCGAGATCGTCAACGACCATATCCACACCGCAGATCTCTCAAAAAAGCCTATTCGCCTGGTAGGTGACTACGGTACCTATACCTGCGATGCCCTCATTATTGCTACCGGAGCGACCGCGATGTACCTCGGACTGCCCTCCGAAGAGGCATTCAAGGGTCGCGGCGTTTCTGCTTGCGCAACCTGCGACGGTTTTTTCTATCGCGGCAAGGACGTAGCAGTGATCGGCGGTGGCAACACGGCCGCTGAAGAAGCATTGTATTTGAGCAATATTGCCTCGAAAGTCACATTGGTACACCGACGTGACGCACTGCGCTCCGAAAAAATACTGCAGGATCAGCTTTTCGAGAAAGCGAAAACCGGCAATATCGATATTCAATGGGATCACGTCGTAGACGAAGTCGTCGGCGATGATACGGGCGTGACCGGGCTGCGCATCCGCAGCACCAAGGATGAATCGCAAACAACAGACATCGATCTTGCCGGCGTATTTATCGCGATCGGACACAGCCCGAATACCGGTCTGTTTGATGGCCAGCTGGACATGAAAAATGGCTACATTATCATCAAGGCCGGATTAGCCGGTGATGCAACCGCAACCAGCATTCCGGGGGTTTTCGCGGCCGGTGATGTCGCGGACCAGGTCTATCGCCAGGCGGTCACCTCGGCAGGCGCGGGTTGCATGGCTGCGCTTGATGCTGAGAAATATCTGGATGCGTTGGTGTCCTGATAAAAATAATCGTACACGACGCGATCGATGACATTGCCAGCAAAGACTGGAATGCACTGCTCGGCGACGATTACCCATTTCTGCAACATGCGTTCCTGCGAGCCGCTGAACAAAGCGGTTCTGCGTCTCCGGAAACTGGCTGGACTCCCCGCCATCTGACATTGCACCAGGACGGCGAATTACGCGCTGCGATGCCGCTCTATGAAAAAAGTCATTCCTGGGGCGAATTCGTATTTGACTGGGCGTGGGCACAAGCCTACGAGCGCGCGGGGCTGAGCTACTACCCAAAACTCGTTTCGGCGATCCCTTTCACGCCCGCGCAAAGCTCGCGGCTTTTATTGCGGGACGAAAACGATCGGGAAGCAGCGAGTGCTCTAGTGATGGGTGCTATTCAGTTGGCTGAGGATACTGAATGCTCCTCTCTGCACATTCAGTTTCCGACACAACAGGACCTCAAGGTCTGTGAGGATTTGAAACTAAAAGTGCGCAAGGACTGCCAATTTCACTGGCACAATCACAGCTACACTGATTTCGACAGTTTCCTGAATACGTTCAGCGCACGTAAGCGCAAGAAAGTCCGTCAGGATCGCAGGCGTGTCGCCGATGCAGGCATTACGTTCCGACGCGTGCGCGGTCCAGACCTTGACGACTCGGCCTGGAGACTAGCCTACCAACTCATCAGCATCACATTTATGCGGCGTGGCTCAATGCCGTATTTCGATTTGGAGTTTTTCAAAACCATCAGTGCAGAACTACCCGACAACATACTCGTGGTGTTCGCCGAATTGGACGGTAAGGCCATTGCCGCCGCAGTATTTTTTGAAAGCGCGCGAACGCTTTACGGACGGTACTGGGGCAGCGACGGGCACTACGACGCACTGCACTTCGAGACCTGCTACTACCAGGGCATTGAGTATTGTATCGACTCCGGAATACAGTGTTTTGAGCCAGGCACACAGGGCGAGCACAAGATCGCTCGCGGTTTTACAGCGACACAAACATTCTCTGCGCATTGGCTACGTCATCCTGAATTTTTCGCCGCTATCGGCGAATACCTGTCAGAAGAAGCGCGTCACATAGATCGATACATCGAAGCCGTCGATGAGCACAGTCCCTATCGTGACTAGCAATCGAGTAGCCTGGCTGAGCCCCACCGATCCGCCGGATTCGTTCCCGCATGTGGATCTGGCATTACGCGAACCCGATGGCCTGTTGGCGGCCGGCGGCGACCTGAGTACAGAGCGTTTGCTGGTCGCCTACCGCACGGGGATCTTCCCCTGGTACGAGGAAGGCCAGCCGATTCTTTGGTGGTCTCCGGACCCGCGTTGTGTTTTGCGGCCTCAGGAATTTCACGTTTCCCGACGCCTGCACCAATACGTGCGTCGCTCCACTTTAACTCTCAGCTGCAATCGGGCATTCGAAAAAGTGATCGAAGCCTGCGCCGGACGCAGAACATCGCAACAAGGCACGTGGATTACTGCGGATGTCATAAATGCATACAAGCAGCTGCATGCGGACGGCTGGGCCCACTCCGTAGAAGTCTGGGATGGCGAAGAACTGGTCGGTGGAATCTATGGCCTGAGCATAGGTCGAGTGTTTTTTGGCGAGTCGATGTTTAATCGCCAGGACAATGCTTCTAAATTTGCGATGCTCGGTTTGTGCTCAATATTGGCGCAAAACGACTTCGAACTCCTCGATTGTCAGGTCCTGTCGCAGCATCTTTTGACCTTGGGTGCCCGATTAATCACCCGGTCGGAATTTTCCCAAATGCTGCGTGGTTTTTGCGCAACAGACGATCATTTTGCGAACTGGCCCTCGAAAGTCATCAAGATTGCAGAATTAGCACGCAATTAGCGGCCTGACGCATTGCAATAGACGGGCTGTTTCTGCACAATTCGCGAGCCTTTTTAATAGAGAGAACCGCAGACCTTGGCGAAAGAAGAAGCCATTCAGATGGAGGGTGTCGTAAATGAGACACTTCCCAACACCACATTTCGGGTTGAACTCGAAAATGGCCATATCGTTACGGCCCATATTTCCGGAAAAATGCGGAAGAACTACATTCGTATTCTTACCGGAGACAGCGTCACGGTTGAATTAACACCGTACGACCTTTCGAAAGGCAGAATTATTTACCGCGGCAAGTAGGTATCGGCATCGGGCCTGAAGGCCCTCCTACGATCTCTTATTCTGGCAGGTGCTCGAGTTCCTTCACAATCGGCTCTGCATTCAATTGCAATTTATCATCAGGTCCGACCGAAATCCGCACGTGCCCACCGTCGGCCAGGCTGCCGAAAAGTAATTCCTCAGCAAGCGGACGTTTGATGTGTTCTTGAATGATTCTGCTCATTGGGCGAGCACCCATTTTGGCGTCATAACCGCGCTCGGCAATCCATACTCTGGCGTCGTCATCCAGCTCAAGCGTTACATTGTTATTGTCGAGCTTGGCCTCTAACTCTACAACCAGCTTGTCGACGACTCGTTTGATTGACTCACTGTCCAGCGCGGCGAATTGAATGATGGCGTCCAGTCGATTGCGGAATTCCGGCGTGAACGACTTGCGAATAATCTCCATGCCGTCGGTGCTGTGATCCTGCTGTGTGAATCCGACTGACGCACGCGACATTTCCTGAGCACCGGCATTTGTCGTCATGATCAAAATAACGTTGCGAAAATCGGCCTGTCGGCCATTGTTATCCGTTAACGTACCGTGATCCATCACCTGCAAAAGCAAGTTGAAGACTTCTGGATGGGCTTTCTCGACCTCATCGAGTAGAACGACTGCATGCGGGTTCTTGGTCACAGCTTCAGTCAATAAACCGCCTTGATCAAAACCGACGTATCCTGGAGGCGCACCGATCAGGCGCGACACAGTATGTCGCTCCATGTATTCAGACATATCGAAGCGAATCAATTCAACGCCCATGCACATTGCAAGCTGCCGAGTGACTTCGGTCTTGCCGACACCTGTCGGACCCGCGAGTAGAAATGACCCGATCGGCTTCTCTTCCTCCCGCAATCCTGATCTAGCCATCTTGATCGCCGCACTAAGCGATTCAACCGCTTTGTCTTGACCGAATATTGTGAGCTTGAGATCCCGTTCCAATGTGCGCAGCGCATCGCGGTCAGAAGCCGACACACTTTTGGCCGGGATACGCGCGATCTTCGCGACGATATTCTCAACCAATTCGACGGTAACTCGAGTGCCGCGATTTTCTTCCGGCTGCAATCGTAGATGGGCACCCGCTTCGTCAATTACGTCGATAGCTTTGTCCGGTAATTTGCGATCGTTAATGTGTCGATACGACAACTCAGCAGCAGCATCGAGCGCCTCTGAATCGTACTTCACGCCATGATGATCTTCGAAGCGCGTCTTCAGGCCATGCAGGATCGCGATCGTTTCCTCGAGCGTGGGCTCAGGCACGTCCACTTTCTGGCAGCGCCGTGCCAGCGCATGGTCTTTCTCAAAAATGCCGCGATACTCGGCGTACGTCGTTGATCCTATGCAGCGGATGTCGCCATTGGCGAGCACAGGTTTGATCAGGTTGCTGGCATCCATAACGCCGCCAGATGCGGCTCCGGCGCCAATGACAGTATGAATTTCATCGATAAACAAAATCGCACCGGGATCCTCTTTGATCTCAGCAATAACGCCCTTCAGACGCTTCTCAAAATCGCCGCGATATTTGGTTCCGGCTATCAGGGAGCCCATGTCGAGTGCGTAAATCGTGGCGTCCCTGAGAACCTCCGGCACGCGCTCCTCGGTAATCAGACGTGCCAGACCCTCAGCAAGCGCTGTCTTACCAACACCAGCGTCGCCAACATAGAGGGGATTGTTCTTTCGGCGCCTGCAAAGAATCTGCACTGTACGCTCGACTTCGATCTCTCGACCAATTAACGGATCGATCTTGCCATCGATAGCCATCTGGTTGAGATTGCTCGCGTACAGATCAAGCGGCGACGACTCTGGCTCTGCATCCTGCTCTAATGCCTCCGCTTGTTCGGTATCTCCCTGGTCACCACTCACCTGCGGCATGCCGTGCGATATGAAGTTGACCACACCGAGACGATCAACGTCTTGCAAGCTCAATAGATAAACGGCTTGCGATTGCTTCTCACTGAAGATCGCAACCAAAACGTTGACGCTGGTGACTTCTTTCTTGCCGCTGGACTGCACGTGGAAGACGGCGCGTTGTAAAACGCGCTGAAAGCCGAGTGTTGGTTGCACCTCGGTGTCATCTTCAATCGCGAGTAACGGCGTCTGCTCATCGATGAATTCGATCAATTGCCGGCGCAACTCGGCCATATTCGAGCCACAGGCTTTAAGCACTTCATGAATTCTCGGAATATCCATGAGCCCTAACAGCAGATGTTCAACCGTCATGAACTCATGACGTTGATCACGCGCCTTCTGGAAAGCCTCATTCAGGCAAAATTCGAGCTCGCTACTTAACATTGAATGTTCACCAATTCGGGATCCTTATGACTCTTCCATCGTACACAACAACGGATGTTGGTGTTGCTGCGCAATTGCTGTGACCTGCGCGACCTTGGTTTCGGCGATTTCAAAATTGAATACGCCACAATTACCCTTCCCTTTGGTGTGCACCTCGAGCATTGTCTGGGTCGCGCGCGTACGTTCCATCGAAAATACCGTTTCCAGAATATCGACCACAAATTCCATTGGCGTGTAGTCGTCATTGATGAGAACCACCCGATAAAGTGGCGGCTGTTTGACTTTTGGGCGCACTTCTTCAACCGCCACATCGTAGCTGTCGATTTTCTCAAATTCGTCTTCGCGCTTAGTCATTCCAGTCCGGTCTCGTATGTCGAATTAAGGCAAATGCGGCCATCCACCACGGTTTGCAGGTTATTATATATGGGCCTGTAAGCGTATTCTCCAAGGTCACTTGACATATATTGTTCTAAAATGCCCTATATCGTTGCTTAATATGAATTTTTTCGACATTTCGGGCTTGTTTGCAGGCATACGCAACCCGTATCATCTTGTCGCCGCGTTTATATAGAGACCGGGAACTATCAAAAGACCTTACCGATTATGACGACCGAAGCAAAATGGTCCGATTTTGCCAGCTTGGATGGCCCGAAAACGCTTGCAGCAGCTAACCAGCTATTACCAGGCTGGGTCAGTCTGTTGCTGGTCGTGGTTATCGCCTGGCAACTCGCCCAGCTGGTCTGGTCGCTCGTACCTGCAACTGCAGCAGGCGATGCAATCGCGACGCCGGCACTCGTGGTCACCTCTCCTGCTGGCAGCGATACAGCCAACATAGTAAACGCAATATCCGCAGCGCATGTATTCGGCATTGCCGATGCGGCAGACGCAGCACCCCCTCCGGTGCCAGAAGCATTTGAAGATCTTCGCGATACCAAATTATCGAATTTGTCACTCAAGGGAACGATTGCGTCTTACCCCGCCGAATTATCGGTCGCGATCATTGCCGATGGCGGTAATAAGGAAGAGATCTACACGATTGGCGCCGCGGTCACGAACGCCGCCAAACTACATGCTGTTTATGCCGCCCGTGTGGTCCTCAATGAGAACGGTGTTCTGACTAATCTGAAGTTACCTAAGGACTTCCCCGCAGGCACTCCGACCATGGCAAGACGCGACACGACCACAGCCATTCGGCCGACCGCAAATACGCAATCAATTCAATCCGTCGTAGCGCAAAATGTGTCGCAACTCTCAGACGTCATTCGGCCAACACCGTACTTTGTAGACGGACAACAACAAGGTTACAGGGTCTACCCCGGACGCAACCGTGCTCAGTTTACGGCGTTAGGACTGCGGCCCGGTGATTTAATCAAGGACATCAATGGCCAGTCGCTTAACGATCCAACGCAGGCCATGAAAATCTTTCAAACGCTCGGCGACTCAAGCGAAGTTTCGGTAACCGTCGAACGTAACGGACAACCTGAGATTATCGTATTGCGCACCGACCAACTCGACATCGCGGACGAGACTAGTAAATGAATCCATCGAAATCACATTCCTGGCGAAAATCGGCAATAGTAGCTGTTAGCGTCATCAGCCTGACGATCGCGCCGTTCGCGTGGACGCAACAGGCCACGATCACCCCGAACTACAAAGAAGCCGATATTCGACAAATCATTGAAGCGGTCGGCGAAGTTACGCAAAAGAATTTCATTATCGATACACGAGTCAATGCGAAAGTTACAATGCTCTCGTCAACGCCAATGACCCCAGATGCATTCTACGAAGCATTCTTGTCAATTCTTGCAGTACACGGATATGTCGCTATCAAGACTGGTGACATCATCAAGATCGTTCCTGACGCGACCGCACGACAGTTCGCTGGACCAATCGGCACAGCTTCCGCCGCGGGTGACGACGATATCGTTACCCAGGTTATACAAGTTCATAACGTTGGCGCTGCGCAGCTAGTTCCAATCTTGCGGCCATTAATTCCACAGTATGGCCATCTCGCGGCGCATCCCGGCTCGAACATGCTGATCATTTCTGATCGTGCCGCCAATGTAGCGCGCATGATTAGTATTATCCGGCGAATTGATCAATCGAACGATGATGAAATTGAGGTCGTACGCCTTGATCATGCTTCGGCTGCCGAAATCGTTCGCATCATGGCTTCGTTGACACAGCAACCGCGGGCAGACGGCGTACCGGTGACTACAAGCCTGGTCGCCGACGCACGTACGAACAGCGTCTTGATCGGCGGCGACAAAAGCGACCGACTACGATTGCGTGCGCTAATTGCGCATCTCGACTCGCCATTGGAAGACGGCGGGGACACGCGGGTTAGGTACTTGCATTATGCCAATGCGGATGAATTAGCAGCGAAGTTGCAAACACATTTCACCGCGCAGCTGCAGGCGACGCCAGGTGGCGCAGCGGCCAGCCCAACTGGCAGTAGCGGCGTCAACGTTTGGGCGGACGAACAAACGAATGCCTTGATCATTAACGCGCCGCCCAAAATGATGCGCTCCTTGATGCAAATTGTTGACCGGCTCGATATTCGTCGCGCGCAAGTACTGGTTGAAGCGATTATTGTTGAAGTGATCGCCGACAAGACCGCCGAGCTCGGTATCACATGGGCCCTTGGCGGTACCGGCGCAAATTCGCCAATAGGTGCGACCAACTTTCCTGATTTCGGAGCTGGTGTCGTGCAACTCGGCGCTGCGGCCGGTAGCGGTGGCGATATCGACCCGTCTGGCCTGATCGGCGAAGGTATCACCATGGGCCTTGGCCGAATAAGCGACACCGGCCTCAGTTTCGCGGCTATCTTGCGCGCTCTCGAAGGCAATGCCGATAACAACATCATCTCAACGCCGTCGATCGTAACGACAGATAATGAAGAGGCAACCCTAAATGTTGGACAGGAAGTGCCGTTTGTCACTGGCTCATACACCAATGCGGGCAATGCCGCGGGCGCGGTAAATCCGTTTCAAACGATCCAGCGCGAACAGGTCGGTGTAAAACTAACCATTAAGCCACAAATCAATGAAGGTAACTCCTTACTGCTCGAAATTTCGCAGG
>PVMS01000836.1_pt1 | contig 11315 bp, 6 predicted proteins | sample 1853461 | NCBI WGS metagenome assembly PVMS01 (sample SAMN08582032, study PRJNA380276) | Marine sediment metagenome, whole genome shotgun sequencing project. | isolation source: ocean sediment barecode stripped | collected 2017
AAGTTCGGAGCTGAGCCCCCTGGCTAAAACAGGTGGTTTGGCTGATGTAAGTGCCGCCCTTTCAGAATTCCTTGAAAATGACGGCCACGATATTCGAGTATTGATTCCGTTTTACTCGGTAATCGACACCGCGGACCTGGAAATAACACCGGTTGATTTTTTACAAGACCTGTATATTCAGTTGGGTGGTCGTCGATTTCAATATTCGATTGACACAACAAGAATACCCGGTAAATCACTGAATATATACCTATTACGTTGTCAGGAACTCTATGATCGACCTGAGGTTTATACCTCCTCAGATGATGAGCACTTACGGTTTATCCTGCTTTCCCGGGTGGCCATCGAGATGTGCCAGCACATGGGTTTTGCACCGGATATATTCCATTGCCACGACTGGCATACCGCCCTGATTCCGCTCTACCTTCAGACTCATTACGAATGGGACAAGTTGTTCGAGCATACGAAATCGGTGATGACCATACACAACATTGGTTATCAGGGTATTTTCAATGCCAGTGTGTTGAATGACATGGATATGCAGGATCATGTCGACAAACTGCACCAGGATGACCTTGCACTTGGACGGGTAAATTTTCTCAAAACCGGTGTCCTGTATGCTGATTTGTTGACCACAGTCAGCCCTACTTATGCCAAGGAAATACTCAGTCCCGATTACGGTATGGGTCTGGAGGGTCTGTTGCAGCAACGCCAGGACTCACTGGTTGGAATTCTCAATGGGGTAGATGTTGACGAGTGGAATCCGAACGACGACCCCCTGATTCCATACGCTTACACTGCCCGCCGGATTTCAGGCAAAAAGAAGAACAAACAGGCACTGATGCAGGAATTGGGGCTGGAAGGGGAAAGTGATATCCCCCTCATTGGTATGGTTACCCGGCTGACTTACCAAAAAGGCATAGAGCTGATCCAGAAAGTTCTGCCGTCTTTGCTACAACACCGACGTTTTGCACTTGCCGTGCTCGGTAGCGGTGAAACACGTTACGAACAATTTTTCAGCTGGTTGCAACAAGAGCACAGGGATCGTGTGTGTTTCTATCGTGGATTCGACAATCAGCTAGCCCACCAGATCGAAGCAGGCAGTGACCTGTTCCTCATGCCTTCGCGTTTTGAACCCTGTGGTCTGAACCAGATGTACAGTTTGCGCTACGGTACCGTACCCATCGTTCGACACACTGGTGGCCTGGCAGACTCGGTCAGGCAATTCGATCCGGAAACCGGGGAAGGCACGGGCATCGTATTCAATGACTTCAGCGATGTCGCACTCAACTGGGCAATCAATTTCGGACTGGACCTTTATCAGGACAGGAAAAGCTGGCGCAAACTGGTGCGTAATGGCATGACCACGGATTACTCCTGGCAACGCCAGGGACAGATCTATGTTGAACTGTTTCAAAAATTGCTACTGAGCAATCAGTAAATAACCATTCCGGAATCCGTGTATGAATATCATATTTATTGAACCTTCTTTTCCGGATAACCAAAAGGAGTTTGTTCGTGGATTGCACCAGGCCGGTGCCAATGTTATCGGTGTTGGTGAGCGACCACGGGAATATCTGTCCGACGAGGTAAAAAGCTATCTGAGTCTCTATGTGCAGGTAGCCTCGGTCGTTCATGAGCCCTCACTGCTGCAGGCCGTGCAAAACATCCAGAAGAATTTATGGGTTGATCGACTGGAGGCCACAATTGAGGCACACATCATGGCCGCGGCAAGTGTACGTGAAGCTGCGGGTATCCCAGGAACATCTGTGCGAACAGCCTTTCTGTGTCGTGACAAGCCTGCCATGAAAGAAGTCTTGCGCAAGGCCGGAATTCCCTGCGCCTTGTCCACTCGTGCAGACAATCCCAATACCACCAGGGAGTTTGCCAAACAGGTCGGTTATCCATTAATTATCAAACCACCGGATGGAGCAGGTGCTTCAAGCACATGGAAAGTCAATAACCCGCAGGAACTGGAAAACGTCATCATTGAATCGGGTATTGCCGATGGTGTGGAAGTTGCCATTGAAGAATTTATTGAAGGTCACGAGGGATACCTGGATACACTGACCATCAATGGTGATGTGGCTCATGAATTCATCACTCATTACTACCCAAACGTCCTGACAGCCATGCGGGAGCGGTGGATATCACCTCAGATGGTGACCACCAATCGCATTGAAGCCAGTGGTTACGACGAAGTCAGAAGCATGGCACGTGACGTCAATCGTGTACTGGGTATCGGAACTTCAGCTACCCACATGGAATGGTTTGCCGGTCCAAAAGGTCTGAAGTTTTCGGAAATTGGATGTCGTCCACCAGGTGTGGGTCAGTGGGATGTCTACAATGCCGCCAATGAATTTGATATCTATCTGGAATGGGCAAACGCGCTCACTCATGGAGAGGCCGGACAAACACCATCCCGCCAATTTTCTGCCGGCATGATTGCTTTGCGACCGGCCTGCGATGGTCGAATAACAGGCTATTCTGGTCTGGACGAAATACAAAAAGCCTATGGTGATTGTATTGTTGCTTCGCATTTACCCAACCCCGGCTCTGCTACACAATCGGTTGAAGGTGGATACATGGCAAATGCGTGGATGCGTGTGCGACATTCTGATTACGATACCCTGCGACACATCATGAATACGATAGGTGAAACCGTTACGGTACACGCAGCATGATTGGTTTTAACAAAACCCGCTGCATCTTCGTCCTGGCAGTTTGCCTGGTGGCAGCCTGTGATAAGGACAGGGATGATCCGCAATCTGTTGCGACTCTCTCCAGGTTCGTTGAAGAAAAGTCACAATTGGACGATGCCCTCAATGCAGCAGCAAAATACCTGGTCCGGATGACGGGTGAAAACGGACGAATGACCTATATCTATGATCCGTTCACTGATCAATCACATGGCGGTTACAACATCCTGCGACATGCAGGAACGACCTATAGCCTGCTACAGGTCTATCGACATACGGGTGAGACTGAGTTTCTTGTCGCAGCAAATCGAGCTATGGATTACCTGCTTGAGCAAATGCACTCATGTCCAGGCATGAGCGAAGCATTGTGTGTTGTGGAAAATGATGTCATCAAGCTCGGTGGAAATGGCCTGGCGCTGGTAGCCCTGGCTGAATTCATGAATGCAACAGGCGATTTATCACTCATACCCACTGCCGAAAAACTGGCATTGTGGATCAGCTCATCTCAACAGGAAGATGGTTCATTCAGACCGCATAAGTGGGGCTTCCCCGAAGGTGAGCCGACAGGTTTTATTTCAGGCTACTATCCCGGTGAGGCCATGTTGGGGCTTTTGCGTCTTTATGCTTTATCTGAAAATCCGGTCTGGCTGGATACCGTCTCGAATGCTGCCAACTACCTGATACACGTTCGGGATGGAGATAAGTCAGACGATCAACTGTCTCATGATCACTGGTTAATGTACGCGCTGGCCGAACTCTACCCGCTCGATTCCAGGGCAGATTTTCTGCAACATGCGATGCGAATCACCGACGTCATTCAGCAGGCCCAAAACCTGGACCCGGTTGCTGCTGGTGAAAGCCCTCGCTGGAAAGGCAGTTTTTACAAGCCACCCAGAATCGCACCCACTTCAACCCGCGCAGAAGCCATGATGGGTGCATGGTCCCTAACCCTGACAGAGGGCGGTACTCAGAAGGAGCAAGCCATCCTGGAAACGTACTGTGCCGCGGTGAGTTTTCTTCTGAGCACACAAATCACCGGCCAGGTCGCCTATGCAGGGAAATTTCAGCCAAAATCAATTGGCGGTTTCCCCAAGAGCTTGAGCGCCTACCGAATTCGAATCGACTATGTGCAACACAGCATCTCAGCCCTGCTGGGACTAAGAAATATCCTGGAATCGGAAGAGGCAGCAAGTATGACCGGTGCATGTCTTTACTGAATCAGGAACGAGAAGTGGTCTGGATGGAATTGTGAAAACTTGATGTCATGTCGGTGCTGATTTCTTCCCAGGAAAATTTCCATTGCCATTGATTGTCCGCCTGACCCGGTATGTTCATACGAGCGCCGGAGCCCAATCCAAGCATATCCTGTAATGGCAACATGGCAAGACGGCAACGTGATTCCAGCGCAAGCCGGGTAAGTGCGGCGGGAATTTCATCATCTGACAAGTCGATTTCCGATTTCACACGTTGTCTCGTTTCAGAGTCCAGGCTATGGAACCAGCCCCGGGTAGTGTCATTGTCATGAGTACCGGTATAGACCACGCCCTGGACCTCATGCCTGTCGGGGTGATGTGGGTTATGAACTGTCCCGTCGAATGCAAACTGAAGAATGTGCATTCCGGGTAAACCATAGTCCTTGCGAAGTTTTTCGACCTCGTCAGTGATGATCCCCAGGTTTTCTGCAACCAGGTTCATTGAGTCTAGTTGACCTGCCAATTGCTGCAGCAGTTCGTCACCAGGAATTTCCCTCCACTGACCCTGATCAGCAGCAATAGACTCAGGCTCATCACCTACAGGTATTTCCCAACCTGCTACCAGACCCGCGAAATGATCCCACCGTAAATAGTCAAAACGGCTGAACTCATTACCCAGACGCTGAACCCACCAGTCAAAATGATCGGATCGCATTTGCTCCCAGTTGTAAACGGGGTTACCCCAACACTGCCCCTGCTGTGTAAATGCATCGGGCGGAGCACCTGCCTGCAGGGATACCTGGTCATTTGAGTCGAGTCTGAACAGGTGACGATGTGCCCAGACATCAGCACTATCGGCAACCACAAACATGGATAGGTCACCAAACAACAAAATTCCACGCTCTTCAGCCTGAAGCCTCAAGCTCTGCCAAACCCGAGAAAAATTGTACTGCTGGTGTTTGCACTCACTCACCGCCTTTAGATTGGCTTGTTCAAAGTCTCGCAGGGCTGAAGCATCACGTTTACGTAGTCCTTCCGGCCATTCCCACCAGGCTTTTCCCTGCATGCTCTGACGAATAACGGAGAACATGGCGAAATCGTCCAACCAGTACGTCTGGTCCTGGCTAAATTGTTCCATGTCTGTTTCATCGGGCTGTCGCATTAATGCTTCATCGGATATCAATGCGGGATTGCCTGCGAACGCCGAATAGGGGCTGTATGGAGAGCCAGAAGATCCGGTTGGCCCTACCGGCAGCATTTGCCAGACAGAAAACCCACCGGCATTCAGAAAATCCAGGAATCGCTCTGCATCCTTATCCAGCTTCCCGGAAGGGAGGGAAGTCGGATGAAGCAATACACCAGCGCGTCGACGATCCAGTACCGTCTGTTGTCTGATGGTCAAGTTCTCTGACCATCCCCGGCAGGTTTCATTGCACCGGCCACCGACGGAGTCACACCCGCATCTGAGGCAGGTTCAGAACTGATGGTGTTGATGGCCTGGTCAAGTACGGCTGGCGGCAACATGCCAATCAGCTCATACAAATCCGCCAGTTGCTGACGAAACAGCTGATCAAATGCGGGGCCGTCTTCCAGACGATTATCATCACCCAGCCACCAAAACCAATCCGAAGCCTCGCAAACCGCCAATTGACAAAGCACCTGGTCCACCCATTCAGGCAGATCACTGGAACTGTTTTCAGCTTCGGCCAGAACCGGCGCAAGTGCAGCATCTACAGCTGATTTTGCACCGGCAAGGAGCTCCCAGGCCCGATTTTTTGCCGGATCACCAATCCAGGTTGAAAATGTTCCGTAAACCCAACTGCCGGCAAGTAACCGGGGCATGATGGATGGTTGCAGATATGCAAGCACGTCGGTAAATGTCGTCAGGCGGATATCCGGATGCAGGGTCAGCCTTTCATACAGGTTTTCCAAAAAGAGTTGTCCATTATCAGGGAAATGTTCCCAGGCATTTTCGCCGTCCATGATCATACTCAGCACCGGTTCAGTATCGCCCTGCCATGCTTCCAGCTTATTCTCCAGTTGTGTCACAAAGTCGTCGACTGCTGCTCTGGCGTCCCATTTTGAATATTCAAAGCCGATGCGATCGGATAAGTCATCATCCCGAAAAAAACAGACCGGAACAGCAGATTCATTTCCTGGTAATTGAGCCTTCAGACTCCATGGACGAAGTTGTGGCTGATCGCAGACATCAGAAAGGCTGTTGAACAATACCTGTGCACCACTTGCACACCAGCTAAAACCATGTTGGCCAAGCTTCCTGACTGTTGCCTCGCTTACAGCTCCTTCCGATGGCCAGCAACCCGCAGCCTGCATACCGAAAGTCTGCTCAAAAACCTCCATTGCCCGTTCCAGGTGCCAGTCGCATCGATCAGCACCTCCCGGATACGTAAAAGAAGGCAGATTTGCATCGGGCATGGCCTCCCTGGCCGAATCCAGGTCCAGCAATAACGGCAGTATGGGATGGGCATAAGGTGTAACTGACAGTTCAACACGACCAGACTCCGCAAGCCGTCGATAGCGTGGTAACAGGCCGGCAATAATCTCCCCTATAGCAGATAGAAGATTTTTTCTGTCCAGGGCAGAGAATTCACCTGCTTTTTCCTGCAAGGATCTGATCAGAGGCAGACTCCTGCAGGATTCACCCATCCAGACGAGCACATACCAGACCAGCAGATCATCCAGAGTCTGGCGTGGCAGATCATTTTTTTCGATCAGGGCCCTGGATGCGATTTCATTCAGCCGGGCATAAGGCTCAAAGCGCTGTTTCATGTGCACTTCATTCACACGCAACAGAGATTCAAGCAGTGGTGACTGGAAGTCCTGTACAGGCACATGCCCCGCAAGCGCATCAAGAATGGCATCACGGGCAGGCATGTCCATTTGCACCAGCGCCTTGATACGCTGAGCATAGTCCTGAAGTTGCAGGAGGAGTACCGGAGAGAAGTTCACCACCGCCCTGGCTTGAGGTATCGCCTCAAGATGCGCCGCCATATCGCTATAGTCCTTGATGGCATGAAGCCAGGTCCAGGGCTTTAAGTACTCACCTTTGTGGCGATAGTCCGGCTGGTGCATATGCCAGCATAAAACGACATTGAGCATGTCTGTCCTGCGAGCCCTGGTAGTCAAAGCATATGCGGACAGACGAGAACAACGCCATCATCAGTGACATCAAACCGGCGCTGATCTTCAGCACGGTCATAGCCGATGACTGTTCCATCCGGTATGACACAGTTTTCGTCAATGATCGTGCGAGAGATTTGGCAATTCTCTCCAATACGCATATGTGGCAGTACAACGGTTTTGAACAGGTTTGAACCCTCGTTCACACGCACATCTGAAAACAACAGTGACTGCCTGACCACGGCCCCGGAAACGATACAACCACCGGAAATCATGGAGCTGATGGCCAATCCGCTCCTTTCACCGTTTTCCAGTACGAATTTCGCCGGCGGCGCCTGCTCCTGATAGGTCCAGATAGGCCACTTATCGTCGTAGATATTCAATTCCGGGTTAACCTGGATCAACTCGATATTGGCCTGAAAGAAGGCATCTATCGTTCCGACATCACGCCAGTAACTCTGCGCCCTGGTGGCGACATCATTGAACGGATAGGCAAACACCCGGAAATTTTCGATACTGCCGGGAATAATATTTTTACCAAAATCGTGTGCCGAATCCGGGTCAACAGCATCAGCTTCCAAAGTCTCCAGCAGGTACTCCCGGTTAAAAATGTAAATCCCCATTGAAGCCAGGGCAACATCCGGATTACCGGGCATGGATTGCGGTTGAGCCGGCTTCTCATCAAACCGTGTCACCTGATCGGTCTCATCAACCGTCATCACACCAAACCCGGTTGCTTCTTCAAGCGGCACCTGAACGACACCCACTGTCACGTCTGCATTATTTTCAGTATGAAACGCGATCATGGGGCCATAGTCCATTTTGTAAATATGATCACCAGCGAGAATGACGACATAATCCGGGCTGTATTCACGTATCAGGTCCAGGTTCTGATAAATCGAATCAGCTGTTCCCTTGTACCAGTGCTCCCCTGACTGTTGCTGAGCAGGCACCAGTTGTATGAATTCGCCCAGTTCGCCACGCATATAACCCCAGCCACGATGCACATGCTGTATCAGGGAATGTGCCTTGTACTGGGTCAGGACAAAAACCTGTCGAATTCCTGAATTCACACAATTGGACAAGGGGAAATCGATGATGCGGAATTTACCACCAAACGGTGTCGCAGGCTTGGCCCGAGTAGCCGTCAACTCGCCCAGACGTGATCCCCTGCCACCCGCCATTATCATGGCCATGGTGCTGCGTGTCAGCTTACTGACAAAACGCCCGGATTTGCGTGGAATCAACATATTTCTGTATCCCCGTAATTTGGCATGAACAACACGCGCAAAGCGTGAAATAATGAGGCAGCTTTAGCTCGGTTCATCATACGTTTTTATACAATGTAATTCAGCAGTTTGAAGGAGCGAACCTCATCAGCATGACGCAGGACAAGAAAGCCACCGGACTCGGCGACAGGGATGCAAACATCCTTAAACTGGCCGGGGCCACACATGCTGACCCGTTCTCTTTTCTCGGCAGACATAAAGTCGGGAAGCGGGAAGTATTCCGTTGCTTCATTCCCCGAAGCTGTTCGGTCTGGGTGGACAATCAATCCAATACTATGACCCGCATACCGGATACCGATCTGTTTGAATTTGAGGGTGACTTTTCCCAGATACCACTACACCCGAAAATCATCTGGGAGACTGATGATGGCAGACGTGTGGAGCTGCACGACCCTTATTGCTTTCCCACTACACTCTCTAGCCAGGACATGCTGCAATTTCAGTCGGGGAAGAATTTCCGAGCACAAGACTTACTTGGCGCCCGGCAATATGAGCTTGAAGATGTCAATGGCACCCTGTTTGCCGTGTGGGCGCCCAGTGCCGTGAACGTCGGTGTGGTTGGTCAGTTCAACGAATGGGATGGTCGGACACACCCCATGCGGTTTCACCCGGAATTTGGTATCTGGGAGTTGTTTGTACCCGGACTGACACAGGGTGCCTATAAATACCAAATTCGTAATAGTGAAACACAAGAAACGATCCTGAAATCCGACCCTTTTGCACGCTGGACCGAGCAACGACCGGCAACCGCCAGTCTGATTCCTCAAGCCACAGATCATCATTGGGCTGACAGTGAGTGGTTACAAAATCGTCAACAGTCAAACTCCCTCGAAAAACCTATCTCTGTCTACGAGGTACATATTGGATCCTGGCGTCGCAAGTCCGACGGTGGGTTCCTTGGTTATGAGGAACTGGCACACCAACTATGTGATTACATCCGTCGTCTGGGATTCACCCACATTGAACTGCTACCGATGAAGGAGCACCCCCTGGATGAATCCTGGGGTTATCAGTCAACGGGGTATTTTGCACCCACGAGTCGTCATGGTAAACCAGATGATTTTCGCGCCTTTGTCGATCATTGCCATCAACAAGGAATAGGAGTCATCCTGGATTGGGTTCCGGCACACTTCCCACGTGATGAACATGCCCTGTCCCGGTTTGATGGTACCGCCCTGTTTGAATACCCCGATCCCTGGAAGGCAGAACAAAAGGATTGGGGAACCCTGGTTTTTAACTACGAACGCAGTGAAGTCAGGAGCTTCCTGGTGTCCAGTGCCCTGTATTGGTTACAGGAGTTTCACCTCGATGGTCTTAGAGTAGATGCCGTCGCATCCATGTTGTACCTGGATTTCTCACGTCAGGCGGAACAGTGGGCCCCAAATCGTTATGGTGGCAATCATAACCTCGAGGCGATCGAGTTTCTGCGTGAACTGAACGGGGCCGTGCGTCAGCATTGTCCGGGTTGCCTGATGATTGCTGAGGAATCCAGTGACTGGCATGGTGTTACACATGAACTTGATACAGGTGGCCTGGGCTTTCACCTGAAATGGAATATGGGCTGGATGCACGACACGCTGAATTACATGAGCAAAGACCCAATCCATCGCAAGCACCACCAGGACTGGCTGACATTTGGACCGGTCTACGCATTTGATGAAAATTTCATCCTGCCCCTGTCGCATGACGAGGTTGTTCACCTTAAGAAATCCCTGTTTGGACGTATGCCTGGTGACGAGTGGCAGGCGTTTGCCAACTTGCGATTGCTGTACAGCTACCAGTGGGCCTACCCGGGTAAGCAGTTGCTGTTTATGGGTGGAGAATTTGCTCAAACCGGCGAGTGGGACTCTAATACGGAGCTACCCTGGTCCCGGTCAGAAGAAGGCAGTGCAGAAGGAATACGACACTTGCTTACCGCATTGAACCGCCTGCAAATCGATCATCCCGCTTTGACGCAGTGGGATTGCGACGCCCGAGGTTTTGAATGGCTGGATGGGAATGACGCTGAAAATTCTGTCATCAGCTTTTTACGCAATAGCCGGGAAGAATCCCTGGTTGTTGTATTGAATTTCACACCGGAACCACGCAATGCCTACAGAATTCCATTGGCAGAACCAGGGATTTACAGGGAAGTTTTCAATTCCGATGCAGCACAGTTCGGTGGGAGTGATTTTCTTAATTCCGGCAATATTGAATCGACCACAGAAGAACTTGGTGGGAGGGCTCAAAGCTTGCAATTAAATCTCCCTCCCCTGGCAGCGGTCATATTGCAAAGACAGACTTGAGTTCCTGGCGATATTTCCTCTGACTGGGACTGAAGAGCATTCTTTGTCACAATGCGCGCAGCAAACCAACAATGATCCACATTCCGACTATAATTAAGGACACTGCATTGAGCTCCGAACAACAAAACAGCGACAACGAGGCATTTCAGCAACTGCAGAAACAGTTGCTTCCTATCTGGACCTCAACCCATGAAGGCAATTCGTTTTCACATACTTCCGTGATTGTCCCTTCACTGAGTGTTGACCAGGAAGAGCTGAGCAAAGTCCAGGGTGCATCTTTCTACGAGGAGCGCTTGCTGTTTGCACTAATCCGTCTGCGTAATCCCAATGCGAGACTCATTTATATCACCAGTCAACCGGTACATCCCGATGTGGTGGATTACTACCTGCAGTTACTTGTGGGTGTCCCGGCAGCTCATGCAAAGCGTCGCTTGAAAATGTTGTGTCTTTATGATGCCAGCACCCGACCGCTCACTGAGAAAGTACTCGAGCGGCCACGTGTGCTGAAGCGATTGCGGGGGTGGATCTCTGAACACAATCCCTCTTACTTGACCTGTTACAACACCACCATGCTTGAGCGTCGTCTGGCACTGGAACTGGACATCCCGCTCAATGGTGTTGATCCGCTGCTTTTGTCACTGGGTACCAAGTCAGGCAGCCGACAGAGCTTGGCCACAGCCGATGTCCCTCCCCCCGCCGGTGTTGAAG
>PVMS01041114.1_pt1 | contig 11315 bp, 10 predicted proteins | sample 1853461 | NCBI WGS metagenome assembly PVMS01 (sample SAMN08582032, study PRJNA380276) | Marine sediment metagenome, whole genome shotgun sequencing project. | isolation source: ocean sediment barecode stripped | collected 2017
AAGTAATCGCCCTGTGCGTCGCCTCCCGCTCGACCGCCATGGGGGCGATCTGCGGGAAATGATCGAGCGAAGTGCCCCCCTCATCGAGAATCTTCCCACAGAGGTGATGGATGCAATGCTCGTTCTCCGCATGGATCATGATGAGTGCGCCATGCCGTTTCGCTGTATCCATCGTGTTCAGGATCTGGCCGTCATTGAGCGCCCCGTCATAGGCCATGAAGCATTTGTATGAGGTATATCCGTCCTCGATGAGGGCGGGCATCTCCTGCCCTACGATTTGCTCGTTGGGATCGTTCAGAATGATGTGGAAGGAATAGTCGATGACCGCCTTGCCGTCGGCCTTGCGGTGGTAGTCCTGTAGACTCGCCCTTAGCGTTCGTCCCTTCTCCTGCTGCGCAAAGGACATGATGGTCGTGGTTCCACCATGGGCGGCGGCGATCGTACCGGTCTCGAAATTATCATTGAGAAGCGCGTTATAGAACGGCGGTTCGTCCAGATGTACATGGGCGTCGATACCGCCCGGCAGTACATACTTGCCCGAGGCATCGATAACCTGGGCTCCGCCAGTCAGTTCATTGGACAGGGCGGTGACCTTTCCATCCTTAATGCCGATGTCGCAATCGAACACATCGGATGCGGTCGCCACACTTCCGTTTCGGATGATGGTATCAAACTCAGCCATCTTTCCCTCCTTTGTCCCCGCGAGCGCGTCGCTCGTCGCCCTTTCTCGCAGCAAAGACTCATGCCGTCAGACCGATCACCTGCTTTTGTACGTCAAACTCGGTAATTCTGTCCCGGAAATGGCATGCAGCCAGGTGACCCGGGTTAGCCTCGACCGAGTTCGGCTCGACCTCGTCACATCGGGTGGGCGATCCCAACTTCTTATACAGCCAGCAGCGCGACCGGAACCGGCAGCCGGTCAACGTTGCCTCAAGCGTGGAGAAGACGCCCACCAAAATGATTCGTTTGCGCTTTGCTTCCAGTGCGGGATCCGGGATCGGCGCCGCAGACAGCAAGGCGACAGTATAGGGATGAAGCGGATTGAGAAAGAGCTCCCCCACCGGAGCTGATTCCACGATCCGGCCAAAGAACATGACCATCACGCGATCACAAATCTGCCGTACGACCGCGAGATCATGGGAGATGAAGAGATAGGTCAAACCGAGCGTTCGCTGCAGCCGTTGGAGCAGATTGATGATCTGCGCCTGGATCGAAACATCGAGCGCGCTAACCGGTTCGTCCGCGATGATGAGTTCAGGGTCGAGGGCCAGTGCCCGCGCAATACCGATTCGCTGGCGCTGCCCGCCGCTGAATTGATGCGGATAGCGCGTGAGCGCCGTCTCCGGCAGACCGACGAGGGATGCGAGCTCCGAAAGACGGCTGCTGATCTCCTTTCGGTTCCCAAATCCATGGACCTCCAGCGGCTCGCTGATAATCTCGCGAACCGTCATGCGTGGATTCAGGCTGGAATAGGGATCCTGGAAGATCATCTGCATTTTGCGCCGCACCTGTCGAAGCTCCTCCCGGGCCAAACCGATGAGCTCCTGGTCGTTGAATCGGATCGACGACCCTTCGGCGGGTTGGTTCAGGCGAACGAGGGCTCGCCCTGCCGTGCTTTTGCCACTGCCGGATTCGCCAACCAGTCCCAAAGTCTCACCTCGGACAATGTGAAAACTCTGGTCGTCTACGGCTCGGATAACGCGTCTTGGGCCGCCGAACCAGCGTAGACCCGACAGGTCGAAACAGACGGACAGGCTGGTCACCTCGATGATGTGGTCGCCGAATTCCACAGGGGCAGACGGCATCTTCGGCTCCGCCTCCGTCGACGCCGTCATGGCGCACCTCCCATGCTCTCACTGCCTCTCTGGCCGATTTGTGCCCCGGCCTTTGCCAGGGACGATGCCTGGGTTCGCTCCTCATCCGGCTTAAAGGGGTTGTAGCAAGCGAAGCGATGATAGTCGGGATCGTCTAGCCACTCCGGCGCCGGAGTCATAGGCGGCGCAGTGAGTCGGCACTTTTCTAACGCATGGCTGCAACGCGGTGCGAAAGCACAGCCGGGAGGAAGTTCCCTCGGATCCGGCGGGTTCCCATCGATCGGTATCAGCGCCTTATTGGCGAGATCGAGGCGCGGCGCGCAATTCAGCAAGCCGACGGTGTAGGGGTGCCGCGGTCGTGAAAAGATCTCCGTCGTCGGCGCGCTTTCGACGATCGACCCGGCATACATGACGCTTACCTGCTCGGCCATCGCCGCGACCGCGCCTAGGTCATGCGTAATCAGGATAACCGCAGTGTTGGTGCGGTGAGTGAGATCCTTCAAGAGTTCGAAAACCTGGGCCTGGATGGTCACGTCCAGCGCAGTCGTTGGTTCGTCAGCGATCAGCAGCCGAGGCTCCAAGGCCAGCGCCATCGCAATCATCACCCTTTGACGCATACCGCCGCTCAACTGATGCGGATAGCTTTTTATCGTGCGCTCTGGCCGGGGCATGTCCACCATGCGCAAAAGCTCGGCACTGCGGGCATAGGCGTCGCGCCAGGAGATGCGGTTGTGGGTCTTCCAGACCTCGGCCATCTGCTTCCCGATCGTGAGCACTGGATTGAGACAGGTCATCGGATCCTGAAACACCATTGCGATTTCCCGACCGCGGATAGAGCGTTTCTCATGTTCAGCCATCGAAGTCAGCTCCCGACCACCGAACATGATCGAGCCCGACGAGAGTTTCGCGATCCGTCGCGGCAAGAGCCCCATGATCGCGAGGCCGGTAACACTCTTGCCCGATCCCGACTCCCCGACGATGGCCAACGTCTTGCCTGCATCGATGTCAAAACTGACGTCCTTAACAGCCTGGATCGGCCCATATTCGGTGTGAAACTCAACGGCCAGGTCTTTGACGGAGAGCAACATGTCCTAATGTCCTACCTTAGCCTTCAGACACATCGCCGATCATCAACAACGGTGACCGCAGGCCGGTTCGCTAAAGCCGGATGGTCTCCGCTGTCGCGGCAGGAGGAGCACTGCGAGTCCCTAGTGGTCAACGCATTTGATCCAATGTCAGTGACTCCTGGAGGCCGTCTCCCAATAGATTAAACGCCATCACGGCCATAAAGATGGCGAGACCCGGGAACGTGACGATCCACCACTGATCCAGGAAATAATCCCGCCCCAGGGAGATCATGGTGCCCCATTCCGGCGTCGGGGGCTGGGCCCCCAGACCTATGAAGGACAGGCCGGCGAGTGTCAGCACCGCGTAACCGATATCGAGGCTCATCTGCACGATAATCGGCGACCAGCAGTTCCTCAGGATATGCTTGAACGCGATGCGCGGACCGGTCGCACCAACGACCCGGGCGGCCTCGACGAAGACCTGGTTCTTGATCATCAGGGTCTGGCCTCGAACCAGACGCGCATACCACGGCCACCAAACCATCGCGATCGCCAGGACCGCATTGAACAGGCTGGGGCCCAGGGCCGCGGCCGCACCCATGGCCAGAACCAGTGCTGGGAACGCCAGAAACATGTCGGTGATTCGCATTAGCAACTCGTCGACGAGTCCGCCGAAATAGCCGGACATCAGACCGATCAGACTGCCGACGACCGCGGCGATGACGAGGATCGCAAGCGAGGCGATCAGCGAATACTGTGCCCCGACCGCGACACGACTGAAGACGTCACGCCCGCCGTTATCGGTTCCGAACCAATGATCAACGCTGGGCGGAGAGAGCCGTACGGCGGGTTCCATCGCCAGTGGATCGACGGGCACGATCCACGGAGAGAAGACGGCTAGGAACAGGAAGAAGCTCGATAAGACGAGGCCGATGGCGCTGAGTGGATTTCGGAATGCGCGCCTGATCTGCCGCCGCAGTTGGGATTCCTCGACCGGGTTGCGTGCCAGCTCCGGCGCCGCTTCCTTCCCACTACCGATGCCGTCCGTTGCTACCATCGCACGCTCACATTGAGGTCCGGTAGGAAATCCGCGGGTCGAGCAGTAGGTAAACGCCATCGACGATGAGGTTCACCATGACGTAAATCAGGGAGATAACGATCGTGACGCCAATGATCGCCGAATAGTCCAGGTAGCTGATCGCCTTCACGGCGTACAATCCGATTCCGGGCCAGTTGAATACGACCTCCGCCAAGACGTTGCCGGCCAGAAGGAAACCAATCTGAAGCCCGAACACAGTGGTCGTCGGGATCATGGCGTTCTTTAAGACGTGGCGTCTGAGTATCGTTAGTTCTGCTAAGCCCTTCGCCCGGGCGGCGAGTATGTAATCCGCATTGAGGACATCGATTGTAGATGTCCGGGTCATTCGCGTGATGACGGCAAGGCTGCCGACGGCAAGCGCCGAGGCCGGCAGGATCAAGTGGAGGAGGGCCGATCGAAAGGTCGCCCAATCGCCTGCCATCAAAGAGTCGATCGTGTACAAGCCAGTCACATGCGGCGGCGGGATATCGACGATCGCTAGCCGCCCGCCGACCGGCAAGATGTCAAGCCATCGGTAAAAGACAATTTGCAGGATGATTCCAAGCCAGAAAATCGGCATAGAGACACCGGCAATCGTGAAGATCCGGATCACGTGGTCCACGATCCGCCCACGGGCCACCGCCGCCAATAAGCCCAGCGGTATGCCGATAACGCCCGTGAGGATCACGGCGCAGAGGGTTAACTCAATCGTGGCCGGCAGGAACTGGCTGAGATCGTCGTTGACCGGGCGGCGTGTCGTCATTGACTGCCCGAAATCGCCTTGCAACAACCCGGACATATAGGTCGTGTATTGTTCGTAAAGTGGCCGGTCGAGGCCGTATTTTCGTATCACGGCCTCGACCTGTTCCTGGGTTGCGCGTTGCCCGGCCATGAGCCTTGCGGGGTTGCCAGGTACCAGATGAGTCAGTGAAAAAGTGATAAGACTCATCCCCAATACGACAAACACCACCAGGACCAGCCGCCGTGCCAAATAAGGGAGCATCGCGCTATCAGCCCTTTCCTATTGTCCTGTTCCTCATTCGCCTCCCATCATTTGTGCAGTGCGTAAAAGTCAAGCATCTCGATATACACGCCGTTAAAGACGAAGTTCTTCACCTCTTCGCGCATCGGAAGCCGGTAGTTCTTCTCGTAAACGAAAAGACCCGGCGCATCCTCAACCAGGATCTTCTGGATACGGGCATACATTTCCTGGCGCTTTTCCTGATCCGATTCGCTTGGCGCCGCGTCGAGCAGCTTGTCAACCTCCTCATTGGAATAGTAGTTCCAATTGAACCCGGCCGTCCCTTGGCCGCCAGAGTGGAACATGGACCAGAGGTAGTCCGATGGGCTGTTGAGCGTCGGCCACCAGACGAGACCATAGGCATGCTCTGCCTGCTCTCGATTGGTCAAGAGATCGGCCCACGTGGCGGGAGAAAGCTCCTGAATCTCCACGGTAATTCCCAAGTCCTTCATGTTGGCCTGGAACAACTCTCCTAACGGCCGCTTCCACCAGTAACCGGTCTCATAGGTGTACTTGATCGTGAACCCGCCGTCCGGGTAGCCTGCCTCCGCGAGAAGCGCTTTGGCCTTCGCCGGGTCGTAAAGGTATTGCGGTGTATCGGGAGCAAACCCATCGAGCGTACTGGGCAGGGGACCTCGCGCCTGCATCGCCCGGCCCTGCATCATGTCCTGGGTCCAAGTTTCATAGTCGAAGCCATAGGAGATCGCACGTCTTACCTTGACGTCTTTGGTCGGCGTCGTATGGGTCGGCAGCATCAGATAGTAGAGATTGAAGGATGGTTCGTTGGTCACGACGACGCCCGGCTGTCCGTCCATCGCCTCCACCGCATCATCGGGTAAGAACAGCGCGATATCGACCTCGCCGCGCTCCATCAACAAACGGGTTGTGCTTGCCTCGGTGATGTACTTTACGATGAGTCGTTCAAAATGATCGCCGTCCCAGCCTTGCCAGTAGTCCGGATTGCGTTCGAATACGGCCTGCTGCGCCTGGGTATAGTTCGTCAGGACGTAAGGACCGGTGCCAACCATGTTGCTGCGCAGCCAGCCCTGGGCCAGATCACCATCTTGTTCGTGTTCTTCTACGGCTTTGGGCGAGATCATGTAGATTGCATAGGTGCCCGCAAATGCCGACAGGAAACCGTCGTTAGTCGAGCCAATCTTGACCACGACGGTCAGATCGTCCGGTGTCTCGATGCTCTCGATACCACCCAGGGCATAAGAGATTCCTTGCTCCACCTTCGCCTGTCGCTCGATATTGAACTTCACGGCCGCCGCGTCGAAAGCCGTTCCATCCGTGAATTTCACGCCTGGACGAAGTTTGAAAGTATAGGTCAGTTGGTCCTCTGAGATCTCATAGCTTTCCGCCAGATGCGGAATGATGTTCAGGGTCGAGCCGTCGTATTTCACGAGCGTTTCGTAACTGGCGCGCCACAGCATCGGCGACTGGCCGTCGAACGAGACGTGCGGGTCGAGCGTTACGGCTTCACTGCCGGAGGATACGACGAGCGTCTCCGCGCCAGCCGAGATTGCCGGTTGCTGCGCGCCGAGAAACAGACTGGCGGCCCCCAGAAGGACCCCCGCCAAGGCCGATCGTCGGCTCACCGTAGTCAATAGTGCATTGAAAATGGTCATCTCCTGTCTCCCATTTTGATCGCCTTCATGTCACGTTTATGACCAGGTGGTTCGAACCAGCCACCGTATCAATCCGTTCCTGAAGTGGTTGGGGCATGAGGTCCTTGCACCCACTCCGACGGAAAATACACACTCACGGATCGGGCCAACACCGGTCCCGCGCCACTCGGCCCCGCCTCGTTGTTGTCGAACGAGAAATCAGGTCGCTCGTTAAACATCATCCGAACTTCCATCGGGTCCAATCCTGGTCTGGTCAACATTATCAAGGCGATTATTTTTTGTCCACATTTGTTTTGTCGACAATTGATATATCTCGCATGTATACTCCTTCGATCCGATGGCGATCCCGAGCCGCACGGTGAAACTGATGCACCAGGCGACGATATGCGTTGGGCGACCGCCCAACTTTCAAGGCGTTGCGTTTCTGCTGTCTCGATGTACCCGGGCTGGGTCTGGTTTGAGCGAAAGGGATCGGCAGCGATATCATGAAGCATAAAGAGGCCCTAGAAGGACGATTTACGTGGGAAGCGACAGTGATTTAGCCAAGAACTTCCAGCGCTCGAGCTTGTCGAAACAGGTGAGCGAGCACCTGTTTCAGCTGCTGATCACGGGGGTGCTCAAACCCGGAGACAAAGTGAACGAGCTGGCGCTCGCCAAGAGCCTTCGCGTCAGTCGAAACCCGATCCGCGAAGCAATTCGCAAACTGGAACAGAAGGGCATCCTGGTCACCGAAACGGGCCGCGGTGCCTTCGTCCGGAAACTGAATGACAAGGACATCAACGAGATCGGCGAATTGCGGCTCTTGATCGAAACGACTGCCCTGCGCCGTTCGATGAAAAAGGTCGACCAACAGGCCGTCGACGACCTGCGTCACATTATCGGGGAGATGGAGCGCGCCGCGAAGGATGGCCTGGCGGAAAGACTGGTGGAGTCCGATTTCAAGTTCCACGCCAAAATCGTTTCGCTAGCCGGCAACTCGCGCTTCGACCGGGTGTTTCAAGATGTCTTCGACGAGATGCGGGTGGTGGTGGCTCTGTTGGATCTGCAATCGGACCCAGCGCACAGCGGCGCAACCGACCACTTGCCCATATTTGAGGCGATTGAAGCGGGAGACGTGAGGAGGGCCACGCGGGCACTGGAAGATCACATTCGCCAGTCCTGGGGACGTTTGCGGGAAATCTATCAACAAACCACGGCGAGCGAGTCCGCTGCGACCGCCGGTTCAGCTCGCGAAGCTGATTCGGTTTGATTGCAAGCTAAAGGAAGATTCGCAACAGGCCGAGAGCGCCCGCATGCAAATTCTCATCATCAATCCCAATACAACTGCCTCGATGACCGCAAAGATTGGTGCGAGTGCTCGATCCGTGGCGAATCCTGGCACCGAAGTTACGACAGTCAACCCCGACAAGGGCCCGGTCAGCATCGAGGGATTCTATGACGAGGCCTTTGCGGTGCCCGGCTTGATCGAGGAGATCAGGAAGGGCGAGGCGCAAGGTTACGATGGCTATATCGTGGCCTGCTTTGACGATCCGGGTTTGACGGCCGCCCGAACGATCACCGACCGGCCGGTGGTCGGTATCTGCGAGGCTGCCATTCACATGGCCACGCTGGTCGCGTTGCGGCTTTGTATTATCACGACCATGCAGCGCTCGGTTGCTGGGGCCGAAGAATTGATCCGTCGTTATGGAGTAACCGACCGCTGCCGGATGCGTTGGATCGAAGCCTCGGTCCTCGACATTGAAACGCCTGGAACGGACGTGGCTGATCAACTGCGCTCCGAAGTGCAAAAAACGGTCCGGGAGGACAATGCCGAGGCGGTCCTGCTCGGCTGCGCCGGAATGGCTGATCTGGCCGGCGCGCTCACTCAGGAGTTTGGCCTGCCGGTAATCGACGGCGTTGCGGCCGCCGTGAAACTGGCCGAAGCGATGATCGGGCTCGGATTGAAGACCAGCAAAGTGGGGGGCTATGGCGCACAGCTCGCGAAGGTATACACGGGAGATTTCGCCAAGTACCAGCCGGGATCCTGACGTGCCCGGATTCTGCTGCGATAAGCAATAGGCATAAAGCGAAGATGATGGCGAGGAATTAATATGAGACTGAAAGGCAAGAAGTCGATCATCACTGGCGGCGGCAGCGGAATTGGGCGGGCCATAGCTCTAGGATTGGCGTCAGAGGGCGCCGCCGTTGTTGTCGCGGATTTGCATCTCGCCGAGGCGCTGCACACCGTTGATAGCATACAGAGCGCAGGGCGAACCGCCTATGGTATGCGGGTCGACATAAGCCAGCGCCATCAAGTCGACTCAATGGTCTCGAAATCCATCGATGAGCTCGGCGGGCTCGATACGCTGGTCTGCTCAGCCGGTATTTCGCCCATCAGTGCATTCCTGGACATTACCGAGGACGAATGGGACCGCGTCCTAGACGTCAATCTCAAAGGTCAGTTCCTCTGTGGCCAGGGCGCGGCGCGTCACATGAAGGATGCCGGCGGTGGATCGATCATCAACATCACGTCGCAACTTTGCGAGGTGGCGCAGCCGAACAGCGTCCATTACGCGGCATCGAAGGGTGGCGGAAAGATGCTGACGAAAGCCATGGCCCTTGATCTCTCACCGTTCGGTATTCGGGTCAACGCGATCGCCCCGGGGCTTACAAACACAAACATGACACGGCTCGAAACCGAAGAAGGTCGGGTGGAAAACGAACAGTTCATCCCGCACATCCCGATGGGCCGCCCGGCGCAGCCGGAGGAGATGGTCGGGGCGGCGGTCTTCCTGGCCTCCGAGGAGTCCAGCTACGTTAATGGCGCGACGATCGTTGTCGATGGCGGCTACCTTGCAGTTTGAGAAAAGGGCCACATTGAGCACTGAACGTGGCAAGCAAGCCTATCGTCCTGAAACCCAGTGGATAACGGCTGCCATTTTCAATTGGTGCATGATGGTATCAAACCAGATGCAATAGGGCAGCCAAGTTCGCCACTTCTGCCAATGATGGAAGGCTAGATAGTGGCGCGTCCTGTTGCAAGGCGGTAATGACGGGATGTTATGAAGAAATCGGCCAGCCGCGATCAGAACGCGACCCAAGACACGCAACCTCAGGTGTCGGTGGAGGCCATTGTCGCTAACGGACTGTGCACCGGCTGCGGGCTGTGCGCCAGCCTGGGCGGCGATGCAATCAGCATGCAAATGACACGCGAGGGGTACGAGCGGCCGCGGGTGGAGGTACCGCTCGATGCGGCGACCACACGCTTGGTGAATTCCGTCTGCCCCGGTGTGCGTGTCAGCGGCCCCAGCGCCTCAGAATCCGCAAGCGATGTAGAAGACAACCTGCTCTGGGGGCGCACGCACGCACTCTTCCGGGCGCATGCCATCGACCCCGAACTGCGTTTCATCTGCTCTTCCGGTGGCGTGTTGGCGGCGCTGGCTTTATACCTACTCGAGAAGGGTGAAGTGGATTACGTGCTGCATGTCGCGGCAAGCGAACGGCGGCCACTGCGGAATCGCGTACACCTCAGTCGAAACCGTGAGGATGTGCTCCGGGCCGCCGGCTCTCGCTATGGCCCTGCGGCGCCGCTGGTGGATCTCAATTCGCTGCTGCAACGTAAACGCCCCTTTGCCTTCATCGGCAAGCCATGCGATGTCACTGCACTCGCCAACCTCGCCCTTCACGACGATCGTGTTGATCGTTACCTGCGCTTCCGTTTCGCCATGTTTTGCGGTGGCGTCTCGGCGCTCGGCAAATCGTTGGAGCCGCTGGAGCCGCACGGCGTGACTGAGGGGCAAATCTCCCTATACCGATATCGCGGCCACGGCAATCCGGGGCTCACGCACGTTGAAACCGTCGATGGGCGAAGCTTTGATTTCCGATACGTGGATTTGTGGGAGCAGGGAACGCAGCACCTGCAGTTCCGTTGCAAGATCTGTCCTGACGCAATCGGCTTGCACGCCGACATAGTGGTCCACGACGTTTGGCCAGGCGGCCCGCCGGAGGATGATGTGCCAAGCCTCAACGGTGTCATCGCGCGAACGTCGCGTGGTATGGCCCTGCTCGACGCTGCCATTGCCGCCGACGCCATCAAAGTAACAGGCAGCTATGACTTCGCTGAGCTCGCCCAGTACCAGCCCCACCAAGCCGAACGGCGGCGTGCCATAGCACCACGGCTCGCTGCCATGCGCGACGCCGGTGCGTTGTGTCCGCGCTTCGAAGGACTGCACTTGGATGAAGTGGCCGACGAACTGAGTGAATCGGAGCGCTCGGCCGAATATCGGGGCACGCTAGAACGCCTGGCGCGCGGTTCCCAACGCGAGAACCCGTAAGCAGCGCCGTGGCTTACGGGCCAGAGATCCGTGATCTCGTTCTCGAAGATATGCAACCGATCGATTTACAGCTTTGTTCGATCAGCAGCTGTCTTTTGTCAAAACTGATCACAAGTACTCATCGAGCGCTGGAGACAGCACTACAACACGGTCATCCTAAGCATCTGGCAAGATCGCAATCTACCTATGTGCTACATACCGAGGACTAGCATCTCTTAGCTGATCGGAAATCATTGATTTAAAAAGAAACTATCCGAGAGGTGCTGTCAGTCTAAAGCGAACCAGTCTCCAAAGCACCCGCAGTCGCGATGTTCAGGCCGCCACCTGACGCCACTCAGTCAGGGTTGTGCCTCGTCATTATCGTATTTGGCGAGGTTTATCCCCGCATGAT
>PVMS01107020.1_pt1 | contig 11314 bp, 11 predicted proteins | sample 1853461 | NCBI WGS metagenome assembly PVMS01 (sample SAMN08582032, study PRJNA380276) | Marine sediment metagenome, whole genome shotgun sequencing project. | isolation source: ocean sediment barecode stripped | collected 2017
ATTTTTGAAAGCAGCCAACTATGCCAATCCGGAACAGGAAGAGTCTGAGATGGAAACGAATGCACCAAAACCGATTGTAGCTATAATCGGCAGGCAAAACGTGGGTAAATCTACCCTGCTCAATCGCCTGGCGGGCAAGCGGCTGGCAATTGTCGCCGACCTGCCGGGAACAACCCGCGACCGTATATTTGCCGATGTCAGCTGGCAGGGAACCGAATTCACTCTGGTGGATACCGGCGGCCTTGAATTTAAAGTGGACTCTGATATAACCCAGGCAGTAAACGAGCAGGTAAAAACCGCCATAATTGATGCCGATGTAATTATCTTTCTTATTGATGTAAAGGACGGGATACCTCCACCGACATGGAGATTGCAGACCTACTGCGCACATCTCAAAAACCACTCCTGCTGGTGACTAACAAGGCAGACAACGACCGCCTGGAAAGCGAAGCGGTGGAGTTCTTTGCTCTGGGGATTGGCGAGCCATTGCCAATCAGCGCTTACCACGGACGGGGGACTAACGAACTGCTGGATAAGATATCCCTGTTGTTACCGGCAGCGCCGCCGGCAACAACCGAACCTGATATTATGAAGCTGGCTATTGTCGGCCGGCCCAACGTGGGCAAGTCAATGCTGCTTAATGCACTTGCCGGTGGAGAGCGGGCTATTGTCAGCCATATACCCGGCACCACCCGCGATGCCATAGACACGAAACTTGACTTTAACGGACAAAATGTGTTATTTATTGATACAGCTGGCATAAGGCGAAGAGGGCGTATAGAAACCGGGATTGAGCGTTACAGCGTGTTCCGTACTCTTAAGGCTATAGACCGCGCCGATATCACCTTGTTGTTGCTGGATGCTACCGAGCTGGTTACAGCTCAGGACATGCACATCGCCGGTTATATTCAGCAAGCGTCAAAGGGAGTTATATTGCTGGTTAATAAATGGGATATATCTGGAGGTTTAACAAAAGAAGAGTGCACCATATATATAAAAAGCAAGTTTAAATTTATGCCTTATGCGCCATTGCTGTTTATCTCGGCAAAGCTGGGGCAAGGGTTAGATAAGGTTATAAAACAGGCGTTTGGTGTGTATCAGGAGAGATTTAAACGCATACCTACCGCCGAAGTTAATAGTGTCATCCAACAGGCGGTATCCACTCACAACCCGCCACAAAAGTTCAATAGACGGCTGAAGCTCCTGTATGCCACCCAGGCTGATGTAAATCCGCCGACTTTTGTCTTCTTTATTAATGATACCCATCTTATGCACTTCTCCTTCCAGCGTTACCTTGAAAACAGCCTTCGCCGGGCTTTTGGCTTTGAAGGCACGCCGCTGCGGTTTGTATTTAAGACCAGGGGTGAAAAATGATAATCGCTAAGTTTATCCTGGTAATCGTTATCGGTTATCTTTTAGGCTCTATTCCATTCGGATTGATAATAAGCAAGCGAAAAGCCAAGATTGATATCAGGAATTACGGCAGCGGCAGGATCGGAGGCACCAACGTCCTGAGAACGCTGGGCCGTAAAGCCTTCCTCATGGTAGCTGGCCTGGATATAGCAAAAGGAGCTCTGGCGGTAATCGTTGCCGGTCTTATAATCGGCAATGACTATATTATAATAGGCAACTCTGGCCTGGGCTTACTTTCCCAGGTTCTTGCCGGTTTAGCCGCCGTCGTCGGGCACATATGGCCGGTTTTTCTTAAATTCAAAGGAGGCAGGGGGGTAGCTACCTTCATCGGCGGCTTGATTGCCCTCTTCCCGATAGCCGGGTTGCTGGGCGGCGAGGCCATAATTATAGGCGCCGGTTTAAGTGGCTTTGCCTCTCTAGGTTCGATTATCGGAGTGGTAGGCGTCTTTGCAATATTGATACCGCTTACCATTAGTTACAATCTACCTATTGAATATCTCGGCTATGCCCTTATTGGCACTTTGCTTATTATATTTGTCCACCGGGATAATATCAAAAGGTTATTATCTGGCGATGAACGCAAACTCAACCAGAAAGCTTAGTATCCAACTCAATCAATATCAGATCAAAGCTTAAGACTCCCGGTATTCCGGCTGGAAACACAGGTTAAATATATGCCCAAGATTGCTGTAATCGGTACCACTACATGGGGAATAACACTGGCAATTGTTCTGGCAAACAAGGGCCTTAATGTCAGTTTATGGGCGCGGACTGAGGAAGAAGCCGTCAGGTTAAGGGAAAAGGGGCCTGACTCTCACCGCCTGCCTCATGTTACATTCCCACCACGCCTATCAGTCACCAGTTCCCCGAAGATGGCTTTATCCCACGCCGCCGCTGTTATCCTTGCCGTGCCATCACAAACTCTACGCCAAAATTTAAAAATAATAAAAGAATATTTCAAAGAATCAACGCTTATTGTAAACGCCGCTAAAGGGTTGGAGACCGGCAGTAACAAGCGTATGTCACAGGTAATCGCCGAAGAAATACCACCCAGCTATCGCTCTAATATCTGTATTCTTTCCGGTCCCAATCTATTCCGGGAGATACTGCTGGGGCTACCGGCATCAACAGTGCTGGCGGCAGAAGATAATGCCATAGCTATAAAGGCCCAGAAACTGCTAACGGCACCCAATTTTTCAATTTATACAAATAATGACATCATCGGCGTAGAGATGGGTGGAGCCCTGAAGAACGTAATCGCCATTGGCGCCGGCATGATTGATGGTCTGGGCTACGGTGACAATGCCAAAGCCGCCTTCATCACACGGGGCTTAACGGAAATGGCAGCTCTCAGCGTTGCCCTGGGTTCCAACCCGCTTACCCTCTCCGGATTATCCGGCCTCGGTGATTTAATAGCTACCTGCGCCAGCCCACTGAGCCGTAACCATTATGTTGGGGTGGAATTGTCAAAAGGACATAATCTTAAAGACATTCTGGCCTCAATGCGCGATGTAGTCGAAGGGGTAAGCACCACTGCCGCCGTCTGGGATATGGCCCAACGCCTGAAACTGGAAATGCCGATCACTGAAAAAATGTATCACATCCTCTACAACGGCGCCGATACCCGCCAGACAATAACCGAACTTCTGGGAGCCAAGGGAAGGCATGAATTATCGGGGCGTAGGTGGAGGCTTTTCTCTTTCTTAAAGCGTCGGAGGCGTGCCAAAGTCTAATAGCCACTTGTTTAACCGGAGATTTTCCCTATTTATCCGAAGTGAAACTTTCAGCCAGCTCCTGAAATAACTTGCGTTGCTTTTTATTCAGTTTCTCCGGAGTTTCCAGCAGCAGTTTAACCAGCTGGGCACCTTTTCCGTTACGACGGAGATAGGGTATGCCCTTGCCCTTGAGATGAAAGATCTTTCCCGCCTGACTGCCAGCCGGTATTTTTATCTTTTCCTTACCATAAAGGGTAGGTACTTCTAGTACGGTGCCGAGAGCCGCCTGGGCAAAGTTAACCGGCAAATCGTAGAGAACATCATTCCCTTCCCTGCGGAAGAGTTTATGCGGCAAAACATTTATCGCCACATAAAGGTCACCCGGTGGGCCACCTCTCTCACCAATATCGCCCTGTCCGCTGAGCCGTATTTCATTATCATCATCAACACCAGCCGGTATTTCCAGGGCTATTTCCTGCTCTTTCTTCTCCCGGCCGGTTCCCCGGCATTTGTTACAGGGATCTGTAATCACTTTGCCTTCGCCAAGACAATGAGAGCAGGTGGCAACATTGGCAAAACGGCCAAACAATCCCTGTTGAACCCTGTTAACTCTTCCGATGCCATTACAGGTAGGACATTTCTCTGGCTGGCTACCCGGTTTTGCGCCACTCCCCTGGCATTTGGTGCACCTCTCGATGCGGTTTATTTTTGCATCTTTTTTGCAACCGAGGGCCGCCTCTTCAAAGGTGATTGTTATCTTGTAATGTAAATCTGTACCCCGCCTTTGCCTTTGCCGCGTATTACTTGCCGCACCGCTGAAGAAGTCGTAGAAGTCCTCGAAGATGCTGCCTACTCCGCCGAAGCCAAAGCCTTCAAAACCGTGGCCAGAGAAGCCATCGATGCCGGCATGCCCGAAGCGGTCGTATGAAGTGCGCTTATCAGTATCGGCAAGAACCTGGTAGGCTTCGTTTATCTCCTTGAATTTTTCTTCGGCGCCGTCATTATGGTTATGATCCGGGTGGCACTGGAAAGCCAGCTTACGAAAAGCCTTCTTTATATCCCCGGCGCTGGCGTTTTTTCCAACGCCAAGCACTTCGTAATAGTCTCTTTTTTGAGCCATATCGCTTCTTTTTCTATCCTTTTCTAGTCGCTTCCCGAGGGGGAGGATTTAGAATGGAGGGACTACGTCCCTCCAAACCTCCCGCTTTACCCATATACTTTTCTATATATTAAATATTTTAAGGCTTCCCCTTATTAAATCCCTGCATATTAAAGGAAGGGGGTGGTTTAAAGATTGCCCCCTTCCTGGTATTTAATGGCTATACTTCTCTGAACTCACCTTCTACTGTGCCTTCGTCTTCTTTGACAGGTGGGGTTTCACCGCCCTCAGGCGGGGCTTCACCATCCGTAGGCGGTGCTTCGCCGCCCGGGGGTGGTTGCTGTCCATAAACAGCGCTGCCTACTTTCTGCATCGCTTCCGACAGCGTCTGCATCGCCTGCTTGATAGCTTCAACATCGCTGCCCTGCAACGTGGAGCGTACTTCTTTAACCTTCTCCTCAAGTTCTTTGTTCAGGTCTTCCGGTATCTTATCTTTCTGCTCACGCAGCGTCTTCTCAGCAGTATAAGCCATCGTATCGGCCGTATTCTTGGTCTCCACTTCTTCACGACGCTTACTATCTTCGGCGGCGTGCGACTCGGCATCCTTCTGCATCTTTTCCACTTCGCTCTTGTCCAATCCGCTGGAAGCAGTAATCGTTATCTTCTGTTCTTTGCCGCTACCTTTGTCAACCGCTTTGACGCTCAATATGCCGTTGGCATCTATATCAAAGCTGACTTCAATCTGTGGCAGCCCCCTGGGTGACGGTAGTATGCCGTCAAGCATAAAGCGCCCCAGTGTCCGGTTATCAGTCGCCATAGGTCTCTCCCCCTGCATTACATGAACATCTACACTGGGCTGATTATCAGCCGCTGTACTGAATATCTGCGTTTTTGAGGTCGGGATGGTCGTATTGCGGTTGATAAGCGCCGTCATAACTCCACCCAGGGTTTCAATGCCCAGCGTCAGTGGAGTAACATCAAGCAGCAGAACATCCTTAACCTCTCCTTTTAATACACCGGCCTGTATGGCGGCGCCTATGGCTACCACTTCATCCGGGTTCACTCCCTTATGAGATTCCTTGCCGAAAAACTCTTTTACCTTTTCCTGTACCAGCGGCATCCTCGTCTGCCCGCCGACCAGAACCACTTCATCAATCTGAGCCACCGTCTTGCCTGCGTCTGTCATTGCCTGCTTGCACGGGCCCAGCGTTTTTTCGACAAGATCCATCACCAATTGCTCCAGCTTAGCTCTGGTAAGCGTTATATTGAGATGCTTGGGACCACTGGCATCGGCAGTAACGAATGGTAAATTGATGTCAGTCTGCTGAGTGGTGGACAGTTCGCACTTCGCCTTTTCGGCAGCTTCTTTAAGTCTCTGAAGAGCCATCTTATCCTGCCGCAGATCTATTCCCTGGTCTTTCTTGAACTCGTCAACAAGCCAATCTATAACCCTCTGGTCAAAATCATCACCGCCCAGGTGGGTATCACCGTTCGTAGATTTGACCTGGAAGGTTCCCTCGCCCAGTTCCAGAATTGATATATCAAAGGTGCCGCCACCCAGGTCATAAACGGCAATGGTCTCGTCCTTTTTCTTATCCAGCCCGTATGCCAGCGAAGCGGCCGTCGGCTCGTTTATTATCCTCAAAACCTCAAGTCCGGCTATCTTGCCGGCATCTTTGGTTGCCTGTCGCTGGCTATCGTTGAAATAAGCCGGCACCGTTATAACGGCTTCGGTAACCTTCTCGCCGAGGTATGATTCGGCATCCGACTTCAGTTTTTGCAAAATCATCGCCGATATTTCCTGCGGAGAATAGGCTTTGTCACCCATCTGAACATGAGTATCGTTATTATCCGCTTTTACCAGCTTATAAGGCAGTAGTTTTTTATCTTTCTCTACCGCAGGTTCATCAAATTTACGCCCCATCAGCCTCTTTATACTGAATATCGTATTATCCGGATTTGTAATCGCCTGGCGTTTGGCTATCTGCCCAACCAGACGCTCGCCGTTCTTACTTATGGCCACTACCGATGGTGTGATGCGGTTGCCCTCGGCGTTAGGTATAACCGTAGGCTCCCCTGCCTCCATCACCGCCACCACCGAAAAGGTAGTACCCAGATCAATCCCAATTACTTTTGCCATGTTTTGTTTTCCTCCTTAGTTAGATGGTATAAAGTTTTTTATTTATTTTCTTCATTACCGCTGCCAACAGCTACCGTTGCCGGCCGTATAATCCTGTCGCGCAGCCTGTAGCCCTTTTTCAGTTCCTTTACCACTATTCCTTCCCTGCCCGGAGCGCTCATCGCCGCTTCGTGCAGATTCGGGTCAAACGGCTTACCCTTCGCCTTTATCGGCGTAACACCCTGAGCTTCAAGAACGTTGTGGAACTTGCGCTCAATAAGCCGGATACCCTCCGCCCAGGGGAGTTTTGCCAGTTTTGGCGGTATGGAACTCAATGCCCGCTCCAGGTCATCAAGTACGGGCAGCAGGTTGCAGATAAGCACTGAATTGGCAAACTCTTTCATCTCCTCTTTTTCCTGCTCGCTGCGTCGCTTGTAGTTGATAAAGTCTGCCTGAGTCCTCTTCCAGTTCTGCAGATGATTTTCCGCTTTAACCTTCTCTTCGCTTAAAGATTCCTTTAGAGCCTCTACATCTTCCGTTTCAATCAATTCCTCTGCCGAATGCTTCATCTCTTCAGATTGTTTTTCTTCCTGCACTAACAATTACCCCCTCGGGATCTTTAATTTTCAGCGGTTTGCCGGTCAGCACCCGGCAGCTCCCTGCCGTATAGCTCGGCTACCAGCCGGCTCATCATTGAAACTATATAACCTATGGTAGAAATGGTACGGGCATAGGGCATCCTGGTAGGACCGACTATGCCTATTGTGCCAACCGCTTCATCAGACAGGCCATAGCGGCTGATAACAACGCTGCAATCCTGAATAGCCTCTTCCCTGTTTTCCTTGCCTATAACCACCTGAACATCATAGGTATTAATTGCTTCGGGCAGTATGATATCCATCAGCTTTCGCTGCTCTATCAACCCAACCAGACCCGCTATCCGCTGGCCACCGGTATTAAACTCCGGTTGATTCATCAGGTAATGCAATCCGTCCAGGTAGGGTTCTTCATGTCCTCTTTTATCTTCAGCCTGCATTATTTTAAGCAGACAATCGGTTATTCGCTGTTCGTTGTCCGGAAGTTTATCTCCTTTTGTACCAATCTGAGAAGCCGATAATCCGGAATAGGCTTCGTTCAATCCGGCGGCAAAGACTGTTAACTCATTTTGGGAAATCGGCTTGTCAAAGTTTACCAGTTGTTGTCTCAGAATAGCCCCGTTCAGCACGAGAACCACCAGCCCCAGGCAACCCTGCAACGAAACCAGCTCCAGGTGCTTAAGCTTGCAATCCGGTTGTTTTGGCATCGTCATAACGGCTACATTCTGCACCCGTTGCGCCAGTATCGTTACCGCCAGACCGAGCCATTCTTCAAGGTTTTCTTCAACCTGGTGAAAAAGGTGATCTATCAATCGTTTTTCCGCCTCAGGCAGTTCTATATGACTTAATGTACCCACGTAATAACGGTATCCCTTATCAGAAGGTATGCTGCCAGCTGCATGATGCTGACGGATTATATAGCCGCCACCTTCCAGAAATACCATTTCATTGCGGATAGTCGCCGAGCTTACATCCAGCCCACCATCGCCCACAATACTTGCCGACGATACCGGCATCGCCCTCGTTATATATTGCTTTGTTATAGACTTGAGTACTGCTGCCGTTCTTGGCTGCAACATCTCAACCTCCTTTTAGCAATCTAATGATGAGACTGCTAAAACAACTTAATTTACCATTTTTAGCCGTCATTGTCAAGGGAAACCGCCTGTTTTTGCAAACCATTTGACACCGTAAAAATTTAAATGTAGTATTTGGCAAGCGGAAACCGGGAAATATGACGGGAAACTTAAATGAATACGCCTAAAATAATCGCGGTTGTTTTTATAAGCCTTCTACTGGTTCTGGCTCTTTTCATTTTCGGTCTCCTTTTCTCAATGAAAATGACTGCCCTCAGCGCAAGCTATACCATTTCCCGCCTAGATAGCCTGCCGCTGGTATCGCTGGTTGAAGAGATAGAATTTGACGAAACTATAGAAAACAACCCGGAGCTGGTTAACCTTATCAGGAGTATTGTCACCGAAAACGAAGCGGAGCTAAAGGAACGGATAGGCGAAAGCATTCATGCCGTCTATGACTATCTGAACGGTAAATCCGAAGACCTTGATATGGCTCTAGTGCTGAAAGATACCATCCTTGACCCTGATTTTACTATTTCCATTATAGAGAAAGCCGACCTCACCCCGCTGGTAAAGGAACTGGTTGCCGAAATGGCAAAGGAGGCGAGCCTGCCTTACGGTTTATCAATCGAAACACATATTGACGATATTGCGCAGGATCTAGAACCATGGCTAAAGGAGCAGGCAACCGCTGCTATCCCAACTATCTATGACTATGCCCTAGAATTCAGGCAGAACACAGATATAGTAGTTCAGCTGGAGCCGATCAGGGAAACCCTGCGAAATTATTTGAGGCAGGACTTCCTGGAATCGCCACCGGCGAAGTATGCCGGGCTTTCTAAAGCCGAACTGGAGCAGAAATTTGAAGAGGATGTTTTTGCTGATTTTGCCGGTGATACCTGGCCAACCATAGAGATAGATATGGAGCTGATGGACTCCAATGTACCATCGGATGTCGCCGAATCGCTGGCAGAAGTTGAGGAAGCGTTGTCCGAATCCAGGACATATGTCGGCTATTTCAATGCCGTCTACGGATCGCTTATCGGTCTTATAGTATTACTGATAGCCGGTATCATCCTTGTTTACCGGGAGGTAAAAGGTCCCAGCCGTGTCCTGGGAGGTATTTTCCTCGGCTATGGCATCATCAATTTAATAGCGGTTTTCATCGCCCGCAGTATAGCCAAAACGCAGCTGACGCAGCTTGATGACGTTCCATCATCCATTCAGGTATGGCTCGCGCAGTTTGCCACCAGCTCCCTGACCCCGCTGCTTATACTGGCTATCGTTCTTCTTGTAACCGGGGCAGCTTTGCTGGCTGTTTCCTTTATCTATAGACGCAACTATCCTCAAACGGTAACGTCTGAATAACTTTACCTCAGGAAGTCCCGTTCCCAGCCTTAACCTTTTAGGTCAAATATGCTATGCTTATACAAGTTTACTGATTAAATTCAACGCTACGCAATAGTTTGGAGTTATTCTATGAGACTGCCGGGTATCGGCGAAATTATCCTCATCATCATTGTTGCCTCTGTTGTCATACTGGGGGTTAAGATGTTCGGCACGCCGCCGAAAAGGAAAAGGAGGCGTGTTGTAGAATACGAAGACGAAGATGAAGATGACGAGACAGAGACTGAAGATAAAAGAGTTAAAAAAGCCCGCCGTTCCCGCCGTGCCCAGATTCTGGGTATAGTTGTCATTCTGGTTGGGGCTATCGTCATGTTATCCACTTTTACCATGGTTAAGTGGTTTTTCTGGGGACCATTAGGCGCCATTGCACTTATAGTCGTCGGCATCATAACCATCCTTATTGCCAGACGCAGATAACTACACAGGCAGTTTAATCCTTGACACCCTGCATAGCCGATGATACACTTCATCCTGCCTCATGTTCAAACTGATCCTCATCCTGAAAAGCAGGTTATAATCTCATGAAAAAAGTTGGTATTGTCTATCACCCGCTAAACAAAAGAGCCCCCGGACTGGCTCAGAAAGTGGCCGAGTTTCTGGGCTCAGTTGGCGTTACCTGCTGGCTTTGCTCCGCCTGGGAAGGCCAACAGATAAGCAAGCAGATAGCTGATACAGAGCTGGTACTGACCATCGGCGGCGACGGCACTATATTGCGTACCGCCCAGGCATTAGTCTCTAACCCGATACCCATAACCGGTATCAATATGGGGCGGCTGGGTTTTCTTACCGAGATAGCCGCCGATGAAGCCATAGATAAACTGCCCCCCCTGTTGGCCGGTGAGGGCTGGATTGACGAACGGGCTATGCTTGAGGTCGAACTTGACGATTGCGAAGGGCAAACGGATAAGAGATTATTTATTCTTAATGATGTCGTAATCGCCCGCGGTGAAATAGCACGTATAATATCTGTTGAAGCCAGGATTAATGATGAACCGCTAACAACCTATAAAGCCGATGGCGTCATATCCTCCACCGCTACCGGCAGCACCGGCTATTCGCTGGCTTGCGGCGGCCCGATACTACACCCGCAGGCTCCGCAATTCCTGCTGGTACCGATAGCACCCCACCTCAGTCCTGGCAATGCACTGGTGCTGCCACCGGAAGCCACAGTGAAACTACGGGTGAGCGCAATACACAAGGCGGTACTGAGTATTGACGGCCATATAAGCCTGCCCCTGTCTGGCGGCGATAGTATTACGGTGAAACACAGCAAGGTAATAACAAGATTCTTGAGAATATGTCCCAAAGATTCTTTCTACGCTACGCTGGAACAAAAATTGAAAGGTTAAACATATGGCGAATAAAGTTGAAAAAGCCACAATACGCGATGCCACCCAGATACAAAGGTTGATAAATCATTTTGCCGATAAGGGTGAAATGCTGCCCAGGCCTCTGAGTGAAATCTACGAGAATATAAGAGACTACTTTGTCATCCGGCAGGGGGAGCAGGTGATTGCCTGTGCCGCACTGCATATCAACTGGGAAGACCTCGCCGAGATAAAATCAGTGGCGGTTGGCGAAGAGTATCATAAACACGGCATCGGCGACCTGATGGTCGATGCCTGCCTGGAAGAAGCCAATGAGCTGGGTATAGCCACCGTTTATTGCCTTACCTATACCCCGGATTTCTTCGTTAAATGCGGCTTTTCCCGGGCAGAAAAAACGGAGTTACCGCATAAGGTCTGGGGAGAATGCTACCGTTGTCCCAAATTTCCCAACTGCGACGAATCAGCCCTTATCTATAAATTCGGGGAGAAGGCTTAGCCGTTGGAGGAGACGCTATCCAGCCGGGAAATGTATAGCGGGCGGATATTGAAGCTAAGGGTTGA
>PVMS01175457.1_pt1 | contig 11312 bp, 10 predicted proteins | sample 1853461 | NCBI WGS metagenome assembly PVMS01 (sample SAMN08582032, study PRJNA380276) | Marine sediment metagenome, whole genome shotgun sequencing project. | isolation source: ocean sediment barecode stripped | collected 2017
CAAGCAGAACACGAGGTGGCCGCCGGCTTCCTCGGGCAGCAGAATCGGCACGGCCTGCAGGCCAAACGAGTTGCCCCACCGCGCCATGGCCCCGGTAAAGTCACCGGTGCGGTAGGTCCACGCAACTTCGAGGTCCTGCACGTTATCGCGGTTAATCTGGTCCAGCGATGAATATTTCGAGGCACCCGGCGGACCGCCCCAGGTCGGCCAGCCCTCGGCCATGGCTAATGACACCGGCAGTAATAGCAGCAGAACGAGAATCTTTTTCATTGCCTTTCCCATTACAAGTTCCTTTACAAGCTTTCCGAGTTTACTGCGACACTTCAACCATGAAGTCAACGATCTTCTTGATATCTTCGTCAGATAAATCCATGCGGCTGCCCTTTGCCGGCATGATTCCCGTCGCGCCTTCGAAGCCGTCGATAGCATTTGCGTAGACTGTTGCCATGCCTTTGCTGGTCCGGCGTTCCCAGTCTTCTTTGTCACCGGTAATCGGAGCGCCGCCAATCCCGGCGTCGTGGCACCACGAGCAGGAGTTCACGTAGAGAGGGGGTGCATTTTCAAGAGGATCAGAGCTGCACGCAGTTAAGCCTGCGAGCAGAACAGAAAGGACGACTAAAAAAGTTGTGTGCAAGCTTTGTACTGATCGGATGATCATTTTATTTCTGGTCTCCCCCCGTTACAGGCATGGCTTTTCTTGTTCTGCTTCCTCTTACAGGAGCAGCGTCCCCAACGACCGTCAACTTAGCTGGAAACGAGGCAAATTGGAATCAGTCGGGGGTGCTATCGACCACATATCGGACTTCAATCTATATATTCGATCGTTATAGGCAGCCAGATGGGGTTGAAAAGGGTATTCTCAGCGTTGCTGATCATGCGGCGGGGGGGACCAATGAGCAGTGATGGTAAGAAAATTCTACTCAGCATCATCGTGTTGCCACTGGTGGCGGTAGTTGGCGCGCTGGTCATATTCGGCGGGCGCTCAGACACACTTATGTTCGTATTCGGAACCAACTTGCTTCCGATGCTGATCGGCGGCTGCTTTTCCGGATTGCTGATTCGGGCCGTCAACCGGTCCAATGGTGCAGCTGCGAACAAGCGCTGGATCGCTCTGGCACCGGTCGGCTTCCCGCTGATACTGGGCGTGCTCTGGTACCTGTTCTCAATTGTCAATCAGGGTGCTGTCGATGCGGGTCGTGAATACTTCGCGGGACCGATTTACCTGGTGGGCCTGGCAATTGCAGTCAGCGTCATTGCCACCATTGCCTACGTCGTTGTACCAAAAACATCAAATTAGACCGGAGCGAGCATGAATTACCTGCGACTTGTTTCATTACTTGTCAGTGCGCTTACGCTGGCCGCGTGTGCCACAACGGGGATTGAATCCGGGTCTTTGGCCAGGTATTCCTATGAAGGGGCGCCGCTGACAGTATTCACTGGTGCCAAGCCGCCATGGGATAACGAGTCTCGGTTAACCGGCTATTTCATCCACGAGGAGCTAGCGCCTGATACCACCTATGACTTTCTGGATCCGGATATTGACTTTCCGTTTGTGAATCTTCCGTCGGAATTTTCCTTTTCAGATGGTGCGAGGACGATAACGCATACACAGCTCGAAGCACCCGTGAAAAATACCGGGGACCGTCTGGATCCCAGTATCTACGAATGCCGCACTTTTAACGTTAAAACTGACGAGAACGGCGACATCGTCGCGTGGGATGTGCTCTTCGTCCACGACGTGCGGCGCAGCACGTATCTGACTGCGCACAACGGTGGTCTCTATGGCCAGGACCTGACCGAGGTCGATGCAACTCACTATGGTTGCGTGGCAACCGAAAAATGTACCGGAAACGCTAATTACACGAGCCAGGGGCCAATTTTCGATTCATGGCTGGACGATCTTCAGTACGCCGGAAGGTGGACCAAAGAAATTGTCGAACAATAGGTCGAGCAATAGATGGAGACGGGTAAGAGATGTTTCGTAATTCAATAATTCTCAGCGCATCGACAGCAGTCCTGTTGCTGCTGGTCAGTAGCGGCGCCAGTGTCGCGGCTATCGATCCCGACAAGGATCTGCGTGAACAATTGCTCGCTATTCCGCTGACCCCGAATCTGGGAGGCGACACGACCGTTGATACGGTTGGCCCTCGGGCGTTTCGCTCAATTGCCCCAAATGCTGAAAACGATTTGGTATTTGATTTCCTGTTCGGCCAGCGTGTTTTCGATGTGGTCTGGGATCACGGAATTATTTCTCCCGCATTAGACGGATTGGGGCCGACCTTTAATCGCACGGCTTGTCGTGAATGTCACGAGGGCAACGGGCGCGGGCAGCCGCCGGCATATGTCGGCGCGCGGATGAAATCCATCCTGGTTCGCATCAGCGTGCCGGGGCAGGATGCTCATGGGGGGCCGAATCCGGTACCCGATTATGGTGATCAGCTGCAGAACAATGCGGTACCCGGCGTTAAGCCTGAGGGAAAGGCCATTATTGAGTGGGAAGAGATCGCAGGCACTTACGGCGACGGCACGCAGTATTCATTGCGTAAACCTACTATTAAATTCATCAATCTCGCATATGGCGATTTCCCTGATGATGTCATGGCTTCTGCACGGGTTGCCGCTCCGGTAATTGGACTGGGATTATTACAATCAATTCCGGAAGAAAATCTCTATGCGCTGGCCGATCCCGATGATGCCAACGGTGATGGGATTTCGGGTCGCGTGAACATTGCCTGGGATGCTGTGGACAAGAAAATGGCGACTGGCCGTTTTGGCTGGAAAGCCAATGTCCCAACGGTACGTCACCAGAGCGCCGGCGCTGCGCTGGGTGATATGGGTATGACCACTCCGGTTTTCACGACCAATCTCTGCGAAGAAGTGCAGCAAGATTGCATTGCCATGGCAGATAAGATGGCTGCAAAAGTTGGAACCCCCGAGATTGTTCCCGAAATATTTGATCCATTGATCACATACATGATGATGATTGGAGTGCCACAGCAGCGCGATGCGGATAATCCGGCTGTTCAGCGCGGCGAACAACTATTCCGCGGCATTGGCTGCACAGGTTGTCATATGCCAACCCAAGTGACGGGCGACGATACGATGCCAGCACTGCGAGATCAGGTATTCCACCGTTTACCGATCTGCTCGTGCATGACATGGGCGAGGGCCTGGCTGACAATCGGCCTGACTTCGGCGCCTCAGGCAGCGAATGGAGGACTGCTCCGCTTTGGGGTATAGGGCTGACTTACGATGTGGGCGCATTCAATTTTCATCTGCACGACGGCCGGGCGCGAAGTATTTCAGAAGCGATTCTCTGGCACGGCGGTGAAGCGGAAGGGCGGCGCGAAGCCTTCCGTAACATGAGCAAGGGTCAGCGTGAAGATCTGCTGGCTTTTCTCGGATCCCTGTAGGGTTTTCGGGCGAGGTGGTTATTTCGGTATCGTGCTGGTGATGCGCTGCAGAGCTTGTGCTCAATTCTCGGTCGCAGCGTTTGCCGTGCTATGGGCCATCGTTGCCAGTGGTGAGCCGCTCGACAAAATTGAGGCCGGGCCTTACGACGTAAAAATCATTGATGAACTGTCGGTAACCGATCCTGTGCAGGGGCGGCCCATACCGTTGCGTATTTTGTATCCTGATGGTGAAGGTTCGTTCCCCCTGGTTGTGTATTCGACTGGCGCTTTCTGTCTGCCGCAGTTATACGACTTGGTTACCGCGCATTGGGTGTCGCATGGCTACGTTGTCATCCTGCCGAATCATCTCGATTCGCCCAATACTCCAGCCCCCCGGCCTGACCAGTATTCGTTGATGTTGCCATCACGAATCCGTGAACTGTCATTCGTGCTTGACGAACTGGACGTGATTACTGAGCGCGCCGGCATTATCGGTATCGTCGATGCTGAACATGTAGCTGCCGCCGGGCATTCCTTCGGTGCGGTCATCGCTATGATGAAAACTGGCGTGAACCTGATTGAGGGCACCACGGGCGATTGGGGTATCGCCGCTGACCCGCGTTTTCAGGCAGCCATCCTCATGAGTGCGCCGGGTCGCGGACCCGGACCGATCGGCATGGAAGGAGTGCTGGCAGACAACGCCTATGACGGTTTAATCAAACCGTTGATGGCTACGGGCGGTACCAACGATGTGGGTCGGGTCGACCCGGGCGACATGACGCCGGGTGAGTGGCGCACGCAGGTTTATCGACTCGCGGCACCGGGCGACAAATACGCTGTCATCGTAGAGGGGGCGGATCATTACATGGGTGGGCTGATCTGCAACGCTGAGCGAGGCGGGGAGCCTGATCCTGGTGGCGTCGCCATTGTGGCTGCCATGACCACCGTTTTTCTGGATGCCTATTTAAAAGAAGATTCTGCGGCGCTGGAGTATCTGCAGTCGGTTGATGTGCCCGCGCGCACCGACGGCGGGGCGACGTTTCAACACCGCTAGGCAGCCCATGAATAACAACCGCAGCGTTCTATTTCCCCCCGCGCTATTGCTCTCTATATTGGCCCTGAGCGGGCTGTTTGCCTGTGCCCAGGAAACGCCGGAGTCCGCGGAGGGTTCGGTGGACAGTGTTTCCGGTGCAACTCCGGTAGCAGGAGACACACAGTCCGAGCAGATCATTGTTGAAGCGGGTGATCAGCGACTGGTGCTCGAAGAAATTCTGCGCACGGGCGAGGTTATCTGGGCGATGGATTTCATCGATGCCGACACGATGATTTTCAGCGAACGCATTGGCCGGCTGAAACTGCTTGACCTTGAAACCGCGGAAGTTACATCCCTGAAGGGTGGTCCTGTGGTTTTGCAGACTCCGAGCGGGGGGCTGTTCGATGTGCTCGTGGATCCTGATTTTGCTCAGAACCGGTTGCTTTACTTTACTTACGTGAAGGATGTAGGCGAGGGCAGAAGTGCTATCGCGCTGGCGCGGGCAAAGCTGGTTGGCACTGAACTGGTAGAAACCACCGATCTGTTTATTGCCAATAACCCCAGCGATGATCACGCGCACTGGGGTTCCCGGGTGGTGATGGATTCGCAGCGCTATCTGTACATGACTTCCGGCGACCGGCATGTGCCGGATAATGCGCAGAATCTGCTTAGCCACGGCGGCAAAGTGCTGCGTCTGCATGAAGACGGCAGCGCCCCTGCTGACAATCCCTTTGCCGGGCGCGATGATGTGGTTCCGGAAATCTGGTCATACGGGCACCGCAACCCGCAGGGGCTGGCTATCCATGCCCAAAGCGGCGAATTGTATGAGCAGGAACATGGTCCGACCGGCGGCGACGAGATTAACGTGATCAAAAAGGGTCATAACTATGGCTGGCCTGTCATTACCTGGGGGGAAGACATATGGGGCGGTCAGGAGGCAGAGGGCACCGAGAGGGAAGAAATGGAGCAACCGCTGAAGTATTTCCTTCCCGGCACCGCTCCGACCGGCGTCAGTTTTTATTGGAGCGAGCGCTATCCTGCTTGGCAGGGTGATTTGTTCAGCAGCACACTGCGTGGACACGTTGACCGGCTCAAGTTTGAGGGCCGGCAGGTGCGTGAAGAAGAGCGACTCCTGGCAGACTGGCGTGAGCGGCTGCGTGATGTGGCGGAAGGCCCGGACGGGCTGCTGTACTTTGCGACCGAGTCGGGCGCAATTGCCCGCTTGGTGCCGGAGGATTGAGCGTGTCCGTTGTAGCAAAGATCAGCAAGTTTCTGCAGAACAAGGCCACAGGTCCGGCTATCCTGCTGCAACTGGCTCTGGCAGTCGGTTCCTTTTTTCTGATGGCCTTTGTCTTCACGCCGGCATTCAGTGAAGTCACCAACGGTTTGCGGCCGCTGGACCTGAATTTCGGTATCGGTGCGGAGAAAATTTACCAGGACCTGCCGTTTTACACGGATGCATCCCGCCAGATATACGTGTGGTTTGCACTCGCTGACTTTGTGTATCCGGCCACGGCCGCCGCTTTTTTCAGTTTGTTGTGGGCATGGTTATTTAACAGGGCGCCGGCGCCGCTGTTCGAGCGACTGACAACCGCTGGGATATTGCTGTTTCCGTTTTTGTTTGCGCTGATCGACTGGCTGGAAAATTTTTGTTTTCTATTCGTTGTATTTAGTTATCCGGCCGAATTTCCTGCTATTGGGGATTTGGGCGGTACGCTCAAGACCACCAAGCCTTTTGTGGAAGGGTTGATCTTGCTGGGTACCATCGTATTTGTGGTGATTTCCATCCGGTTTCGTCGGCGACAGCGCGGATAGTGTGCGCACCACGGTCCATAGCGGCGCAGATGATGACGTAAAGAAATGGATCAAGATAATAAGCTGCAGAATCTAACCCGTAAATCGGCTGCAGCGATAGCGAACAAGGAGGGAATATTATGAAGAAAATTTTGCTCGGCCTTGCCGTCATCGTGGCCGTTCTCGTTGTTGGCGGATATGGCCTGTTCAAGATCAAAAATCCAGAGTTTGAAGATTTATATTCCTATTACTTGCATCAGGATACGATCCCGGTAGGCAAGACCGCGGTCTTTATGATCGGTCTGCACACGCCCGAAGATTACGATGAGACTTGGTGGTACAACATCTATCAGCATGTTGCCCACGTAAATATTCCCTGGCCGATCAGAATAGTGGCGACGAAGGACCGCGGTGTCTCGCTCGTTGACCCGGACCGCTATTACGCGCTGGAGGAATTCGAGCCCAAGCGTCTCGTTGATAGGCATGGTAGTGAATACGATGTGGACAAGGTTCCGTATATAGAAAAATACCGGCAGGGCCTTGTTGAATGGCAACCGCCATCTGAGTCGAGGCATCTCGATACTGGCGACTGGGTCATGCAGGGACGTGCTGACGGCATACCCACACCCGCAGGCAAGCGCATGAACCTGGCGAAGAACTGGTACTACGGCAAGGGGATCAAACAGCAGAAAATTCCGGCTGACTACCAGTCGAAACGCATCTACGAAATCGCATTCGGCATGCTTAACGAGACTTATCCGGGCGTGCCTTATGCTATTTCGGACACTCTGGATCCCTACCAGTGGCACAAGAAAATATTCGACCTGCTCGACAGCGGGGTTGAAACCCTGGTGCTGACCTCACCCATGGTGATGTATTCGGACTACGAAGATTTTCATAACGGCTTTCTGCACAGCTTTGAAATTGTGCGTGAGTGGGAGGCAGAGAACGGCCGTGACATAAAGATCATTATTGCGCCGCCCATGGGTTTTCAGAAAGCCATGCGCGACGGATACCTGTTAATCCTTAAAGACAAGCTCGATACCATGCCTGCGGGTGTAGACATCAAGATGGTCTGGTCTATCCACGGCATGCCCTGGCTGGCGAAACCCAACGAGTCCTGGTTGAAAATGGCACCGCAGTATACCGAGGCGATTACGGCTGATGCGGAGGCTTTGCTGGCGGAATACAACGTTGGCCGTACGGAGGTAGTGGTCGGTCAGGACCATTTCGCTGGTCATTACTGGGATCCGGAGGAGGTGTATCTGTCCACTCATCGCGCCTACATCGAAGGTGTGGAGGCTGGTTACGACTATGTACTGAGCATTCCGATCGAGTTCTATAACGAGAACACCGATACGTTGTTCACTCATGCGATGCTTAATTTCGAGGAATTCCCCGGTTACGATGTCTATAACACCATCGATTACCCTGATTGGGATGAGCCTTACACCAGTCATTACGTCATCGAGGACACGGATATTTTTTACCTGGGGGTACCTACAGGGGACCGCTACCGGCCTTATGTAGCAAAGGCTATCTTCGATTCACTGGATGTAGTTTTATCTCAGTCCGAGAGACTGGTCGCTAACGACGAATCGCTTTAGTATTCCATGGTGCAGCACAGGGGCAGGCATGCTGGCCTGCAGCGCTGCAAGGACGAATCATGGCAGAGGAAATGACCGCAAACGAAGCGCAGGTACTCCCCTTTAAACGCTGGTGGGGGTTGCTGGGCTGTGCGGGACTCATGGGCGTTATTCTTGCGATGGGGCCGTATAGCGAGGGGTTGGTGCTGGAGCCCGATCGTGGCGACATGTGGTACTTCTGGCAACTCGCCGAGCCGACTGTGCTCACGCGACTGGCTGCCTGGGTGCCGTTTAGTCTCCACTGGATCGCGATGTGGTTCCTGATTTCACGTGGTCGCAGCGAGCGGCCGAAGTATGTGTTCGGGTTGCATTCCTTCAATCTCTGGGCCATTGCTGTCAACACATTTTTCATACTCTTGCATATCGTGCAGACCAAGGTTTTCTACGACGGTCTGGCGCAGGACACGCATGAGGCAACGTCGATGGGCTCCGTCGTCATCATGTTGTTCGCGATTATGTTGATGGAGAACAGACGTCGCGGCCTCGTGTTCGGCAAGAAATTTAAATTTATGTTTGAGGCCGGTGACACGGTACGTCGTTATCACGGTTATTACTTTTCGTGGGCAATCATTTATACATTCTGGTACCACCCTGTTGAACTCACGCAGGGTCATCTGGCCGGCTTTGCCTACATGTTCCTGCTGTTGTTACAGGGAAGCCTGTTCTTCACACGGTTTCACATCAACCGGTGGTGGACGATGTCACTGGAACTATTGTTTGTGGTGCACGGTGCCCTGGTCGCCTACTTCATCATGCAGAAAGGACAGAATGGACCCTGGTCGATGTTTTTCTTTGGCGGCGTTACCCTGTTCCTGATTACCCAGATGCATGGTCTTGGCTTAAGTCGCAAGGGGAAACTTTTGATTGCGTTACCACTGATAACCATCATGGCAACGTTCTATATGATATTTCCTGAAATACTCGGGGGCCTGCCTCGTATTCCTATGATCAACTACATCGGTACGTTCCTCGTGATGATCGTAGTTTGGTTGCTGCTCCGCTTTGGCAATCTTGTGCAATGGTTGCGGGGTGATCTGGCGCGGGTTCGCGACACGCCGTAACTTGAGGGGTCGGCCTACAGATTCTTACAGGCGTGGATGCTGGCCTGCCACGTTGACCCCGATGCAGCCGAGATGATTAGCGAGCAATTCCTGGCAGGGCGAATCAGCCCGGAAAGGCTGTGCGGGCATGGCTGGGGCTGGCTTTTTAACAGTGGACTGAATGGCTGCTATCGACCCAAAGCGGTCATTACCCGTTAGCGCCCATTGGCATGCTATTTTGATTGGTACGCCAAATCTTAGTCCAGGTAAAGGCAGCAGTCATGTTGGCCTCGGCAACGACTATTCTGACTTCCATGCATTTAATGCTGTGGCGGAGACACGATTATCTGACACCCATCACATGAATCCCTAGGTTGCGTTGACAGCACTAGCGGATGGCATCGATACTCATATTCTCATTGATGGAGTAACTGTTAGCTTAGTCTCAGCGGCGTTCGATATTGTCTCTGGAGACGACGGACTTTGCGTAGAAGAATGTAGGAGCTGATTTCACGGGCCTATGGATATCGCTAGTCAACTTGAACGGAGAATTGATGTCCGCGCGACGATCAATACATTGAAGTCGGATGGCTTCTGTTTCATCGAAGCTCTTCTTGATCAGGATGCAGTCGCAGGGTTGAACGTTGAGTTCCAGAAAGTCTTCGACGAATTGCCGCTGGGCGTCTCGATGGGTACGCATCCGCCGGGGCGCATGGCTACGATCGATACACAGACCTGCGACGCCGCATCGTTGCCGATAACTCATTCCGTATTCATGTCATCGAAATACAGGATAATATCCGAGGCGATGCTTTCAAAAGGTTCCAAAATCAACGACAAGATTGTGATGACCCACGAGACGAAAGTCATGCCAATATCGGATATCCATTTCGATTCGCAACGAGCCCTGAAAACCTTGATCTATCTTTTGGATACGGATGTGGGCAACGGGGCTATCAGTTATTGCAAAGGATCGCATGTCGAAAACAGCGCCTATCGGAAAGAGTTTCTAAGCCAGGGCGGCCATCCGCTGGATCTGCAGAACATCGTGTCAGAGTCCGAATTGGAATCCATCAACCTTGAATGCGTCAGCGGTCCGGCAGGTTCGATGGTCATCTTTGATACAGACTGTTGGCATTCAGGAGGCTGCCTCGAAAATGACACCAAAGAGCGGCGGATTATCAGGTCGCGAAGTAAATTCGCGGGCCAGCCACCGATGAGGCCTAATCGCTTTTCGCCGTTGTGGTTCCGCCGCAGGTTCAACATCTTTCTGCCACCGCCACCGTTCGAGATTCCGGGGCGGGAACGAACCCGCGGGACTTCACGCAAATAATTACAAACGCGCAACTTTAATCTGCTTAGCCAAGCTACGTCCGCTTCTGGCCGAAAGCGGACAGCCTGATTCTCTCCGCAACAGATTCATAAAGCCCCGCTCAAGTAGCGGGGTTTTTTGTGGCTGGTAGAATCGACTTATGGCAAGAGAATGGACGCCTGAACGCCGCCAACAACAGCGCGAGCATATCTACCGCGTTAAACCTTGGGAAAAGTCGACGGGCCCAAAAACAAAAGTCGGCAAACGACGCTCGAGCATGAACGCAAAAAAACAGGTGAGCCTTGAATTGTGGGCGGCATTGTGGGACGCCCGACAAGACCATCAAGCGAGCCTTGTTTGGCGTCGCATGTGGCGTCGGTCGAGGGCCGCAACATAGGGCATTTTCTAGCGGCTGATGTGTACAGGGTGTGTACAGCGGGTTTCAGGCAAAACGTCAAATCGCTGAAACCCGCATAAGATATGGTGGGCCCGGGAGGGTGAGACCGGCAGGAGCAAAAGCCAATCATTTGGCTTTTGCCCGGTCGAACGCCCCGAGCATGTAAGCGAGGGGCCGGCCTAGTCCTCCGAACTGATTCAACAGCCCATAGCTTGTTGGATCTGACGAAGCTAACAACGCAAAGAAAATTTGGTGGGCCCGGGAGGACTCGAACCTCCGACCAAGGGATTATGAGTCCCCTGCTCTAACCAACTGAGCTACAGGCCCTTTGAGAGAGTTCGCGTTGGTCAACGCGGCGGCGATTGTAGCATTCAACCGACTTGTGTGGACTGCAAAGTGACCTGTTTCGAAAACTCCCTGAGAGTCGCTTAACTGCTAGAAGTCGTGCTGGCATTATGGGGATTTCTAATGGGAAGAACGTCTGATCTGCCTGAACTGACCGGTGTGGCTAACTATATCCGGGAGATGCGCTATCACGAGTTTTCTCGTCAGGCCCTCGGTATCGTGCTGATCGCTGTCTTCAGTATTTGGGCAGCACCGCGGCCTGAGTTGTTTTGGCTGGGTGCTGTTGTGGCTGTGATCGGCATTCTGTTTCGTCTGTGGGCTTCCGGCTTCGTCATTAAGAACCAGGAACTGGC
>PVMS01017923.1_pt1 | contig 11311 bp, 7 predicted proteins | sample 1853461 | NCBI WGS metagenome assembly PVMS01 (sample SAMN08582032, study PRJNA380276) | Marine sediment metagenome, whole genome shotgun sequencing project. | isolation source: ocean sediment barecode stripped | collected 2017
ACAACATTATCAGGTTCATATATCTTTTTGATATTTTCAAATTTAATCGAAGCCATAGTAACCTCTTTTTATAGTTCCCCTCGCATTTGGATTGCAGATAGACATTCTATGGTAGATTCAGCACCGGAATTCATATTAATATTATTTTCTCCGTCAATCCCATCATAACAACGACCACTCTCAATTTCATACATAAAAATACTTGCATCATTCTGACCAGTAAACCAAGCAAAAATATTCTCAGCTGTCAACTCATACTTTTGCTCATTTGTAACATCCGCTAAAGTATTCATTCCATGGTAGACGGAATTAAAACCATATGCAATCTGAGGGTACATTTCGGTAGTATAATTTCCGTTATGATCTACGGTAATCTTATTAGGAAAACCAATTGTTTCTAAAAATGGGACAAATGAATCTGCCCATACTTTAACGCTTGATAAAAAAGTCGAATCACCGGTAACCTTATATGCTTCAAGGAGAGCATATGCTTGGTTATTGCCCCAGTTATGCCACGTATTATTCCAACAAAGGAACATACCATCTAAATCATGATCGGTATTTCGATACTGGTAACCTATTAATCCTTTTGCAATTTTTTCTATAACATTATAATAATCGAACTTCCCAGTATTATGTAATTTTGTTAGACTAATTATTAACTCACTATTCATATCGGGCGCATTTTTAATTAACCATGCCGGTTTCATTCCTAAATAGGTTAGATTTTTTGACGGAAAAAAAGATAATGCATTTTGAATATGAACATTAGCAGCTTCAATTTGCTTAGTTATTTCCTGCACAAGTTGACTATCATTTTCAGAATTTTCAAATATTTTATAAGCGGCTGCAAGGCCTCTTAAACCTCGAATAGCCCACCATCCAAATTCCGCCTCGCTATTTTGATGGTTTATATTACGAGTTCCATCAGCGTACATAAAGTTGTTCCAAGTACCATCATCTAATCCCATGTATAATAAAAACTCGGTAAGTTTTCTTGATAACGGTATTAAATCGCTTTTTTGATAAACAAGGATCTCGTGCTCGATAATTTCTAAAAACCGTCCAACATCGTCAACGCAAGTAATACCCTCTTGCGAAGCTTCTAATGGTACATAATCAGGAGCATCACTATAGATCCAAATATATGCGATCATTTCATCTTCAACAACCATGCTGTCAACTAATGATAATGCATGAGAAAGGTTGATAGGAGATTGGATTACTTCGTTTTTCACGCCAGGAGTATCCGAGCAACAAAATAAAATAAATGCACATACTATAATAAATATTTTTTTCATTTTACAGTTATAATAAATCAAATTTAATATCCTTAAGATCTATATATGCAATCCCAATAACAGTATCTGCACCTCCATAACAACAATATATGCGATCCTCGTGTAAAACCGTTGCACATGAAAATATAACGTTGTTAATAAAACCCGTAATTTCCCAACTCAATTCAGGTTCGATGACTGGAGTATTTTGTCTTGCCAATAAAATTTCAGGATTATCACGATCCAATAATGCAACACCTAAACGATAGCAGTTCGTGTTATCAACGCCATGATAAAATAAAAACCACCCATCATCAATCAAAACCGGAGGTCCTGCTATTCCTATTCGTACATCATCCCAGCAATTAGGTCTTGTTGAAATAATTTTAGTATGATTATCCCAAGTTTTTAGATCATCGGAATAAGCTAACCAAATATCGGGCTGTCGCCGATGAAGTAAACAGTAGCGTCCCTTAATCTTTTTTGAGAATAATGCTGAATTTTTATTTGGTTCATCCAATAATACTCCGTGACGCTTCCAATTAACAAGATCAGTCGACGTTGCCATACATATTCGGTAATCTTCAGGTACTCTGTCACCAAAACCGGTATAAGTCATATAATAAATATTCTCTATTTTCACTATTCGAGGATCTTCAGGTCCTCTCAATTCTTGCGGAACGTCATTTAATAATATCGGTTTACTGTGCCTATGCCAAGTTAAAAGATCCTTGCTAACTGCATACCCAAATGAGTTAATATATCGACCGTATTTGTCATGTCCGCCAACATCAGTTGCCCGATAGATCATATGAAATAGCCCATTTTCATGAACCATTGCAGCATTAAATACTGCTGCTTTTTCCCATGGATGATCTTTAATCGGTTCCAAAATTGATTTTTCGGACATTCTTATTAATTTCATTTTTATCCTTTTATTCCTGAGGAAACCATTGACTCAATAATATATCTTTGAAAAAATAAATACAAAGTTACAATTGGAATTGCCAAAAGCATTGCAGAAGCCAGTATAACACCTTGTTGTGCTTCGGCTGAACCGCCGATTGAAAACAATGTAACCATCTGGGGCATTGTCATCAATTGCTGATCACGAATAATAATTAATGGCCATAATACTTCATTCCAGGTTGTTAGAAATGTGATAATTCCAACCGTAGCGAGGGCTGGCAAGGAATTAGGCCAAATGACTCTGAATAATATCGATATTTCATGGCAACCATCAATACGAGCGGCGTCCAACAGATCCTCAGGAATCGATTTAAAGTATTGCCGAAAAAGTACAATTGCGAATGCACTTACCATCCCGGGAACGATTAAACCTTGATAACTATTCACCCATCCAAATTTGACGATTAAGATATATGTAGGAATAAGGGTGATCTGAAATGGTATCATCATTGTGAAAAGGATAAGATTAAATATGACTTTCTGTCCTTTGAAACGTAATCGTGCAAGCGCATAACCAACCATTGAACTAAATATCAACACACTTGAAGTAATAGCTGATGTAACAAAAAGACTATTAATAAAGGCGCGTGTAATGGGAATTTTTTGAAAGACAGATTTATAGCTCTCGAAAGTTATTTTCGATGGAATTAGATTTAACTGAGTAATCTCAATTTCCGGTTTTAAAGTTGCTGATGCCATCCAGATAAATGGAAACAGGAAAGTTAATGCTCCCAACAGTAGAATAAGGTATCCAATTATTTTTTTGATCTTACTCATTATGTTGGATCTTTCTCCAGAAACCTTCTTTGTATTAATGCAACAGAAAAAATAATCAATGCCAAAGTAAAACCCATTGTGGCAGCATAACCCATTTTATAAAAACTAAATGCCTGTTTATAAATATACAGAACAACTGATAATGTGCTATTAAGAGGGCTGCCACCGGTCATAATATACGGTTCAATAAAGAGATTAAATCCATTTATGGTCGATAGAATAAGAACCATTACCACCACAGGATTAATGACTGGAACGGTAATATGTAAGAATTGTTGAACTTTATTCGCACCGTCCAAGGTTGCTGCCTCATATAATTGTCGTGGCACACTTTGTAGGGCAGCTAATAAAAGTATAGTATATAAACCGACATTTTTCCAAGTTGCCATAATTGCAATAGAAGGCATTGCATATTTAGTACTGGTAAGCCAAGGAATTTTGGTAATACCCAAAGTAGATAACAATAAATTAATATAGCCGGTCTCCGTTGAATACAATTCCTTCCATAAGATAGTGATCACTACTCCGGAAATCACCACAGGTAGAAAAAAGGAAGCACGAAAGAACATTAATCCTTTAATCTTTTCATTTAGTATTGCTGCTAAAAGCAGAGCTATCCCTACTTGAAGAGGAATATGAATTGAAAGAAACCAAAGAGTATTAAGTATAGATTTCCAAAAGAGAGGATCGTTGAATAAAAGTTTAAAATTTGCCAAACCGATGAAATGCATTGGACCTACAATATTCCAGCGATGAAACATTAAAGTGAAAGAAAAAATAATTGGAAAAGCGGTGAATAAGCAGAAGAAAATAATGTAAGGAGAAGTCAACAACCAAGCTGTTTTACTAGGATTGTTAAGCGTCATTTAGTATTTCTCTCTTAATAATAGAGTATTACAGCGTCGGGATGCATCTTCTATACCCTGCTTTGGATTCTTCGTTGCGTGAACACAGGTTGCATCGAATTCTTGTGAGATAATATCAAACATCTCTTGAAGCGTTTCTGTATGATCAAAACCAATGATATTTGGAATCAGATCAGCAAAAAATGTATATTGCGGAGAATTTTGAAAATAGTCATCATACAAATTATCACCTAATAAATTATTACGGATAGGAAATTGATTAGTAATTTCTAAAAGATGCTTATCACTATTTCTACTTACTAGAAATTTAACAAATTTCCAAGCTATATCATGGTGTTTCGCAGTTTTAAAGATTCCAATACTCTTTGGATCACCAAAAGTATAATTTCCTCCGGAATAATCATCAGGAACAGGAATCGGCATAAAACCATATTCAAAACCTAACGGCTTAAATTTTTCAATCTGCGCTATATTCCAAGGACCGCTTAAATGGAGTGCCACTTTTCCCTGTACAAATACATCGCCCTGAAAAATAGCATTCGGGAAATATCCTCTTTTAAAACCTTTTTGAAAGAAATCAAAAACTGCATACCCCGGTTCGGTATTAAAAGTTACACTTTCACCTTTCATAAGTGACTGCCCTTCTGAAGCAGCAATAAAGAAAGTATAGAAATCAAAAAAACGATGCCACCATTCTACGTTATGATCCACATACATCATCCAGCGGTCATAATCCCCATCTCCATCAAGGTCAATTGTTAATTTTTCTGCTGCTTGAAAAAAGTCTGAATAAGTCTTCAACGGTACTTTAATTCCATACTCATTAAAATACTTCTTATTATAATACAATACTATCGGATTAGATTTCCATGGTATTTGGTAATAACCACCATTTGGAGAACGAAATTGGTCCTGCAGTGTTATAGGAATCCTTGAAACTAATAAACTATCAAAATCGGGAAAAGTATCCAATCGTACTATAATATTTGCATCCACATATTGCTGTATGACACCGGGCCATAGATTAGAATATATATCTGGAGTAGTTTTACTTACTATTGCAGCTAATAATACTTCCTCACTTGAACGACCTTCTAATATCGGTTGATGAGCAACCTTATATTGAGGATATTTTGCATTCCACTCAGAAACTATTTGTTTAGCATGCTTAATCTCATGTGGATTGTTAGACGACCAAAAGGTTAATACATAATCATCGGATTCTTTATTATTAGAATTACATCCAATAACGATTATACTAAATAGTATAATCGAAACATTCCTACAGATACTAATATAAGTATTAGTATTTCTTTTATGCATAAAAAACATACTTTTAGGCTAAAGCAAGTTTGATTTTAGAGAATTAAACCCATTGTAAAGGCCTGCAATATTCCAAGATTACCATGATCACGAAATCCATAATCTATAAGAATAGAACCAAATACCATCGGTATTTTTAAACCGGCACCAACGCTAATCCCTTCAATTGAATCTTTTTGAAGTAAGCTGCTCCATCCACAGCGTAGATATATTAGATTTCGAAGTAAGGCTTCTATCCCAACATCTATTGTTTCGTGATTATTACTTGGGTGAAGTACATCTATCTCAGACTGAAGATGTATAAAATTGTTCTGGATGATATTGGCAGAGATTCCAAATCGAAAGTTAAGCGGTTGAGACCATTTATCAGTAGAATAATCAGCGGGTATCTTTTCGTTATTGCCTTCTGCTAATGGATCAGGATCATGGAAAATGCTTCGATCTCTACCTGTCATTTGCATATCTGTTCCATAGTTTGTAATAACAGCAATGATTGAAAGGCCATTGAGGATATCAGTTTTGTAGATAGTTCCCATATCGACGGCTAACCCGCTTGCAGTAGAATGCCATATTCTCTCTTGTAAATATTTTATATTAAATCCAATAGAAAAACGATCAGTCAAGGCTGTTGCAACAGTTAATGAGGCTAACAGATCACCGGCATTAAAATATTCTCCGGTTCCACTCTGTTCTACCTCTGTTCTAACCGGCATATCATCCATAGACCATGTTGTAATAAACCCTCCTACTGTAATTCGTCTTAATGGAAATACTACCGCGATATGTTGCAAATCCGTGTTGCCTAGCCATGGAATATAGGAAGCTGAAATAAGTGTAGATGGAGTATTTGCAATTGCTGCGGGATTCCAATGAATAACTGAAGCATCAAAACCAAAACCACTTATTGCATTTCCCATTGCTAATCCTCGTGCATTCACCGGCATATCCATAATTGCACCAGCAGTTGTACCCACTTTAGATACATTATTAACGAAGTTCTGAGCAAAAGCACCAGATATTCCCAGTATCCCAACGACAATAATGGGAGTCAGCTTATTTAATGATAGCAAATTTACTAACTGATTCTTTTCCATAAGCTTCTACCACATAAAAATATATACCATAAGCAACATTCATACCGTCTTTACTCACTAAATCCCAAGATTCTTGACCATCACCCTTAGCTCCATCATGCTGTACGGTCTTAACTAATTTCCCGGATTTTGTATAAATTGATATTTTACATTGCTCAGGTAGGTTCATAAAATAAATCCTACGTTCACCACGACCTGATTTGTACACATTAGAAGGTTCAAATATATTTGTCGCAACATAAGGATTAGGTACAACATAAATTGAATCCATCTGCTTTTTAGCGGTTTCTTCATCGATTGTTGCACCTATAACAGTAAAAGTAAATTTTTCCTCATTTCTAAAGGGTTTAGTACACTTTAATTGAATAGCGTCACCTGCTGAAGGCAAGATTGGAGAAACCCCGGCTTCCTCCGGTTCAAAAAGTCGAATTGCCCAAGCTACTTGAAAATTAAATAAATTTGAATCAGGATCAATACCAACCTCATCACCAGTAAGGATAATTATTGGCTCGTTTGGCTGCCAAACCTGATCATACGCTGTTTCACCAGGTTGTAAACGTTCAACAATTCCAAATTTTGCCGAACGCTGTTCAGTTAGATTCCAAATTGTAAATGGAACAGGAATTGCAGGACGGGCAAACGGACCACCCAAAAATGCATTAAGTTTTATTGAAGTTTCAACAATCGAATTTTCAAATTCGATAAGATAATCTGCCGGATAGGGATTTTTCCGTCCTCCAAATTCTGACCAAAGATCATCTCCGCGCACTAGAGGCTTAACAGTTACATCATAATTTGAATTGTCTCGAGATACCCATCCAGATAGTGAATCAATAACATCCACCGAATTATGATTATTCACAATAACTCCCAAACCTTCCTTTATCGGTATTTCCTGTTCATTTCTTATTATCACGATTGAGTCACTTAGAATAGTATTTGTAGTGACATTGCGTAGAATAACCGTTGGCGTTGGATCATTTCCATAAAGAGAATCACTTACAATTTCTATTTCATATTCGTTATTATTCAATAATGAATCCTCATGAATGACCATAATATCAATTGTCCCAGTAGAAGGACCGGGAAAATTACGCCACGTTTTAACTGCATTATTTACTGAACCTGAGATATACCCAGCAGCTGCAGCTCGGGGAGTTGCAACAGCTGTATTAATATCCGTTTCTATATTTCCGGATATGTCCATCTTAATTACAGTTGTACATTCACTAGGTGCAAGTCCTTGTGTATTGCCTTGATCATTAACATAAATGTTACCATAAACATCTTTACCTATATTGCCATGGTCGTACGAGGCAATTGCATAGTAATATGTTTGCCCATTAATAACATCTGTATCAATATAATAATGTCTCAATCCTGTATTATTACCTAAGTCAAATTTAGTTCCTAGGATATCAACGGGATGTAAACCCGATATTTCATTTTTTAAATCATACTGCACTAAGGATTTTTTAAAAGTTTTTTCTCCATAAGTATTGGTAATAACTCGATTTTCATTAAAAAATGGCTCAGTACTTTTATATATCTTATAACCTTCAAAATCATACTCTTTTAAAAACGGGTCAAATGACGCCTCCGCTCGTTCATCCCATGTAAGAATCACATATCCGTCATTTGGTACCACATTAATTTTTGGTTTTAAAGGAGGTTGAGCAAAACGGTAGTCAGCGTTGTATATTTGTTGAACAGTTTCTTTTTTTCTGGCAAGAGATGAACTTTTTATCTCATCGGCTGCAGGGGCGTCAGGAAAATCTTTCTCGGCAAAAACCAATGCCATAGAAAACCTTTCTGTGTGTCCGGCAGGCATCGGAAATGGACCTGATGAAAAGAACATACCTAGATTTCTACCACCTTCTAAATAAACAGAACCAAGAGGCGGAACTAGTTTTGTGAATATCTCTTTCCAATTTTTTTCATCATCAGTTAATTCATAAGCGTGCACATCAAATACATTAAATCCTGTTAAACCAAGTTGATCAGATTCATCTTTATCAGTTCCATTGAAATTCGACTCTCCGTCTGTAGGTATTCCATCTCCCTCTCCTGCATCCCGACCAGGATAATTAGGATGGTAAGGTGCCAATCCATCCATTCCAACATCATCATTGAGAGGCTCACCAATATCCCAATTGCCATTGTCATTATCATCGCTAAATCCATACCAATCCTGATCCTCATCACCTTCCCAATGGGGTCTTGGTTGCCGACCATAAAATTCCTCAAATGCGTCTACATCTATTACACCATACGGATATGTATTTAACCATTGCCCGGCAGAGTTATCTCTCTTTTCGTCGATAACACCATCTTCATCATTATCAATTCCATCAAAAGGATTACCAGGACTCTCGAGAAATGCATAAGCAGCAACCCCAACTGGTCCCCACTGTCCCGGCTGCCCTAATCCATTATAATCCCATGAAAAAGCAATATCTATATAAGTATTGTAACCACCCTCATCATCTCCTGAATCGGCTGTACCTCCAATACCCCAATCGATATATTGAGAGAAATATACCGAATCGTAATCAGTTGTACTTTCGTTTATTATTTCATAGAGCCAAAATATTACGTCTTGAGCTAATACATGACCCCATTGAAGACCACGGGATTTGATTTCCATACCTAATCCACCGCGTGTTGAATCACGATAATCAGGATAAAAAACACCATTCCCTGCTAAGTCACGAGCACTTAACCATTCCTCATCTGTAGCATCATCACACACAAAATATGTTTCAACTTCGGCATTTTGAATACCTCGACCAAAGAAACCATTCCATTCACCTGACCATAGAGGTTTGTCTGCCCAAACGCTTGGCCATGTAAATGGATCGTCGCTACGTGCTGGAGAAGATTGTTTTAGGTTAGAATATCCCGGTAATGGAGCCCAGCCCCAAGGTGTTTTTTCAACCGGATCCCTATCGATAAATTCTCGATAATTAGTGGACATCGGATGAATCGGATTGCCAAGGGTATCTGTTGCTGCTGCAGAGATAATTAACGCCACACCATCGACATATGAATGTCCACTGCCTTTCGGCCATTCTCCTGAAGGTTGATCCGGCCAACGAGCGACTTCAGCATGATTTGAATATAGTGTACGAACTGCATTTCCATCCATAATTCCCCATTGCGTATATCGAACATCACCCTTATTGGGATCACCCTGTGCAACAATAATATTTAATGATAAAATAATTAAGACGATTATTTGTAAAACTTTTTTCATGATTAAAATTTACTTGAAATCCCAATTATTATTCGACGAGGAGATCCATACCAATCAGGACGATTAAAGAATTCCTCCTTTGTATTTAAGCCCTGCACTTCTCCCGGGTCATTTAATTCCTGAGTATAAGTAGCACGACCGGAATCGCTGTAAACATCCTTTTCATTTAACCGATCAAACATATTATAAATTTTTAGAAATAGGTTAAGTTCGGTAGGTCCTACCTTAAAATTTTGTGTAGCAAATAGATCAAATGTCATTTTGGATGGTTTTTGATCACTATTCTCGAAAATAGACGTTATTTTTGCTGTAGATGGCGTATAAGGCATACCGCTTCCAAGTTTTCCGATCAATGTGAAGGTTAAACCGATAGGGGATTGGTAATTAATTTGACCATTTAATGAATGGGTCTGATCCCAATCTAAAGAAACTAATTGTTTCTCTGATTCAACCGGTGGATCGCTCTGCAAGTCTAGTAAAATATCTTTAGGATCAGAAGCATTGCCTCGGGCAACTTGATAGGTGTAATCTATACTAGCTGCGAAACCATGAAATAATCTTTGTTCAAGCATTACTGTTAATCCTTTCACTTGCCCATAATCGCGATTAACATACCTACCATATTGTATACTTGAATGCTCTTCACCAACAGCTATGGTGTTTATCTCGGTTCCCAACAAATTTCTGATATCTTTGTAATACGCTGTAATATCTAATGCAACCATATCTCCAATTTGTTGTTGTAAACCAATTTCATAGCCCACCGTTTTTTGTGGTTGAAGGTCAGCATTTCCAAATGGAAAATTAAACACTGAGGCCAATCCTTCTTCAGGATTTACTGTACGGCTGGGATTTGAATAAAGAAATTCAAATTCTGGTATCTGAAAAAAGTGACCATAAGATACGTGCAAAACACCTTTATCGGTGATAGGGTAAGCAATACCAAAACGTGGGCTTAGTTGGTGTATCGGTTTTGCCTGTTTCAGTGATGAAGTTCGGGGACGTGTTAAATCTTCAATTATCTCACCATTTGAATCAAAATAGTCATATCGTAGCCCCATATTCAGTATAAAACTATCATATTCCCATTTAGTTTGCATATAAGCTGCCATCTCTAAAGGTGTTCGTTCATACTGTTGATTATCGGCGGAATTTGCAGGTGGTATCTCTACCTCCCAATTTGTTTCAGCATTTTTCTTTAATTTCACATCATATAAAGTCAATTTATGCTGCTTATAATCAAATCCCGTTTTTATCAACTGGTGCCGAGTTATTTGACTAGTAAAATCTCCTTTTAAAGATTTCACTATTCCTGAACGCGTAAAGTAAGAATTATCAGTGCCCCCTGTATAGAATGAAAAATTTCCTCTTGTTCTTAATCTCCAATCCACAGCATAGCGTGAATCAAGTGAATCCTTATATAAATATCGCTCAAAGTCTTTTTTATTTACCGCAGCTCTAATATTAATAAAGGATTTTTCTGAAAATATATGACTCCAACTTGCGATACCTATTAATGTTTGTTCATGACTAGCACCCTGTCCAAGTGGGTTGTATCTAAAGAGATGATCATAAATCTCATAATCTCGATTTTGATCTCGTACTTGATGAGAGACAATAAATGCCAATTTATCATAGTTTGTTAATGCAATAGTCATCTTTCCAAATAATGTTGAACGATTATTGTATCCCATTGGAACATAACTCTCATCTCCCGTTGATTCAATATCAATTGGAGATGAGAGT
>PVMS01048359.1_pt1 | contig 11311 bp, 9 predicted proteins | sample 1853461 | NCBI WGS metagenome assembly PVMS01 (sample SAMN08582032, study PRJNA380276) | Marine sediment metagenome, whole genome shotgun sequencing project. | isolation source: ocean sediment barecode stripped | collected 2017
AACAATGTTCATGTTATTGATGATCTAAGTGAAGAAACGGTGATGGGAATCAATCTTGTTCTGGCTAGTGAGCGGAATATTGAGCAAGCACTTGAGTTAGGAAAAGCGTTGGTTTCTTTAAAAATGTTAGGGGAAGAAGATGTTATAAAAATGGTTAGTGAACAACTTAGAATTCCATGGATTGATCCGCTTACCTATAAAATAAAAAAAGAGACTCTTAATCTTATCAGCAAAGAAAGCGCAAAGCGATTAAATGTTATGCCGTTATTCCATTTTGAGAATGTACTGACCGTTGCCTGCGCAGATCAAAACAATGTTCATGTTATTGATGATCTAAGTGAAGAAACGGTGATGGGAATCAATCTTGTTCTGGCTAGTGAGCGGAATATTGAGCAAGCACTTGAGTTACATCATAGAATAGAAAATTATGAGGAATTAGAGGTTGAACAACATGCTGCCATCGCAAAAGAGAAAATCGTTTCACCTTCTTCAGATGTAGTCTCTACCGAAATATCAGTCGATATAGAAATTATCGAAGCAGTGAATATGCTGATGGATAGTGCCGTAAAAATGGGCGCCAGTGATGTTCATATTGATCCTAGAGAAAAAGATGTACGAATCAGATTTCGTGTTGATGGTCTTCTGCAACAATACTATACAATACCGATAAAGTCATTGCCTTCTGTTATCTCACGGTTGAAAATATTGTCCGGAATGGATATAGCAGAAACGAGGCGTCACCAAGATGGCCGCTTTAGGCACGAAGCAGACGATTCAATTGTTGATGTTAGATGCGCTACCTATCCCACACCGCAAGGTGAAAAAATAGTTATGCGTATTTTAGATGCATCACGAGGACAAATTGCATTAGATAAACTTGGTTTTAATGATAAAATGACAGCACAATGGGATAAAATTGTACATGCTCCGCATGGATTGGTATTGGTTACTGGACCTACCGGTTCCGGAAAATCAACAACATTATACGCTACGTTAAATGTTATCAATTCTGTTGAAATAAACATTTTAACTGTTGAAGACCCCATCGAATATCAATTGGATAATATTAATCAAAGTCAGATTAATGAAAAAGCCGGTGTAACTTTCACAGCTTCATTGCGGGCAATGCTACGTTTAGATCCGGATATAATTATGGTTGGTGAGATGCGTGATCGTGAAACGATTGAATTAGCAATACGTGCCGCATTAACCGGTCACTTAGTTTTTAGTACGTTGCACACAAATGATGCATCATCTGCTTATACAAGAATTTTAAATATGGGTGTAGATGCTTTTTTAGTGAGTTCTACTGTTAGAGCAGTGTTGGCTCAGCGATTAATACGGCGACTATGCCCACAATGTAAAAAGGCAGTTAAACCTACAAAAGCAATGCTGAAATATTTAAAGATTGAGGAAAAATTTAAAGGGAAAATATTTAAACCGGTTGGTTGCTTTGCTTGCCGTAATAATGGTTACGCAGGTCGAGCAGGAGTTTATGAACTATTGATACCGAATGAGGAGATATCTGATATGGTTAATAAACATGCAACCTCTCATGAAATTGAAAAAGTTGCAGTGCGTGAAGGTATGATCAATCTAAATGAATCAGCGCGACAATACGTATTAGATGGTATCACATCTATTGATGAAATGTCACGTACTTCATTAGTATAGTAATATTATGCAGTATTTATTAGGTGTTACTTCATCAAAAACAGTAGAAAATAAAAAATTTATCTCTGATGTTACTGAGGTACTATCAAAAAAAAATACAGATATAACAAAAGGACATACATATTCGTCAATTCTATCTTATGTTGCAGTTGATAAATATGATGCTATTTGGATCGATTGGCAAATATTAGCCGACAATTATTCCGATTTTCATAAACGACTGCTGGATATCAATAAACAAATTCCAATAATTATTTTTAGTGAAGACAATCAAATCAGCGGAGAACTTTGTACGAATAGTGATTTATTATTTTCAATAATTCCAAAATGCGAAGTATTGGATAAGATTCCTGGAATAATCAAAAGAATTCAAAAATATAATTCATTACTTAAAGAAGCATCAGAAAATTCACGATCATACTTAAAACCGATTGGTTTTAATAATTTCATAGGTAATGCTGATTTAACACTTTTAGTATATCAACAATTAATAAAAGTATCGCAAACCGATTTCACAACATTGATACTAGGAGGTAGCGGTAGCGGAAAAGAATTAGCTGCTCAAACAATTCATAAATTTAGCATTCGTAATAAACAAAATTTGGTATCATTGAATTGTGCCGCAATTCCGGCAACATTACAAGAAAGCGAATTATTCGGATATGAAAAAGGTGCCTTTACAGGAGCTGATCGCACAAAAGCAGGTAAATTTGAATTAGCTCACAATGGAACATTGTTTTTAGATGAAGTTGGTGATATGCCACTGGATTTACAGGCAAAACTGCTTAGGGTACTTGAGAACAGCACTTTTAATAAAGTCGGTGGTGTAAAAGAACAAAAAGTTGATGTACGATTTATCACTGCTACAAATCGTGGTCTGTCCAATATGGTAAGCAAAGGTGATTTTCGAGCTGATCTATTTTACCGATTAAATGTAATTCCGATTGAATTACCGCAATTGTCTGATAGGGGGGATGATATTGTTCTGTTAACATTACATTTGATAGGTAAAATGATTAGCAAGAGTTCAATAAAAGTAAAATCCATTTCTTGGGCTTTGATTAATCAATTAAAAAGAATGAAACTTCATGGTAACATTCGCGAATTGGAAAATGTTTTAACTCGTATACTTTTTCATACCACCGGATCAGTGATTAATGAAAGTATATTAAAAAAGATAAATTTAACGGATAATCAAGCTATTAAGAGTGAGGAGCAAAGTAGTGACTCAAAACAGATTTTACCATTATGGGAAGTTGAGAAAGAGATGATAGAAAAAGCACTTGGTATATATCCGCATAATTTATCAAAAATTGCTACGACTCTGGAAATATCACGATCATCGTTATATAGAAAATTAAAGAAATATGAATTGCAATAATAATCAAAGTATAAATAAAATTTAAAATGACGCAATTTCAGGTAAAATCAGTAAGTGCGTCCGGTAAAATTGTCGAGCTAGTTGTCAATGCAGAAAATAAGATGGTTATTTACGACCAAGCTAATGCCAGGAATGAGAGTGTACTATCTGTAAAGGAATACAAAGAACAATTTAGTTTTGCTAAGTTACAAAACAAATTTTATCGCGTTAAACCGCAGGAATTAGAAAATTTTACTTCTCAGTTGGTTGTGATGTTAAAAGCAGGTGTTCCATTGATAGAAAGTTTAGGAATAATCGGCAATCAACTTGAGTCGGAAAAAATGGAAGAAATTGTACAAGACGTTATTAAAAAAGTCAATGGCGGAATGATATTTTCTAAGGCTATAAACCATTACCCAAGAGCTTTTAACTCTTTATATGTTAGCATGGCAAAAGTTGGAGAAACGACGGGTTCTATGGACACTGTTCTTGAACATGTTAAAAATTTTTTACACCATGATATCGCTATTAAGCGAAAGGTAAAATCCGCAATGCGATACCCCATGATTGTAATGTCAATTTTAATTATCGCTTTTACTGCGGCAATAGTGTTTATAATCCCTCAATTCTCTACAATGTTTGCCTCGGCAGATATAGTATTGCCGCTTCCGACTAGAATATTAATATTTTTGAGTGATATGATCACAACATATTGGGCAATTACCCTATCAGTTACGGTGGTTATAATATCACTATTAAAGTTTTATTTAAGCAAGCCGGGCGGAGCTTATCAGTTTGATACCTTGAAATTAATGATACCGGTGTTTAAAAATATTGTATTGGAGTCATCCATAGCACGGTTTGCACATGTATTGGAAACATTAAGCAAGAGTGGTGTTAAAATAATCCAAGCTTTAGAAATTACTCGGGAAACTATCGAGAATCGTGTAATCTCGAGAGATATTGAGAAGGCTATAGAAAAAGTTTCTAAAGGTATCTCAATTGCTGAAGCTTTATCTGATAGTAAACATTTCCCACAAATGACTTTAATGATGATTGGAGCGGGCGAACGATCGGGAGCATTAGAAGCAATGTTGAGCAATATTGCAGAGCAGTATGATACATCGGTAGATTTGAGAATAGAAGGGTTATCAGCAGCTATAGAACCGCTTTTAACAATTATTATTGCAGCATTTTTATTAGTATTTGCATTGGCAATATTTTTACCAATGTGGAGTCTGACGGACGTAATCGGTTGATAAAATTCTATTAATATGAAAGTATTTTATAAAAATCGTTCAGATGGCTTTACATTAATAGAGTTGATCGTTATTATTACAATAATCGGTATATTAAGCTTTATAGGGATTCCAAGATTTCAGAATACAATTGGTAGTATTAATTTAAAAGTTGCGAGCAATAAACTCATGGATGATTTAAGATACGTGCGTAATTTTGCAGTTAATAATCATCGTAATACGTGGTTTAACATTGATACTGGTTCTAATAGTTATAGTTATGGCATATATGCAACCGCCCCCCTCAGCGACCCACAAACCTTGATAGATCCATCCACCGACCAACCCGCTATTATTGATTTGGATGATTATAACAGTGTTTCAATTACATCTGAAACATTGGGTGGAGGATTTTATTATAATTGGTTAGGAACTCCCAGTATTGGAGGTCAAGTTGTTTTGAATAATACTATTACTATTGTCGTTGAAGAAGAAACAGGATATATATATGAACTATAAAAATCAAGCAGGATTTTTAATGATCGATGTCGTAATTGGGACTATGATTCTAGCTTTTGCATTAACAGGTATACTATTTGTGATAGGGGATTTAAATGTTAAAAGCGTTAGGAATGAAACAATAGAAAAAGCAACCGCCTTTGCAAATACTGTAATGCACGATATTCGAGCTCATCGATTTGATGAAAACTATAATGTAACCGGCAGTCCCTGGACTTATCCGCTGGGACAAGATGGAGGTGATTACGACGATATTGATGATTTTATTGGAGCTGATTGGTCAGGAGTCCCAGGATACAGTTCTACCGGGTATCAAGCCACTTCAACAATTCACTATGTTGATCCACCTGATATGCTTAACAGTTGTACTTATCAAACTAATTTTAAACGAATTATTGTATCTGTTAACCATGCTGATTTACCTAACTCAATTATATTAACAACTATTATGACACCTCATGGAAATTAAATAGAGGAAAATGAAGAATAAATTTGTAAACTCCAAATTCTGTAAATCCGATGGATTTACAATGATTGAATTGATTATTACAATAGTGATTGTAGGAGTTATCGCGAGTACTTTAGTCATTGTTTTAAAAAGTGGTGCTGATACTATTGGCGGAGCAATGTCAAGGAAAGCATTAGTTAGTGAAGCGACTGTGGGATTTCAAATATTTTCAAGAGAAACAAGCTTCATTCACACAATTTATAATGCAAATGCAAAAAATTTTCAATTTACTACTACTACAAATCCATCAATTCTAATTGATTATGACATAAATAATGATGGTACATTAACAAGAAAACAAGGCACTGGTAGTAAAAAATTGGCTGCTAGGAATATCGATTATAATAATAGCAGTTTATATTATTATGATATTAATGGCGCTGTTGGGACTCCTATAAAACGTATTAGATTATCCTTGTTATTTACCTGGAATAATGACACAATTCGTTATACAATAGATATTACTCCTGAATCTTTGCGAGAATTGTAATATAATGATGGAGAGTAGATTTAATTTTATTAAAGGTATTTTGATAGGTGAAAAATGAAAGAATGGAAAAATGATGAAGGATATGTTATATCAGTAATAGCAATAATCATAGTTGTAATACTTGGTTTGTTTGTGTTATATTTTTCAAATTCATCAAAATTAAGTGTTACTAATGCTGTTACCAATCATTCAGGTTCTCAGGCATATTGGACAGCTTTAGCCGGAGTGGAGTTTTCAATAATAAAGATGTATGATGAGCTCGACCAACTTGAAGGTTCATATCCTTTTTATAACGGAAATTTCGTTATAGATTCAACCCTAATTGATCCGGTTAATGGAATAGTACAGGTTATAACTACTGGTAATCACTCTAGTAGTATTCGGATACTTTCTATATTTGCTGAACTGGTTCCCGGTGAAACGGTAATTGATGAGAATTTCAACGGTGATGATAACTTTACTTTCTCACCAGAGGGAGAATCTGGCGGCCATCGATACTGGGGGGGGAGTTGTGACTCAACTGCAACGGCATATTTACCCGTTTATGTTTTAACTGGAGCAGATAGCTGTTTCTTTTTTGGTTCAAAGGCTCAACTTGGCAGTACCATAGATTTTGATTTATTGACGGTTGATCCAGATAAAGATTATATTCTAACAGTATCTTTAGCGGCTGGTGTGGACGTAGTTGATCCGTTACTACAAAGTAAGTTTCTATCAGGTGATTATTTGGAAATTATAGTGAACGGTATTACTATTGAACGCTGGGAAGGTATTAGCGGTGGTGGTGGCAATCCTATGATTCCTCTAGTAGGTAATGCTATCACAGATTTAGCACCTAGTTTTGAAGATTATTCTTTTAGTTTAACTGATATTATTGGCAGCTCGGGTACATTTTTTATACAATTTGAAGCTAAAACCAACACAGAGGATAAATATGTGGGAATTGAGGGGTTAAATTTAATTGGCACCAGTGGTTATGGTGTTGTTGGTGGAACTTTTATTGAAATCTAAAGGATGTTTAATCAAATGGACAATCTATTAACAGTAATATTTGTTATATTTGCAGCGCTATTAATAATTAGCGGTCTAATAATATTTTTTGCACCAAAGTTTTTAATCAGAATTAGCGAACCCTTGAATAAAAATTTTGGTGTGAAAAGAAAAAGTAAAACTCTTATACTCGCTGATGAAAAAGTTTTTCTGTACCGTCATATTTTCGGTCCGGTATTAGTCCTAATAGGATTGATACTGCTGTATTTTTCATTTTATTTAGTGTAAACCACACACTGTCATTGCGAATACCTCGCAGGATGCGGGGGTGAAGCAACCTCCCGATCTTATGATGGTAGGAGATTGCCGCGTCGCTACGCTTCTCGCAATGACAACAACTATTAATTTAACTCATTAATATTTTATCAATACATATTTCCAAACCCCTGCTCGCCCATTGTCTATCTACTCCGCCAGTTGGCGGATACGACAGATAAATAGCTTTTTAACTGCCGAAGCCTTTTTAACTGCCGAAACTTCAGCGTAGGCAGTGGTGTAGATGGGATTTCATAAAAAGTGTGCCATATTGACACAAAGTGTATCAATGTGGTACGGATTTAGATGTTAGTAAAATCACATAATATTTATAATAACAACAACTTACCTGTTTGGCACGGTATTTGTCTTAATAGTGGTAAGAGATAATTGAAAATTAAGACTAAATTGGTTTTAATTAACAAAGGAGAGAATAATGAAAAGAGAACAAGGTTTTACGTTAATAGAATTAATCGTAGTTATTGCGATTATAGGTGTTTTAGCCGCCGTTGCAGTTCCTGCCTTTATTAATGTTGTTGATGATGCGCACGAAGCAAATATGGATGCAGTGGAAGGAACAATGAGAAGCGCTGTTACAATGTGGGCTTCTGATAATTTAATGAATAATGGAACCTTTTTGTATCCAACCGCAGCCCAAGTTACGATAGCTGCCATGACTGAAACAGGTGTGATTAATGATTGGTCAGATGATGGAGCGGGAGTATGGACTTATGCATCTGGAATAGTAGGTACATTAACTTACGTACAGGTCAACGCTGGAGAAAGTTATACTTTAGCAAAAGCATATTAATCTAAAGAATGTAATAAAAAAGATCTGCACAAAAAGAGCAGATCTTTTTTATTACTATGATGATTCATTAAATAAATAAACATTGAATGGGGGATATTAAATGTTTTGGTTAAAAGAAGATGGCATAGCCGGAATAGAAGCAGTTATACTTTTTGTAATAGTTGGTATTCTTACTTTCACAGTGGGTCCTTATTATAATAATTTAACCAATCAGGCTCATGATGCCAAAGTAAAAGCAATGTATAGTATGATCAATGCTACTATTATAGGAGCTTCGGTTGACAGTGTGTCTGTAGGACGAGATAATTATGTTCCAAACCCCTCACAATTAACACTCAAAAAAACCGCTGCGTGGTATGATTCAAAAAATTGGACAGATAATAAATCAGGTACGTGGACATATCTTCCTACAGGTGCGACAATAGTTTATAATAAAATTAGTCAGGATGATTACTCGCTTGTGCTCAATTTATAAAATAGAATTTCCACCCTGCTAACAAAAGGATCATAGCTTCCCTAAGTTATGAAAAAAAGACTCTACGAAAGTGGAGTCTTTTTTGTTATTGTGTAACTGAAAATTTAAACGGGCAATACAATCTTGGCGTTAAATTAACTAGTTAAATATAATATAGACTATTAGCAAAGGAGCTGTTTCAACTTTAATTTAACATATAATGAAAATTTTTAGAAATCTAACTACAGGATTACTATTAATCATAATTTCTAATGTATTATTTGCTGGTGCAATTGATACAAGTTGGGTTAGCAATATGTTTGCTAGAGATGATGGTAATATTTCCATCATTCCGGAATTTGATGATGCTTATGGCGTCGCATTCCGCGATATTAATAATGACGGATTACCCGATCTATATGTGACACGCTTCCGTGAATTAAATCGATTGTTAATTAATAAGGGCAAGGGTTATTCCTTTAGAGATCAAACAATCCGAACCGGTTTAGGTGGAAATCTGACACCACATAGATTACAGAATCTAGAATTAGGCGCCGGTATAATTGATTTTAATAACGATGGTTTACAAGATGTATTAACTACAGGTTGGGGGACAACAACTGCACTTTATAAACAGCAAAAAGTATTTGATTTTAATAATGTAACAGTAGGCGTTGGTATGGAGTTGCCTATCAGTGGCAATGCAGGAATTTGGGCAGATATAGATAATGACGGCGATTTAGATTTATTTATTACTGATGAACATGACAAAAATCATTTATATGTTCAATCAAAACCAGAAGTATTTATAGAATTAACAGATAAATTTGGTTTGGATGGTCATCATATTAGTCAAGGAGCTGCTTTTGGTGATCTAAATGCCGATGGATACCCCGATTTATATATTTGTAATTGGTTCGAACCCGATTTGTTATTTATTAATAATAGTGGTAATAGTTTTGAAAGAGTGCCAGTATTTATTACTCATTTAACTGATTCGTTGAATTCAAATGGTGTTACCTTTGGTGATATAGATAATGACGGTGATTTAGATATTCTGGTAACTGATCGTAATAGTACCAGCAAATTATATCGTAACGATTTTAATCCTACAACAACTACTTTGATGTTTACCGATGTAACCGATCAATCATTACTGATCAATAATTATCCATCCTATTCCGGCAATATTGCCGATTTCAATAACGATGGTTTGCTTGATGTATTTTTTACAAATATTGGACCAAATCTACTATTTATAAATCAAGGAAATATGAAATTTCAAATTGTCTACGAACAACAAGTAGCGAATTACGAATACCCTGATGCAAATTATAGTACCGGTGCCGCCGTGGCGGATTTGGACAATGATGGAGATTTGGATTTATTTGTGTCTAATAAAGATACGTATAGCAAACTATATGTGAATCCTTTGGAGCATAGTAATTATCTTAGATTTAATTTTGAAGGAACTTATAGTAATCGCGATGCAATAGGTGCTAAAGTTTGGTTGTATGAAGAACCTGATTCTGTTGGTAGTAACCGATTAGTAGGATATAGAGAAATTTCAAGCAATTCGGGTTATTTATCAGCGAGTGAATTAACTGTTCATTTTGGAGTAAAATTACATAAAACATATACTCTTCATACGATTTTTCCTTCAGGAAGAAAAGTGATATTAACTAATATAACTCCTAATCAGTTGATCAAGATTGAAGAAGTTTCAGGAATTCTAAAATATATAAAACGTACACAGCAATTTATTGCTTCGGTTATTCGACAACCTTCCTTTTTATCTAATTTAGGATTGATACTTTTATTAATTATTTTAATTGGTGTATTTACCGCTATAGTTATAAAGCGATATTTATGGGAATCAAAACAAACTGCATCATTTTTGGTCATAATATTATCGATTTTATATGTCTTCTGGCTAGGAATGCGTGATCGTCCGTTATTGGAAACATTAAGCGTACAAACTCTAGTAATATTAACAATATTTATATTTACAACCGGATTTATGGAAAAGTTACGGCAAGTGAATAGTAAGCGATTCGAATACAGACGCGTCTTGCATCGTTTTTCTGAGGATCTAATTTTTGTCAGGAATAACACAAAATTATTTAATCAAGTGGTTACGATGATTCAAAGTGCTTTAGGTCCAAAACTTACCAGTGTTGTCGAAATAAAAAATGGAAAAACCGGTAAGCAATATTTTTCGACTATAGATTATAAAAAGTGGGATACAATTACTTTTTCTGATGAGCAGATAAGAATATTTCTCGCAAATAATAGCATCACAAAAACAAAAATAACTGAAGAGTTTCAACAATTATTACCCGATATTAATCTTATTATCCCACTGAAAAGACAGGCGAAACTATATGCCATCCTCATCTTAATTAGTGATAAAAACACTAAATTTTATCAACAAGAAGATATTACTTTATTAGAAACGGTAGCCAATCAAGCTTCGCTTGCAATTGAGAATAATCTATATATCGAAGAGACAAAAGCATTAACCAAATCATTGACTGAATCACAAGTGCAAAAACGTTATGTTAATGAATTAGAAGAAAAGAATCGAAATTTGGAGGAATTATTTACTGAATTAAAAGAAACTCAATCACAATTAATTCAGAGCGAAAAAATGTCTAGTTTGGGACAACTAGTAGCCGGTGTCGCTCACGAATTGAACAACCCAATTGGTTATTTATATGCTAATATGAAGGAACTGCAAAAATATATCGATTTGTTGAAACAAAGCGAAGATGGAAAAAATGGAGTTTCAGCAGAATATATCAAAGAAGATATAGATCAATTAATTTTGGAAAGTGTAGAAGGCAGTGAGCGAGTGAAAACGATTGTAGCAAACCTCCGTAAGTTTTCTCGTTTGGATGAAGCAGAGTTCAAATTTGCCGATATCCATGAAGGATTGAATTCTACCATTAT